>Ga0210402_10003830_pt1 | contig 13943 bp, 15 predicted proteins | sample IncBWC7MmetaG_FD_161055 | JGI IMG/M metagenome (GOLD analysis project Ga0210402, IMG submission 161055) | Forest soil microbial communities from Barre Woods Harvard Forest LTER site, Petersham, Massachusetts, United States - Inc-BW-C-7-M | ecosystem: Environmental > Terrestrial > Soil >...
CTGGCGCGGTGGGGAGCGGCCGCCGGGGCGGCCACGGCGGTGCTGGCGCCGCTGCTGCTGGCCGGTTATCGCCAGCGCGTGCAGATCGGATGGCTGACCCGGCCGGGCTGGAGCACGGCCGGCGCCTTGGCGTCAGGATTCGCGGGGTCGCGGGCGGCACTGCTGCCGGTGACCCTGCTCGCCCTGGCCGGCGCCGCGGCCGGGCCGGCCCACCGCCGCGCGGGGGCGCTCACGCCCGGGGTGATCGCGCTGCCCTGGCTGGCCGCTCCCGCTGCGATCCTGCTGACGGTGTCGCGGGTCCACCCGCTGTTCACCGCGCGGTACGTGGAGTTCAGCCTGCCCGCCCTGGCCCTGTTGTGCGCGGCGGGCCTGTCCTGGCTGGCCGGCGCCGCCGCGCGGGTGATCCGCGGCGCCCCGCCGCTGCTGGCGTGGCTGCCGGCGGCCGTGATCGTTGTCCTCCTGGGGGCGCTGCTGGCGGGCTCTCAGCAGGCGCTTCGCCGCCCGGGCTCGCGGATCGACAACCTGCGCCGGGCCGCCGCGGTGCTGGCCGCCCACGAGCTCCGGGGGGACGCCGTGCTCTATCTGCCGTCCAGCCGGCGGATCCTGAGCATGTCCTACCCGGCCCCGTTCCGGCGGCTGCGCGACATCGGGCTCGGCCGCTCCCCGGCCGCCTCGGCCACTCTGGCGGGCACCGAGGTGAGCCCTGCGGTGCTGCGGGAGCGGTTCGAGGGCGTGCGGCGGGTGTGGGTGGTGACCATCCGGGGCCTGAAGCACCCACCGCCCGATACGAGCACCGACCAGGCGAAAGTCGCGCTGATCGGGCAGCTGCGCCTGACCGGCTGGTGGCATGCTGGCGCGGTCGTGCTCCGTCTGTACACAACCGGGGGCCAGGCCGCGAAGACTCACGGGACTCTCCCCAGGACGGCTGCTGCCCCGGGTGATGGCGAATCTCAGTGACGAGCCGGTGACAAATGACCAAGGGCCCGACCGCTGTTGGCACAGCGATCAGGCCCTTGACCTGCTACTTCGGTGAGTAGCCCCGACCGGATTTGAACCGGCGCTACCGCCTTGAGAGGGCCGTTCTTCCATTCACATTTCTTTTCGTCATCCTGGGGATTCTCCGCTAAGCTCCTGGTCAGAGCAGTAATTTGAATGTCAGCCAATGTCAATTGGTGACCTGCGCTGACGCGGAGTCCCAATGACAAATGGATGACAAATGATCAAGGAGGCCCGGCGGTAAATGGGGTTCGCGAGGAAGCGGGCCGGCAAGGACGGGAAGCCGCGGTACACGGCGATCTACGTCGACCTGCGCGGCTCGATCCGATCGGCCGGGACCTTCACCAGCGAGAAGGGCGCGGACCGGGCGTGGCAGAAGGCCGAGGTGGAGCTGCGCCAGGGGCGCGTCGGCGACCCGGCGCGGGGCCGCCAGACGTTCCGGAGGTACGTAGAGGAGCGGTGGTTGCCCAACCATGTGCTGGAGCCGACCACGTGGGAGAAGTACACCTATTACCTGGGTGCGCATATCTTTCCGGAGCTGGGCCCAATGCGGATGGCCGACATCTTCCCCGAGCACATCCGTGAATGGATCAGCCGGATGCAGCGCGAGGGCCAGTCGGCGTGGACGATTCAGTACTGTAAAAGCTCGATCCTCAACTCGATCTTCACGACCGCCCTCAACGATCAGGTCACCTATATCCACCCATGTCGGGGCGTGAAGATCCCTACCGTGCCCGCCACGCCGCGGACCATCATCACCCCCGAACAGTTCGACGCGATCTACGCAGCGCTGCCGGATGCCGATGCCCAGCTGCTAGTTGAGACGGCCATCGAAAGCGGGCTGCGCTGGGGGGAGCTGACCGAACTGAGGGTCAGCGATCTGGACCTCGCTAGCCGGATGCTCACTGTGAGCCGCAAGGTCATCGAGCTCAACCGGGAGTTCCATCCCGACGGCGGGCGATTCCTCGTCAAGAACTATCCGAAGGACAAGGAGTACCGGCGGCTCAAGCTCAGCCCGCAGATCACCGCGAAGCTCACGGCCCACGTCAGGTCGCGCAGGCTTGGGCTGGATGCGCTCCTGTTCGCCCGCCGGGCGGCTACGCCAGTCCCTCTCCACGCGATAGCAGAAGTCGGCACGCTCGGGTTCACCGCGCCTAATGAGGCAGGGCGCCGGTACCTGCACGGCACGCTCAGCGCCTATAACGCCGGGCGGTGCCGGTGCGCGCGCTGCCGGCGGGCATTCGCCGACTATCGCGCGGAGCGCCGTGCCGCAGGTGGCGCCTTACCCCGCCGGCCACGCACGGAGGATCAGGACGAGCACCTCAGGCGCAACTGGTTCCGGCGCATGGTCTGGCGCCCCGCATGTGAGGCAGCCGGCTTGTCTGTGACGCCCCGCTTCCACGATCTCCGCCATTCACACGCGTCATGGCTGCTCGCTGGGGGTGCCGATCTGCAGGTCGTGAAGGAGCGCCTCGGGCATGCGTCGATCATGACCACGCAGCGGTACCTGCACACCCTGCCCGATGCCGACGAGACCGCGGTCGAGGCCTTCGGCCGGATCCGCAACCGCGGTGGCACCGGCCTCAAGCATGGCCGCGGGAACTCAGCGTGAACACGAGGACCCGCCGCATGGCGCTGTACGCGATCGGGGCGATCGCCATCCTGGCGAGTGCGAACGCACTGGCTCACAGCTATGCGGGGCTCTACGACTGGGCGGTCCACCACCGGCTGGGCGGCTGGCAGGCCAAGTCGTGGCCGGCCGAGATCGACGTGTTCTTGGCGGTCGGAGAGCTCGCTCTTTACATCGCCTACCTCGACGGATGGCCTGCCCGGCAGCGGATCTGGCCCTGGGCGACCGCGCTGATCGGCCTGACAGTGAGCGTGGCGGGGAACATCGGGCACGTCCAGGCCGAACCTGGCCAGCCCGTCATCCTCGCCGACCGGCTGACCGCCGCCACCAGTCCGCTCGCCGCGTTCGCCGGCTTGTCGGTCGGGCTGCTGGTGGTGAAGATGACCCGCCAAAGGGCCAACAGCCGGGTACGGGAACGGAGAACCAGCACAACACTGATGCTCGCGCCGCCCCCGCCGGGCAGCGGCCAGGTCGCGTCGCCGACGGTCCCCGCGCCGGTAGTCATCCGGACCACCGTGCCCGATGACCGGCCAGCAGATGGCGACCGCGACGGCGCCGACCCGCATACCGGCTTGCTGCGCGACGCCACCGCTATCTGCCAGCATGCGACCGCGTGCGGCGAGCGGCTAAGCCAGCGGGCCCTGGCCCGGCAGTTGCGCCTGCGCGGGTACCGGTTCCCCAACGATCAGCTCCACCAGATCGCGCAGAGCGTTGGGCTCGCTCCTGGCAGGGCGGCGTGATCCAGACCAACGGGCTCGCGGGCGAGCCTTCGGCACTCAGCCAGATCTCCGACGATGGAGGTAGATGGCGTGCATGACGTCGAAGCGCTCATGGCCCGGCTGCGGGGTGCGCGTTCCCTTCCTGAGCTGCTGGAGGCGAGCTTCGACGCGTTCGAGGTTATCCGCATCCTCGCTCGCAGCAGCGAAGACATAGTGCCTTCGCTGTACGCCGCCTTTATGACGGCTGCTGACGCTGCTGTCGACGGCAGGCAAGCCATCACCATTGCGCCCTCACTGTCCCAGGTATCGCTGGTCACCACCCCGCCTGCCGCGGGCGCCGACATCGACACCATCGCTGTTGCCCTGGCCGCGCTGGGCGAGCTGCTCGACGAGTGCCTCGCCCGTGCTGCTGATCGCGCGCTCATACCTGGTGATCGCGCTGCCTGTCAGGAAGCCGCCAAGGCCGGCCGCCGGATCCATCAGCTGATGGCACGAGGACAATGACCGCCACCTTCGGTGACTTCCTCCGCCCGGCCAGTGAGCACATCGCAGCCGCTGTCTCGATCCGCGACGAGCTTCCCGCCGGAGCCACGTTTGGAACCATCCGCCAATTTGGCCGCCTGCTCATCACACTGGTGCATTACCTAGACGACTTGCCAGGGCCGGACGAGTTCGAAGCCGCGATGACGGCCGAGCCGCTGCACCCCCAGGCGCAGACCGTCCTCGACACCCGGATCGCGCTGCGCCGGGGCGCGCAGAGCCTCCGGTATGCCATGAACACGCTGACGGATACGGTCATCGACGACAGCCACCCAGCCGTCCAGCACCTGTCGACCGCCGTTGGCTTCCTGGCAGCAGGGCGGGACCTGCTCGAAACCCATTTTGCAACCGGCTCTGGCGGCACCCGGGAATCTCGTTCGTACTGGGCGCCAGTCATCGCCTCGCGGCCGGTGACCGCTGCATTGCTTGGCGAGATCGCGGGATATGCGCTCCGGCTGGCGCCCTGGACAGCACGCCTGTCAGTGCCTGAAACCGCAGCAGGGGACGTTCCGGCAGCTACCGGCCTGGCAGCGCTCACCGCCAGTCACTGCACGTGGGTCGCCGGGGCCGCGGTCCAGGCGGCGCATCGAGGTCATCCCCCGTCGCCTGACGCGCGCAGGCTGCTCTACGCGATCCCTGCCAACTTCCCCCCGCCCCGGCTGGCGCCATCTGGCAGCGAACAGGTCAGCGACCTAAGTCGCGGCACCATCGTCACCGCCGAACGGCTGCGTCACGCAGTGCTGGCATTCGCGCGCCGGGCCCCTTGGTCGCCGACCGCGACCTCTGCCTCATGGCGGAAGGATGTCCTGGCGTCGGCGATCATCGTCCACGCCAGCGAGCTCATCATGCGCGGGCTGACCGAACGAGCCAAGCAACTGACCCTCGGCCCAGCGATCTGCGCGCAGCTGCACAGCGCAGCCGACGCATCCAGCCAGGCCTGGCCCAAGTTTCGGGCGATCGCTCACCACTGGGACATTGCCAGCACCGGCATCCACCAGGTCGCCGGCCCCGCACTGGTGACCGTCGAGTTCGAGGATCTCGTCCTGCGGATTGGACGGCTCGCCTTCCGCTACCAGCAATGGACGCCAGCCCGCGCCCAAGCCAGCCACATCCGCAACCCGGCAGACCTGGCGCCCACTCTCGGTGACATCACCTCTGTGGTGGCCGCGGTCCATACCGCCGCCGACGCGATTACTCACATCGCCGCTTGGGACCGCGAAGCGGTACGTGCCGCCGCCGCCGACCACCGCCTGTATGCACCGGCATTCACGCGCACTAATGCGGCTGTGGTCCGCCGCCGCTACCGGCCCGCATCCCCATCTCGGGTGGACGAGATCCTGGCCTGCTACGACGATGCGATCGCAACGTGCACCCTGGTCACGGGCAAGTTAGACGATCTCGCTACTGCGCTCGATGCTCCCACTTGGCCCCTGGCGGCATTGCGCGCGCAACCACAACGCGTCCCGGGCGCCTTCCCGCCTGGGGGGACGTCCGCACCACAAAGGTCCGCCAATTCGCCCGCCCGCCACCGGGGCGTCCGTGCTCAAGTCGGAGCCTGAATGGAGGCGGGATCTGCCCACCGATGCTCATACACCTGCGATGGCGCCCTGTCGGCCATCGTCCCTTAGGCGGGACCCGTAGCCGGGAAGGCGGTGTGACTGGAGGTGGCCGCTTGGTCAGCCACAAACGCTAATTCGGCCCGCCGCGTCACGTCATCGAGGAATTGCATGGTCGCCGATATCGCCTTATGCCGCCACAGCGCCAGCGTGTGCTCGGTTCCGGTGGTCGCGTGCACCCGGTCAGCCAGCGCCGCAGCAAGGGCAGCGAACTTGGCGCGCTGTTCCCTGAGCAGCTGCATCGGATCGTCCCCGGCCCGGTCCAGCAGCGCGAGCTTGATCATCAGCTCGGACCGGACGTCCCTGCCATGCATAACGGGCGTGCGCAGCCACTTTCTCGCGGCCGTCTGGCCGGCCGGGGTCGCCTTGACCAGCGAGCGGGCGGGCCCTTGGCTGGTGTGCAGCTCCCCCGCCAGCTGAACCATGCCGAGCCGCTCAAGCCGTCCCATAGCGGCATAGACCGGAGGCTTGGAAACCTGCCAGACCCGGCCCAGGCTCCCCTTGCGGGAAAACAGCCCGGCAACGGCGAAGCCATGCGTCGGCTGCTCACAGACAACGCACAACACCAGCCAGTCCGACAGCCTCAGCTGCTGCTTGCCGGGATCGGACATGACCTCACCCTAATGACGGGTCCCGCCTACGACGCGGCGGCCAGGCCTGCCCACAAGAAGCGGATGCCGATCGCCACCACGACCAGCGCCAGCAGGCGCCGGATGATCGTTTCCGGCATCCGGGCGTGCAACCGGGCGCCGACGTACCCACCGGCCAGGCCCCCGATTCCCAGCGCAATGCCTGTCGGCCAGTCCGGGGCCACGCTGCCGTGCTGGTGAAGCGACAAGATCGAGAACGTGACCACGCCGGCGAGTGAGGTGACGAAGGTCGAGCTGAGCGCGGCGGGCGCAACCTTCGACGCCGGCTGGCCATCTGCAACCAGGATCGGGGACAGGATCGACCCGCCGCCGATGCCGTAGATGCCGCCGACACAGCCCGCCACGGCGGCGAGCAACCCGATCACGACGCTGGACAGCCGCGCCTGGCGGGTGGTGTGGGCCGGGGTCACCTGGGTCAGCGCAAGCCAGGCCCCGAGCGGGATCAGCACGGCCGCGACCACCAAGTCGAACACCACCGGGCCAGGAAGCACATAGACCCGGATCACCGAGCCCGCGATGACGCCGGGTAGCGTCCCGGCCAGCAGCAGCCAGGTCAGCGGCCCGCCGGTTTGGCCCTGCCGCCAGTACCGCCAGATCGCACCGGGGCAGGCGACCACGTTGTAGAGCAGGTTCGTCGGTGTCACCGACGGGCTGGGGGTACCCAGCACGCTGACCTGGAACGGCAGCAGCAGCACCGCCCCCGACACTCCGGCCGGTGTGGTGATCACCGCGATGGCGAACGCGGCCACCAGGGCGACGACCTCCACCCAGATACCAGTGAGCACCGGGCCACAATATCCGACCTAATCGCTAGGTTTATGCCCCGAGAACTCAGGCCAGCATTTCCACCGAGCCAGTGCGGGATAGGTCATAGCCGCCGAGCGCGTCGATCGATGACTGAACAGCCGGGGTGCGCAGCGCGGCGATGAGGGGTTCGGCGGCGGGCAGGACGTCGCTGCTGAGCACGATGTCGAAGTCTTCCCAGGTGACCGGGATGAAGCCGAGGTCGAGGGCGGTGGCGGCGGCGCGCACGCCGAGCCCGGTGTCGGCTTGGCCGGAGGCGACCGACATGGCCACCTCCAGGTGGGATGCTGCCTCCGGGCCGGCCACTGTGGTGGGTGCGATTCCCGCTTCGGCCAGCAGCCGGTCTAGCAGCACGCGGGTGCCGGTGCCGTACTGGCGGCGGGCGATCCGCAGAGTATGAAGATCGCCGGGGCCGTTGATGTGGTCGGGATTGCCTTCGGGTGTGAGCAGGCCCTGCTCGCGGCGCCACAGGTGAATGATCGCCGGGCGGCGCCCGCGCAGCAGCGTCCGGGCGAATGGGCTGTTGTGGCCGCCGGAACGGTGCCGCAGATGGATCGCCGCGGCGTCGGCGGTGCCGCGCCAGATCCTGGTTAGACCGTGAAAGCTGCCGCGCGTGCCGACAGTGGCGACGCTGGCGCCGGTCTGGCGCAGGACGATGTCCAGGCCCGGGTCATCGCTGCCCGCCAGCCGCAGGACTTGATGACCACTGAGCAGCCGCTTGGCCGCGACATCGCCGTCAGCGGCGACGCGGGAGCGGCGCCGGTCGGCAAGCTCGATGACTCCTGCATCGGCCAGGTGGCGGTAGGCGCGGCCGATAGTTGAGCCGGTCGTCTTGTACCGGTCCGCGGCGTCACGGATGCTTGGCAGCTCGTCCCCCCGACTGAGCAGCCCGGAGGCGATGTCGCTGGCTATCTCCTGGCTGACCTGCAGGTACCTGGCCATGATCCGGACTCTACCGGCGCAGCCAGATCGCGGCAGGGTGATGAGAGCCGCGGTACTGGCATGACGCCCCCACAGAACCCGGCCCTGTTAGGCTCTGCCCCGTTCTGTAGCGATGCAGAAGGAGGCAGTTGTGGGCCGCAGACTCCGCAGGACCGGGCTCGCCGTCGCCGCATGCCTGATCGTGGCCGTGGCCGCCGCGTGCAGCAGCAGTTCCAGCACGTCGAGTAGCGCGAGCCCGGCGGCGTCGGGGGCGCAGGGCACGCTGATCGTGTTTGGTGCGGGCACGCTGGCTACCCCGTTCGCAGACGAGATCGCGGCGTTCAAGAAGGCCAATCCGGGCGTGACGGTGCATTCGCAGTTCGCCGCGAGCGGTGACATGGTCCGAAAGATCACCCAGCTGCACCAGCCCGCTGACGTGCTGGGCGTGGCGGATTACTCGCTGATCCCCAAGCTGATGTTCACCGCCAACGCGACCTGGTATCTGGGGTTTGTCTCCAACCAGATCACCTTCGCCTATACCAGCCACAGCAAGGGCGCCAGCGGGCTGACGGCCGCCAACTGGTACAAGGTGCTGGCCCAGCCGGGTGTGCACATCGGCCGGTCCAACCCGGCCGCCGACCCGTCGGGCTATCAGACGCTGCAGATGCTGCAGCTGGCCAACGGCTACTACCACCAGCCGAACCTGTCAGCCTCGGTGCTGAAGAACTCCCCGGCCGCCAGCGTCGCCGAGACCGAGACCTCACTGATCTCCGCGCTGCAGTCCGGGCAGATCGACTACCTGGCGATCTACAAGTCCACCGCGCAAGAAGAGCACCTGAAATACATCCCGCTGCCGACGCAGATCAACCTGTCCGACCCGGCTATGGCCGCCGCCTACGGCAAGGTCTCTATCAATGCCGGGTCGCTGGGGACGCTGACCGCCAAGCCGATCATCTACGGGCTGACCATCCCCACCAGCGCCCCCAACGCCGCGCTGGGCCAGAAGTTCATCCACTTCGTCATCGGCCCGCAGGGCCAGGCGATCATGCGCAGCAAGGGGTTCGTGGTCATCTCACCAGCCCTGGCCAACCCCCAGGGCAAGGTTCCGGCGTCGATCAAGCCGCTCACCACCCAGTGGCCATCCTCCGGCGGGTAAGACCGGCAGGCCGCCCAGCGCCACAATGACCACGTGACGAAGACAGAGACAACGACACAGGCGAGGCGGCCCGCCCGCGGCTGGCCGTCGGGCTGGTTCGGTGTCATCACCTGGCTGCTCGCTGGCCTGCTGCTGGCGTTCATCGTGCTGCCGATCGTCCGCCTGGTGACGACCTCGTCGGTGGCCAGCTTGCGGCACGCTGCGAGCACGGCCGCGGTCAGGGACGCGATCTTGCTGAGCCTGCAGGCGGCGGCGATCACCGCCGCGATCGCGACCTTGTTCGGTGTGCCGCTGGCCTACATCCTGGCCCGTGGCAGCTTCCGGGGCCGCGGTGTGATCCAGTCCCTGGTGGACCTGCCGCTGGTGGTACCGCACACGGTGGCCGGGATCGCGCTGCTGTTCCTGCTCGGCCGGACCGGTTGGGTCGGCGGCCCGGCGGCCCATCTGGGCGTGTCGTTCTACGGTTCGCAGTGGGGGATCGTCGCCGCGATGCTATTTGTCAGCGTGCCGTTCGCGGTTAACAGCGCCCGGGTCGCGTTCGAGGCCATCGATCCCCGGCTGGAACGCGCCGCCCGCAGCCTGGGCGCCAGCCCGTGGCATGCCTTCCGGCGGATCACCTTGCCGCTGGGGCTGCGCGGGGTGCTGACCGGCGCGGTGCTGGTGTATGCGCGTTCGATCAGCGAGTTCGGCGCCGTGGTGATCATCGCCTACTACCCCGCGACCGCGCCGGTGGAGATCTACAACCTGTTCCTGCAATCCGGCCTCACCCAGTCAGCCTCAGCCGCCGTGGTGCTGCTGATCGTCACGCTGGCCACCTTCCTGGTCTTGCGGACCCTGGCCTCCGGGCGGCTGCTCGCCCGGGTCGACCGTGCCTACCGCTGACCGCGGGCTCACCGTCAGCGGGCTGAGCGCCCAGGCCGGGTCGTTCACCCTCGGCCCGGTCAGCCTCGGCATCCCGGCCGACCGGGTGCTGGTCGTGCTGGGGCCATCCGGCGCCGGGAAGACGATGCTGCTGGAGACCATCGCCGGGCTGCGCCCCCAGCAAGCCGGGCAGATCACCCTCGCCGGAACCGACATCACCGGCCTGCCGCCCGAGCGGCGGCGCATCGGCCTGGTCTTCCAGGACGCCGCGCTCTTCCCTCACCTGACCGTCAAGGAGAACGTCCGGTTCGGGCCACGAGCTCTGCGCGCTACGTCTCCGGATGGCTCCGATGACCTGCTGCGCCAGCTCGGTATCGAGCATCTCGCCGACCGGTCCCCGCGCTCACTCAGCGGCGGCGAACGCCAGCGGGTGGCCCTGGCCCGCGCGCTGGCCATCCAGCCAGGCCTCCTGCTGCTCGACGAACCGCTCTCGGCGCTCGACCAGCCAACCCGCGAAGACATGCGCTTGTTGTTGCAGCGGCTCCTCGCCGAGCTGGAGATCCCGGCCGCGCACATCACCCACGACCGGGACGAGGCACTTAGCATCGGCGACGATCTGGCCGTCATCGTCGGCGGCCAGCTGCGCCAGACCGGACCAGCCGCCACCGTCGCCGCCGAACCAGCCGACCCCGACGTCGCCCGCCTGCTCGGCTGGTCAGAACTCGGGCACGGTACCGCAGGTGGCGGCACGGCCCGCATCGGGCAGCTCGCCTTCGGCGATGCCGTGGCCGCGGGCCTGCACGGATCAGTTCAGGTCTTCTACCGGCCCGAAGACATCCAGCTCAGCCCTAGGACTGGGAAGACGCCAGCTGATGCTGGCCTGGACGCACACGTGGAGCGGATTGTCCACACGCGGCCGCTGGCCCGCGTCACCCTCGGCTGCGACCCGCCCATCGCGGCGCTGATGCTGCACCGGGACATCGACCACCTCCAGCTCACGGCCGGCGACCGGGTGCAGGTCAGCCTGCCGCCAGGCAGCCTTCGCGTTTTCCCGGCCGGCTGAACCCAGTCGGGCGCTGTTAGTGTGGCGCCAGCCACGTGGCCCTTTTCGGTTTTGAGCGATCAGGATTGGGTTGTGGTAGCCGGGCCTGGTGAGCCTTTCACCAGGCCCGGCGTGCTTCAGGGTGCTGCGGGGGATGTGCCGGCTGGCGTGAAGGCGCCTTCATCGGAGTCCGTTAGAGTCGCAGGATGCCGACGTTCCTGATCAAGGAGGCCGCGGACCTTCTCGGAGTCAGCGACGACACCCTCCGCCGCTGGGTCGATGCGGGACGGATCAAAACGACCAATAAACGCTCCGGGTGGCTGACTGTAGATGGAGTGGAACTAGCCAGGTTCGCGCAGGAGCTGGCCGAGTTGGCCGAGCCCATGGAAGACCAGATGGTGGTCGCTCATTCGGCGCGGAACAGGTTCACTGGCCTGGTCACCCGGGTTGTCCGCGACACCGTGATGGCCCAGGCGGAGATCCAGGCGGGACCGCACCGGTTCGTCTCACTGCTCAGCCGCGAGGCCGCAGACGAACTCGGCCTGGAACCAGGCATGCTGGTGGTCGCTGCCATCAAGGCCACCAACGTCTCCGTGGAAGTCCCCGCGAGCGAATCTAAGAGATCGTGAGGGTTACCAGCCCTCTCGTGGCTTCGCCAAGCACCTGGCGGCCTGTGCGCCCTGTTCTCCTGGTCGGCAGACTTGTGGGTCATGTCTGCCGACCGGCCGGCTTGGCTGCCTGGATGATGGCGGAATGCAGGCCAGGGCCTGCCTCGTGTGTGCTGGTGATGGCGATGCCGGTGAACCCGGCGGCCCGGAGCAGATCATGGTAGTGCGCCTGGGTGAGGGTGGCGCCGCAGCCGGCCCGCTGCTCGGCCTCGGCCAGCTGGCCGGGGCCGGTGCCGTCGTCGGCGGTGACGTCGCTGATGCCTAGCCGCCCGCCGGGCCGCAGGACCCGGAAGGCCTCGGCCAGGACGCGTGGCTTGTCGGCGGACAGGTTGATGACGCAGTTGGAGATGACCACGTCGACCTGGCCGTCGGGCAGCGGGATGTCCTCGATGTGGCCGTGCAGGAAGCGGGCGTTGGTGACGCCGCCCTTTGCGGCGTTGGCGCGGGCGAGGGTGAGCATTTCCGGGCTGGCGTCCAGGCCATAGGCGATACCGCCCGGGGCGACCCGGCGCGCCGACAGCAGTACGTCGAGCCCGCCACCGGAGCCAAGGTCCAGGACGGTCTCGCCCGGGTGGAGGTCCGCGACGGCCAGCGGGTTGCCGCAGCCGAGGCTGGCGCGCAGCGCCGTCTCTGGCACATCGTCGGTGGCGGCTGGGTAAGCGGCCGCGCCGAAGCATCCGTCAGTGAACGCATCAGGTTCGCAGTCGACCGGTGTGCCGCCGGCCAGGGCGGTGCGGGCGAGGCCGGAATAGCGGTCGATGACAGCATCGCGGTTGCTGGAGGTGCCGGGGGTGCCGGGTTCGGTCACTGGCGTGCTCCTTCGGGCTGTGCTGCGGGGACGGGGTCTGGCTGGGCGGGGACGGGCCGGCCCATGACGATGTCGGCGGCGGTGGGGAAGCAGTCCACGCACGCGTCATTGATCCGGTAATAGGTGGCGGAACCGCGGTGCTCGAAGAGCACGAACCGCACCTCCGCCAGCACCTTCAGGTGCGCGGAGACGGTGGATTGGCCCACATCCACGGCCGCGACGATCTCACCCACGTTCATCGGCCGGGCCCGCCGGGCGAGCAGCGTGACGATCTGGATCCTGGTGGGATCGGCGAGCGCCTTGAACCAGCTCGCGTACTCGGTCGCGGTGGCCCGGTCGAGAGGCTGATCATTTTCTTTCATCGCTCATCGACGATAACCGATGAAAGGCGGAAGTGGAAGAGGGAGGCGATCGCCAGGCCCGGTCAGGAGGCTTGGTCGCCGATCAGCGCGCCCAGGCTGGCCAGCGCCTCGGTGCGGGCCCGGTAGTAGACCCAGACGCCGCGCTTGTGGCGGTCCAGCAGGCCGGCCTCGTGCAGCACCTTGAGGTGATGGCTGATCGTGGGCTGGGACAGGTCGAACGCATCGTTGAGGTCGCAGACGCAGGCCTCGCCGCCCGAATGCGAGGCCACCAGGGACATCAGCCGCAGCCGGACCGGCTCGGCCAGCGCCTTCAGCAGCGGCGCGACCTGAGCGGCCTGCTCAGCCGACAGAGGCTCGCGAGACAGCGGCGGGCAGCAGGCGGCGGTCTCGGCGGGGGTGAGTACCAGGACAGACTTCGGCATACATCTATATTGACAGAACCCTATGTCTATGGCAAGCTCGGCAAGTAGACATAGACGATCATCAATGTTCAACCTCGGAGGTTCCCATGCCCAGCCGTGTCCAGCTCGCCCTCAACGTGAACGACATCGACGAGGCTGTCGCCTTCTACTCGAAGCTGTTCGGCGCCGAGCCGGCCAAGGTCCGGCCCGGCTATGCGAACTTCACGATCGCCGAGCCGCCGCTCAAGCTGGTACTGCTGGAAAACCCCGGCCAGGGCGGCAGCCTCAACCACCTCGGCATCGAGGTCCCCGACACCGATGCCGTCGCTGCCGAGCAGACGCGCCTCGCAGGAACCGGGCTCGCCCCGGCCGAGGCGGGCGAGACCACCTGCTGCTACGCCAAGCAGGACAAGTTCTGGGTCCAGGGCGTACCTGACGGCGAGTCCTGGGAGATCTACACCGTCCTGGCCGACAGCCAGACCTTCTACGCCGAGGGCCACGGCCCGGAGTGCTGCGGCGACACCAACGTCCACACCGAGGACGCTGCCGGTTCAGCGCCTAAGTGCTGCTAGCAGCAGGCGGTCCGGGCTGCCGCACCCCGGAATCCAGGCGGAAGGAACGACATCATGACATCGGTAACGGGCGTCGTGGTCATCGGCGCGGGCCAGTCGGGCCTGGCCGCCGCCCGCGCCCTGCAAGCGCATGGCATCAGCCCGGTGGTGCTGGAGGCGGGGCCGGAACCGGCCGGGTCGTGGCCGCGCTATTACGA
>Ga0210402_10003832_pt1 | contig 13940 bp, 11 predicted proteins | sample IncBWC7MmetaG_FD_161055 | JGI IMG/M metagenome (GOLD analysis project Ga0210402, IMG submission 161055) | Forest soil microbial communities from Barre Woods Harvard Forest LTER site, Petersham, Massachusetts, United States - Inc-BW-C-7-M | ecosystem: Environmental > Terrestrial > Soil >...
GTCAAGGCCGTCAATATCCCGAATTATGAACTGGTGACCGACGCCATGCTGGCCAACCCGCCGGCCAAGGACTGGCTGATGTATCGCGGCGGCTATGCGGGCTGGAGCTATTCCAAGCTCGGCCAGATCACGCCCGCCAATGTCAGCCAGCTCCAGCTGAAATGGACGCTGGCGATGAATGACGGCGGCACCAACGAGACCACGCCGATCGTTCACAATGGCGTGATGTTCCTGCTCTCCGCCGGCAACACGGTGCAGGCGATCAACGCCCAGACCGGCGAGCTGATCTGGCAGAACAATATCGGCCCGGCGCCGCGCAACCTGGAACCCGGCGGCTCCAGCGATGAAACCCGCGCCATCGGCCTTTACAACGACAAGGTGATCGTGCCGACGCCCCAGGGCAGGATCTATGGACTGGATGCCAAGACCGGCAAGGTGGACTGGCAGAGCTGGATCTCCGATCCCAGCAAGCCGGACGAGGGCCAGCATGGCAATACCGGCGGCGTGATCATCGCGCACGGCAAGGCGATTGTCGGCATGGTCAATTGCGGCCGCATCCCGCAGACGGCGCATTGCAATATCAGCGCCTATGATGCCAACACCGGGCAGCGCGCCTGGAAATTCACCACCGTGGCGCTGACTGGCACGCCCGGCGGCGACACCTGGGGCAAGCTGCCCGACGACCAGCGCGCCGGCACCGAGACCTGGATCGCCGGCACCTATGATCCGGTGCTGAACACGACCTATTGGGGCACCGCCCAGGCCAAGCCCTGGCGGCGCGACCTGCGCGGCTCGGGCGATGGCGCCACGCTGTATGCCAACTCGACGCTGGCGCTGGATGCCGATACCGGCAAATTGAAATGGTATTTCAGCCATGCCCCCGGCGAAACCTTCGACCTGGACGAGGTGTTCGAGCGCATCCTGATCGATCATGGCGACCAGAAAACCGTGATGACCACCGGCAAGGCGGGCATCCTGTGGAAGCTGGACCGGGTCACCGGCAAATATCTCGACTCGCGCGAGACCGTGTTCCAGAACGTCTTCGTCAAGATGAATCAAAAGACCGGCGAGCCCACCTATCGCAAGGACGTGATCGACCAGAAAGTCGATCAGTGGCTGCCCTCATGCCCTGGACCGGAAGGCGGCAAGGACTGGCCGGCGGCGAGCTATCACCAGCCCGATGACGAGATCATCATTCCGCTCAGCCAGACCTGCGTGCTGATGCTGGGTTCGGGTTCGGAGATGTTCTACGAAATGCCGGGCAGCAGCGGCAACATGGGCCGTATCTCGGCCTATGAGACCAACACCATGAAGCCGCTCTGGTCCTTCCAGCAGCGTGCGCCGTTCCTGACCGGCGTGGTCTCCACGGCGAGCAATGTGGCCTTTGTCGGCGATTTCGACCGCACCTTCCGCGCCTTCGACACCAAAACCGGCACCACGCTGTGGAAGACGCGGCTGGGCACCACAGTGCAGGGCCACATCGCGCCCTTCGAAGTGGACGGCAAGCAATATGTCGCGGTGATGACAGGCCTGGGCGGCGGCAGCCCGGAAGAAAAGCCCACCTTCATGCTCAGCGAAGAAGTCAGCCGCCCGGCGCATGGCACCGCGGTCTATGTCTTCGGTCTGCCGGACAGCAACCAGCAGGCATCGAACAGGTAACAATTCTGGGCTCTTAAAAAAGGCTCCGGCGCTTTGCGCCGGAGCCTTTTGCTCATTATATCGGACCCATGTCCGCGCCCCGCTCCTTCGCATGAGTACGCTGCATGTGGTCCGCAAGGGGCATATCGGCGACGTCATCATCACCGAGCCGGTGGTCCGGGTACTGAAACGCCAATTCAACCGCGCCCTGCTCTACACTCATTATATCGAGGCGGGGCGGCTGCTCGAAATCTATGACGATGTCCTGCCGTATGATCTGAAGCCTGCGGAAGTGACGCGGCCGGGCGACGCCATCTTCAATCCGCTTTATGAAGTTTTTCCCGGCGCCAATCATCTGGACGGCTATGCCCGCGCGGCCGGCGTCACGCTTGAAGACCGGCTGCCGCGGGTAAAGAGCGGCTGGCCGCGGATTGGTTCCGGACGCTATGGCCTGATCGCGCCGGAAACCTCAAACTGGATGCGGGACATGCGGCAATGGCCGCTGGAACGGTTCACGGAATTGAAATCCCGGCTGCAAGCCGCGCTGGGTTTTGCCTTCGTCCTGCTTGGGCCGTCCCATTCCTTTTGCGACATGCTCTCGCTGATCGAGCATTGCGACCTGTTTGTCGGCAATGATTCCGCGCCCGCCATCCTGGCCCAGTCCTGGCGCAGGCCGGCCTTTGTGATCTGCGGCTCGACCCGGGCCATGCGTGTGCTTCTGGATCCGTCGGCGGTGGGTATAGAGCATGAGGTGGGCTGCAATGGCTGCAAGGACTTTGCCCGCCACACCGATATCGGCTGCGCCAGCCCGATCTGCTTGACGGAACTGACGGTCGACAAAGTCCATGCGGTCATCATGGAAAAATTCCGCGCGATCGGATGACACATCCCGGTTGCGTTGCAACAAGGACTATTGTTGGGTTTTCCAGCGCGGAAGCGGTTTTTTACAGCGGGCGGCAGGGCGATCTTCTATAGTCCCGCCACATTCAAAATTAAAAAATTGGGCAGGGGACATTCAGACATGATCAGGATCGGCAAATCGCTGCTTGCGGCGGCTTTTGGGTTGTTTTCGGCGGCGCTTGCCGCGGTCACACCGGCGATGGCGGCCAATAGCGTCAGCGCCGGCGTGCTGACGGTGGAGCGGCCGACCCTGATTTCGGCCGGCTTCGACTGGCGTATCACCGGCGACGACAATCACAACGCCACCGCGACTGTCCAATACCGCAAGAAAGGCGACAAGGACTGGAAGACCGGCCTGCCTCTGCTGCGCATCGGCGCCGGCGGCGAAACCGTCGGCGTTGCCGCAGGCGGCGGTGGCGCCGCTGCAGCCCGTTATCCGCTGTTCAAATATGTGGTGCCCAACATGATGTCGGGCAGCCTTTTCGACCTGACGCCCGATACCGATTACGAGGCGCAATTCACGCTGTCCGACCCCGATGGCGGCAAGGCGACCAAGATGGTCACCTTCCACACCCGCAAGGAGCCGGTGCCGGCCACAGGCGGCAAGGTCTATCATGTTTATCCCGTGGACTGGAAAGGCCCCAAGCAGGAGCCGAGCTTTGCCTCCATCATGGGGGCCTATTACCAGGGCCTGGCGCATTACGATTATGAGAACGCCTATCCGGTTCGGGTGCAGCCGGGCGACACCATCCTGGTGCATGCCGGCCTCTATATTGGCGACCGCTTTCATTACATAAATGGCGAGCCCAAGCCCGGCACCCTGTCGTTGGGTAATTATTTCGACGGCACCTATTACCTCACCGGCAGCGGCACGCCCGACAAGCCGATCGTGATCAAGGGCGCGGGCGATGGCGAAGTGATCTTCGACGGCGACGGGGCGCAGACGCTGTTCAACCTGATGGGCGGCAATTACAATTATTTCGAGGGCATCACGGTTCGCAACACCAATGTCGCCTTCCTGCTGGGCATCAAGGACATCACCGGTTCCAGCGGCTTCACCCTGAAGCATTCGAAAATCTACAATGTCGGCCGCGCCATCCAGGACGACTGGTCGGGCTCCAAGGACTTCTACATCGCCGACAACGATTTGAATGGCCGCCACGATCCCGATCACATGATGGGATGGACCGGACAGCCCTGGATGAAGTTCAACAATTATCCCGAGCTGCTGCTCTCAGAATATTCCATCAAGATCTATGGTCAGGGCCATGTCGTGGCCTACAACAAGGTCACCAATTTCCATGATGGCATCGACATCGCCACCTATGGCGTGCCGGACGGCGTGACCCTGCCGGATGGTTCCTCGGCCAAGGAAATCGAAGACCGGTTTCCGGAATCGGATGACTTCTACGGCAACGACATCAGCAATATGGGCGACAATTGCTTTGAGATGGACGGCAGCGGCCGCAACATGCGGGTCTTCCGCAATCGCTGTTTCAATCTGGCAGAGCAGGCGATCAGCGTGCAGCCCGGCTTTGGCGGCCCCAATTACTGGATCCGCAACCTGATCTATTCTTCGTTCAACGGCGCGCTGAAATACATCGAAGGCTCGGCGGGCATCGTGACGTACAACAACACCATCTTTGCCGAGAACCGCCCCGGCCCTGCCCAGAACATGCATTACCGCAACAATCTGTTCCTCGGCATCGGCGATCTGGACCCGGTCTTCGCGCTCAACTCCCCTGCCAATACCAATACCGCCGACTATGACGGCTTTCGTCCCAATCCGGGCAAACCCGTCGCCTTTGAATGGGATACGCCCGATTTCGCCAAAATGAACGATTATACCACCGCAGTGGTGCGGCGGCAGTACAAGACGCTGCCCGATTTCGTGGCGGCCACCGGTCAGGAAAAGCACGGCATCCTGGTGGATTATGACAGCTTCATGCATGTGACGCCGCCGAACATGGACGATCCCCAGCACATCTATGATCCGGCCGATTTCGATTTCCGCCTGAAGCCGAATTCGCCAGCGGTGGATGCGGGCATCGAACTGCCCAACATCACCGACGGCTTTGCCGGCAAGGCACCCGATCTGGGCGCCTACGAGGTGGGTCAGGCGCTGCCCCATTACGGACCGCGCGAGCAGGGCGCGAAGTAGAATTTGTATCGCCAAGACCCTCCCTTTAACCGGGGAGGGTTTGCGCCATTGAGGAGGAAGAGTTGAAAATCACCAGCGCGATCCTTGCCGCCGCCCTGGCGGTCACAGCTATTCCCGCCGCCCAGGCCGCCGTCCTGGACATCAAGACATTGTCGTCACGCCCGGAGCGTGTCAGCGGCGGGGACGTGCTTGTCCAGATCAGCCAAAGCGATGACGCGCCCGCGGCCGTCACCCTGAACGGAGCGGACGTCAGCAAGGCCTTCCTGCCGGGACCAGCGCCCCATACGCGCGAAGGCCTAGTGAGCGGATTGAAGCTCGGCGCCAACATCCTGGAAGCCGGCGGCAAGTCGCTGACGCTCACCGATTATCCGCTTGCCGGACCCATCGTCTCCGGTCCGCATGAGACGCCGTTCATCTGCGTCACCCAGAAGTTCCCCATCTTTGGCGGGGTGACAAAACCGTCGCTGGCGGACAAGACCGTCTATGGCGCGACGCCGGACAAGGATTGCATGGCGCCGGCCAGGATTTCCTATCTCTATCTCGCCAAGGGCGCGAGCGACCTCAGGCCCTTGGCCGATCCATTGAAGCCGCCGGGCGATATCGCCGGCACCACCACCACAAGCGGCGTGAAAATGAATTTCATCGTGCGGCTGGAAACCAGCACGATCGACCGCGGCATCTACCAGAGCACGGTGCTTTACGATCCCAAGGCGGACGCGGCTCTTTCCTGGCGGTCCCCGCCCAAAGGCTGGAACCGGCGCCTGGTCACCATCGAAGGCGCCGGCTGCCCCGGCGGCTGGTATTTCCAGGGCCTGGCGGGCGGTAGCCTTGCCCAGCCGACATTTGACGCCAGCATTTTCAGCGTGGCGCGGCTCGGCGAGGGCGATGCCCTGGTCAACAACACGCTGCAGAATCCATCCCAGAGCTGCAACTCGGTGCTGTCCGGCGAGGCGGCCACCATGAGCCGCGAGCATTTCATCAAGACCATCGGCGTTCCCGAAGTGGCGGTCAGCATAGGCTGCTCCGGCGGATCCTATGGCTCCAGCCAGCTGGCCGATGCGATGCCGGGATTTTTCGACGGCGTGATGATTTCCTGCACCTTCCCCGATCCGGTGGCCATCGCATTCTCCGGCCTGGATGGGCATCTGCTGACGCATTATTTCTACAAAACGGCGCCGGGACGATTCACCGAGGCGCAGAAGGTGGCCGTGTCCGGCTATCAGGGCACCAAGGCCTGGATGGACGCGGCCAATCAGGCCCAGCGCACCGATCCGGTGCCGGGCCGGGTGGACATCAAGGGTTACAATTCGGCGGTGTGGAGCGATGAGGTGCCGGCCGCTCTGCGCTACGATCCCAAGACCAATCCCAAGGGCGCGCGTCCCACCATTTTCGATGTTTCGCGCAATATTTATGGCATGGATCCCAAGACCGGGTTCGCGCTGCGCACCTTCGACAATGTCGGCGTGCAATATGGCCTTGCCGCGTTGAATGACGGCACCATCACGCCGGCGCAGTTTCTGGACCTCAATGAAGGCATTGGGGGCTATGACAATGACGCCAATTATATTCCGGACCGGGTGGCGGGCGACGCGGCCGCGCTCAAGCGCGCCTATCAGGCGGGCCTGGTGCTGTCGGGCGGCGGCGGCCTTGCCTCCATTCCGGTGGTGGATGTTTCCGGCATCATGCGCGACGAGGCAGGCTATCACTATCAATGGTACCATTTCGCCATGCGCGACAGGATGGCCGAGGCCAATGGCGGCAGCCAGAACCATGTGATGTGGCGCGGCAAGGAGGTGCCTTTCGACAAGGCCTGGTCCGGATTCATCAGCTGGGTGGAGGCAGTGCACAAGGACGGTTCCGGCAAATCCCGGCGCGCCAAAGCGATCGCCGACAAACCCGCCCAGATGGCGGATGGATGCTGGACGTCACCGACGCAATTCGTGAAGGAAAAACAGGTCTTCGGTCATGAACCCAACACGCCGTGCAACAAGGCGTTCCCCTCCTGGGCCAATCCGCGTTATATCGCGGGCGGGCCGCTGGCGGCCAATGTCCTGAAATGCCAGCTGAGGCCCGTGGACGCGAAAGGCTACAAGGTCTCTTTTTCGCCAGAACAGCTGGCGCGCCTGAAGAAGATTTTCTCCGGCGGCGTGTGCGATTTCTCGAAAAAAGGCGTCGGCCAGGTGGCCGTGGTGCCATGGGCGTCCTTCGGCCCATCCCCCGTCAATCTGGTTTACGACGCCGCCAGATCTGGATGAGGTGCGGTTCGCGAAGCGAACGATCCTTAACGCCAGTGTATGGATAGTGCAGCGTCCCATTTCGACCGACGCAACCGAACGGGGCGCCGGTCATAAATATCATTTGAATTAAGTTGCGCCGTCCCGCTTCAGCATCCCGCAAGGGCTTGTGCCGGATATTGGGCGCGGGCTGATGAGGTATTTCAACCGTGTACACCATCGTTGCAGCTTCCCAAAAGGGAGGTTCCGGCAAGACCACGCTGACCGGACATCTGGCGGTGGAAGCATCGCGTGCCGGGGCCGGCGCCGTCGCGCTGATTGACACCGATCCGCAAGGCTCTCTTTCCCACTGGTGGAACGCACGCACGGCGCCGGAACCGCATTTCGTGAAGGCGGGACTGCTCGATCTGGGCGCGGCGCTGGCGCGGCTGGACACGATGGGAATCCGCATCGCCATCATCGACACGCCGCCCGCGATTACCGCCTCCATCTCCCAGGTCGTGGCCCATGCCGATCTTGTGATTGTGCCGACGCGGCCAAGCCCGCACGATTTGCGCGCGGTGGGCGCCACGGTGGACATCGCCGAACGTCACGCCAAGCCGCTGATCTTCGTCATCAATGCCGCCACGGCGCGCGCCCGCATTACCGGCGAATCCGCCGTGGCGCTGTCGCAGCATGGCATGGTGGCGCCCGTCACCATCCATCACCGGGTGGACTATGCCGCCAGCATGATCGACGGCCGCACGGTGGGTGAAATCGCGCCCAATTCGGCCTCGGCCCGCGAGATCCGCGATCTGTGGCTTTATCTGCAGGACAAGCTGTCCCGCGCGGTGCACGATCCGAGATTGCTGCCCGACTTCAAGCCGGATTTCGCCGTCCAGTCGCTGCTGGAAAGCGCGGAAGAGGTGGAGGAGGCGGTAACTGAGCCGCCGCCGCTGGTGGCCGCCTATGAGGGACAGGAACGGCGCACGCTGGCGGACCGGCGTGTTGCGGCATTTGATCAGCGCGGACCCGAGCGGCGGATGCATGTCTTCGGACGCCGCCGCGGCGACCCGGGATTCGAAACGGGAATTTTTAAATGAGTCAGCCGCGGTATGCCTCCATCACCGCCAGCCTTTTGGCGCGGAAGGGCGACGCTCAGCCCTGGGCGGAGCTTGCCAAGCGGCCGCTGGCATGGGACCGCGGCGAATTACCGGTCGCGCCGGCGCCGGCGGTGGGTTTTTTCAAATCTCCGCCGCCGCAGCACGCGAATGAACCGGAGCCGGCCCATGCGCATCATCCGGCGGATTTGAAGAAGATCTCGGTTCGCATGTCGCATCACGATTATGAGCGGCTGGGGATTCTGGCGGTCAAGCAGGACAAGACCCGCCAGCGCCTGTTGCACGAAGCGCTGGACCGGCTGCTTGCCGGAATAACGCAAAAATACAGCGCCAGCTGCGCCTGCCTCGGCGAAGAGCGGTTCGCCCATTGCGAGCGGTGCGCGGCTAGAAGCTAGGCAAGCGAATCGTCTACAGCGAAGCGCGGCTCACGGCGGTGGCTGTTTTTTTGCAGGCGCGTTCGTTACGCTGTCGCTGGACGAACCCGTGGTGGCAACCGTTTGCTGCGTCTTGCCGGAATCCTGCGGCGGCGGCGCGGGCGCGTTCGTGACACTGTCGCTGGACGAACCGGCGGGTGAGGGCGGTGCGGACGCGGGTTCGGGCACGGTCATGTTGCTGGCGAAGGGATTCTGCTGGTAGGGATCGTCGTTTGTGCCATAGACCTGCGCCAAGGCGGCAGTGCCCCAGAACGCAGCGAAGGCCAGAATTGCCGCGGTGACGAGACGTTTCACATCCCTCTCCCTGGCTGGTTTCGGGCGTCATCATACGCCCGGCCATCGCCGATACCTACTCCGGATCAGGCTGCGGTGTGGAAATGTTGGGCCGGTCCGGCGCGGCCGTCCATCGCCAAAAATCACGGCTGCCGAACGGCTTGCCATCCTTTTGCCGCTCGCTTATCACCGCCGATGGACAGGTGGTCGAGTGGTTGAAGGCACCGCACTCGAAATGCGGCGTACCTGCAAGGGTACCGTGGGTTCGAATCCCACCCTGTCCGCCAATAAAATAGCCCCCGTTCGGGGGCTTTTTTATTGGCGGACCAGGACGCGGTGGACGGACCACTGGTTCGACAAAATCGGCGGCAGCCGATTTTGGGCGCTTGGCGGCCACCCGTGTGGCCGGAGCGCACCTAGCTTTCGTTAGCGAGCAAAGCGAGCTTACGAAAGCTGGCGCTGCACCGAGCCACGGCAGCGGCGAGGGCTGATCCGAGCGTCAGCGAGGACAAAAAACATGCCTTGAGCATGTTTTTTTGCAATCCCACCCTGTCCGTCTTCTCAACACCCTCCCACCCCTAAATTTGCGCGATAGACCCGAGGTCGAAGTTTTGGCCTTGGGGGTTCTCGCCGATAACGAGCGTCTTCGGATCGGGGAAATGATGGGGTGGCACCGGAAGATTATAGGACGCGGGCACGCCCTGGAACACACGTCCCGCCAAATCGTACTTTGATCCGTGACAATGGCACAAATAACCACCGGACCATGACGGACTAAGGGCGCCCCGATTCGGGATATAGGCCGGAATGCAGCCAAGATGAGTACAGATACCGACGACAACGAGAAATTCGGGATTGAGCGAACGCGACCAGTTTGCAGCATAAGATGGTTGTTGGGGTTGCTGCGAGGCGGGATCACGCAACTGACTAAGAAGCGATGCGGCCTGCAAGTCTGCAAGAATGGCGGGAGTGCGGTGCACAATAAATATCGGCATGGACCGCCAAAGAACGACAATCTGCTGACCGAGTTGCATCGACGATAGATTCACCAACATCTGTGCGCCCGCCGACAGTATATTGGCGCCCGGCTCCATCTGATCGACGAATGGCCATAACGCTGCGAGCGTTCCAACGCTTCCAATTGCGCCACCGGCGAGATACAGAAAATCGCGCCGCCCAATCGGGGATTCTGCTGCGATGCTGGTCATTGTTCTAATCCTCTTTCAGGATTTGTGAACTCTGAACTCACTGCCATCAGTCAACGAAGCCTAAATAGCAGGGCAGCCCGCAAGCGTCGCTGCGTCAATTTCGCAAAACGTGCGGGTGTAAACGCAAGCGAATCTTGAAGTTTTCCCTTTTTTCACCCCGCCAGTGCCCCCCACTTTTCATTCATTCTGTCCCAAAACAGCACGCAGCCGGGAACCTGTTGTTAACCCGGCAAGCTGACAATGCGGCATGGCCTATTATTCCGATTACATGGATTCCGAGCCGCTGGCGTCAGACCCGGCGAAATGGAGCATGCGCCGCACGCTGGCGTTCCTGGTCGTGACAAGCCTTGGTCTCTGGATCGGGTTCTTTTGGGCTACCGCCAAATTGATTGCCCTGATCTAAGCTGAATGACGTCGCTGGCCGGCGGCTCAATCCCAGCTTAAACCCCCACTCTCTTCCAATCTTGCAACTCACTCGCAACAACTTCCGGGGCGGTGGTTTTTTTTCGTTATTTTCGCCCGTTTTTTTGACTTCAGTCCCCCCGGAATGATACCTGTAGCGATATTCATAACAATAAGTGTCCGGCAAAAGCTGGACCGATGCCTGGGAGCGTTTTTTGAAGACCAAAGCCGCCACAATCACATTCGCCGCCATCATTGGTATCGCTGCCAACGCCTTCGCGCAGGGCGCGGCACCGGCCGCAACGGGCGGTGATATGCCCAACACCAGCGCGCCCTCTCCGTTTGAGATGCCCCAGTATAGTTGGGCGCACACGCTGGACGGCAAGCCCTGGGGTTCGACTTCGGGCATCGATATCGATCCGCAGAACCATGTCTGGATGATCGGCCGCTGCGGCGCCAACAATTGCGATGGTTCCAGCGTCGCGCCGATTTATGAAATGGACATGGCGACCGGCAAGCCGATCAAGGCGATCGGTGCGGGCATGTTTGTGTTTCCGCATGGCTTTGCCATCGACAAGCAGGGCAACCTCTATGTCAGCGATGCCCAGACCAGCAAGGATGGCACCAAGGGCCAGACCGTCATCAAGATGGACCCGAGCGGCAAGGTGCTGATGACGCTGGGCACGCCGGGCAAGGCGGGCGGCGGCCCCGATCACCTGAATGAACCCTGCGACATCGCGATTGCCCCCAACGGCGATATCTTCGTGGCGGACGGTCACAGCGGCGGTCCCAATTCGCCGGCCGATTACATCACCCGCATTGTGCATTTCTCCAAAGCCGGCAAGTTCATCAATGCCTGGGGCAAGCTCGGCACTGGCGAGGGCGAATTCCGTGCGCCGCATGCGCTGGCTTTTGACAATGAAGGCCGTCTCTTCGTCGCCGACCGCGGCAACAACCGGGTGCAGATCTTCAGCCAGGCCGGCAAGTTCATTGCCGCCTGGAAACAGTTCGGCCGTCCGGTGGGTCTGTGGATCGACAAGAAGGACACGCTGTACGTCACCGACGCCGACTCCAACCAGCAGCTCAATCCGGGCTGGCCCAAGGGCGTGTGGATCGGCAGCGCCAAGACCGGCCAGGTCACCGGCTTTGTCTATGACCCCTATGCCGGCGAAGGCGTTCTGGTGGCGCCCGACGGCAACATGTATGCGGCGGTCAATGTCCCGCCCCACGGCATCACCAAATACGCCTTGCCTTATACCCCCGCTGCAGCAGCCAAACCCAAAAGTTGAAGGAGCGACTCATGAGCGCTGAAACGTCTCGACGCAAATTTCTTATAGCTTCCACGGCCGGAGTATCGGCGACCTGGGTCGCGGCCAACTGGTCCGCCGCAGAGGCCGCCGACATGGCGAACGGCACGCCGATGACCTTCTTCTCGCCCACCCAGGCGGCCGATGTGGAGGCGATGGCGGCGCAGATCATCCCCACCACCGACTCCCCCGGCGCCAAGGAAGCCCGGGTGATCGCGTTCATCGACCTGGCGCTGGTGACCTTCGCCAAGGACTCGGCGGACGTTTACACCAAGGGCCTGGCGGACCTCGGCGCCAAGGTGCGGGCGGTCAATCCGGCGGTGGACGGCTTTGCCGGCCTGACATCGGCGCAGCAGGTGCAGGTTCTCACCTCGATCGAGAAGACACCGTTCTTCCAGGCGGTTCGCAGCCACACCATCATGGGCATGTTCGCCGCGCCCCAGCATGGCGGCAACTACCAGAAGGTGGGCTGGAAGATGATCGACTTTGACGACAGCCTGAATTTCCAGCCGCCGTTCGGCGCGTATGACAAGGTTTAAGGAGAACCCCCATGCCCATGAAGAAATACGAACCCTCTGAAGAGGTAGATTTCGTCGTCATCGGCTCCGGCGCCGGCGGTGGCGTGATGGCCAAGAAACTGTCCCAGGCCGGCTTTTCGGTCGTTGTGCTGGAACAGGGCGGTTGGGGCTCCTACGGCCACGAAGAGTCCGCCAACAAGGACGAGCTCTTGAACCGCTTCCCGGCGGAATCGGCCATGCTGCTCAGCGATCCCAAGAGGCAGGTCGCAACCTTCCGCCGCACCGCAAGCGAAAAGGCCGTTCCGTTCAACAATTCCTATGGCTGCGTGGTCGGCGGCGGCACCGTGACCTATGGCGCTTCCAACTGGCGGCATCTGCCCTGGGAGTTCGACGAACTCTCCCGCTTCGGCGGCATCCCCGGCGCCAACATCGCCGACTGGCCGATCAGCTATGCCGAGATCGAGCCCTATTACACCCAGGCCGAATGGGAAGTGGGCGTTTCGGGCCAGCGCATCAACACGCCCTTCCTGGCGCCGATGTCCAAGCCCTATCCGCTGCCGCCGCAGCCGCAAAAGGCTTCGGGCGCGCTTCTGCGCCAAGGTGCGGCCAAGCTGGGCTGGTTCGTGGCGCCCAATGCCGCGGCCATCATCACCCAGCCCTATATGGGCCGGGCCGCCTGCAACAATTGCGGCATGTGCTCGGGCTATACCTGCCAGGTCAAGGCGCGTTCCTCTTCGGCGGTGGCGCTGTTGCCCTTCGCCGAAGCGACGGGCAAATGCGAGATCCGCGCCAATTCCTATGTTCACACCATTCCGACCGACGACAGCGGCAAGGTGACGGGCGCGGTTTATTTCGAGACCCAGAACAACAATCGCGAAGTGTTCCAGAAGGCCAAGGTGGTGGTCTTGTCCGCCAACGCCATGGGTTCTGTGCGCCTGCTGCTTCTGTCCGCCAACAACAAGTTCCCCAACGGCCTCGCCAACACGTCCGGCGTGGTCGGCAAGAACCTGATGAGCGGCAATGGCGGCGGCGCCACCGGCCTCTTCGAACAGCCCCTCAATGAGTATAAGGGCTGCGTCACCGGGGCGGCGGTGGTCAGCTTCGTTCCCAACGACGTCAAGAATCGCGGCTTCTATGGCGGCGCGCGCATGACGGCGCGTGGCCAGCAGTCGCCGATCGAGTATGGCCTCAGCGGCCCGCATGGCGCGCCGACCTGGGGCGCCGACTACAAGAAGGCGCTGATGGAGCAGACCAATCGCAAGCTCTCGATGAGCAACTTCATCTCCACCATTCCGGTTGAGACCAACATGGTGGACCTGGATCCCGATGTGAAGGATCCCTGGGGCCTGCCCGCCATGCGCATCACCCAGAAGAGCCACGACAACGATCTCAAGGCCGTGCAGTTCTTCATCGACCGTTCGGTCGAGGTGCTCAAGGCAGCCGGCGCGACCCAGGTGTGGGCCGGCGAGGTTCAGGACTCACGCGGCGGCGCGCACTCCCGCGCCACCTGCCGCATGGGCAACGATCCCAAGACCTCGGTGGTCAACAAGTATCACCGGGCCCATGACGTGCCGAACCTGTTCATCGTGGACAACAGCTCCATGGTGACCGGCGGCCGCAACCATCCGACCCTGACCACCTCGGCGCTGGCGTTCCGCGCCGCCGATTACCTGGTCAAGGCGGCAAAGGCCGGTAACGTCAAGATCTGACGCCTGCTTCCTGAAGGAAACAGCCCCGGCGGAAACGCCGGGGTTTTTTCTTGGCC
>Ga0210402_10003834_pt1 | contig 13938 bp, 10 predicted proteins | sample IncBWC7MmetaG_FD_161055 | JGI IMG/M metagenome (GOLD analysis project Ga0210402, IMG submission 161055) | Forest soil microbial communities from Barre Woods Harvard Forest LTER site, Petersham, Massachusetts, United States - Inc-BW-C-7-M | ecosystem: Environmental > Terrestrial > Soil >...
ATCTCTCCTGCCTCATCGAACCGGCCCATGCTGATCAGGTCACCCGCGACGTTGGTATAACTGCGGACATTATCGGGATCCAAGCGAAGCGCCTCGTGATACTCAGGTAGGGCTTTTTCATAACGCCCGAGCGACCAACTGGTGAAGCCCAAGTTGGCGTGCGCCCCTATATCTCGCGGATAGGTCTTCACGTACAACTCGTACACCTGCTCCGCCTTCACTAATTCCCCGGTCCCAATTAAGTAGTAGTTTCCATCGATGCTTAGTCGCTCGCGCTCAGTTAACCGACTTCTCAGTTCATAAGCCTTCGTTGCGCACCGAGCTGCCTGTTCGGACTCGCCAAGACCGCTGTACGCGACCGAAAGGGACCGATAAGCCATAGCAAAGTTTGGGTCTAGCTCGGTTGCGTGCTGAAAAAAAGGGAGGGCCGCTTCGTCCCCCTTTTCCCGGTGCGCCTTCACACCTAGGGTGTAGGCCTTCAGTGCTTCCAACGAAGGCGTCGTCGCTTCCTCAAGAGGAGCCGCGAACTTCTGAATCGACGCGAGCGACTCACCCAGTTTGTCTCGAAGATCGGATGAAACTTTGTCAAGGGCCTTGAGCACTTCTGCCTTGCTGGAAGCTCGCGCCTGCACGGTTGCCAGCAAGTCCCCGCTAGCGCAGCTTGTGGCAGTGAGGCCGAGAACGTATTCTCCACCCAGATTTGCAATTGAGCCCGCCAGAGTTGCCTTGCTCCCCACACGCTGGCAGAGATCACGCGCAACGTCGGGTGTGACTCCCTTATCCGGAGGCTGGCCCATAAGCTGCAGGGTCTGCCGAATCCTTCGTTCGGAAACAAGACTCAAAAAGGGCGACTGTTCGAGTTGGACCGCCAATCCCTGCCGCAATGTTTCGTCAAACACGGGATCACCGGTCTTGTTTGAGAAGTCAGCCAGCACGATCGTGTCTTTCGCACTCAACGCCGCCGCCGGCCGCGGGTAATAGCGAACACCCAAGCCGACAATGGCGAGCGCCACAAGTGTCGCAACGCCTAGTCTCCAGCGCCGCCGAACCATCCGCTTGAGCCGCCACCCCGTCTTGCTAACAATGCTTCCCGCTCCTGATACATGTTCTGTGCTCTCTTGCCGGAGGCGCTGCAAATCCGCATGCATATCCGCAGCTTTCTGGTAGCGCAGCTTCCGATCTTTCTCCAGGGCGATGCTGATGATCTCTTCTAACTCTGCGGGCACTTGTTTATTCAACCGCGCTGCAGGTGCAGGGGATTTATTTAGAATCGCTTCATGGACGACGGCCGCCGTATTGCCCGGAAATGCGAGCCGGCCCGTTGCCATCTCGTACAGTACGGAGCCGAGGGAGAACAGGTCGGTGCGTGTATCCAATTCCTCACCACGGGCTTGTTCCGGCGACATGTAGGCGATCGTGCCCACCGTCGATCCGGGACTCGTCAACAGGGCCGTCTCCTCCGCGGTTGGCATCTGTGAAAGTCCTTCGTCGCTGGAGACACGCTTCACCAAGCCAAAATCAAGGATCTTCGCATGCCCCAGCTTGGTGACAAAAATGTTCGTTGGCTTGATATCGCGGTGGATGATTCCTGTGGAATGCGCCACGGCCAGCGCATCCGTGATCTCGATGCTCAAATCTAGGAGTTGATTCAACGGCAAGGGCCTATGCGCCATCAATTGCAGCAGAGTTACTCCCTCGAGGTACTCCATCGCGATAAATCGATAGCCGTCTTCCGCATTCGTTTCATAGATGGTGCAGATGTTGGGATGATTCAGTGCGGAGGCTGCTTGCGCTTCTCTTTGGAAGCGTTCCAACGCCAAAAGGTCCTCGACCTTATCGCTCACCAAGAACTTCAGGGCGACAAAGCGATGCAGCTTAGTGTCCTCAGCCTTATAGACAACACCCATACCTCCCCCACCGAGCTTCTCGATGATGCGGTAGTGCGAAACGGTCCGGTCGATGAAAGAGTCGGTTCCTTGCATTGCAGCACATGTTAGGTTGGGGGTAGGAGCCAAGTCAACGAAGCCCAATTTAGCCTATGTCCCGATAACGTAATCGGTAGAGTCAAGTACACCAGCGGTCGCGACCAAATCGCCGGAAGAGGGCTTTGAGCGCCGCTGCTCCGACGATGTGGCACAATGTCGGCACCGTGGGATCGGCGGCCTGAAATAGCTTTTTGAAAGCAAGAGGGCGTCAGATGTGGGCCACCCGCTCAGCGGTAAGATAATTCCCGACGAATTCACATCACTTGGGGGAGGCACGGAATGAAAATGATTCACGCGCTCGGTTGCTCGCTCCTGTGGCTGGCGAATTGTTATTTCGCCCATAATTCCTTGCGATTCCCCGTCCTGCTACCTACGGCCACGACGCGGAGTTCGCGAGGCAGGCGCAAAATCCCGAACGCGTGCTCATTGGCTTAAACCAGGCACTTTGCGGAAAATTTGAAGAGCACTTCGTCACTGCGGCCTATCTGTATGCTGATCTCGATGCAAAAATCGTCCGTTATGCGGGAGCGGGGCACCCCCGCTTCTGCTCTGTAGCCGTTCGAACGGCGCGACACGGTCCATCGAACAAAATGGGCTCTTCCTGGGGATGTTTCCCGATGCAGCCTACTCATCGATCGAAATCCCGTTGCGACAAGACGATCGGTACGTGCTTTACACCGACGGACTGCTCGAATCCACCAACGCAAAGGGAGAAGAGTTTGGCCTTCCACGCTGCAAGCAATTTCTGGAATCTCATTTTCGTCTTGCGGCGGCAGCACTTGCGAACGAGTTACTCAGTGAGATCGCCCAATGGTCCGCCCGCTCTTCAGGCCGAGCGCAGGAGGATGACATGACCCTCATCATTTTCGCTGCCAAAGGCAATCCTGAACTCGCCACTGAATTGAGCAATCAAGTGCTTGCCGTGTGAACCGGCCATTCGACCAGGTCACTGACGATGTCCTTGAACCGGACTTCGCGGGAGTCTGCTAGATTTCACATGTCATAATATCAATATGTCTGCGGAAACGAAGACCATCCCACCGGGAGTGCTTCAGCGCGTAATTTGGATTCAAACGCTAACGCTCATCTGGATGAGTGTGGAAGCGTTGGTGTCGTTGGGCGCGGCTTGGGCTGCCCGCAGTCCAGCCCTTCTTGCTTTTGGTGGCGACAGCGCGGTCGAACTTGTCTCTGCAGCAGTCGTGCTCTGGCGCTTCTATTCACCATCTCGCGGAGACCATGCGGAGCAGCGAGCTGCCAGAATCGCAGGCGGTTTGCTCTTTGTTCTCGCGGCGTTTGTTGCCATCGCTTCTATCCTGACGTTATTAGGCCATGTCGAGGCCCGGCCCAGTCCCATCGGAATAGTGCTGCTCATCCTTGCCGCAGTGGTCATGCCTTGGCTTGCAAGGAGGAAGCGGCAACTCTCAATTGCGACAGCCAGCGCCGCGCTGAGGGCTGATGCTGCCGAGTCCTCCGTCTGTGGGTATCTGGCGCTGATTGCTCTGGCGGGTCTCGCCATCAATGCGGTCTGGAACGTGAGTTGGGCAGACCCCGTTGCTGCCTTAGCATTGTTGCCGCTGATTGCGCGTGAGGGATGGGAGGCAAGCAAGGGCAAGCCCTGCTGCTAACCCGACTAGCACGTCAGTGCACGTACAGTTGGCAACACCACATTTCCTCCAACCGGACTTTTCTGAGGCGTGAGCCGGCGAGTCACCTGTCCGATTGCCGCGTTAATTGATAGTTGAAGTGGGTCAAATTTGAACGCCGCATTCAGACTGTCTGGAGATACGCAGGGGCGAAGACCTCGGTGACGAATGATTCTAGCGTAGTGGGTGTCGTATTTCTTGTCGAGCGCGCTTCCTGGGGCACGATGAGGCCCGCATTCGCACCATCCCACATTTCAATAAGCAGTTCTGCGGTTTTTTCAGGCAACCCCATCTTCACAAGTGCGGGCGCAAGCATCATGCTCGGCACTTGCACGTATGCAAGATTGGGCTTGCCGATAGCGTTGCCAACAATTGAAGCCGCCTCCTTCATGGAGATGTCGCGCTGCCCGTGCAGTTCCTGTATCGAACTGCCGGAAAAATTTCGGGCAGCGAGACGAGAGGCAGCATACTCGCCGATGTCTTTCGTGGCTGTCCACGGCATTGGCGCATCGGCCCGTAAACCGCCGGGCAGTGTTCCCATCGAACGCAACGGTGCGATACTCATGAAAAGATTTTCCATAAAATACGCTGCGCGAAGGTGGAGAACGTTGAGCCCAGAGATTCGATCGAGCTTTTGCTCCTGATTGTGTAAGCCGACTATCGGGCCGGTGTTTTTCGCATGCTGAGCGCCGATACTGCTTAAATTCACGACGAACCGCACATGGGCGTTGGTGATTGCTGCGGCGTAGGAATCGGAAACGCGTTCTTGATGCACGCGCAAATCCTGTTGTGAGGTGTCCTCAGGCAGAACCAGGTAGGCGGCTGAAGCGCTATCGAAAGCATTTGTCATTGAATCGACATCTTCGACATTACCAACGAAGGGTTCTGCACCTAGCTCGACGAGCGGTGCGAGCTTTTTCGCGTCTCGCCCAACCGCGCGAACCTTTTCTCCCTTTGCGAGCAACATTTCCGTCGCTCGCCGTCCTGTGCGTCCCGTTGCGCCTGTCACGACGATCATTTGGGGCCCCTGGAATTGCCGCCAAGCAATTTAGTTGCTCTAGGGTCAGCCGACCATTGCAGTACTTGACTTTACCCGAAAGCGCTCGTTTATCAGGCCAAGCCGTAATCGGGGCTCTCGCCTAGGGCTAAGAAACCGCCTTACACGCTCGGGCTATTTCCTCAATGTGACGATGGTCCGTTCCGCAGCAGCCTCCCAGCACATTGATGTGTGGATGGCGTCGCAGCAGATCGCCGTACTGGGCGCCAAGTTCGCGAGGATTGCCGTCGTCGAGGTCGGGTGCCTCATTGAGCTCTGCATGGCTGAGCTTGGAGGCATTGGCGCGGATGCCCCGGAGGCGCGTCACCCACGGCTCACTCGTGGAGATCGCTGTGTCGAAATGGGTGGGATGCGCACAATTGATCATGTAATACGCAGTCACTTTGTCCGTCGCGGCGTCGACGGCGGCGACCGCCTCTTGCAGGCTCTGCCCCGTCGGCAGACAACCATCCGTCTCCAGCGTGAATGAGATGACGACCGGCAGTCCTGAGTCGCGAGCTGCGCGAACAATTCCGATGGCCTCCGGTGTATTTGTGATCGTGATCGCCGTGACCATATCTACTTCCGTCTCTCGTAAGATAGCAATTTGCTGCCTGTGGTAGGCCTCCGCCTCAGTCTCGCTCATGACTTGGCCGGGGTCATATCCGTCACCGCGTGGACCCACGCAACCGCTGATGACCATTGGTGATTGCGGCGTCTGGAATTGTTCACGCAATTCTCGCATCATGGCGACGGCCAGGCGGTTGGCGTCGCCAAGTGCCGCGTTCGAATACCCTAACGTTTCACTCCAATCAGGATTGGCGCGCCAAGTCGGACTCTCCAGAACAAATCCATATTCATGCGTGCAAGCGATTGTGGCGTAGCTGCAATAATATTTGCGCAAAGCTTCTGATCCGGCTCTGTCCTTCAGCAGGTGAAAGGCAGCGAAATACGGGAGTTCGAGCTTGTCATGAAAGATGAGCGTCGTCTCAAGCCCACCATCAGTCAGAAAAATTCCACCATCGAGTTGCGGCAAATGATCCCTGTAAGTCGGCATACATCCCACGCCCCTTCGACAGCAAGATTATCTCTTGCGAGAGTAGACTTACCTGCCGCCATCTTCCCGCCGAAAAACATCAACTTCGCTGAATTCTTTTGGCGCATCTTGGACAAAAAGTATCACAACCCACCGATTTCCGCCTTTATCATGAACTAAGAAGGCTGAGACTAAAGGGCCTGGTAGCGCCTGAGCGAGAGCCCAACTGAAACCTCACAGAGAAAAACAGGAAATACTAGCCCGGAGGGAATAGACTTGCCGACTGTGAGGTGTCTCTCATGCGTACTATGTGCACGGCGAGTTTACTTGGCCTCTGGTTGCTTGCGGTTGGCGGCCCTCTGACCGCGCAGGAACAGAAACAGCCCACGGCCGCAGAGTTGAGCAAGAACGAAACTCCAGGTAAAGCGTTCACGCGCTTCTTCGGCTATCAGGAATATCAATTTCGTTCGGCGGCGGAAGCGATGCCCGAAGAGAAATGGAATTACCGCCCCGCGCCGGGATTGTTCAAGAACGAGAAACCCCAATTCGGACCCGCTGAGGAGCGTACTTTTGCAGAACAGCTGAAACATGTGGCTTGTTCTAACTTTTCGTTTGCGGCCTTGTTGGACGGCACAAATCCACCTGAGAACTGTGACAAGGGCGGACCCAATCCTGCAAAAACGCGCGTCGAATTACTCAACTACTTGCGCGACTCCTTCACAGCGCTGAACAAGTCTCTAGGGGCGATTACCGACAAAAACATGTATGACCCGCTTGAACGTGCAGGACCCAATACCCGCTTGGGCCTCGGCGTAGTGTGCATCTGGCACGTGGCGGATCACTATGGCCAGATGGTTATTTATCTGCGCGAAAACGGCATCGTGCCACCAGCAAGCCGATCCAATCCCCCCGAGTTGAAAGACAAATACTGAATTCAACAGCCTGTTGGCCATTTCTCCTGTGTCAACTCCGCCGCGGAACGGCTTCGTTCAAGTCGGCTTGCAGGCTAATTCAACGTCCGCAAGCCTCGATCTAATTCTCGCGAGGTATACTCTTGCTGCGATAAGAGATGGGATTCTGGCCCGAGCCTTAAAGACTTCCCAAGGCATGCATCCAACATGATAGACATGGAACCAAAAGTCTGCCACATCGAAACCCTGCGTGAATTCAGCACTCGAATGTTCCTCCATTTTGGATGTCCCGAAGAGGATACCGCGCAAGCGGCCGATGTGCTCGCCTGCGCGGACCTCCGCGGCATCGATTCGCACGGTGTTGCTCGGCTTTACAGCTATTTCGAAATGCTCAGCCTCGGACGGATCAATCCCAAACCCCAAGTCCAGCCGGTTCGCTCGACATTAACTACGGCCACTGTGGACGGTGACAACGGTCTGGGCTTAGTGGTCGGGCCAAAGGCGAATCGCATCGCTATGGATATGGCCGAGAAATCCGGCTCTGGTTGGGTAAGTGTTCGGAACACGAACCACTTCGGCATCGCTGGCTATTACGTTCTCAAGGCTCTGGAGCGTGACCTCATTGGCTGGGCGATGACGAATTCAACCAAGCTGGTTGCTCCCTTTTGGGGAGCAGAACGCATGCTTGGCACTAACCCCATTGCCATCGGTTTCCCCGGAAAACAGGAACCACCTGTCGTGATCGACATGGCCACCAGTGCCGCCGCGTATGGAAAGATAGAAATGGCTCGCAGAAGCGGCAATCCAATCCCTTCCGGCTGGGCCATTGATAGCGAGGGTGTCGTTACGACAAAGCCGAGGACTCCTTCCTTCACAATGATCCGGATTCCGTTCAGCGCCGCGCACGTATGGCTATGTGGACCTTTCACGCTATTCTGCTCGGTGGCTTTGCGTTCGCACTTCGCCGCGTCTTTGGGCCAATTGTTTCCCTCGGCGTTCTCCTTATCCTGGCCATCGATCCTACCGTCGCCGCCCATCTCCCGCTAGTTCTGACTGACCTGCCGGTCTCACTTCTCTCTGCCACCGCCGTGGTGTTAGCCGCCCGAGCTTTTCGCTATTGGTGTTGGCCCGATCTAGCTGCCTGCTGCGCTGCTTTGGGCCTGGCTCTTGCCACCAAGCACTCCGCGCCTGTCATTGCCATTCTCTTAAGCATCGTGGGAGTAATACTTCTTTTCGTTGTGCCTCTCGCGCAGCCCAGCGACACTCGATCCCGTCGCTTCCTCAAGCTCGGGTTGGTTTTCTTGGGCGCTTTCGTCATTCTCTGGAGTTTCTATCGCTTTCGCTTCACGGAAAGCCCTGTACACCAGGAAGTCTTTAATCGCCCGCTCGCTGAAAAAATCGCCGATCTCCACTCGCCCTTTCGCCGCTTCGTTCTCACCAAAATCGCTGTCTCCCACCTTCTTCCACGGCCTTATATCTGGGGTTTGGCTGACACGATTCGGGGCGGAATCGAAGGCCGCCTGGAGACCCGCCTGTTTTACGGGCGGCTATACTATGGAAACCCCCCGAAATATTTCTTCCCTGGAATCCTTGCCGCCAAACTGCCTCTCGGATTCAGCTTTTTGATCCTTCTTGGACTCTTCTTATTCCTGGCCCGACGCTTGCCATCCGACTGGAATATTCCCATTCTTGTGGTGTTGTTTGTCTCACTGGGTTTCTTTCTCGTCCTCGCTAACGGCGCCACCTATGGAGGCATGCGCCACGCTCTGCCAGTTGCACTCCTGCTCAGCATCTTCGGGGGATTCTCAGTACATGCCGCCCTGAGCACAGATTTTAAATTGCTACGATGGGCCGTCCCCGCGGGATTCCTCGCAGCTGCCGCTTCAGCCCTTCCGGTCTTGCGACCTTATGAGTACTACAACGAGTTAGTCGCCATGGAGAAGGCCGCTCTCTACTTTAATGACGAGGGTCTAGAAGCGGAGCAGCGTGGCAAAGAATTGCTCAGATATTATTTTGAAAACCTGAAGCCCATCGGCGAAGTGCCCTATCTTCTATACGACATCCCTGAACTTGCCGGAAGAGTCCGCGGCCTCGATTGGGTCGGTCGCGATCCCGAACGTGACTCAGCGCGATTTAATACGCGAATTGCGTCGGGCACCATCTTCGTCGGCGGAAGGTACCTCGGCCCAAGACCCTTTTGGGATTCAGCGGCCCTTCGTAACGCGAAGCCTGTTGCTCGCTTCGGAAATCTACTCGTCTATCATGGAACTTTCGACCTACCAGGAGGGTTGGCACACGCCCGATATTGGGATGGGTTGACTAAGATCTATACAAAGAAACCGGATCTAGCGACTGCCGAGCAGTTGCTTCGACAATCAGCGCAGCTCGATCCTGCCCAATTTTTCGTGCACATTGAAATCGGCAACCTATGCCTTAACCGTGCTTCGCGCGAAGAAGCCTTGCGTGCCTATAACGATGCTCTCAACTACGCCCCCGATCTGCCATTCTTCCGCCAACCCATACGAGATCAAATCCACCGAGTCTCCACCGAAACCCTGTCGCAGATTCCACCGCTTCGAAACCCCGAACTTGAGTAATTTTCCAAGTGCGCTGTGACTCTCCTGCTGTGACCCTGTTGTTGACTGCCCTTTCACGGCTCCGGCGTTTGTGATGCGTACGGCGAACTAATCGGGAGTTGCGTGCGACTGTCGATAATCATTCGATAGAATCAGGACAAGCGCTCAATCCTGTCGCGGATAAGGCATGCTGATTGCTCGTATGGATGAAAGAATCCTACAGCGATCCCCACCACTCGGCACCAGTTCCATATGATCCAGCTTCGCACAAGAAGTATCAACTGGGCATCAGTCCTTACGATTTTACCGTTGGCGGCACCATAGAGTTCACCGATCATCGGCCAAAAGACCGTGGGCGTAAACGCCCTAAGAACGAGAAACGTTAGTCAGAATGGAATGACCGGCAGCGATTCGCGGTCGTGGGTTATGCTGCGAATCGGAAGACAAGCAGTACAGAGCCACAAGCGAATGGAGCCGGTCGATGAAAAGCATAAAATTTGTAGGTCTGGATGTCCATGCGGAGACGATTGCGGTGGCGGTAGCGGAGCAGAGCGGAGAGGTGAGATCGCTCGGAGTCATTCCGAATCGGGAAGAATCGATTCGGAAGCTGGTTAAGAAGTTGGGACCTGTAGAGCAGCTGCGGTTCTGCTATGAAGCAGGCCCCACGGGGTATGTGGTGTACTGGCAACTGACGGCACTGGGAGCGAAGTGCGAGGTAATAGCGCCCACGCTGGTACCGGTGAAATCGGGTGAGCGGGTGAAGACCGACCGGCGCGATGCACTGAAGTTGGCGCGGTGCTATCGAGCCGGAGAGTTGACCGCGGTGTGGGTGCCGGATGCGCAGCATGAGGCTTTGCGAGATCTGGTACGAGCGCGGGAGGCCGCGAAGAAAGATCAGTTGCGAGCCAAGCATCGGCTCGGCAAGTTTCTGTTGCGGCATGGTCGGCGGCCGCCGACGGGGGTGAAGCCCTGGACCTTGAAATATCTGACGTGGGTGAAACAGGGAGTGCACTTCGAGCAGCCGGCGCAAGAAGCCACGTTGCTGGATTACCTGCATGAGGTGGAGCACGCGGAAGCGCGCATCGCGCGTCTGGACCTGGCGATCGAAGAAGCGGTGAAGTCGACGCCGCCCGAGATGAAGGCGGTGATCGAGGGCTTGCAGGCCCTGCGGGGAATCGCGCAGGTAGCCGCGGTGACGATTGTGGCCGAACTAGGAGAGATAACGCGATTCTCGCGGGCGCGGCAGTTGATGGGCTACGGTGGGATCGTAGCGAGCGAACATTCCAGTGGAGAAAGTAACTGGCGAGGGGGCATCACCAAGACGGGAAATGCACACTTACGACGGGTGGTCGTGGAGGCTGCCTGGGCGTACCGCCACCGACCCAACGTAGGTGCAGCGTTACGCCAACGGCAAGAGCTGGTCAGCGAAGAAGTCCGAGAAATCGCCTGGAAGGCGCAGCATCGGTTGTATACGCGCTATCGGAAGTTGATGGCACGGGGCAAGGACAAGGGGAAGGTGATAACGGCGATCGGACGCGAGCTATTAGGTTTTATCTGGGCCATTGGCGTAAAGGTAGAGGCTGCGCAGAAGGTGACGGAACGGCGAGCAGCATGAGGTGAGTTTTGTGCGATAAGAATTTCTTAGGAGGCAGCGTGAGTAGCGGTCGAGAGGCGCATGGAAAGGAGAATCCTCGAAAGCTCTATGCGGTAGGTCTACGGACCGAACCCGCGCCGCTAGTCCGAGGTAGCTCCCGACGGATCACGATTATGCGGTTTCGACCCGCGAATATCAGGGTGATCAACCGTCGCAATAGCCGCCTCGACCGCGACTCGCGCTGCTTTCCAAGGAGGAAAAAAAGGAAAAAACAAAAAAGTACTTGACTGGTCATTCCATATCAGTGCTTTACCGGAGGCGCGTTGTTCCTGAGAAATAAACGCGGGCGGAGTTTGTGCGCGTCCGGTAAAGCCGTTAGCACGTGGCCGCCGGCGATTGCGGTGGACGCGGGCCCTATGGAAATTCAATTGTGGGAAGGAGCGGTGTTGAGGTGTGCCGAGACTGGGCCACGGAGAGCCATTCACGACAACAAGTGCCAGTAAGCTGACGACCACAAAAAAGTATCGCGATGAGCAGGGCTGAAGATGCTGGAAGAGGAGATTTAGGCAACGGCAGGACACAGAGGTAGGAAGCGTGGCGAAGAACGCGAAGGATCCGAGTTAGAGAGAGTCGTTTCATGCTGCAGCGGTGACCACTGGTGGAGAACGAAGCTGGATGTCGGCAGCGGTGAGCCGCTCGATGAGCTTCATTGGTCCTTCACACTTGGGACAGCGATAGAAATCAGGAGCGTCATCGGTGGAGGAAGGGTGTCCTTCGGCGAGTGTTTCTGGAGTTGAACCCAGCAACTGAAAGCAAAGCGGTAGAAGGGTGGTGCGCCGACGGTTGGCCAAGAAACCGAAGTGACGGATGCGCACGATGCCTTGGGGAAGGATGTGTAGTAAGAAGCGACGCAGGAATTTGTCGACCGGCAGGCTCTTGAGTTTTTGTTCATTGTGGTGCGCCGAATCGCGCCAGCGAAAAGTGACTTGGCCATCGATGAAGGAGACCAGGCGGTGGTTGGAAATGGCTACGCGATGGGTGTAGCGGCCGAGATATTGCAGCACATATTCGGGACCGCCGAAGGGAGGTTTTAAGTACACCACCCAGTCTTGTCGATGTAGTGGCCGCAGCCAGGCAGCGAAGATCTTGGGCTTAGCGAGAAGCTTCAGGTTTCCCTCGAAGCGGAGCTGGCCGTCCTGGAAAGCTTGCCTGAGCGCGTCGACGAACTTGCCGCGAAAAATTCTCCGCAGCACCTTTTTGGGGAGAAAGTAATTTTTCCTTGAGCAAACCCAATGAGTGCGATCAGGCGAAAAGCCGCCGGCGGGCGCGACACAATGAACATGCGGATGAAGTTTGAGTTGCTGGCTCCAGGTATGCAGCACACTGAAGAAACCGATTTCCGCACCGAGGTGTTTTGGTTCGCGCGCCACTTCGAGAAGGGTTTCCGCACTGATGCGGAACAGAAGATCGTAGAGGAGCTTCTTGTTCTGCAGGACCAGTGGCGCCAAGCGACGGGGCAGGGTGAACACGATATGGGCGTAGGGCGTGGGTAGAAGTTCTCGCCGACGCGCAACGATCCAGCGTTCCCGAGCGGCCGTCTGACACTTCGGGCAGTGCCTATCCCTGCAGCTATTGAAGGAGATGGCGCGATACCCGCAGCGGGTGCATTCGTCGACCGCCCAGTGCAGCGGTACGACACCGCTCAATGGCTCGCAGCACCTTGACATGCTTCCAACGGAGCCAGTGGCGATTTCGTTCGATGAAAACCTCTCCCGCAGCGCGGATGATATCGGCCACCTCCAAAGGCGGCCGGCTCATCTAGTTCTGGCCGAGTGGCTCGTAGTTCAGTGCGAGCGCATCCAAAGGACTGGCCGTTGCGTTCAGATGGCGTTGCGAGAGATGCAAGTAGAGGGTCGTTTCTTTCAGGTCTTGATGACCGAGCAGGAGCTGAATGGCGCGGAGATCGGTGCCGGCTTCGAGTAGATGAGTGGCAAAGCAGTGCCGCAAAGTGTGAGGATGCACACGTTTCTGAATACCAGCACGCTGGGCAGCTTTCTGACACGCGTACCAAACGGTTTTCACATCGATCGGCCGATCCTTGCAGTAGTTGCTGGGAAACAGCCAGGTGCTGGATTTGCGGTGGTAGTAACGCCACAGGGTGCGGAGTGCCGTGAGTAGCTTGGGACTGAGCATGACGTCGCGATCCTTGCGGCCCTTTCCGCCGCGGATGTGCACCACCATGCGCTGGCTGTCGATGTCTGTGGCTTTTAGGTGGGTCAACTCAGCGTTCCGGGCGCCAGTAGCGTAGAGGGTCATGAGCAAGATGCGCTCGCGTTGAGTGCGCGCTGCATGGATGAGTTGCTCGACCTCTTTCTGGCTAAGAATCGTCGGCAGGCGACGAGTCTTTTTCGGATAGGGAGTCTCGGCGATACTCCAGCTTTTTTTGAGCGTCTTGATGTAAAAGAACCTTAAGGCTGCCAGACGGATGGCGACCGTGCCTGGTGACAACTTCCGTTTTTGAAATAGTTCGGCTTGGTATTCGCGAATGTGCCGCGGGCCCAAGCGGTCCGGCGGACGGTTGAAGTGTCGAGCAAAATCCTCGACGGTCCGGATGTAGTAGCGTATGGTATGTTCAGAAAAGTGACGACGCTGGAGTTCTTCCAGCATCGTTTTGCGAAGATGGGTCACGGGAACACCTCCTGTGACCCACACTTATACCCGAGCCATCAAGCAACCAACGCTCCTCTACCTCACGCGAAGCGTCCGCCGCGCAGCGGCTACGTGCTAACGCGGTTACCGGAGAAGTCCTATAAGAGGGAATGTCAAGAGAAAACAGCTTTCCTTCGGCTCAATGCCGATCTTTTTTTGGCATTCAGCCCAACCGAGTGAAAGAGTGGTCTTCCTCAGGCGGTCCGGTCGTTGTCTTCGCGTACGAAGCGGAGAAGCAGTTCTTCCTTCCTGTGGTTCCATTTCGTTGTTGTGACGGCACCCATCGTTTCTGAAACAACAAGCCTGACGATTGTCCACTCCATGAGTGGCAATGCATGGTCCTATCGGAGACTCGTGGCCTAATGGCTTTCTTCGATTGTCCGAGAGGGCATAGGGTTCCTCCGGAGACTCGCGTGTTTTCAAACACGGGCCTGACTTTACCGGTTGC
>Ga0210402_10003835_pt1 | contig 13937 bp, 9 predicted proteins | sample IncBWC7MmetaG_FD_161055 | JGI IMG/M metagenome (GOLD analysis project Ga0210402, IMG submission 161055) | Forest soil microbial communities from Barre Woods Harvard Forest LTER site, Petersham, Massachusetts, United States - Inc-BW-C-7-M | ecosystem: Environmental > Terrestrial > Soil >...
AGGAGGAGCCGCGTCAAACCAATATTGTGAACGGCGGGTCGCTGCAAATCGGCCACTGGACCTTGACGGTCCGCGCCGACTACGAGATTACCGCGCGAGTGTTGGGGCGCGAATCCTACCACTTTGATGCACTGGCAGATCTCATACCCGAAGACCTGGCGTTGGGTTGGGGACCGATGTCGGACAGCCGCAATCTGCGAACCATCGAGATTTCACAGTCCAACCGCTTTTACTACTGGCACGCCGGCGCCGGCACGCCCATCGGCAGAGAGGCGATCATCAGCCACAGTGCCAATACCCACGTGATTCCACAGAATTCGGCGATCTCACGGCAGCTCTCGCGCCTGCGGCCCGGCGAAGTCGTGACGCTGCGCGGCGAGTTGGTTGATGGGCTGCGCAATGACGGCAGATGGATCAAGACATCGCTGGTGCGCGACGATACCGGGCCGGGTGCATGCGAAGTACTATTGGTCACAGAGATCGACTGAGACCAAAAGGGGGCGAGCAATGGCGCGCGGCATCGATGAGGCGGTACGCGAAGCCTGCCTGTGGCTGCCTGAAGCCGAGGAATTCCTGTCGCACGGTTCGCCAAACTTCAGGGTTCGCGGCAAAACCTTTGCGGCTTATGTGATCAACCATCACGGCGACGGACGGGTCGCACTGTGGCTCAATGCCATGCCCGGCTCGCAGGAGCTGCACGTACGCACGCAGCCCGAACATTTTTTCGTGCCACCGTACGTCGGGCCGCGCGGCTGGTTGGGCGTAGTCTTGAATCGCGGCATCGACTGGAACCGGGTCGCTGCGCTGGTTCGCGAAGCCTACGAAAAAGTGGCGCCGCCGAAACTCAAGCTGCTCATCGGCAAGACACCCAAGCTCGCGGCGCCCAGCAATGATTTGCGCGCAAGTCGAATCGATGCATTCAAAACGCCGCGTGCGCGCGCCGTGCTGAAGAAACTGCGCACGCTTTGCCTGCGTTTTCCGGAGTCGAGCGAGGCGCGCCAATTTGGATCCCCCGCGTGGCTCGCGGGCAAGAGAACCTTCGCAATCGCCCGCTACGCCGCCGCGCGCTTGACGTTGTGCTTTTGGGTGGGCGTCGACCAGCAAGGATTGCTGACCGCGGATTCGCGATATCAAGTGCCGCCGTATTTCGGTCACAACGGATGGGTTGCGCTCGATGTCAGCACGACATGCGACTGGAACGAAGTCAACGGGTTGGCCGTGTTGAGCTATCGGCACTTCGCCCTGAAGCGCATGTTGCGCGAATTCGGCGAGGATTAGACGCCCGAACTCGCGGCGATGGCCAAACTCAAGGCGCCGAGCACTCCGGCCTGCGCCCCGAGACCTGGCAGCGTCACATAGCGATCTGTGTCCTCGAGAATTTCGCGGCGGTCCATATAGCCGCCGAGCCAATGCAGCATGCGCCGTTGAATACCCGGCAATAACCGCAGTTGGGTCATGACGCCCCCGCCCATGATGATGCGTTGCGGCGAGAGTGTGAACACGAGCTGGGCGCAGAGCTGTCCTAGATAATCCGCTTCCAGCTCCCATTGCGGATGCGCGGCGTCGAGATTCTGAAGTTCGGCTCCCGCGCGCGCCACGATGGCCGGCCCCGACGCCAGTCCCTCGAGGCAATCGCGATGAAAAGGGCAGACGCCGTAGAAATCCACATCCAATGGGTGGCGCTGCGGGCGGATATGTCCAATCTCGGCGTGCATGAGGCCGTGCAACGGCGCGCCGCGCACCAGCACTCCGCCGCCGATTCCGGTGCCGACAGTCACGTACACCAGGTTGCCGACATCGCGCGCCGCGCCCCAACGATGTTCCGCCAGCGCCGCGGCATTCACGTCGGTGTCAAACCCAATGGGACAGGGGAATTCCTGCGCCAACATTGCCACGATCCCGGTATCGCTCCATCCGGCTTTTGGGGTGCGGCCGATGAATCCGTAGCGTGGCGACGACCGATCCAGATTGACAGGGCCAAAAGAAGCGATGCCAATGGCGGCAAGGGTGCCGAACTTCAGGCTGTTTGCGCGCAGGAAGTCACGGGCAGCGGACAGTGTCGCGGCAGGTTCGGTGGTGGGGAAGCGCGTCTGGGCATGAATTTGGCCCGAGGCGTCGCCGATGGCGCAGACAAACTTGGTGCCACCCGCCTCGACGGCGCCGAACATGCGTGTTGCGCGGCTCACAGAATCCTCTGGTTTTGGACTCCTTGGAGCATAGCGCATCCCAGGTTCGCTATAATGCCGGTCCGAAGTCACTGAAGTGAGCGCCTCATGAATGTTCCCAGCGCCGCAGCGCGCGCCATGATCGAGCGCTTGATCGGATTCAACACGGTGTCGCGCGACTCGAATCTTGGTTTGATTGAATGGGTGCGGGACTACCTGGTGGGCTTGGGTGCGAGCACGCGGCTGACTCACGATACAACGGGCAAGAAGGCCAATCTATTCGCGACGCTCGGGGATTCGAAGAAGCCGGGCCTGATTCTTTCCGGGCACACGGATGTGGTGCCGGTGGACGGCCAGGATTGGAATACTGATCCTTTCGTCGCCACCGAGCGGGACGGCAGGCTCTATGCGCGGGGCTCTGCCGACATGAAGGGATTCATCGGCATCATTCTTACGCAGGCGCCGAAATTCATCGCCGCGCTCAACGACAATCGGCTCGATGCGCCACTGCACTATGCGTTGAGCTACGACGAAGAGGTGGGTTGTCTCGGGGTGCGCGGCTTGATCCGCGATTTGGAAGAGAACGGCATACGCCCGGCCGGCTGCGTGGTCGGGGAACCGACATCCATGCAACCCATCATCGCTCATAAGGGAACGCATAGATTTCGCTGTTGCGTGCACGGCCGGGAGGCGCATTCCAGCTACGTCACTTACGGCGTGAATGCCATCGAATATGCGGCGCGGCTGGTGGTGTTCATTCGTCAGATCGCCGACCGGCTCGCGCAAATCGAACAACGCGATTACGGATTTACCGTCCCCTATACGACGCTGTCGACCGGCTTGATTCAGGGCGGCATTGCCGCCAATGTGGTGCCCAAGGACTGCACATTTCAATTCGACATTCGCACCTTGCCGCAGACCTCGGCAGAGGCGCTGTATCAGGAAATCCGCGCTTATGCGGAACGATTGGCAACGGAGATGCGCGCGATTGACGAGAAATCCGGCATCGATTTGCAGTGGCTGAGCCAGACCGTGGGACTGGCCGCGGCGGAAACCGACGCGATCGTGCAGTGGGCAATGCAGCTGTCGAAGAATTTCTCCGTGGGCAAAGTATCGTACGGCACGGAAGCTGGACTTTTTCAAAAGATGGGCGTCCCGACGGTGATCTGCGGACCCGGCGACATTGCGGAAGCGCACCGCCCGAACGAATTCGTGGCCCTCGATCAACTGGCGCAGTGCGAACGCTTCATGGATCGCATCTTGGAGACCGGTTACGCGAGGGCTGATGCGAACTAGCGATCCCCTAAGCGTCACGGTGGTCAAGGGTGCCTGTCCGCATGACTGCCCGGACACCTGCGCGCTGGACGTGCACGTGCGCGATGGAGTCGCCATCAAGGTGCTGGGTTCGGCAGGTCATGCCCCCACCGCCGGGGTTCTGTGCACCAAGGTCGCGCGCTACACCGAACGCACCTACCACAAGGATCGGTTGCTGCATCCGATGCGACGCATCGGCACAAAGGGGGAAGGGCGATTCGAGAGAATCAGCTGGGAGGAGGCCATTGCGATCGTCGCGGACCGGCTCAAACCCCTTGCCGCTGTCCCCGAGCAGATCCTCCCCTACAGCTATGCGGGAACCATGGGCTTGGTGCAGGGAGAATCGATGTCGATGCGATTCTTCCACAAGATCGGCGCCAGCCTCTTGGACCGCACGATCTGCTCTTCGGCGGGCAGTGTCGGACACGAGATCACCTTGGGATCTCGCATCGGGATCGATGTGGAATTGGCGGATCAGGCCAAGTTGATTATTTTCTGGGGCTCGAATGCCATTACCTCCAGCGTGCACTTCTGGGCGCGCGCCCAAGAGGCCAAACGCCGCGGCGCGACGCTGGTCGCGATCGATCCCTACCGGTCGCTGACCGCGGAGAAATGCCACCGGCACCTGGCGCCCTTGCCCGGCACCGATTCGGCGCTGGCGCTTGGACTGATGCACGTGCTGATCCGCGATGATCTCATCGATCACGACTACGTGGAGCGCTACTGCCTCGGCTACGAGCAGCTGCGCGAGCGCGCCGGCGCCTATGATCCGGAGAGAGTCGCAGCCATCTGCGGCATCAGCGCCGCGGAGATCGAGTGGCTGGCGCAAATCTACGGCAGTACACGGCCGGCGTTGATCCGGGTGAATTACGGCCTGCAGCGCGTGCGCGGCGGCGGCATGGCGGCGCGCAACATTGCCTGCCTGCCGGCGCTGGTCGGCGCATTTCGCGACGCGGCCGGCGGAGTGTTCCTGTCGACCTCGGGCAACTTCAATGTGGATCAGCAAGCGCTGTCGCGTCCGGATCTTCTGGCAGGGCGCAGACCGCGCACCATCAACATGTCGACGATTGGGCACGCGCTGTTGAACAATAGCGCGCCGGTCCGCGCGGTCATCGTCTATAACTCGAATCCGCTGGCCATTGCGCCGGATTCCAAGCGGGTGGCGCGCGGCTTCGCGCGCGAAGACTTGTTCACGGTGGTGCTGGAGCACTTTCAGACCGATACCGCCGACTATGCGGATATCCTGCTTCCGGCCACCACGCAGCTCGAGCACCTGGACGTGGTCAAGCCCTACGGGCACTACTACATGGTGGCCAATAATCCCGCCATCAAACCCCTCGGCGAAGCCAAACCCAACACCGAAATATTTCGGCTGTTGGCGCGCGCCATGGGATTCACGGAACCGTGCTTCGAGGACTCGGACGAGAGCATCGCTCAGGCGGCCGTCGCCGCCGACTGGGATTTCGAAGCGGTGCGCAAGGCCGGTTGGCAGCGCATCGGCCCTCCCAAGGGCACGGCGCGATTCGCCGCAGGCGGTTTCGATACGCCTTCCGGAAAAGTCGAATTCCTTTCAGAACGTGCAACGGCCCTCGGTGTGGATGCACTGCCGGATTTCATCGCGCCCCAGGAAGATACGCGCAGCCCGGCGGCGCTTCGCTATCCTTTGGCGATGATTTCCCCGCCGGCGCGCAACTTTCTCAACAGCTCCTTCGTCAATGTACAAAGTCTACGCGCCACCGAAGGCGAGCCGTGGCTCGACATTCATCCCGCTGACGCAGCGGCGCGCGGCATTGCCGCAGACAGCTACGTGCGCGTCTTCAATGATCGCGGCAGTCTCGAGCTGCGCGCGCGGCTCACCGAACGCGCCCGCCGCGGAGTCGTGGTCGCGCTGTCGGTGTGGTGGAAGAAACTGACTCGCGACGGCAAAAATGCCAATGAATTGACCAGCAGCGACACCCTCACCGACCTCGGCCGGGCGCCGATATTCTACGATTGTTTGGTGCAAGTCGAGGCGCTGCAGCCTTAGGCGTACTGGGCGCAGAGGCTGGATTCCGCGACATAGCGGTCGTGGATGAGGCAAATCCCGTCATTGGCGCGCACCGCGGCGTACGCTGAACTCAAACTCGACAGGCCCGGCAAGGCGGCTTCGACAGCCGCGGGCGCGCACTCGAAATGCCGGCACCGCCGGCAGCTGGCCACTGGCGCAGTTGAGCGGCGTTCGGGACGCGTTGGCAGGGGAGGACTCACTGGCCCAGCTGATTCCAGAACTTGTCGAACACCTGTGTCGACAGCACGAAGCCCAATACCACATTGACGATCACGCCGAGGGTGAACGCGTAGAACGGCCGGGCGCCGATCGCGGCGAACTCGCGAATGCGTGTGGTGAGACCGATGCTCAAGAACGCAAACGTGAACGCCCAGGTGCGAAACGCCTGCAGTGGCGCGACCAGCGCCGGCATCACCTCTTTCTTGTAGGCGGCAAAGCTGTAGCCTCGCGACACCAGCGTCACCACTGCAGAGGCCAACAGGAATCCAAGAACGAATTTCGGAAACCGATTCCAGATTTCCGCAGCGCTCGATTTGCCCTGCACCTGTGTACGCTCCCAACGCGTGGTGGCGATCAAGGAGAGCACGAAGGCCCAAACGCCGATCCACACATCGCGGCCGATGACTTTCATGAGGGTGAACGCGCTCACCGCGGCGTCCGGACTTCCTGCGATTCCCGGCACGTTGCCCGCAAAGCCGCCGTAAGTCTGGGCTGCCGCGAGTCCCGCCGCATCGGCAAATTCGGAGGTGCCGATCCAGGCGCCGGCGACGCCGGTGGACAAGCCCAAAAACCGGGCGGCCAGCGGCAGTACGAATATCATCGCGATCGCCCATACCACCACCAGGGAGATGGCGATCGAGACCTCTTGTTTCCTGGCGCCGACGGCGCCGCCGACCGCAATGGCGCCGGACACTCCGCAGACCGCGCCACCGGTGCCCAAGGTGGCCGCCAGCCGGCGATCCAGCCCGAGCTTCAGTGCGGCGAAATAGATGACGCCAAAGGTGGTCAGCGAGACGATCGCCGCTTGCACGATTGCGACCGGACCTGCCCAGGCGATCAAGGTCAGCGGCAAACTCGCCCCGAGCAGCACGATGCCGGTCTTGATGTAGAACTCGACGCGCAACGCCGGCTCGATCCAGCGGGGCACTCCCAGCGTATTCGAAACGAGCAGGCCAAGGCCGAGCGCCACCAACGGCGGCTCCAAATTATAGCGCGCCGCCTGATCCCAGAGCCCGAGAAAGTAGATGCTCGCGGCGGCGGCGAAAATCAGCAGAAAGGCCGGCAGAAATCGCGAGATCTTGATGCCGAGCGCCGCAGCCCCGATTCCGAACGCCACCGCCCACAGGACGAACAGCGCGCCGTATTGCACGCCGTGCTGCTCAAGTTGCAGCCTGACATCGTTGAGATGACTCCACTTCTGTGGCGCCACGGCGATCCATTTGATGCTGCTGCCGCCTGCGAACAGGGCAACCGCGACCGCAATCATTCCAAGGCCAATCCAAATTGCCCACCAGTCTTCCTTGCGAAACAGCTGCGCCCACGGTGAATTGCGCGGGGTCGCGCGCGGTCCGACAATTTCAGCAATTCCCGCCATGAGCATCTCCATCCAAATCGCGCTTGCAAGCACGAAATCGCGCTTGCATAGCCACGATGGAGACGCTAGCGCGTAACGCTCAAGGCGTCGAATAGTTAGATCGCATATCCAAGTTACGGACGGTTATGAGGCGAGGGGAGGTGGCTCCCCTCATCAACGGCCGATACTGTCGGCCTTGTGATAGTCAGGGTAGGGGGGTATCGGCGATGCGATCTGCGGATGCTGCTTCAACTGTTCGAGTACGACGGCCACTGCGCGTTCGAGCTGCGCATCGTGCCCGGCAGCGGCGTCCTTGGGCAGCTCTTCGACCTCGACATCCGGAGGGATGCCGCGGCCTTCGACTTCCCAGTCGCCCTCGAGACCATAGATCGCGTAGCGCGGCGCGGTCACCGTGCCGCCATCGATGAGCGTCGGATACCCGCCGATACCCACCAGGCCTCCCCAGGTGCGCACACCGACCAATGTGCCGAGGCCCGCCTTGCGAAAGTACCACGGCATGGCATCGCCACCGGAGCCGGCGGACTGATTGATGATCATGGCCTTGGGACCGAATATGGCGCCCTGCGGATCATGAACCGGTTTACCGTCGCGTTCGATGGCGTTGCTGAGGTGCTTCTGGCCCAGCACCGATACGATGTAGTCGGCAATCAATCCGCCCTGGTTGTAGCGCTCGTCCAGGACCAACCCCTGCTTATCCAGCTGCGCATAAAAGTAGCGATTGAAATTGGTATAGCCCGCGCCGCCGGTGTCCGGCATGTATACGTAAGCGACCTTGCCGCCCGACAGCGCGTCCACCTTGCGCCGATTCGAATCAATCCAATCAAGATTGCGCAAACCGTACTCCGACGCCGTCGGCACGACAGTGACATCGCGGCCGCCGCTGCCATCGGCATTCTTGCCGACTCGCAGCACCGTTTGCTTACCCGCGGTGCCGTCGAAGAAGCTGTCGATATTGTCGGTGGCGTGGAGTTCACGCCCATTGACGCCGAGCAGGTAGTCGCCCTCGACAATGTTGATTCCGGGCAGCGTCAGCGGCGCCGACAGCGACGGGGTCCAGTTCTGTCCGTTGTAAATTTTCGCAAATCGATAGCGGTTGTGATCGATCGAATAGTCGGCGCCAAGCAGTCCGGGCTTGGGCGCATCGGCCGGCGCCCGAGGCCCGCGCACGAACATGTGACCCACCTGAATTTCTCCCAGCATTTCGTCGCACAGGTAGGTGAATTCATCCCGCGACGCAAGACCGTCCAGGTACGGCTCGTACTTTGCCTGAATCTTCGCCAAAGCGACGCCATGCAGGTTCGGGTCGTAGAGAAAATCGCGCTGCAAGTGCCAGGTCTCGCGATACATCTGCCGCCAGGCGCGGCGCGGGTCGACGACGGCGATCATGCCGCCGTTATTCACCGCTTTGCCCGGCGTTGAATCCGCCGCACCCGTCTTCAGGTCCGCAATCGGAACGACAAGCCACTTGTCCTCGCGCGCATAGAACAGTTTATCGCCGTCGAAGGAAACCTTGAAGGTGGAGAGGCCGCCGAGCATTTCCTCGGTTTGGCGCTTCTCGGTGGTGAAGCGCCACAGCGCGCGGATGGGGGGGCCTGAGTCCGACGACGCACGGCCCACAGGCGGGCCCTCGGCAAGGAACAGCACGCCGCTCTTGCCGACGGACAAATCAACGTAGTTGCGCGTCGGAATGGGCAGCGACAGGATCCGGTTGCCGATATCGGCCAGATCGATCAGCGTTGGCTTCGGTTTTGCGTCCGATTTTTTCTTCTCGTCGGTCTTTTCATCCGCGGCTTTCTTGGCGTCGGCTTGATCGTCCGCTGCGGGCTTTTCCGGTTTCTTGGAATCCTCGTCCTTTTTCTTGTTTTCATCATCGCTCTCCGGCGGAATCGGCGATGCACTGCTGCGCGCCAAGACGACCACATAAACGCCGCTGTTGGTGGCCCGGTCAATTGACGACAGATCTATGCCGGCGTCCGAAGGGCCGTTGTTGGTCGAGGCGGTGAAGTACAGGTATTTGCCATTGGGATCGAATACCGGATTCGCCGGATTGCTCATGCCATCGGTGATTTGCGTGGACGTGTGTGTTGCCAACGAATACAAGAAGACGGCGTGCAGTTCGCTCTCCAAGTCGCGCGTATAGGCGAGCCATTGCGAGTCGGGCGACCATGACAGCTGAGTGGCGGCGCCAAATCCGCCGCGTATGCCGGTGTCGATTTTCACCGGCTTGCCGCCGGCCGCATCCACATGCCAGATGCGCAGATGCTTGTCCGCGAAGGCAATGCGCTTCGAGTCGGGCGACCAATGCGGCGAGTAGAAGAAGGATGGGTCCGGACCCAGATCGATTACGGCCGGCGGCTGCAGGCCGTCCTGATCGCGTATGTAGAGTTGATATTCTCCGGAGGCATCGCTGAAATAGGCGATGGATTTGCCGTCGGGCGACCAGGAAGGGTCGCGCTCCGCGGATCCCGGCGTCTTGGTGAGATTGCGAATGTCGCCTTTCTCGACCGGTAGTGTGAACACATCGCCGCGCGCTTCCGCGACGACGCGTGCGCCAGTGGGCGACAGTGAGATATTTTCCGCCGCTCTTGCGGGCACCGCCGCGAGGTGCGGCGCCAAGCGCGGCAGGTCGCCGCCGATGGTCACCGGCACGGCGTGCTCCTGGCCGGCCTTCAGGTCATAGAGATGCAACGAGCCGAATTGTTCATAGACCAGCCCGTCGGGACCTGCGCTCAGGGTCTTCAAATCCAGGCCGTGATTCTCGAGCACCTGTTGTACTTGTTTGGTCTTGGTATCGTACTTGAACAGGGACACGGCGCCGTTGCGGTCCGACAAGAAGTATACCGTCGTGCCGATCCATACCGGATTCGAATCATTCGAGTTCTCTCGCGGCACCTTCTCGACGTCGAGAGTCTTCATGTTCACCAGCCAAACGGGCGTGGTCTGACCACCGCGATAATGCTTCCAAGCGCTTTGCCATTGGCGCACCGGCACATACGCAAGGGTGCTGCCATCGCTTGAAAAACTGCCCCGATCGGCACTCGGCAAGGGCAGCACTTCGGCGGGCCCCACACCGTCGGCGCGGACGCGAAACAGCCGCGGATAGACCGACTTGCTGGCATGGGTGGAGCTGAACAAAACCTCCCTGCCGTCCGGCGACCAGCCGACGGCCAGATTTCCGGTGGGATCCCAGGTAAGACGCCGCGGCACGCCGCCCTGCGCGCCAATGACGTACACATCGGTGAGTCCGCGCTCCCTCGTCGAGTACGCAATCTGCGAGCCGTCGGGAGAAAAATAAGGTCCTTCGCTCACCGCCCCCACGGAAGTCAAGCGGCGGGCCTCGCCGCCGCTGCGCGATACCGTCCAGATATCGCCGGCGTACACAAAGGCGATCCGATCCTGGCTGAGCGAGGGATTGCGCAGCAATAGAGGAGCGGCACTCCATGCAGAGGCGCACCAGATCAGGCCGGCGAGGGCGCTCATGGCAAAACGGACGGCTGCGCGTCGACTCATGCTTACCTCGATTGACGTTGGCTCGGGCTTGGGTGCGTCTTTGATGCGTTTTGGCTGCGAAACTATACACAAGACGGCGGTCGCCTCGCGCGTGATCTTGACGCATCATGCGGATTGGCGGCATTCTGCCGTGGACTGCTCATCCTACCAATAAGGGATTTTCTCATGCGAATAGCGAAGTTTGCAGTTGCCGCGGCGGTTCTGTTCGCGAGTATTTGGGCGGGTGTACTTTTTGATGTCGCCGCAGCCGCCGACGGAGATCAGTATGTCGGCACCTGGAAAGGCAGCTGGGAGGGCGGGGGAGGGTCGGGCCGTTTCGATATGACATTCGCGCGCGGCAGCGATGGCCAACTCAACGCATCCGTCTCTGTCGGCACCGACATGGGTGATTACAACGCCAAGTTCAGCAAGCTGGCCTTCGTCAGCGAAAAATTCTCGGGCGCCTACGACTATCCCCCGGATGTCCAGGGAGAAGTCATCATTGCGGGATCATTCGACCCGAAGAATGCCACGGGCACCTGGTCCTTGGGTGCGAAAGGTCAAGTCGGGCAATCAATGGCCGCGGGCACCTGGAAAGTCAGTAAGCAGTAGGCCGCACTGGCGGAACGATCCTCAGAAGCAGGATGCGCAAACTCAGCCCGCTTGCGCGGAACTCAATTCCAGCGCATCGGCGGGATTCAAGTATCTCAATACTCCATCGTCCACCGAGCCGAATTTAAGACTCATCACGTCGCGCACATAATTCTGGTGCAGCTTCCAGGGCGTTTTTGAACCTTGTTTCGGCAATTTATCCATGGCGCGCTGTATGTAGCCGGAGGTGAGATTGAGCCAGGGCTCCACCGTCACTTCAGCGTCGTCATTTTGGGGCACGCATACTTGATAGCCCCCCTTGTCCATGTGATTGAGCACCCGGCAGATGTAGTCGCAAGTCAGCTCGGCCTTCAAGGTCCAGGACGCATTGGTGTATCCGAAGGTGGACGCGAGATTCGGGATGCCGCCGTACATGGTCCCTTTATAGTTGAGGGTCTTCGCAGGATCGATATTGCGGCCGTCGACACTGATGCGGATTTCGCCAAATGCGACCAGGTTCAACCCGGTGGCGGTCACGATGATGTCGGCCGGAAGTTCGGTACCGCTGCGCAGCTTGATGCCGCGCTCGGTGACGGTCTCGATTCCATCGGTAACCACCGATGCCTTGCCGGATTTGATCGCCTCGAACAAATCGCCGTCGGGAACCAGACACATGCGCTGATCCCAGGGATTGTAGCGCGGAGTGAAATGCGTTGCCGTGTCGTAGCCGGGTCCCAAGGCCTGTTGCACGCGCTTGGCGATCCATTTCTTTATGCGCTCGGGACTGCGTCTGCTTAAGCGGTAGAAGTAGATGCCGAACAGGATGTTTCGCCACCGCACGATGTTGTAGGCCACTTTCGAGGGTAGATGGCGGCGCAGGAAGTTCGCCATCGCGTCTTGTCCGGGCATCGCCACACAGTAGGTGGGCGAGCGCTGCAGCATGGTCACGTTGGCAGCGGTTTTGGCCATAGCGGGCACCAGCGTAACCGCGGTCGCACCGCTGCCGATCACGACCACGTGTTTGTTCGCGTAATCAAGATCTGCGGGCCACTTTTGCGGATGAACCAGAGCACCTTTGAATTGGCTGATGCCGGGAAACACCGGTGTGTAGCCATCGACGTAGCTGTAGTAGCCGCTGCAGAGCATTAGAAAGTTGCAGGTGAAGCGCACCGCTTGGCGTTCATCTCCGCAATCCGCATCCACCGTCCACTGCGCATCCTTCGAAGACCATGAGGCGCGCTTGACGCCGTGATTGAAGCGAATGTGGTTGTCTATTCCGTAATCCTTTGCCGTGTCGTTGATGTACTTGAGAATCGAATGCCCATCCGCGATGGCCTTGCCTTCCAGCCACGGCCGGAACGAATACCCCAGGGTGAACATGTCGGAATCGGACCGAATGCCGGGATAGCGGAACAAATCCCAGGTCCCGCCAAGACTCGGGCGCGCTTCCAATATTGCATAGGTCTTGTTGGGACAGTACTTCTGCAGGCTGCAGGCGGCGCCAATGCCGGAAAGACCGGCACCAACTATCAAAACATCGAAATGATCGGGCGACACCTAACGACCTCCGTTAACAGCAGCCATTATGCCGCGCGCCGCGCGCCGATGTGGCGGGCAAATGCCGTCACGGTCGCAAAAGCATCGCGGGCTTCTGGCAGTAAATTGACAAACACCGGCCACACATGCGGCAGCCGATCGCGCACCACAAGTTCAACTTCCACACCCGCTGCGGAAGCGCGCTCCGCGAGCCGCAAAGTATCGTCGCGCAAGATCTCGTGGCGGCTTGCGAACAACAACATGGGCGGCAATCCCTTGAAATCGGCGTAAAGCGGCGAGGCGCGCGGGTCGCGGGCATCGGCGCCTGCCAGATAGAGCGCCGCCGCCTCGCGAATGCCGCGAGGCGTGAACATGGCGCAGCTTTTGGCATTGGACTCGACCGACGCCCCGGTGACCGCCAAATCGGAATAGGGTGAGAAGGCGACGATGGCCGAAGGGCGCGGCAGGCCGCTATCGCGTACCCCAATGGCGGTTGCGATGGCGAGGCCGGCGCCGGCTGAATCGCCCGCCAGTACGATTGACGCTTGTGGGTATTGCGTGCCTAGCCACCGGTAGGCCTTGGCCGCGTCCTCAACCGCCGCCGGGAATGGATGCTCCGGGGCCAGGCGATAATCCAGTCCATAGACCGGGGCGTCGAACGCTTTGGCCATGGCGAGAAGAACCTGGCGGTGTGTCTTGGGCGATCCAAAGATGTAGCCCCCGCCGTGCAAGTACAGGACGACAGTAGGGCTCGAATGGGTGCGCGGCGCTTGGTCGGCGATATCGAACTCAAGCCCTTGATCGGTGTGGAGGTTCTCAACCTTGTAGCCGGGAGGCACTGCCAGGGCTCTGCGCGGCGTATTCTTCGTCATGGCTCGCAGCCGCTCGAGGTCGATGGGTTTCTTGCCATGGCGCTTCATCGTCAGGCGGAAGAACCCGTTCAGCAACATCGCTTGCCAACTCAGCATCTCGCTTCCTTCCGAAAGACCCTGATTTTAGGGCGGCCAATTATGCGCTTCACCCACGCAAAGCGGGAAACAGGTAACAAAATCCACAGCGAATATGGGGAACGCGTCCACATAAATCAACTAGTTATGGAATATTGTGAGCTTGCTTTACAACCATGGGGTCGAGCGCCTGGCAAACGGCGACATACCCTTAAAGGAGTTGTCGTTTGGCAATCAAACCGCAGGTGTCCAAT
>Ga0210402_10003836_pt1 | contig 13935 bp, 11 predicted proteins | sample IncBWC7MmetaG_FD_161055 | JGI IMG/M metagenome (GOLD analysis project Ga0210402, IMG submission 161055) | Forest soil microbial communities from Barre Woods Harvard Forest LTER site, Petersham, Massachusetts, United States - Inc-BW-C-7-M | ecosystem: Environmental > Terrestrial > Soil >...
AAACGGGTGGAAGAGATTCTGGGAGTGCCGCCGGAGCGGGTGATCGACATCATGGCGTTAATGGGCGACACAGTGGACAACATTCCGGGGGCGAAGGGGATTGGAGAAAAGGGCGCGACCGAACTGATCAAGAAATACGGGAGCGTGGAAAACGCACTGGACCATGCCGACGAAGTGCCGAACAAGAGGTATCGCGAAGCGCTGCAGCAGCAACGCGAACAAGTGATGATGTCGAAGCAACTGGCGACGATCGCGACGGACGTGCCGATCGAGATGGATCTGGATGCGCTGAAGATGAAGGCGCCGGACGTCGGAGCGCTGGCCGATTTGTATCGCGAGTTGGGATTCAATTCGTTGTTGAGAGAATTGGGAGCGGAAGCGATTGCGGCATCGGCGCCGGAGGGAGAGGAGAAGGCAAAGAGAGATTACGCGCAATTCGCGAAGGTGGAAGAATTTCGCGAGTGGTTGAAAAAAGCGGCGGCAAAAAAGCCGCTGGCGGTGTGGCTGAATCTGGATCTTGGCGGGCGGGAGAGCGAAGGATTCGGGACGAAAGTGACAGGGATAGAAGTGTCCACGGCGGCGGGCGAAGGCCGGGCGGTGTGGGTGGATGAGAAGGAAGAGGCGATCAGAGCGATTGAGCCGGTGTTGAAGGATGCAAAGCGCGCGAAAATCGTGCACGACCCGAAACTCTTTCAGTTGATGGCGGGGACGACGGAAGGGATTGAGCACGCGACACAGCTTTACTCGTACCTGCTGCGGCCTACGACCGGAAAGCATGATTTTGCAGACGTGATGTTCCGGCAATTCAACGAGCCGCTGGGCGGCGGAGCAGGAGAGCGGGCGGACGCGCTGCAGAGGCTGGCTCCATCGCTGCGGGCGCAAGTGGAAGAACAGAAGCTTGCCGAAGTGTACGAAAAGATTGATTTGCCGCTGTCCGGAGTGCTGGCGGAGATGGAACGAGCGGGAGTGCGGGTTGATCCGCAGGTGCTGGAAGAGATGTCGAAGTCGATGGAAAAGGAAGTGCGGCGGCTGGAGAAGGAGATCTGGAAACTGGCGGGAGTGGAATTCAATGTGAATTCGCCGGCGCAACTGGCGGAGATTCTGTTCGACAAATTGAATCTGGAGGTGGCGGCGAAGCGCGGGAAGGCAAAAGCACGCTCGACGGCGGTGGAAATTCTGGAAGAGCTAAGCGCGAAGCATCCGATGCCGGCGAAGGTGATTGAGTACCGGGAATTCACGAAATTGAAGTCGACGTACGTGGATGCGCTGCCGAAGCTGATTCATCCGGAGAGTGGAAGGCTGCATACCAGTTTCAATCAGACTGGAACGGCGACCGGGAGGCTGAGCTCGAGCGATCCCAATTTGCAGAACATTCCGATTCGAACGGAATTAGGGAGAGAGATACGCGCGGCGTTCGTGGCGGAAAAGGGGAAGATTTTGCTTTCGGCGGATTATTCGCAGATCGAGTTGCGAATCATGGCGCACTATTCGAATGATGCGGTACTGGTGGACGCGTTTCGAAACGGGGAGGACATTCACGCGCGGACGGCGCAGGAAGTATTTGGGGTGGGGCCGATGGCTCAGACCGGGGAACACCGGCGAGCGGCGAAGGCCATCAACTTTGGAATTATTTATGGGCTGTCGGCGTTTGGATTGGCGCAGCAACTGGGTATCGCGCAGAAAGAGGCGGCGCAATTCATCAACGCATATTTTGCGCGGTATCGCGGGGTGAAAGAGTATCTCGATAAAGTGCTGGTGGAAACGCGGAAGAGCGGCGAGACGCGGACACTGTTTGGCAGGATGCGTCCGATACCAGAGATTAATTCTCCGCAGCCGCAATTGCGGAATTTTGCGGAGCGGACGGCGTTGAATTCGCCCTTGCAGGGGACCGCTGCGGATTTGATCAAACTGGCGATGATCGCGATCGCCAAACGGCTGGAGAAAGAAAAGTTGAAAGCGCAGATGATATTGCAGGTGCATGACGAGTTGTTGTTCGAAGCTCCACCGAAGGAACAGAAGGCGCTGGAGAAGCTGGTGCGCGAAGAGATGGAGGGCGTGTACAAATTGGCGGTGCCGCTGGTGGTGGAGATTGGAGTGGGGCCGAATTGGCGGGATTTGGAGTGAGGGGGGGTGAAAAGAAACGATATCGCGGCGAACGTATGGAAAGCTTGGGCGGGCGGGAGCAGAACTCCCGCTAGATTTGATTGAGGCGTGGTTGGCCGTCGGAAAAGCGGCGGCAAGCCACCGCACTCCAAAAAGCAGCGGGATTAACCCGCTGCTACATAAAGAAAGAAAATCCAGCGAGGGGCGCGAGTGGAGTTGGCGGTTGATACGTAATAGGAAACGTTTTTGCGCTGGGAGTCGCGCAAAGGTGTAGACTCCGTCGCAGAGATTCCCGAACACAATTCAAGGACAGCGAATGGTGCGGTCGGCATCCGGATGTGGCACGGGATTTCTGGGGAGGAGATCATGGGCATGATGGTTCGAGTGGTGAGCCTGGTGATCTTGATGAGTTTCGGGGCTTGGGCGGGGCAGCAAGGCGGCTCGCAGGAAAAGCCAAAAGAGACTCCAAAGGAAACGCCAAAAGAAACGCCGAAAGATACGGCGGCAGCGGCAGCACCTGCAGCGGCGGCTGGTGCGGATGCGTCGGACAAGAAAAACCCGGTTAAGCCGACGCCGGAAGGAATAGCAGCGGCGAAAAAGGTATTTGGCTACGATTGCACGATGTGCCATGGCGCGAACGGCGATGGGAAGGGCGACCTGGTAGAGTCAATGGGGTTGAAGATGAAGGATTGGCACGACGGAACGGTGCTGGGCGGGATGTCGGATGGAGACATCTACGACTTGATCGTAAAAGGCAAAGAAAAAATGGTGGGAGAGGGAGACCGGCTGGCACCAGCGAAGGTTTGGGGGCTGGTAAACTACGTGCGATCACTGGCGAAGAAACAATAGATAAAAACGAGAGTTCCGCAGAGCCACAGGCTTGCGCCAGCGAGATTTTTTGTCAAAAATTATTAAGGATGAATAGGGAGCGATGCGATGAAACATTCGCCGCAGTTCTTGAGACTCGTCAACGAAGTGAAGCCGCGGGTGAAAGAGACGAACGTGGCTGAGGTGAAAAAGCGAATGGATGGCGGGGAGAAGTTCCTGCTGGTGGACGTGAGAGAGGATAACGAGTGGGCGAGCGGGCATTTGCCCGGAGCGGTCCATATGGGCCGGGGAATTATTGAGCGGGACATTGAGGTGAAGGTGCCGGAGACATCGGCCAAAGTGATTCTGTATTGCGGGGGCGGATTCCGCTCGGCGCTGGTGGCGGACAATTTGCAGAAAATGGGATACACGAATGTGGAGTCGATGGACGGCGGGTGGAGAGGCTGGCTGGAAGCGGGACTGCCGACTGTAAAGGATTGACTGGCCGCGCGCGCATCTGCCTTGAAAAATTGGCTGGGGCGGAAGGATTCGAACCTTCACCGTCCTCATTAACAGTGAGGTGTCCTACCAGTTGGACCACGCCCCAGCGGGGAATCGCGGGCGACGAGCCGGGCCGCGCGAAGTGGAGTAGCCTTCGCCGAAAAGCATGGGCGAAGTATCCCTCTAACATAACACGAGCCGGACGCCGGCCCCAACGGCGCGAATCGGGATTTATAATAAAAATTGAGTCAATCGATGTATATGGAGCATCAAAGTCCGCGAATGAGCTTGCGGTTCGCGCGGTGCGAAATGAACGGAATGTGCGAAGTCTGAGAAAGAAAAACCTGATTGAATGTAATTGCGTGGCGTAGTTGCAATTCGAAAAGAATTGTAAGAAACTATCGCGTCATAATTGGACCCGAGCAAGCGCTGGCTCGGTGACTGAGGGTGGAATCTCCTGGTCCCGCTCCCTTCTTGGAGACCCGCCACAGCGCAAACGCAAACATGGCCCAAATTTTTCACCGCAGTACGAATTTTATCGCCCGGTTTAGTCTCTTCGCGGGGATATTCCTGGCGGGACTGGCATTGACCGGGGTGATGGGGCTGGCGCGTTCGCCGTATTTTACGCGGCAGAACGTGGTGCGGTCGCAGCCGGTGCAATTCAGCCACAAGCACCATGTGGGCGATGACGGAATTGATTGCCGGTACTGTCATACGTCAGTGGAAAGTTCCGCGACCGCCGGCGTGCCTCCCACCAAGACCTGCATGAGTTGCCACTCGGTTCTTTACAATAATGTTGGATATTTGGAGCCGATCCGGGAGAGCTACCGGACGGACACTTCGATTGAATGGGTGAAAGTACACCGGCTGGCGGATTACGTGTATTTCAATCACAGCATTCACGTCGCCAAGGGAGTCGGATGCTCGACGTGCCACGGGCGGGTGGATCAGATGCCGCTGATGTTCCAGGCGAATACGCTGTTGATGCAATGGTGCCTGGACTGCCACCGGAACACTGAGATGGCATTGCGGCCGCTGGACAAGGTGTACGACATGACGTGGCAGCCGGCGGCGAATCAGGCGGAGATCGGCAAGCAGTATCAGCAAGAGCGGAATATTCGGAGCACGATCGAGCTGACCAGTTGCTCGACGTGTCATCGTTGATGGATGGTATGAGCGATCACGAGCACAAAATGGATGTAGACAATCACCCGGCGACCGCGGAAGAGCGCGAGGTGCGGGAGTATCCGCTGGATTTGACGGCGGTGCGGGAGAAGCTTGCCGGCAAGCAAGGCAAACAGTATTGGCGGACGCTGGAAGAGCTTTCTGAGAATCCGCATTTTGGCGATTTGCTGCACCGGGAATTTCCGCGTGCGGCTTCGGAGTGGGACGAATCGGTTGACCGGCGCGACTTTTTGAAGTTGATGGGCGCTTCGCTGGCGCTGGCGGGCATGGCGGGCTGCGGTGCGAACGATGAGCCGCACATTGTGCCGTACGTGAGGCAGCCGGAAGGCATGATTCTTGGCAAGCCGCAGCATTATGCAACGGTAATGCCGTTTGGCGGAGACGCGCTGGGCTTGCTGGTGGAGAGCCACGAAGGACGCCCCACGAAAATTGAAGGGAATCCGGATCACCCGGCGAGCCTGGGTTCGAGCGACGCGTTTGCGCAAGCAGCGGTGCTGGATTTGTATGACCCGCACCGCGCCAAGACCACCTCGTACATGGGGGAGCTGGATACCTGGGAACGGTTTCAGTCGGCCGCGGTGAGCCTCGCGACTTCGCAAAAAGCGGTAAATGGCGAGGGATTGCGAATTTTGACCGGCACGATTACTTCGCCGACGCTGGCGGGGCAGATTGATGCGTTGATCAAGTTGTACCCGCAGACGAAGTGGCACCAGTGGGAACCGGCGGTCAGCGATGGTGCGCGCGAAGGCGCGAAGTTGGCATTTGGCCGAGTGGTGAACACGGTCTACCGGTTCGACAAAGCGAATGTGGTGGTTTCGCTGGATGCGGATTTCATGACCAGTGGACCGGGCCACGTGCGCTACATGAAGGAATTTTACCGGCGGCGCAACCTTATCGGCCCGAACGACGAGATGAACCGGCTGTATGTGATTGAGCCGACGCCGACGGTGACCGGCGCCGCGGCGGATAATCACTTGCCGTTGCGTTCGAACGATGTGGAATTGTTTGCGCGGGCGCTGGCGGCAAAGCTTGGGCCGGGAGGAACGGCGACGGCTCCGGCGGGTTCGGAAAAGTTTTTGGATGCGGTGGCGTCGGATTTGTTGAAGCATCGCGGCGCGGGACTGGTGATTGCGGGCGAACAGCAGTCCGCCGAACTGCACGCGCTGGCGCACCTGATGAATGAAGTGCTCGGCAACAGCGGGACGACCGTTTATCACACCGAGCCGGTCGAAGCGAATCCGGTAAACCAAACCGAATCATTGCGCGACCTTTGTTCCGCAATGATGAAGGGCACGGTGGACTTGCTGCTGATTTTGGGCGGCAATCCGGTGTACACCGCGCCGCACGACTGGGACTTTGTGAGCAAGATGCGCAAGGTGAACACCATCGTGCATCTGGCGCCGGACTACAACGAGACCAGCGAGCATGCGCAGTGGCACATTCCGGAAGCGCACTTTTTGGAAATGTGGGGAGACGCGCGGGCGTTTGACGGCACGTACAGCGTGATTCAGCCGCTGATTGCGCCGCTATATCGCGCGCATACCGCATTTGAAGTTTTGGCGGCGTTTACCGACAAGCCGGGTGTGACGGCGCTGGATACGATCCGCGAACGGATGAAGAGCATGCCGGGCGGGGCGGATGCGGAGAAGTTCTGGCGGAAATCGCTGAACGATGGATTTGTGGCGGGATCGGCGTTTGCGCCTATCACTGTTTCGACCAAGCTAACTTTGGCGAGTTTGCCTCCGGCAAAAACCACCGCCGACATGGAATTTATATTCAGGCCCGATCCGACGATTTATGACGGACGGTTCGCGAATAACGGCTGGCTGCAGGAATTGGCCAAGCCGATTTCGAAAATTACCTGGGACAACGCGGCATTGATGAGTCCGGCAACGGCGGAAAAGCTGGGCGTGACGCATAAGATCATGTCGCGCGGTGGCGAGCATGGTCAGGTGCGCTCGGCCGTAGTGGACAGCGCTCTTTCGAACAGTAAAGTCACGGCAGCAGCGTGGGTGATGCCAGGCCAGGCGGACGGAGTGGTGGTGCTTCCACTCGGTTACGGACGGTCAAAGTCCGGGTACACTGGCACGAACAAGGGATTCAATGCTTACGCGGTGCGCGCTTCGGATGCGCTGTGGACGGCGAGCGGCGGCAAGGTGACAGTCACCGGCGACGATTATCCGCTGGCTTGCACGCAATATCACCACAACGTGGAAGGCCGCAAGATTTTAAGCACGGCAACGCTCGAGGAGTACAAGAAGAATCCGAATTTTGCGCACGAGGGTGACGAGACGCCTAAGCCCGGGCTTACTCTGTATCAGGATTTTGGGGAGCTGGGCTACTACAAGGGCTACAAGTGGGCGATGGCCATTGATACCACCAAGTGCAATGGCTGCAATGCGTGTGTGGTGGCCTGCCAAAGCGAAAACAATATTCCGGTGGTCGGTAAGGATCAGGTGATGCGCGGCCGTGAGATGCACTGGATTCGCATCGACCGCTACTACACGGTGCATCCGAATCCGCAAGACGATGCGCCGGAAGAAGATACGTCGGCAGAGGACTTGACTCTTTCAAATCCAAAGACCTTTTTCCAGCCGGTACCGTGCCAGCAATGCGAAAACGCGCCGTGCGAGCAAGTTTGCCCGGTGGGCGCGACGGTACACAGCGCGGAAGGCCTGAACGACATGGTCTACAACCGCTGCATCGGGACGCGCTATTGTTCGAACAACTGCCCGTACAAGGTGCGGCGATTCAATTTCCTGCGCTTCCAGGATTGGGAAACGCCTTCGCTAAAGCTGATGAGGAATCCGGAAGTAACGATTCGCAGCCGCGGCGTGATGGAAAAGTGCACGTATTGCGTGCAGCGCATCAATAATGTGCGCATCACCGCCGAGAAGGAAGGCGAAAACGGCGCGAGCCGCGCCATTCGCGACGGCGAAATCGTGACTGCTTGTGAACAGGCTTGTCCGTCAGAAGCAATTGTCTTTGGAAATGCCAACGATCCGGACAGCCGCGTTTCGAAACTGCGCGCGCAGCAACGGAATTACAACCTGCTGGGTGAATTGAACGCGCGTCCGCGTACCACGTATCTGGGCGCGGTGCGCAATCCGCATCCTGACTTGACGCCGGCAGAAAAGAAGGAGCCGGCATGAGCACAGGAGATACGCCTGTGAACTCGCCGGAAATCCGCCGATTGGCGCGGGTGCTGGAGCCGGGGTACAGCTATGCCTCGGTCACGGACAAAATTGCGTCCATCGTATTGACGCGGCCGACATCGATTGGCTGGCTGGCGGGATTCAGCATCGCGTTTACGCTGATGATGGTGCTGCTAGGATCGATCGCCTGGCTGATCACCAAAGGCGTCGGAATCTGGGGTATCAATATTCCGATCGGCTGGGGCTTCGCGATCGTCAATTTCGTGTGGTGGATCGGTATCGGCCACGCAGGGACGCTGATTTCGGCGATTTTGTTTTTGTTGAACCAGAAGTGGCGCACCTCGATCAACCGTTTCGCGGAAGCGATGACGCTTTTCGCGGTGGCCTGCGCGGGCATTTTTCCGCTGATCCACACCGGCCGTCCGTGGATGGCGTATTACATGTTCCCGTATCCGAGCACCATGGGAATTTGGCCGCAATTCCGCAGCCCGCTGATCTGGGACGTTTTTGCGGTGTCAACGTACGGCACGGTTTCCGCGCTGTTCTGGTTTGTGGGACTGATTCCTGACCTCGCAACGCTGCGTGACAGCGCAACGAACAAGCCGGCGCAAATTATCTATGGAATGCTGGCGATGGGCTGGCGCGGGTCAGCTCGCCACTGGCACCGATATCAGTCGGCGTATTTGCTACTGGCGGGCTTGGCGACGCCGCTGGTGCTTTCGGTTCACACCGTGGTGAGCTTCGACTTTTCGATTGCCATCGTTCCGGGGTGGCACACGACGATTTTCCCGCCGTACTTCGTCGCTGGCGCCATTTACTCCGGTTTTGCGATGGTGCTGACGATTGCGATTCCGCTGCGTGCGGCCTATGACCTGCAAGATTTCATCACCATGCGGCATTTGGAAAACATGGCCAAGGTGATGCTGGCAACGGGATTGATTGTGGCGTACGGCTATTTCTTCGAATTCTTCATGTCGCTGTACAGCGGCAACAAATTTGACGTGTTTTTGGTGCAGCAACGACTACATGGACCGTATGCGCCCTATTACTACGCGCTGATTTTGTGCAACATCCTCACACCACAATTGCTATGGATTCAAAAGGTGCGCACCAACGTGGCGATGCTATTCGTAATGTCGCTGGTCATCAACGTAGGCATGTGGCTAGAGCGGTTCGTGATCGTGGTGATCAGCTTGACGCGCGACTTCATGCCGAGCGCCTGGGGCCGTTATCAGCCGACATTCTGGGACTGGAGCACGTTCATTGGAACGCTGGGCCTGTTCACGTCGCTGCTGTTCCTGTTTGTGCGCGGGCTGCCGGCCATTTCCATCGCGGAAATGCGTGAGCTGGTGGCGCACGAGGATCACAAATGAACCTGCCACGTCCACATCTCTATGGACTGCTGGGCGAATTTGATTCGCCGAAACAGTTGATGGCCGCCGCGAAGAAAGTTCGTGAAGCGGGCTACAAGCATATTGATGCGTTCGCGCCGTTTCCGATTGAAGGCCTTTCGCACGCCTTGGGACTCGGCCGGAAGCATGATCTGGTGCCGTTGCTGACGCTGATGGGTGGATTGGGTGGCGGATTGACCGGATTTTTCTTCCAGCTGTGGGTCAACTACTCAGCGTATCCGATGAACATCGCGGGCCGCCCGCTGAATAGCTGGCCAGCGTTTATTCCGGTGACCTTCGAACTGACAGTGCTGGGCGCGTCCACGTTCGCGGTGTTCGGAATGCTGGCGCTGAATCGGCTGCCGCAGCCGCATCATCCGCTGTTCAACGTTGAGCGGTTCAAGCGCGCTTCGAACGACAAATTCTTTTTGTGCATCGAGTCGCACGACCCGAAATTCCATTTGGAAGAGACGGCAAAGTTCCTGCAAAGCGTCAGTGCCCAGCATGTCACCGAGGTGCGCGATGAAGATTAGCGCGTCTCTGTTGATTGGCGCGGTGTGCGCGATGGCGCTGTCCGGTTGCGATATGGCACTGCGGCAGGACATGGCGGACCAACCAAAGAACCGGCCGCTTTCGCCGAGCGAATTCTTTTCCGATGGCCGGTCCGAGCGTCCGCTGATTGAAAATACGGTGCCGCGCGGCGCGCCGGAAAATGATGTTTACAACGTGTCCAAGGATTACACGGGCTTTCCGCTGCCGGTGGATGAAAAGTTGCTGCAACGCGGCGAGGACCGTTACAAAGTTTTCTGCACGCCGTGCCACGGCTTGCAGGGAGATGGCAACGGCATGGCGGCTGTGCGCGGCATGAAACATCCGCCGAGTTATCACATCGATCGGCTACGGCAATCACCCAACGGATACTATTATGACGTGATTACCAACGGATTCGGCGTAATGTACAGCTATTCGGAGCGGATAGCGCCGCGCGACCGATGGGCGATTATCGCGTACGTGCGGGCGCTGCAATTGAGCCGCAACGCGAAGGTCAGCGACTTGCCGGAAGGTTTGCGGGAGAAAGTAGCGAAGAGCGAAGAGTCGGGCAGGGGAGCGAAGGAATGAGCGCGCAGGAATACAAAGCGCCGGAGAGCGTAGGACGGCTGGGGCAGCGTGCGCTGGTGGTGGGTGTGCTTGGGTTGATTGTGTCCATCGTGGGATGGGTGACCAAGCCAGAGGATTTCTTCCATTCGTACCTGGTGGCGTTTTTGCTGGTGTTAGGGTTGTCGCTCGGCTCGCTGGGCTTGTTGATGCTGCAGCACTTGACCGGCGGACATTGGGGAATTTTGATCCGGCGTCCGCTGGAAGCCGCGACGCGCGTACTGTGGCTGCCTTTGGCTTTTTCCCTGCCGCTGATCTATGGCATGAAGTATTTGTACACGACCCACACCGTGGGCGAGGAAACGCGCATCGGCTGGCTGGACGCGCCTACCGCGGGCCATGAAGGAGCTCTCTCCGATTTGCAGCAGTGGTACCTGACACGCAATTTTTTCATCGCGCGAATTGCTGTTTACTTTTTGGTGTGGATCGGCCTGATGCTGCTATTCAATGCGATGTCGAAACAGCAGGACGTCAATCAGGATGATCGCGCGCTGCGGGCCAGGATCAAGTTTTTTGCGGGTCCTGGAATTATCCTGTACGTGTTTGCAATGACCTTCGCGGCGATTGACTGGTCAATGTCGCTTTCTCCGCACTGGGCTTCGACGATTTATGGCTTCCTGTTCGTGGCGGGCCAGGCGATTTCCGCGATGTCGCTGATGATCATCACGGTGGTGATGCTTTCGCGCACCGAGCCGTTTACAGGTGTTGTTCACAAACGCCATCTGCACGATCTTGGAAAACTGCTGTTCGCGTTCAATATGCTGTGGGCTTATTTTGGATTCTCGCAACTGCTAATCATTTGGGCGGGCAACCAGCCGGAAGAGATTACGTTCTTTAAGTCGCGCTTGAATGGGGGCTGGGGCGTGGTCGCGGCGATGGTGCTGATTCTGCACTTTTTCATTCCGTTCTTTGCGCTGTTGTCGCGCGACGTGAAGCGCAATCAGGCGGTGCTGCCGAAGATCGCCATGTGGCTAATCGCGATGCGCTGCCTGGATCTTTACTGGTTGACGCGCCCGGAATTCACGTCGAATGCGCTGCCGTCGCTGTGGGACATCGGCGCAATACTGGCGCTGGGCGGAATCTGGCTTTGGTTTTTCGCCGTGCAGTTGAAGCAGCGGCCATTGTTACCGCTGGGCGAACCGAAACTCGCGGAGGCCATCGCGAATCATGAGCACTGATAGCCACAACACGGGCCAGCCTTCGGGCGAACTGCCGGTCAACCAGACTGTCACGTACGAAGGACGCGACATTAATGTTGGCACGGTAGTCAAGCAGCTGATCTATCTGGGCATTACGATTGTAGTTGCGCTGGTGATCTGCGTGCCGATTTTGAATTTTTTGACCAGCAGGTCCGCGGACAACGATACGCCGATGGCGCCGGTGCGCGCTGAGATGAGTCAGCCGGCGCGCGATGCAATGGAGTTGCCGCCGGAGCCGCGGTTGCAAGGCGTTCCGGGACACGAGAAAGATGCGCAACAGGACTTGCGGGAAAAAATCGCCGCGGACGACGCCGCCAACGAATCGATCGGATGGGTTGACAAGGTAAATGGCGTCGCGAAGATTCCGGTCAGTGAAGCGATGAAAATTATTGCGGAAAAAGCCGGCAAGGGTTCGGCAGCGGCAGCGCCGGCGCCGGGGAAAAAGCCATAACGATTATGAACAAGCTGCGCGCAATCTTGGCTCTGGGCTTGCTGCTGACGGCAGCGGGGCGGAGCTTTGCGCAGATGGCTCCGGACAATGTGGGTCAGCCAGCCAGCGGAATGCCCGCGATTTTGCAGAATGTGACTTTCCGTCCGGAACTGAATGCGCAGATGCCGCTGGACACGGCGTTCACGGATGAAACCGGGCAGCACGTTCAGTTGGGACAATATTTCCATCAGCAGAAACCGGTACTGCTGGCATTTGTGTACTACGGATGCCCGATGCTGTGCACGCAGCTGGAACAGGGCGTGGTCGGCTCGCTGCGGATGCTTTCGTTCAATCCGGGCCGCGACTATGAAGTGGTTTTTGTGAGTTTCGATGATCGCGACACTTCGGAGATGGCGGCGGCCAAGAAAAACACTGCGATGGATCATTTCCGCCGCAAAGAGACTGCCGCGGGCTGGCATTTCCTGACTGGTTCGAAAGAATCGATTGCTGCGGTCACCAACGCCGCGAATTTCCATTTCAATTTTGACGCCAAGAACAATCTTTTCGCGCATGCCAGCGGAATCATGCTGCTGACGCCGGATGGCCGGATTTCTCGTTACTTCTACGGAGTCGAATTTCCTGGGCGGGATTTGCGGCTCGGTCTGGTGGATGCTTCGCAAGGGAAAATCGGAACGCCGGTAGATAAAATGCTGCTGTTCTGTTTCCAGTACGATCCGTCTACCGCGCGGTACAGCGCGACGATTTTGAGCATCATGCGGATCTGTGCGGTGGGAACCGTCGCCGGGCTGCTGCTGACGATTTTGATTTACCGCAAGCGCGATGCGCGCGCGGCGCGGGCGAAGTTGAGTCACCAAGGAGCACACTGATCGTGCAGTCGCAAATCCCATTGTATCCGGAGCAAGCGTCCAACTTCGCTCCGCAAGTGGACAACCTGGTGTTGTTCATGATGGCCGTGTGCGTGTTTTTTGCCCTGGCGATCTGCGCGGCGGTGATCTATTTCTTCTTCAAATATCAGCGCAAGCATCCGGATGAGATTGGCGTGCCGATTCACGGCGATCTGCGACTGGAAATCACCTGGATTGTGCTGCCATTTTTCCTGTTGCTGGCGATGTTCGGCTGGGGCGCGGTGATCTATGTGGACTTCCGGCACACGCCAACCGATACGCTGGATGTTTATGTGATCGGCAAGCAGTGGATGTGGAAGCTGCAGCAGCCGGACGGCCGCAAAGAAATTAACGAGCTGCACGTTCCCGTGAATCGAAACGTGCGGTTGATCATGGCCAGCGAAGACGTGATCCATGATTTTGCGGTGCCGGCGTTTCGCGTGAAGATGGATGTGGTGCCCGGACACTACAACACCATGTGGTTCCGGCCGACCAAGGTCGGGAAATACCACTTTTTCTGTTCGCAATACTGCGGGACCAACCACGCGATAATGGGCGGCTGGGTGACGGTGATGGAAGCCGACGACTACGCGAAATGGCTGAGCGGGACCAGCGGGTCGGGTGATCCCGTGGCTATGGGGGAAAAACTTTATAACGAACTGGCTTGCAGCACTTGTCACCTGCCGGATGGCAAAGGCCGCGGCCCGTCGTATTACGGCGTATACGGATCGAAGGTGAAGCTTGCCGATGGTTCGACAGTAACCGCGGATGACGCATACATTCGCGAATCGATCTTGCAGCCCAACGCAAAGATTGTTGCCGGGTACGTGCCGGTAATGCCCAGCTTCCAGGGGCTGGTTACCGAGGATCAGATTTTGCAGCTTACGGCTTACATTAAGTCGTTGAAAGACCAGCCGGCGCCCGGGAGACCTGGCACGGCTGAACCGGCTACGGGGAACAAATAGTATGAGCAGCACACCGGCTACAATTTCAGGCGGCGAGAAGTTGCCGCGCGAGCATTACCTGAACGCGACCTACGGGATTCGTTCGTGGCTTCTGACCACCGATCACAAGCGCATTGCGCTGCTGTACCTGATCTCGGTG
>Ga0210402_10003838_pt1 | contig 13931 bp, 12 predicted proteins | sample IncBWC7MmetaG_FD_161055 | JGI IMG/M metagenome (GOLD analysis project Ga0210402, IMG submission 161055) | Forest soil microbial communities from Barre Woods Harvard Forest LTER site, Petersham, Massachusetts, United States - Inc-BW-C-7-M | ecosystem: Environmental > Terrestrial > Soil >...
GCCCTCCAGCGAGTGCCGCGAGTCAGTTGATGCGAGTGATGTTCGTCAGTTGGCCCGGCTCACCGTCGTACTGGGCGATGCGGACGTGCCCGTCGTCGTCGACCGACAGGGCGGCCCGCGTGTAGATGGTTCCGTCTCCGCTGCTGAAGTCGGTCGAATCGAAGCGGAAGACGGCGAAGGGGTAGTTCAAGGATGCGCCGCCGTCTTCGTCGGACTCGCTGACTTTGATCGGTCTCGCGGTGACGATGACGTAGCGCCAGCCGTCGTCGATCTTGTCGACCACCACGAGGTCGGCCGGGTAGCCCAGCGCGCCGAGCTTGATTTGGCCCTGGCCGCCTCCCCGGATTGCGTTGAGGAGCGCCTGCTGCCCGCCTTGCTCGAGGATCTTCTTCAACGGCATGACGTCTGCGAGGCTCCTCGGATTCGAGACAACGACGTCGAACGCCATGCTCCGCGTTCCCGACGCGGTATTGATGGACGCCGTTGCCGAGAACTCGCCGGTCGCCTTCTTGTCTCCGGCGAAGGCCCCGACAGCCCAAAGCGTCGCGGCGATCGCCGCAAGGGTCCGCTTCACGCGAGTACTCTATACCCGGGGTCGGCACGTCGGCGCCGCGGTCACGTCAGGGCGGGGTCGGGACGGCGAGGACCAATCGCATTCGAATGTCGGCTCGACGGAGAGCCGTCCGTTCTTCCGGAGTGTATCCCTCGTACTGGTAGGGCAGAAACTGAAGGGGGTGGCGCCGCGCGAAGACGACCGGACCTGCGGTGGCGGGCACGGGCGCCGGGGTCGGATAGATGTGCTCGGCGTAGAGCAGGAGAGTCGGGCCATCGCTTCCGGCAGCGGCCCGTTTCGCAAGACGTCTGAATTCCTCGGGAAAGACCTGCGTGATCGGCTGATAGAAGTTCACGGCCGCCTGCACCACGACCGCCGTCAGGACGGCGGCGACCGCGAGCCGGCGCCGGGGCGCCGCAGTCCAGATTCTCTCGAGGGCTCCGGCCGTCAGCATGCAGGCAAACGGTACGAGTTGCCGGGCCTGCCGCCCGTAGACGACCATTTTCTCCAGGCCAACCGACATCAGGACCAAGCCGCCGTAGAGAACGGCGATCCCCGCAACAGCGACCACGAATACCGAAGTGCGGTCGGCCCGGCTGAGCCTCGAGACGGCATAGAGCAACGAAATTGCCCACAGGAGCGCCACCGAGTGCTCGGCGTGCCAGAGATAGGCGAAGGGCAGGCTCCATCCCTCGGCGTAACGCCCCTGTGACGCCGTGTGAGAAAACGCGACCCAGTTTCGAACGATGTGGCCACCAGCAGCGGCGTCGGCGCCGAAGATCACGATGAGAGGCATGGCAAACGCGGCTGCAGCGACCATTGCGCGTCGCGCACGCAAGCCCCACGTCCCCGATCCGTGCAGGACATGGGCCAGAAGTGCGAAACCGGCGAGGAGCCAGTACCCGTTGTACGTCAGGAACGTGGCGCTGGACAGCAGGCCGCAAAGGACCGACGCGCGGACAAAGGGCGGATTCTGTAACCCGACATAAAGAGAGGACAGCCCGAAGGCCATTGCCGCGTCGTAGGGCAGCAGATGCCTGGAATAGTAGAAGTGCGTCGTCGAGACCGCGAGCAAGAGCGCGCCGAGGCAGGAGGCTCGCTTGCTCTCTCCCATCCTGCGCATCAAGCCGTAGACGAGCAGAATGCTCGCGACCGAAAAAAGCGCGAAGAACAGAGCAGGGATCCTGGCGTCCGTACCCGTGAGTCGCTCGAGAATCGCAGGGAACAGACCGAGGGCGCCGAAAAGGAGATGGTCGGAGTGGCTCAGCGCACGTCGAGCCGAGGCCCAGTTCCCCTTCCAGATCGCGTCGACGGCCAGGCGAGATCGGTCATAGCGGAGCTCGTCCGGCCAGAAGTACTGCCCACCTGAGAGGACGAGCTGGATCCGCAGAAGCAGCGATGTGGCGAGAACGCCGACCAGGAACCAGGGCCCCGACGACTCCGACACGTCCGGAGAGGGAGAGGGGGGCTTCGCGAGGGCTGGCGGTGCGAGGGAGCCGGAATCCACAGACCCAGACTAATCCCTCCGGTCGTCGCCACCGATTGCCGCCCCTAAGGCCCGTAGAGCAGCAGCCCGAACGTCCTGACGAGGAACACCGCCATCTGGGCGCGCGTGTTCGGGCTGTTGGGACAATAATTGCCGCCGCCGCAACCGCTCGTGATTCCCTCGGCGTGAAGCTGCTCGATCCAGTTCACCGCGAAAGCAGGGGTTGGTGTGCACTCGACGTCGAGGAAGACTCCCGTGCAGGGGGGCGGCGTATATGCCGAGCCATGCCGGGACTTGAGGAGGAACACGGCCATCTGGGCCCGCGTCACGGGATTGTTCGGGCAGTAGTTCCCTCCGCCGCAGCCCCCCGTGATCCCGAAGGCCGCCAGCTGCTCGATCCACGGGGCGAACGGATTGCTCGCGGGAACGTCAGCGAACAGGGTGCCCGTCGCAGGAGGCGGCATCTCGGGCGAACCCAACTTGGACTTCATCAAGAAAACGGCCATCTGGGCTCTCGTCACGGAGTTACCTGGGCAATAGCCTCCGCCGCTACAACCTCCCGTCACTCCGTTGTGGAAGAGGTTCTCGATGAACGCGTAGTACTGATTCGACGTTGGCACGTCGGGGAAGCTTTCGCCAACGTGCAGCGTCCAGGTCTTGACGGGCAGCTCGGTGATCGCCGGCTGAGCGGGAGTCGAGGATGGACTGAGCGTCTCGGTGAACGTCGCGTCCCAGTGCTGGACGGGCCGCGAGCCTGAGACCGTCATCAGATAGCAGCCGCCAGGAGAGCCATTGCAGTCAGCGCTCGCGCCACCGGCAACCGTGCCGTAGCCCGCGGCGCTGTCATCGATCGAGTACGCCGGCCCCGCGGGGCCCGTCAGATTCGACGCCGCCCCCCCGAACGATTGCGGCGTCGTGAGCGTGTTCGTCCAGCCCGGCGCAACCTGAACGGTTTCGCCCGGCTCGAGAACCCCGTTGATGTTGGAGCTGCTGCCGGTCACCGCGTTGGCGTCGACGGCCATGGGCCGCGGGGTGAGCGGTCCCCTCGTGATCTTGCCGATCTGATTGGCGTTGGATTCGGTGAACCAGAAGTCGCCGTGGGGAACGGGCACGATGCCTTCGGGACTGCTACTCGCCGTCGGAACGGGGAACTCGGTGACGACACCGGCGGGCGTGATCCGGCCAATCTGGTTGCCCACGATCTCGGTAAACCAGAGGTTGTCGGGGCCGGCCGCGATTCCTGCGGGGCCGCTGCCTGCCGTGGGAATCGGGAACTCCGTGATTGCGCCGGCGGTCGTGATCCGTCCGATCTGGTTGACGAAGCGCTCGGTAAACCAGAGATTGCCATCCGGGCCCGAAACGATTCCGAGAACGCCGCTGGCGGCCGTGGGGGTGGGGAACTCCGTGACCACGCCCGCGGTCGTGATCCGCCCGATCTTGCTGGCACCGGGAGCAAACTCGGTGAACCACAGGTTGCCGTCCAGACCGGCCACAATGTTTTCGGGCGTGCTGTCGGCCGTGGGGATGGGGAACTCGACAATCACGCCGGCCGTGGTGATTCGCCCGATCTGATTGGCGCCTGCCTCCGCAAACCACAGGCTGCCGTCCGGGCCGGACGCGATCCCGCGAAGGACGCTGCCGGTGGTGGAAACGGGGAACTCCGTGATCACGCCGGCGGTGGTGATTCGCCCGACCTTGTTGCCGGCGCCTTCGGTGAACCAGAGGTTCCCGTCGGGGCCTGGTGCGATGCTGATCGGCTGGCTGGCGGCGGTCGGCACCGGGAACTCGGTGACCACGCCGGCCGTGGTGATCCGGCCGATCTGATTGCCGCTGACTTCAGTGAACCAGAGGTTGCCGTCCGAACCGACCGCGATGGCGGCGGGTCCACTGCTGGCGGTGGGGACGGTGAACTCCGTGATGACCTGACCACGGGCGACGCCGGCCAGGGCTGCGACGAGAAGAGCCAGGGTCAACGTCGCAGTGCGGACTCCGCGGCGCGCAAGATCGCGGCGGTTCGAGCCCCGGAGTATCGCCTCGCATTTCCAGGACCGCAGTTCACATTCCATCACGCTCACCGCTTTCTCGCCGAAGGCCGGCGACGGGCTTTCTCGAGGGTGCGTGGTCTGCGTAGTCCGTCGAGGGGATCGGGAAGCGGGAGCGTACCACCTCGCGCCGTGCCCGCTTCGTTCTCACCGCGGCCCTTGATCACAGCGCGGGCAGAGTCGCGCGATCAGGCCCTTCCTGGTCGGGAATCGTCCTAAGGGGTCCTCGGCCTGGCAGGGTCGTCCGGCTCTTCCCCGCCGCGGAGGCGGTCGGCGACGAGGCTGGCATGGTGCTTGAGCGTGTAGAGAGCGCGGGCGTAGGAGGCCGGGAGCCGGGCCTGCGTGACCTTCTCGTCGAAGCGCCTGAGATCTTCCAAAACGTCCACTGCCCGGGTCCGCGCACCGATCCGCGCCTCGATCTTGCGCAGGTCGGAGTACAGAGCGTTCAGCCGCCGCTCCATGGCGAAGCTGATGACTCGGGGGATGAGGCTCGCGAGCGGGTAGATGACACCGGCGAGTGGTACCAGCACGAGCAGGAGACGCGATGCGAGAACGGCGAGCCAGAACGGGAGGTGTCGTTCGAGGAAGCTTCCGCCCGATTTGTAAAAGTCGCGCGCCTCCTTCGAGAGCGGCACGTCCACCGGCTCGGCGGCGGGAAACTGGCCGGGCCTGCGGAGAAGCCCGGGCCCGGAATGGATCTTCTCCGCCGCCTCGAGAAGCAGGAACTGGACGGCGGGGTGCAGGTCGTCGCGTATGAGGAGGCTCGCCATCGGGGCGACGAGCGTCACGTCGTGAGGTGGGCGGTCCTCTGCGAGGCTTCCGACCCCCCGAGGGATCGTCACCTTTTGAAGGAACGGGTAGATGGCAACGTACGCATCCGCGCGCGGGAAGGTCATCAGGTTCACGCGGATGTCGGCGAGAAGCTTTTTCACGATCGGGGCGTCCGCGCCGGTGAGCATGCACGCGCAGTCGATGTCGCCCCGGAGCAGAGCCTCGCCCCCCGCGGCCGGCGCGAGCGGGATGACCGTGACCGCCTTCTCGAGTCCGTTTGCGCGCAGGAGATCAATCAGAAGACCGCCCTCGGGATTGATCGAGATGCGCTTGCCGCGTAGATCCCCGAACTGCGCCGAATCAGGGAGGCCCCTGCAAAAAATCCAGACGGGGTCATACGCAACGATGCCGAGTGACTCGATTCCGGGGGAAGCCGCCGCCGTCGTGACGCCGCCCGCGACAAAGCCGGCGGAGACGCCGGACGACGAGTCTTTGAGGCGCGCCAGATTCTCGACATTGCCGAGAGACGGCCGGAGCTGCAGGTCAATCCCGTTCCGGGCGAGAGCGGTTCGATACTTCTCTCCGAACTCCCGGTAGACACCGCCCTCCGTGCCGGTCGTCATCACGACGGTCCGCGGGGGCAGAGGCCGACCGATGACGAAGATCGCCCACCCGAAACAGGCGAGGGTCACAGCGACCGCGAAGGCGAGGACGAGCAGTGGCCGGCGCCGCATGAACTCCCGCACTTCACCTCCGAGTCCCTGGTGCGCGAAGTCTATCAAGGGCGCCGTGCGAGTAAGAGAACGACCGGGTCACACGACGCGGACGGACTCGCGCGCTGGCTCGTCGAGTCTTCTCTGTCGTCTACGGGCCGGCGACACACGCAGGTTCGATGAGGTCCTGGGCGAGCCGGCTGAAGTCCTCGATGGGGCACGGATAGCCAGGCTCGTTCGAGCTGCAGCCCGGGATCCGGATCGGGGACCGAATGGGTGGCGCCTCGAGCGTTAGCGTCGAAGCCGACCTCATCTGCTCGAGACTCTGAACGATGTAGGAGAGGTAAACGCGCTCGCGCCCCTCGGGCGAGCGCCGGCGCTCGAACATCAGCGCGCCGGCCGGCAGCGTTGGATTCGAGGGAGATCCGGGAATCGCCCAATCGGCGTCGAGAAGCCCGCCCAGGGAGGCGACGTTCGTGTCGTGGCCGACATAGGCGACGAGACGAGCGTTGCGAACGGCCGGCGGCGGGGGCGCGAGATTGCCGAACGTCTGGCCGGTCAACGCGGCCGCAACCCGCGCCAGCAACGCCGACGCCTGTCGGCGCGCGAGATACGGAGTACGGTAAAGAAGATCGAAGGCCGCGTCGTGAACCTCGAGTGCGCGCTGGATTTCGGCCAGCCCGAGTCGGCCCCAGCCGACTTCGGCGGGGCTCATCCCATTCGTGTATTCGAGCGTGAAAAGCTCCGCCGTGTTCGAGGCCACCGCGAGGCCGCCGAGAAGGCCGACGGCTCCGCCGCCGGAAGGGCCGGAGAGCGTCGTCGGCAGATCCGGCAGCGTGCAGGTCCGAGGCAGGTTGAACGCCGCGCAGAAGTCCGGCTTGCAACATTTCAGAGCGGACTGGACGACGAGAAGGGCGTCCCGACGCTGCGTGGCCATGCCCGACAGGTTCCCGCCGACACGCTCGAGGATCCGCGTTTGCGCCTCGAGCGGATCGACGCCGCATGCTCCTCCTGTGACGGGGTGGAACAACGGATCAAGCTTCGCCGGCGACTTCGAGTGCACAGGGATCCCGCAACCGGGAGCGAGGCCGTCGAGGAGGCCGCGCGCCGTTTCCTCGGTTCGCTCATCGACGTCGGCGTAGAAGAAGACGCTCGCCGGGTCGGGACAGCCCGACGGCGACAGGATCCCCTGCGCCGCGAGCGAAACCCGGTGATATCGGCCGAGCAAGACGGCCAACTCCCGGCCGCGTCGGGTGAGGTTGCCCGACGGCTCTGCCCACACGGGCCAGGGCTGCTCGGCCCACGCGGCGAGCACATCGGGTGCGATCAGCGGAGTCCTCACCCCGTGGCGGCTCACCAGCACGGCCTGAAGGAGTGCATCTCGTGAAGGCGCGGAAGGTCCCTCTTGTGCCAGTGCCGAAGCGGAGCAGCAAGCCAAAAGGGCGAGCAGAATCGCAGAGCGGCCCAGAGTCCTCGGGATGTCGCGCGACGTCAGAACCGACACGGGCTGGCTCTGTCCGGGCTCAACGGTCAAAGATGCACCAGTCGCATTCCGCCTCGAAAGGGAGGGACGTCTTCCACGCTGCCAGGGATCATAACTGCCTGTCCTCAGGCCGTGTCGGGGCGCAATCGGAATTGCCGAGCCCGCAAGATCACCGGAAGCCCAGGCTGACGAGAGGGATACGGTGCCAACCGGCGCGATACCATTTTGGCGCGGGCCTACGGGCACGGTCACGCCCTGGGACTCTCCACGAAGGCAATCGTGATGGGAACGAGGTGGACGAATCCGTAGAATCGCCAGGATGCCGAACTCCGATTTCGACACGCCGGAGTTTTGGGTTGTGACGTGTCCCGGGGAAGGAGTGCCCCACCCGGAGCAGGTCCCCAAGAAGCCCGTCTCGAAAGCCTCGACGCTCATCTGCGCTCGTTGTGGGCTGTCGATGACTTACGCCGAGTGGCTCGAGGTTGTGAAGAAACGAGACGGGGACGTCCTCTAAATGGCCTCGAAGGCCTCACGATCGATCGGAGGGCCGGCCAACGCTGCGGCAAGAGCATACTGCACCGGCATAAAGTGGACTGGCCACTGGTTGGGTCATGGCGAGGTACAGATGAGACGTGAGCTGCGTCGTGCGGTCGTCGTCGGGCTGTCTGCGGTGTCTCTTGGGGGCGCGAGCTGCCTTGCAGCCCTGGACCAACCGGCCTGTCCTGCTCGCGACACGGTGTCCGTTGCCGCGGGGCCACACCTTCAGGTCTACGTGGATCCGGCAACGGGTCGGTTCCGAGCGCCGACGCCGGAGGAGGTCCGGAAAGCCGCGGAAAAGCGGCGGGAAGCGAAGACCGCGGCGCTCGCCGAGCTGTCAGTGAAAACTCATCCGGACGGCATGAAGTCGGTCGACCTGCGCCGCGCCTTCATGATGGATGTCGTCGTGGACAGGCTCCCTGACGGGACGGTGAAGATGCGCTGCGTTCCCGACCTCGATAGGGTTGGCCTGCCGGTCGAGGGCTGTGAGGAGAAGTAACCGATGAGACGCCGACCCGTCCGCCTTCGGCTTCTCCTGCCCGCCGCGGTCGCTTTGCTTGCCGCGGCTCAAACGGCCTCTGCGGCAGCCACGATCACGATCGTCAACGGTGACAGCGCGGGTGTCGGCTTCAACGACCCGACCCCGGCGACTCCGGTCGGCGGAAACACCGGCACCACGGTCGGACAGCAGCGCCTCATCGCCTTCCAGTACGCGGCGAGCATCTGGGACCAGCTCATCGATAGTCCCGTGGAGATCCGCATCAAGGCCAGTTTCGAGGCGCTCGAGTGCAGCTCTGATTCCGCGACGCTTGGCGCGGCCAGCCCCGCGCAGGCCGTTTCGGATTTCAGCGGGGCGCCGCAAGCCCACACGTGGTATGCGGTCGCCCTCGCGAACAAGATCGCCGGTACGGATCTGATCCCGTCGTCGGACGACATCACGGTAACCCTCAACGTCAACCTCGGCCAAACCGGCTGCCTCGACGGCTCGCTGTGGTACTACGGGCTCGACAACCAGAGCGCGCAGCAGATCAACCTCGTGACCGTGCTTCTCCACGAGTTCGCCCACGGCTTCGGCTTCATCACGCTGGTCGACGAGTCGACCGGCCAGGAGTTCATGGGATCTCCCGACGTGTTCGAGGGCCACATCCTCGACACGTCCACGAGCCAGCACTGGACGGAGATGACAGACTCGGAGCGGATGGTCTCGGGCGTCAACACCGGCAAACTCGTTTGGGACGGCATGGCCGTGCAGAGTGCCCTCCCCGCGACGCTTGCCGGCACGCCCTACCTCGACGTGACGGCTCCCAGTCCCATCGCGGGCAGCCTCGCGATCGGCTCGGCCGCGTTCGGCGCTCCGTTGACCGACAGCGTCATCTCGGGTGTGCTGGCCGCCGCCCTGGACCCAAGCGACGCCGCGGGGCCGTCGACGACGGACGCCTGTTCGCCGCTGACGAATGCCCCCGAGGTCGCCGGGAAGATCGCGATCGTGGACCGTGGGACCTGTGTGTTCGTGATGAAGGCCGAAAACGCTCAGGCGGCGGGCGCGACCGCCCTCGTCATCGCGGACAACGTCGCTGGCTCGATTCCGCCAGGACTCGGGGGAACGGACTCTGCGGTCACCATCCCCGTCGTGAGCATCACGCAGGCGGACGGCGCGACCCTTCGCGCGAACCTCGCGAGCGGAGTGATGGTGAGTCTCGGCGTCAATCCCCAGGTTCTTGCCGGCACCGGCGCGGGCGGCCGCCTCCTGCTCTTTGCGCCGAAGCCCGACCAGCCAGGGTCCTCGATTTCGCACTGGGACACGAGCGCACTTCCGGCCCTTCTCATGGAGCCGGTCCTCAGCGATCTTCCCAATACCGTCGACCTGACCCTTCCGGCTCTTCGCGACATCGGCTGGACCACGACGGAAGGGGGAGACCCGCGCCAGCCCGTCGTGCTGACGTCATCGCCGCCCGGCACCCCGCGAAGGCTCGAGCCGCGGCCCTAGTTTCGGAGCAGGGCGTGATTGCTGGTCGGCCAACCTTCGAGCTGCCTCCGGTGGTGGCGCTGGGAGCGGCAGGTCATCGTCAGAGGTAGGCTTGCTCGCCGTGGAGTCCCTCGTCGAGTCCCATCTCCTCAGTCGCGTCCTCGACCCGAACGGGAGTGACCTTGTCGATCGCCCAGAGCATCCCCAGCGTGAAAACGAACGCCCAGAGCGAGGAGACGGCGACCGCGACGAGCTGAATGAAGAAGAAGCGGGGGTTGCCATTGAGGAGGCCATTGGCACCGTTCGGGTTGAAGCTCGTCGTCGCGAAGACGCCGAGCAGGACGATTCCCAGGAACCCTCCGACGCCGTGGACGCCCCAGACGTCGAGAGCGTCGTCCCATCCCAGCTTGTTCTTCAGCGCCACCGCGTAGAAGCAGACGACTCCCGCGATGACACCGATGAGACAAGCGGTCGCCGGCGAGACGTAGCCGGCGGCGGGCGTAATCGTGGCGAGCCCCGCCACGGCGCCCGTGAGGAGTCCGAGGAACTTCGGCTTCTTCGAGGTGCTCCAGTCCATGGCGAGCCACGCAATTGCCGCGAACGACGCGGAGAGGTCGGTGTTCAGGAACGCGACTGCGGTGACGGAGTCGACGCGAAACTCGCTGCCGGCGTTGAAGCCGTACCACCCGAACCAGAGCAGGCCCGTGCCCAGGGCGACGAGCGGAATGCTGTGGGGCCCCCGGTCGGCGACCTTCCGCTTGCCGACGAAGAGGACAGAGGCGAGCGCCGCGATGCCAGCGATGTTGTGGACGACGATGCCGCCGGCGAAGTCGAGCACGCCCAACTTCGCGAGGATCCCGCCTCCCCAGACCATGTGGACGAACGGGAAGTAGACCAGGAGCAGCCATCCCGTCAGGAAGGCCATGTACGCCTTGAACGTGACGCGATTCGTGAAGGCGCCGGTGATGAGGGCCGGCGTGATGATCGCGAACATCATCTGATAGGCGCAGAAGACGATCATCGGAATCGTGTCGTTCGGGCTTGCCAGGTTCAGCGTGATGTTCCGAAGGAAGGCCCAGTCGAAGTTTCCGATGATCCCCAGGTAGTCGGTCCCGCTCTTGAGGTCTCCGCTGAAGCACATGGAGAATCCGCAGAGCCACCAGAGGATCGTCGTCCATCCCATGGAGACGAAGCTCTGGATCATGATGGCGAGGACGTTCTTCCGGCCGACGAGCCCACCGTAAAAGAACGCCAGGCCCGGCGTCATCAGCATGACGAGGCTGGAGCAGAGGATCATGAACCCGGTGTTCCCGGTATCCAGGTGAAGAGGCGGCATCGGTCTTCTCCTTCGGCGCGCCGCGCGGTGGGCGCATTCTGGAGCGAGAGTTCTCGTCTCGCTTTCGGGAGAACCTATCGCGGTTCGAACGGCGCCTGCCACTGCACGAGAACCTGGAATCCTCGAGGACGAGCCGATTCAACCGGGACCCGCCTTGGCCCCACGAGATCCCGTGGCGCAGAATCCTATATTCGGTCGCCCGGGGTCGGCGGCGAGTCGAGCCAGTTACCCGCAGCCGGACATCTCAGCGGTGAAGGCTCGCAGTCCCGCCGTAGAGCCACACCTTGTCGCCCGTCACGAGAGGCTTCGTCATGTCTCCGATTACGAGGGCCATGCCTGACGGCCCGACGGTGCCCGACACCCCGCCTCCGAGGCAACCGTTCTGGTGGATGCGCCCGTCAAGCTGGTTGCCGTTGAGGGTGCCGATGAAGACGCCCGCGACGCCGCACGACGGCGCGGTCAGGGTTCCGGTGACTGAAGTCCCGTCCTGGTGAAGGGTTGCCGTCATCGGCGTACCAGCGCAGACTGTCGAATCCGGCTGGTAGTTGCCGGACCAGCTGCCGGCGACACTCATCTGCGGAGCCACGGAAACGGCGGGGCCCGTGACCGAGTTCGACGAATCCTTGCAGGCAGAAGACAAGAGCACGAGGGCGGCTACGGCGGCGATACCGGACGTCGTCACGTTTCGCATCCTGAGCCACATGGGAAACTCCTTTTGTTGCTGGAGGTCTACCACATCGCGGCTCGACGGGCGAGGCAAGCGAATGCGCAACCGACGGCATAATGGCTTGGCGCTTGTTGACCTGGAGGTTACGGGTGCGAACTCGTGTCCGAATGCGGCCGCGGAAGAACCTTCAGAAAAGCCAACGTGACAAAAACTGCGAGACAGGAGAGCCTTCGTCATCTTAGGCCGCCTGTGTTGATTGCCGTTTCAGCGTTCGCGATTCTCAGTATCGTCTTCGGGGCGGCGCCGGCCGTCGCCTTTGGCTCGGATCCGCCATACCCTGCCGCGTTTCGATCCGAGTTCGAGGCGCAGTTTCCGACCTGCGAGACCAACGAGCAGGCGCTGGAGCTCGAGCGGCTCAGCGCACCCCTCGGAATCGATCTCGTCCCGAAGCCCTTCGCTGAAGATCCCGCGGCTCTCCCCGATGCGGCGCCAACGGTTGACGATGGCCGAACCCATCCGACTCTGGAAGCCAGTGAACTGTTTCAATCGCTCGCCGTCGGCGCGTTTGTCAGGCACGAGCTGGGCGTGACGGACGAAGGGATCGGTCGGCCCTCCGCGCAGCTGGAGAACTTCCTCTCGGACCACGACGGCGAGATCGCGACGATCCAGTCGGTGATTCGCAAAGGTTCAGGCCCCCAATGGGGCGTGAACGTGAGTCAAGGCAGCCACGGCCCGACCCTGAGCTTCCTGGGGATTATCCAACTACAGCGTCTTCTTCTTGCGCGCGCATTGGTTGCGGCGAGAGTCGGAAACATCGATGAAGCGTTGGAGAACGTCGAGTCCTCTTGGCGGTTGAACGACGCACTCGCGGTCCGCCCAGAGTTGATTTGCCAGATCATTCTCCTGGCCAGCGCGAGGCTCCAAGCGGGCACGCTTCGAAAGATCGATTCGCCTGCCTATGGATGGGCGGACCGATTGAGAGACCGGAGGCTCTATCTGGGTTTCCTCGCCGCGCTTCAGAACGAGGTGTGGTTTTGGCCGGGTCTGGTGGATCTGACCGGCGATGACGGTTCCTACGGTAGGGTGCTGCGGCGAGTTGCGGACGAGATCGACCTAGATCCCTGCATCTGGTCGCCCGAAACCCTGAAGAAAACCTGGGCAGAGGCCGTGCAGGCGGAAACGCGAGCCGAAGGCGAAGAGAGCTGGATGGCGGACATCATGCCGAATCTCGCCAACATGGTCATGCGATGGCGGCGCTACATCATAGACGCCGAGCTGACCGCACTCGTGCTGGACGCCCGAGCCCAGCGCGCGGCGTCGAGACGAAATGGCTGGCCCGCCAAGCTTCTGAGCGTCGGCTTCGGCCCCTGCCCCAGGGCGAGGTGGGTATACCTTCCACTCAGCAATGGGACGGCGAGGATAGCCTTTGAAAGCAGTCTGCTCGATGAGAATGAATCCATGGGACCCTTACTCCCGCTCGAGTTCATCGCTGGAATCCCGTCGGGGCCTGGATGGTTTATCTTCTTCGTCGTGCCGAGTTTCTGAGACGGCTCTTCGCTCGCCGCTGATCCGCATCCCGTTAGGCCCCTAGAATCATTCGGAGGCGACAACACTGTGACCCTGATCTCGTCGCGCATGGCCTTTTACTGGAAGCGCGTGTTTCCAGCGGTGTGGTTCGGTTTCCTGGCGTTCTTCGTTCTGACGGTACTGGCGGCGAGGGGCGGTCGCGACTTTCGGCCCGCGTTCCTGATCATCCCTTTGTTCATGGCGGTCTTTGGCTACTTCTTGATGAAGAAGCTGGTCTTTGATCTGGTCGATGAAGTGTGGGACGACGGGACCGAGCTGGTCGTCAAGAATCGGGGTCATGTCGAGCGCATCCCGTTCGCGAACATCATGAACGTCAGCTACACGGTGCTCAGCAATCCTCCACGCGTCACCTTGTCCCTCCGCACTCCGGGGCGACTCGGCAAGGAGGTCACCTTCGCGCCGCCGGTCCGCTGGATTCCGCTTTCGCGCAGCCCAATCGTTGATCGGCTGATCGAGAGAATCGACGCGGCGCGGCAGCGATAGCCGAGATGCGAGGACGTCGCGCAGGTTGGCCTATTGGTTGTCCGGAGCCTCAGGCACCTCAGCGGCCTCGATCGTGCTGTCCGCCGCGGCATACCCTCGCGTCACGCTGTTCCACACCGGCAGGGGCGTCAGCACGTCCACGCGCCAGGGGAGGCCGCAGGCCGGGCATGGCGCAGTTTGGGACGCGGTCCGAGGCGAGAATGCGCCCGTGGCGTCGAACGCCTCGAACTTCGACGTGTCCACGTACGTGTGCTGGAAAAAGCAGCTGCCGAGAAAATAGCCCTGCGGCGTGCTGGCGGCGTTCCTG
>Ga0210402_10003839_pt1 | contig 13929 bp, 11 predicted proteins | sample IncBWC7MmetaG_FD_161055 | JGI IMG/M metagenome (GOLD analysis project Ga0210402, IMG submission 161055) | Forest soil microbial communities from Barre Woods Harvard Forest LTER site, Petersham, Massachusetts, United States - Inc-BW-C-7-M | ecosystem: Environmental > Terrestrial > Soil >...
CAGACTATCGCTTTGCAGCTCGGCGACGATGTCCCAGCGTCCGTTGGTCGTGTGCAGCGCGCGGACCGCGGGATCTCCGCGCAGCGCTTTGAGTACCTCGTCGGTGCGATTGCCATCCACCGACACGGTCATCAACGCCCTAATTTGGTGGTTCTCCGCCTGGGGGCGAAGCCGGACGGTGTAGCCCACGATGGTGCCGTCGGCCTCCATTCGCTTGAGTCGATTCTGGACGGTGCCGCGCGCCACCCGCAGTTTCTTGGCCAGGGTTGCCACGGAAACGCGCGCGTTCTCGCGCAGCATTGACAGCAGTTGCAGATCGGTTGCGTCCACGATTCCCCCATTGCAAAAAACTGATTCTTGCACAAAACGTCAAAATAATCTGACGATTTGTTCAAAACAGCAGACTTTTTGCACAATCTATTGGCTGTTCGTTAGCGCCTCGGCCGCGGGAAAATGTCCATCAGGCGGAGTGCCGCCTCGTGTTTCTTCAGACAAAGCGAGAAAGCCATGGTGGATTACATCGGATGCGCCCGAGTTCAGGAATTGGTAGCAGCGAAGGGCGCCGCGCGCTTCATTGGGGAACTCGCGGCTGAAATCCAAGCGGACTACAGCCGCTGGAACGACTTCGACAAATCGCCGCGGCACGCCACCCACTCGAGCGGCGGCGTCATAGAACTGATGCCAACCAGCGATGGGCATCGCTATTCATTTAAATACGTCAACGGTCACCCGAAGAACACGGCGGCGGGACTGCTCACGGTCACTGCGTTCGGCGTGCTCGCCGACGTGGCGACGGGCTACCCGCTGTTGCTGTCCGAGATGACGTACGTCACGGCTCTGCGAACCGCTGCCATGTCGGTTGCCGCGGCACAGCGCATGGCGCGCCCATCGAGTCGCGTGATGGCGCTGATCGGCAACGGCGCACAGAGCGAATTTCAAGCCATTGCATTTCATGCTCTGCTCGGAATTCGCGAATTGCGGCTCTACGATACCGACCCTGGCGCGACCGCCAAGCTGGTTCGGAACCTGGCAGCTCTGGGGCTGACCGATCTCAAGGTCATTCCCTGCGCCTGCACTGCGGATGCGGTGCGCGGTGCAGATATCGTCACGACCGTGACCGCCGACAAGTGCAACGCGCTGATTCTCACGCCGGACATGATTCGCCCCGGAATGCACTTGAACGCGGTGGGCGGCGACTGTCCCGGCAAGACTGAGTTACATCCCGATATCCTGCGCCGGCCGGACTTGCGCATCGTCGTCGAGTTCGAAGCGCAGGCGCGCATCGAAGGGGAGATCCAGCAACTCGATCCGTCCGCGGCGGTCATCGAATTCGCCGATGTGGTGCGCGGTACGCAATTCGGCCGCGCGGGAGAGGCGGAGGTGACCCTGTTCGATTCCGTGGGATTCGCACTCAATGACTTCTCAGCGCTGCGCTACTTGCAGCGCTTGAACCGCGCGCAGCGCAATGCGCAGATGATCGATCTGGTACCGAGTCTCGACGACCCCAAGGACCTGTTCGGGGGCCTCGTGGGCAAGCCATCGCCTGCGCAACAGCGCCCTGCACCGCGCAGCGCGCGGGAAAGGAGCGTTGCGTGAGAAATTCAAATTCCCGTATCGCGAGCTTGATTGGTGCTCCCACGGATGTCGGCGCGAGCGATCGCGGCGCTTCCATGGGGCCCGAAGCGCTGCGCGTCGCCGGACTGCGCGACGCGCTAACGCGGCGTGGCTTGCAAGTGGTGGACTGCGGCAACCTTGGCGGCCCCGCGAATCCTGGATTGAAGGTGGTGGGCGGTTACCGCAACCTGCCGGAGGTCGCCGCCTGGAACCGCGCGGTGCACGACGCGGTTTACCTTGAACTGAGCCGCGAGCGACTGCCGATTTTGCTCGGCGGCGATCATAGCTTGAGCGTCGGCTCCATTGCCGCAGTCGCACGCCGCTGTCGCGAACTTCAAAAGCCGTTGCGTGTGCTGTGGCTCGATGCGCACACCGACTTCAATACGCGGGAACTCAGTCCCAGCGGCAGTCTGCATGGAATGCCGGTGGCCTGTCTGTGCGGCTTCGGCCCGCGGGAACTGCTGCAGATCGGCGCGACAATTCCGGCCATCAGCCCGCAATGGGTGCGGCAGATCGGCATCCGCAGCGTCGATTCGGGCGAACGTCGCTTTGTGCATGAGCAGGCGCTGGAAGTGTTCGATATGCGCTGGATCGACGAGATGGGCGTGCGCGCGACGATGGAACTCGCGCTGCAGGACATGGATCCCAACACGCACCTGCACGTCAGCTTCGACGTGGATTGCCTCGATCCGGAGATTGCGCCGGGCGTCGGTACCACGGTTGCGGGTGGCTTATCGTATCGGGAGGCACAGCTGTGCATGGAAATGATCGCCGATTCCGGGCAGGTCGCCTCGCTGGATATCATGGAACTGAATCCCGCGCTGGACGTGCGCAACAAGACGGCCGTACTCGCGGTCGATCTCGTGGAGTCGCTGTTCGGCAAGAGCACGCTGCTGCGCGAACGCTTGACGTCCCTCCCCTCGGCGCAGCGCCGAACCGGCGCCGAAACATCCGTCCGCCATCCATCGGCTGAGTTTAACTAGCCACGCTGCAAGCACAGGTCCCCTGACGTCAAGGTGACCAAGGGCCAATGACCAAGATCGAAAGCTCGACGCCAGTATGGCGGTTGTTCGAGCCAGCCCGACCTTGGATCAGCGGGGAAGAAATTCCGTGGCCAATCAATCCGATAGAGTTTCGCGCACCATCCTGCCCATACCCGATCGCGAGCATGTGGGTCTGACGACCTATGACGCCAAGGATCCGGACACGAAGTTTCCGCCCATAGAGCCGCTGCGGCCGCCCAAAGGGGCGCCCAATGTACTCATCGTGCTGCTCGACGACGTGGGTTTCGCGGCTTCCAGCGCTTTCGGTGGCGCCATCAACACGCCGACCGCCGAGCGACTGGCCAAAGGGGGCTTGAAGTTCAACCGCTTCCATACGACAGCCCTGTGTTCGCCGACGCGCCAAGCGATGTTGACGGGGCGCAATCACCATTCGGTGAATATGGGCGGCATCTGCGAGATCGCGACTTCGGCCCCCGGCTATACCTCGGTACTGCCGAAGGACAAGGCGACATTGGCGATGACGCTCAAGCTCAATGGCTACTCGACCGCGCAATTCGGCAAGTGCCACGAGGTCCCGGTGTGGGAAACGAGTCCAATGGGACCCTTCGATCAATGGCCGACCGGCGGCGGCGGCTTTGAATATTTCTACGGCTTCCTTGGAGGGGAGACCAATCAGTTTTATCCGGCCATCTATGAGGGCACGACACCCATTGAGCCCGACAAGACCCCCGAGGAGGGCTATCACTTCACCGAGGACATGACCAACAAGGCGCTCAAATGGATGCGCCAGCAAAAGGCGCTGATGCCGGACAAGCCTTTTTTCATGTACTTCGCACCGGGCGCGTGCCACGCCCCGCACCACGTGCCCAAGGACTGGATCGACAAGTACAAGGGCAAGTTCGATCAGGGCTGGGACAAGCTGCGCGAGCAGATCTTCGCCCGCCAGAAGGAACTCGGAGTCATCCCTGGCAATGCCGAGCTCACCAAGCGGCCTGAGGAGATTCCGGCGTGGGACAACATGCCCAAAGATCTGAAGCCGATCCTTGCCCGGCAAATGGAGATCTATGCGGCGTTCCTCGAGCACACCGACCACCATTTGGGACGGCTGGTCGATGGGTTGAAGGACTTAGGTGTACTCGATGACACCCTGGTGATGTTGATCATCGGCGACAACGGCGCCTCGGCCGAAGGATCCCTGAACGGCACCTTCAACGAGGCGGCGATGTTGAACGGCATGGCCGCGGTCGAGACGGTCGAGTTCCTGAAGAGCAAGATCGAGGACTTCGGTGGACCGAAGGCCTACAACCATTACGCCGTCGGCTGGGCGCATGCCATGGACACTCCCTATCAGTGGACCAAGCAGGTCGCCTCGCATTGGGGCGGTACGCGCAACGGCACCATTGTGCACTGGCCAAACGGAATCAAGGCGAAGGGCGAGATCCGCTCGCAATTCCATCACGTCATCGATGTCGCACCGACGATTCTGGAAGCTGCGGGCCTGCCGGCACCCACAATCGTCAACAGCGTGCAGCAAGCACCCCTGGAAGGATTCAGCATGCGGTATGCCTTCGACAACGCCAAGGCCGCCGACGCTCACCAGACTCAGTATTTCGAGATGTTCTGCAACCGCGGCATCTACCACAAGGGCTGGACTGCGGTAACCCGGCACAGCACGCCATGGGATATGTCGAAGCCGCTGCCCGCCTTTGACGACGACGTCTGGGAGCTCTACGACACGAACAAGGACTGGACGCAGGCGCGCAACATCGCGAAAGACCAGCCGCAGAAACTGCGCGAATTGCAGAGGCTGTTTCTGATCGAGGCCACCAAGTACAGCGTTCTTCCCCTCGATGATAGACGGCCAGAACGCTTCAATCCGGACCTTGCGGGGAGGCCCCAGCTCATCAAGGGCCAGACTCAGATCCTATTCAGCGGCATGGGCCGGCTCACCGAAAATTCCGTCGTCAACATCAAGAACAAGTCCTACTCGGTCACCGCAGAGATCGTCGTGCCGAAGTCCGGGGCGAAGGGCGTCATCGTTGCACAGGGCGGTGCCTTCAACGGCTGGAGCCTGTACACCAAGGACGGCAAACTCAAGTACTGCTACAACCTCCTCGGGATCAAGCAGTTCTACGCCGACTCAGACAAGACGATTCCTGCGGGTCAGCACCAGGTCCGGATGGAGTTCAAATACGATGGCGGTGGCCTGGCCAAGGGCGGCAACGCATTGCTTTACCTGGATGGTAAAAAGGTCGGTGAAGGCCGGGTGGAAATCACGGTGCCGATGATCTTCTCGGCAGACGAAACCTGCGATGTCGGCAAAGGAACCGGTTCGGCTGTTTCACCGGACTATGACCCGAAACACAACGAGTTCAACGGCGAGGTAAACTGGGTGCAGATCGATCTGGAGAAGGACAGTCACGATCACCTGATCTCACCTGAAGAGCGCTTCAGGGTGGCGATGGCGCGTCAGTAGACTCAATCCGGCGTTGGCTCAGCGATCTCGCCCCCGGGCAGGGGCAAGCGTGCGTCGACGATTTTCTCGCCGCGGAATAAGAACGTATAGGTCTTGAATCCAACGTAGGTGTCGGGGGAATTTTTTGCGTTGACGGTTGCCTTGACCGTCCATCCATAGGTACGCGTCTCGCGCATCAACAAGGTACCGGTGACCCCGGTGGTGTAACCCTGTTCCGGATTGGTGATCTCCCGGTACTGGATGGAATCCGGATACTTCAGGTGCTTGAGAAAGTACTTGCGGATCGTGTCCTGGTAATAGGCGGGCGCCTCGCCGTATTTCGTGGCCGGCGCCGGTTTCGGCGGCCCGGTCTCTGTAATTGCAGCCGGGGACGGCGATGCTTGCGTGGGCGGCGCGACAACCGGCGCTGCAACGGACGGTGGTGCAACCGCCGGCGCCGCCGCCACTGTCGGCGCGGCCACCCCCGGCGCCTCAACGGCCTCGTCCAAGTTCCACGCATCCACGATGCATTTCCAGGCGCCGTCGGCTTGCTTTCTCCAGATCTCGAGTCGCCGGCCTCGATCTGATACGGGCGCCCCGCGCGGGCCACTGAATCGCAATTCAAAGCTGTCGAGCAACAGGGCTTGATCGCCCGACGGCGCCACCTCCACCTTGATGGGGCGCCATGCCACCGAGACGTGGGGCAGCCCGAGCAGGCGGGTCACGGTTTGGCGAAGGAGTTCCTTGCCGCTCGCCAGATTGTCGTTGGGCAGTCGCACGACTGCATCGGCGGCATAGAACGCCAGCCACGCATCCACGCGGGTGCTGTTCGCGGCGACGGCCCAATCCGCGTCAGCCTTGCGCACAGTCGCCTCGACCGGCCAGAGATCGGCCGCGGACGCGGAGCTCAGGCTTGACCGGCAAACGAACAGGGAATTGAAGGCCAGAATTGCAGGCAATGCCAGCAGCCCATTTCTCATTCTTGGCACCTGGATGCAGACGCGTTACGTTGAGTTTATCGAAGACTGAACAAAGAGCCAGCGGCACCTGTTCCGGGCCGATCACGAGCGGCGGCAATGCCGTGCAAATTTCATATACCATTGATCGAATTGCGGGATAGACGCACAAGGGAACTAAGACCCATGAATAGTGCGACGCATTCTTACTGGCCGGCGGACACGACCCGATCGGTGCTTGAAACAACAGTTGGCTCAGTGCTGCGCGAGGCCGCTGGCGCGGCGCCGGAGCGTGCGGCCATCGCGGCTTGGACGGCCATTCCCGGACAGCGCCGCACCTGGACTTATGCGGCGCTTTTGCGCGACGCGGAACGTGCGGCGCAGGCATTGCTTGCGCGCTTCGCTCCCGGGGAACATGTCGCGGTCTACGCTCCGAACAGCGCCGAGTGGCTGCTGCTCGAATTGGGTGCCGGGCTCGCCGGCATCGTCCTCGTGACCGTGAATCCCGCAAGCCGTGCGCGTGAACTCGAATACATATTGCGCCAGTCACGATCCGCCGGATTGATCCACGTCAGCGAATTTCGCGGTAATCCAATGAGTGAGTGGGTCGAACAGGTACGTCCGCAGTTGTCCGGTCTACGCGAGGTCATACAATTCGAAGCGTGGGCCGAGTTTGTCGACGGCGCGGGCGATCCAGATGCGCTGCTTACCGTCAAGCCGGACGATGCCGCGCAAATACAGTACACCTCGGGTACCACCGGTTCGCCGAAGGGCGCACTGTTGCACCACAGGGGATTGACCAACAATGCCCGGGCCTATGCCGAGCTCTTGGCGCTGGGTGATGGCGATGTCTATGCACACGCGATGCCGTTCTTCCATACGGCTGGATGCGGGCTGTCGACGCTCGGTGCGATCCAACGGCGCGCGAATCACGCGTTTCTACCAGCCTTTGACGCCGGGCGGCTGCTGGAACTTCTGGAACGGGAGCGCGCGACGCATTTGCTCGGCGTACCGACAATGCTGATTGCGCTATTGGAGCATCCTAATCGCCGACGACACGACCTGTCCGCGCTGCGTTTGGTCGTATCGGGAGGTGCGAGCGTCCCGCCCGAACTGGTGCGCGCGATCGAGGCGGAGTTGAACGTCGGATTCACAGTGGTCTACGGGCAGACGGAGGCGTCGCCACTAATTACCCAGACGCGACTCGACGATGGCCCCGTTGACAGGGCCAACACGATCGGCCGGCCCGTTCCACAGATCGCGGTCAAGATCATCGAGCCGCGAAGCGGCGAGATCGTCCCGGTCGATACCGTAGGCGAACTGTGCACGCGCGGTTATCACATCATGCATGGTTATTTCGACAATCCCGATGCGACCGCTGCAGCGATTTGCGGCGCAGGATGGCTGCACACGGGCGACCTTGCCACCATGGACGCCCGCGGCTACTGCCGGATCGCCGGCCGGCTCAAGGACATGGTGATCCGCGGCGGCGAAAACCTGTTTCCGGCCGAGATCGAGGCGGTGCTGATCGAGCACACAGCGGTCGCGGAAGCCGCGGTGATCGGTGTGCCGGACCGGCTCATGGGCGAGGAACTCGCCGCCTTCATCCGAATTACCGCAGATCCCCCAGGAATCGACGAGCTGCGTGCGCATGTCAAAAACCGGCTCGCGGGGCCGAAGGCTCCGCGCTATTGGGTATTCCTCGACGAGTTTCCGTTGACGGGCTCCGGCAAGATTCAGAAATTCGTGCTGCGAGATCGTTGGGGGCGAGGCGAGTACCGATTCATTGACGCCGCGCCCCTCGCGAGGCGCGGCTGACTCAACTACTTGACGTATACGAACACCGGATCCGACGCAATACCGTTTGCGACCACCTGCAGAAGGCTGAATCCTCGCTCCTGCGCGTTCGGCACATCGAAATGCGTGGACACCAGATCATCCGATGCAACCGCCATGCTGCTGTGATCATGCGTGCGGCTGTAGAAAACGTGATTGGTTTTCAGGTTGGTGATGCGCACCAATGGAAAGTTGGTCGCGGCCTGCACATCATCGCCGAAGGCTGCGCCCTGAGTGACCCCGTTGAACCTGATGCCGTAGACCTGGTAAGAACCTCCTGCTTTGATTAGTTGGGGTGCGCCGAAAATCACCGGCGCGATATCATGCTCACGCTCTGCGTCGTTCGACGTGATGGTCGGTGTATACAGTTCGATGTCGTCGGTGCCGTCCGTGAACAGGATTTGTCCGGTCGGCAGCAGCAGCATGTCCCCGACATAAGAGCCATCAATCGACGCATTCGGAGGCCCCGCGACCTGCGTCATATTCACCCCATCCCATTCGAAGAACACGGAAGGTGGATTCCCGAAGCCGGGGCTCGCCTGCACCAACACTTTATCGTTGGGTTCCCATGAGGCGGGGGCATCCGCAACGTTGAGGTCGGTGAGGCCGTCGACATCAGGAAACTCCGGACCCGCCGTCCATGTGCCTGTGTAAGAATTGTAGATCGCCGTCTTTCCCTTGCCGTGCGGACAAGTATCCGAGCCGGTATAAAAAACCGTCCCATCCGAACGCAGCACTGCCGGTCCCACCTCGAAGGTACCTACATTCTCGCCGCCGCACTTCGCCGCCGAATCCCAGAGCTGCACGATCGTGCTGCCGGCGGAAGTCCAAAGTCCTGTTTTGGGGTCGAAGAGTTCCGAGTTCTTACCCTTGGGCAAGTAGCTTGTTAAAGGAGCGATGGGGACATAGGCATCAACCGTGAGCACCTTGCCGTTCGGCAGCAGCGTCCAGCCCTCCTCGTTATTACTGTCGAACTTCCCCGTTCCGACCGGCGTCCAGGTCAAGTTCTTGGGATTGAGTAATGCGGCCTGGGCGGTACAGCAATCGCCCTGCATGTAGGTACCGTCCGCAAGCACCACGGTCGGCGCATCGCCGATGGTCTGGCCGAAAACGCCCGGAACGATTTCAATGACGTCAAAAGAGGGCGGGGGCGCCACCGGTGTCCAGGCATCGGCAACCGGATCATAAATCGCCCCCTGAGCGCTCCATACAGGATTCACCGGGTCGATGAAACAGTTGTACTCACCGCCCTCGATGATGAGCCGGCCGTCGCGCAAAACAGCCGAGGAATTGCTGTACGGAGCGTAATCGGCCGGCAGCGACGCGACCTGGGTCCAGGTTCCGTTGACGTAGCTGCCGAATTGATCCGGAGTCAGCTTCCACCAATCCGTGGCGCAGGTGTCCTGCACGAGCACGCTGCCGTCGGTTAGCAGCATCGGGGTGCTGGCGCCAAAGGGTAAAAAGGTCGGCTGATTTTTCAGCGGCGTCCAAGGGGACGCCTGCGTCGCGCTCTCGGCGCTGCTTGCAGCGCGCACGCTGGACTGCTGCGCGGCGCCCATGGCGGGCGGAAGCGGCCGGTGGTGACGCGCCTCGGCGGGATCCTGCCAGGTGAGCGCGACGATCATCGTGACGGCGAGGATTCGCCAGAGCTGCGGATGGTTGTTGTGCATGTCGCCCCCGGAGATTATTAGTGGTTCAAAGGCGCGCGGTCGCGGACCGGCGCCATCGGCGCTGGAACTATACTGCAACTTGCAGCCACCCTTAAGTTTAGAGTTCGTCCACGCTCTCCGGATCCAGCAGCTCGCAGCTATCCGCCGACTCTGGCTGCAGCGTCTGCCATTCGCCGCTGTGCCAGACCGCAGTGGCGATACCCGCGGTTGCCAACTCGCGTGGCTGCGGCTTGGGTCCGAAGCGGCTCGCGATTTGACTTAATCCGGGATTGTGGCCGCAAATCATGATGTGGCGCAGCGAGGCGGGGCGATGCGCAATCAGCCGCCACGTGGTCTCGGGCGTGCCCAGATACAATTCGCGGGCACATTGGATTTGTTTGGGATCGAGTTCGCAGGCGGCGGCGATGATTTCGGCGGTCGCCCATGCGCGTTCCGCGGGACTCACCAGCAACAGATCCGGTATGAGATTTCGCTGCACCAGGTGCGTCGCCATCTTCTGCGCCTCGATGTTGCCGCGGTGCGTGAGCTCGCGCTCGAAATCCTCCGGGGATGCATCGGGTTCCGCCTTCCCATGCCGCAGCAGCGTCAGTCTGCGCGTACCCACAGATGCTCGTGCTCGATCTTGGTTACGTAGACACGCACAGGCTCATAGGCCGGCGGCGTGAGCGCCTCGCCCGTGCGCAGACAGAAGCGCGCCCCGTGGCGCGGACAAATGATCTCGGTGCCCTCGATTTCGCCGCCGGTCAGTGCCGCGCCGTCGTGAGTGCACACATCCTCTATGGCAAAAAAAGCGTCGCCGCTGCGAACCACGGCAATAATTCGCTGCCCAACGGCGATCGACTTTGTATGCCCGTCCCTCAAATCCGCAGTGAGGCCTGCATCGATCCAGGTCGCCATCATCGCCTCGCGCGCAATTACATCATGCCGGTTTGTAAGCGGGCTTCGTCCGACATCATGGTTTGGTTCCATGGCGGGTCAAAGACCAATTCGACGTTCGCACGCGACACGGTTGGGACTATCTGCACCTTTTCGCGCACGTCCTGCACCAGCACTTCGCCCATGCCGCAGCCCGGAGCGGTCAATGTCATCTTGATATCGACGGTGCGTGTCGCATCCTCGTTCTTGCTGACGTCGCATTCGTAAACCAGCCCGAGATCGACAATGTTTACCGGGATCTCGGGGTCATAGCAAGTCTTCAGCTGCTGCCACACGATGTTCTTGATGTCTTCCTCGGAGGCGCCGGGCGGAACCTCGGGTGCCTTCGCGGCCGTCTTGCCGATGGCATCCGCATCGTGACCGGCAATCCGAAACAAATTGCCGTCTATGTAAACCGTAAAGCTGCCGCCCAACGCTTGGGTGATGTAGCCGACCGATCCTAACTTGAGGGTCACCTCGACGCCGGCCGGTATGGCCACCGCCTTGACCTCGCGTTGCACGACGATGGGTTCATTCTCGTACGAGCGCATTTCAAGTACTCATTCGGTGGACACGGCGGGCACTGCCTTCATGCCGCTCGATTGCAGCGCCGCGCCCAGGGTATGCCAGCACAGTGATGCGCACTTGACGCGCGCCGGGTATTGACGGACGCCCGACAGCGCGGCAAGTTTGCCGAGCTCGTCGGCAGGCGGAGCCGAGTCGTCGGTGAGCAGTTGATGCACGCGATCGAAGAGCTCGAGCGCTGCGGCGCGTGTTTTGCCCTTCACCGCTTCGGTCATCAAGGAAGCCGAGGCCGTCGATATGGCGCAGCCGCTGCCCTCGAAACGGATATCGCTGATGGTGTCGCCGGCGAGTTTCAATCGCAGCGTCAGACGATCGCCGCACATGGGATTGAACCCCTCCGCGTTCGCATCGGCGGCTTCGAGGTCCCCAAAGTTTCGCGGTCGGCGGTTGTGGTCGAGGATCACGTCCCGATAAAGCTCATTGAGATCCATGGCGGCGTTACCCGAATAGCTTGCGCGCTCGCTCGATGCCCGACTTGAGCCTGTCGATTTCATCGAACGTGTTGTAAAACGCAAACGAAGCGCGCGCGGTAGCAGGCAGGTTGAAGAACTCCATCACCGGCATGGCGCAGTGATGCCCGGTTCGTACGGCGATGCCGTCCTCATCGAGAATGGTGCCCAGATCGTGCGGGTGCACGCCGTCGACCACGAACGAGACCAGACTCGCCTTATCGGCCGCCGTACCGATGATGTGCAGTCCGGGGATATTGCCGAGAACCGCGGTGGCAGCTCCTAGCAGCGCGTTTTCATGCGCGCGGGCGGCCGGAAGATCCAGGCCCTCGAGAAATTTCACCGCGGCGCCAAGCCCGACGGTGCCGGAAATATTGGGCGTGCCGGCCTCGAACTTGTTGGGCAGGGCATTGTAGGTGGTCTTGGCGAAAGTCACGGCAAGAATCATTTCGCCGCCGCCTTGCCACGGCGGCATGCGTTCCAGAAGTTGTTCGCGCCCATACAGCACCCCGACGCCCGTGGGACCGTACATCTTGTGGCCGGAAAAGGCATAGAAGTCGCAGCCCAGGTCCTGCACGTCCACCGGCAGGTGCGCGACCGCCTGTGCACCGTCGATCAGGGTGGCGATGCCGCGGGCTTTGGCGGCGGCAATCAAACGCCGCACGGGCAGCACCGTGCCCAGGGCGTTCGAAACGTGTGCGCAAGCAAACACCCTGGTGCGGGGATTCATCAACGACACCACCGCATCGAGGTGAACTTCACCTTGGCGATCGATGGGCGCAACCACCAAGGTGGCGCCCGTCTGGTCGCAGACCATTTGCCAGGGGACGATGTTGGCGTGGTGCTCCAGGTGCGTGATCAGCACTTCATCGCCCGGTTTCAGAAGGGGCCGCGCGTAGCTTTGCGCCACGAGATTGATGGCTTCGGTCGTGCCGCGCACGAAAATGATCTCGGCCCGCGACCGCGCATTGACGAAGCGAACCAGCCGGTCGCGTGTGCTCTCGTAAAGCGCCGTTGCCTCCTGGCTTAAGGTGTGCACACCGCGATGGATGTTGGCGTGATGCCGGCGCTCGTAGTCGTCCACCGCATCGATGACGCATGCCGGGCGCTGCGCCGACGCGCCATTGTCCAGATAAGCCAGCGGTCTGCCGCGCACCATGCGCGCCAGGATTGGAAATTCGCGGCGTACGGCGTCGACGTCGAAAGTCAGCTGATCGTGGGCCAAGGCGATGTTGTTCATCGGAATTTCCGCAGCAGCTGCGAATCCGGCAGCTGACTGATCAATGCGTTCTCGATAGCGGAGCGCGCCGAGGTTACCGACATTCCGGTAAGCACATCGGCGAGAAAGGCATACACCAGCAAGCTCTGCGCAGTCGCGCGGTCCAGACCGCGCGACAGCATGTAGAACAGCATGTCGGGATCGAGACGCCCGGTGGTTGCGCCATGCGCGCACTTCACCTCGTCGGCATGAATTTCGAGCTGGGGTCGCGTGTCGATTTCCGCCGTCGGTGAGAGCAACAGGCCGCGGCAGGACTGCTGGGAGTTGGAATTGACCGCCCCGGCGTCGACGATCACCTTGCTGTTGAAGATCACCCGGCTGAAGTCGCTGGCTATGGCGCGCGCGGTCTGGCTGCTGCGGGTCTCGGGCGCGCCATGCGTGACGATGTTGACGCAGTCGACATGGCGGTTTTCGTGCCCCACCAACAGCGAATAGCTGTCGAGCGCGGCACCGGGCTGGCGCAGATTTGCTTCGAGAGTCGCCCGCACCAGGCCGCCGCCCAACACCACAGTGAATTGCCGGCAGTGACTGCCATGATCCTGATGGATGTCCAGCGAATCGATGTGCGTGGCGCCGGCGTTCGTCGCAAAGACGCGGTAGTGCTCCAGCCGCGCATCCTTGGCCAGTGCGATGTGAGTATTGGAATTGTTGAGCGGCGCGTGCTCTCCCTGCACCACGTGATGCTCGATGATCGTGGCGCTGGATCCCGGCGAGGCATCGATGATGACCCGAGGATGGGCGACGTCATTGGCGCCACCTCCGGTCGAGATATGCAGTATGAGCAGCGGCGCTGTCAGCGGCCGGGTGATCTTGAGGTACAGGCCATCGTGGAATAGCGCGGTATTGAGCAAGACCCAGCGGCGCTGATCGGCATCGGAGGGCGCCGGCAGAAATCGCAGCAGGGTATTAGGATCAAGAATAGATAATTCTCGTATACTTTTGATTTCTATACCATTAACAGCCGCATAATCCGAGGGTATGGATGGATAGCCATTGACCATGAGCAGCGTCGCCGCCTGCGCCGGTCCAATAAGCTGCGGCTGGATCGCCTGCGGCTGCACTTCAGCCGCGGGCATATGCTTCGCATCCACGAAACTTTGCGAGGCGAGGGCGCGAAGATCGGTGTAGCGCCACGTTTCATCGCGCGACGATGGCAGTCCGAGTTT
>Ga0210402_10003840_pt1 | contig 13928 bp, 12 predicted proteins | sample IncBWC7MmetaG_FD_161055 | JGI IMG/M metagenome (GOLD analysis project Ga0210402, IMG submission 161055) | Forest soil microbial communities from Barre Woods Harvard Forest LTER site, Petersham, Massachusetts, United States - Inc-BW-C-7-M | ecosystem: Environmental > Terrestrial > Soil >...
AGCTCGCTCCGTTTCATCGAACATCCAGGCTCCGCCGTTGAGTGCGGTCTGCGCAGCCAGCGCAGCGAGCAGATCCGGATGGATTTTCCACTCTCCGGATGTCCCCAACCAGCGGCGCACCCGGGTGAGCGTCATTTCCACTTCGCGATCGCCAACCGGACACTCCTGCAGCAGCGCCAGGGCAAATTTATTGTGCTCCAACTGCTGCGCCAGGACCTTCAGATCGGCGTTATCGACCGCGCCCTCGAGGCGGGAATCTGAGCGCCGCTGCAGCAGCCATCCCGCGCCGCCGATCTCGGCGGGATCAACTTCCGGGTCGAACAGGAGCTGTTGGATCACGGGAGCCATTGGCCCCTCCACCAAACCAGGGTCGTCCCTCAACAACGCAACCAAGGCGCACTTGGCCTTCCGATCCTGCGGCGCGCGACTGAACGCTTCCACGGCGGAAGCCAAATCAGTCGGCAGCGGGTTTGCCGCCAAGCCAGTGCCGGTCGGCGGGAGGAGCGGCGCGGATGCCTTGGCTGCGGTCACAAGTTCCCAAAGAAAGCCCCAACGCCCTGAGATGCGAGGGCGAAATGACACGGCTCCGGCGGATTCACGGAGCCTCTACCTCCCATGGCATGAGCCCGGCTCAGCGCGCAGCGGATGCGCGCCAGTGCTTCCAGTCCAGCGCCGCCGCGAGCACGCGAAGCTCTGCGGGCAGGGCGAGAAAACCGGAGAAGCCGCAGATAAGATGGCCGATCAAACCGATGCGCTCGGCGAATGACGGCGGCGCCTGCGGATTGAGCAACGGACGCTCGAAGGCCGGGAGGTCGCCGCGCTGGAATTGTGCGGCGATGCTGCAACGCGGGTGGGCGCCGAGGTGGCTCGCGCGGCCGCCCCAATGCAGCAGCGCCTGATTCCACGCGAGAAGGGAGCCGGCGGTCGCCGGGAGCGCACGGATGTTCTGCAAGGATTCGCCGGCCAGCTGAAACACGCCGTTTTCCGGCAACGTCACCGCGTGCAGGTTTGGATCATGGCGCGCCGGCAGAACGTACATGCAGCCGTTGAGCGGCGTTGCATCGGTCAGGGGCAGCCAGACCGTAAGCGAGTCGGGTGAATTATCCGGGCGGATCGCAGCGCCAGACCGATCGCGGTGTGGCTGCCAACCGGCGGCCTCGTTCGACGGTGGCACGTACCACGCCCACAAATCCGGCAACATCTGGAAGCCGGGCCCCAGTGCGGCGCTAAGAAAGGCCGAAAGACTTTGGAAAATGTGCCAGTATTCGTCGTAGACGAAGGCAAACGCCGGCAGAATGCCCTGCCCTACCAAACGCCGGATGCCGTCCTGCAGCCGGGCGACGTCTGCCGGCACGAATACGTCCGGCGCTTGAACATAGCCTTCCTCGCGGAGCACGGCGAGCAGCGGCCCGAGGTCGGGCAGTCGCGAGGCCGGCGCTGCCGGGCGGCTGCCGATCGAAAACCCGGGGCAGAGCTGGAGCCAAAACTCCATCGAGGTCGCCTCCGCCGTCGTGAGCGGTCGCAGTGCAGGGATCGTGAGCGGACGGGTCATGGCGGTCGAAGACGGCGGTTTTCATGTCGCCGCCGAGGCCGGTAATGTTTAGATCAGGCCTCATGCTAACAAGTCCTTTCTCTCCGGCCGGCCGCGCCGTTGGCGGCAGGTGACGGCGTCGCCATGGGCTTGCGCTGGCACTATCGACTGCACGGCTTTGGACTCACCTCGGAGTTCGAGCTGCCTGAACTCGTGCGCGACGAGCAAGGCGGAGATGCCGCCGACGTCGTGCTGCGCGTGGGCCGGGTGCCGGAGCGGCTTGACGCCGCGCGGGAACAGGGCGCGTGCTATGCGGCTGCGCCCGGCGAGATGCTTTTCTGGCTTCCCGGAGTGGCCCGTTTTCACGTCGCGGCGGGCCGGGAAATCGTGGTCGATCCGCAGCCGGGTGCGGCGGGCGAGACGCTGCGCAGCCTCGTTCTGTCCTCGCCGCTGGCGGCGCTCCTCCTGCAACGCGGGTTGCTGCCGCTGCACGCCAGCGCCGTCGCGACGCCGAAGGGCGCCGCGGTGTTCGCCGGCAGCGCCGGCCTGGGCAAATCGACACTCGCGGCCGCATGGCACCGGCAACGCGGCCTGGTCCCGTTGTCCGACGACATCAGCGCCCTGCGGGTCGGCGAAAACGAGCCGCCCGCGGTGCTGCCCGGCTATCCGGCCCTGCGGCTCTGGCCGGATGCGCATAGGGCGCTCGGCGTGGAGGCGGATGGCCCGACGCTCCGGCCCGGCGTCGCCAAAAAGCTCGTGGCGTTGGCGGTGAGTTTTCCCCGCGAGCCGGTGCCGCTGGCGGCGGTTTACATCCTGGACCAGCGCGAACTCCCGCCGGGCGCGGCTGCGCCCGGGCCTTTTTCCGGCGCCGAGGCGCTGGCGGCGATCCTCGATGTCATCTACCGGCCGGCGTTCGTGCGCGGGATGGGGCTCGAGCGCCGGGTATTCGCGCAAGCGGCGGCCTTGGCCAGGACCGCCCGCATCGCGCCTTGGCTCAGGCCTCCCGGCCGGTTCGACCCGGCGGGCCGGGGACCGAATGTATTCGAAAATCCGTTACAATGAAGGGCCTCCTCTGGCTGGCGAGTTATCCCAAGTCCGGCAACACCTGGTTGCGGGTGTTTCTGGCCAACCTGCGCGCGGGCGCCGGGGCGCCGGCCGACATCAACCGGCTGGACACCACCCAGTTCGCGGCGCGGGAACTGTGGGACCAGGCTGTCGGTTGGGAGACGGCGGAGCTGTTGCCGGCCGAGCGGGAGGCGCTGCGGCTGCCCATCCAGGAGGCGCTGGCCGGCCGGGCGGGGGAGCCGCCGATCAAGACCCACGAGGTTTTTTCCGATCCTCGCGACGGGCGGCCGCGTTTTTCGCGCCACGCCACCCGCTGCGTTCTCTATGTCGTGCGCAACCCGCTCGACGTCGCGGTGTCCCTCAGCCATTACAACCGCGAGAGCCTGGACGCGGCCATCGCCTTCATCAACGATCCGGTGGCGGCATTGGATTGTCCGCCGAATGCGCAGCAGGAACACCAGCTGATCTGCGACTGGAGCACGCATGTGCGCAGTTGGACGGAAGCGCCGGAGCTGCCCGTCTGCGTGTTGCGCTACGAGGACATGCTCGCGGCCCCGGAGGCAGCTTTCGGCCGGGCGGCGCAGGCGGCGGGTTGGGCGGCGGACCCGGCGCGCGTGGCCCAGGCCGTGGCGCGTTCGCGCTTCGAGGAATTGCAGCAACAGGAAAACGAAAAGGGCTTTGTCGAGCGGATGGCCAACCGGGCGTTTTTCCGCCGGGGACGCAGCGGAGACTGGCGCGGGCAGTTGACCACCCGCCACGTTGGCCAAATCTGCGAGCGCCACGGGGACGTCATGCGGAAATTTGGTTATCTCGACGCGCAGGGCGTGCCTTCAAAATAAAAAACGTGGCGCCGGGGCGGCAAAACGCGCTGGCTTGCAGGACGGTTGAATCGCCCTTTATCTCTCCCGGCCTCCGCATGTCGTCTCCCACCGAAGAATTTCACCGTCGCGGCTACGTTACACTGAAGGACGTGCTCCCGCCCGGTACGGTGGCGATGCTGCATCGCTACTGCCTGGGTTACGCGAAAGGCGGGCAGGTGAACAGCGACGCGCTGGTGCCCGGCACGCCGGCAGGCTACGGCCATCCGTGCATGGAGCGCGTGTTGCTCCAATTGGTTCCGGCGATCGAGGAGGCGACCGGCCGGAAGGTCTCTCCGACTTATTCCTATTTTCGCGTGTATCGCCGGGGCGACGTGCTGCCGCGGCATGCGGACCGCCCGGCGTGCGAGATCAGCCTCTCGGTCTGTCTCGGGTATGCGGATGCGGATGACTGGCCGCTGTGGCTGGCCGGCCCGGAAGGAGAAGCGGCGGTCTCGTTGCGGCCCGGCGATGGCGTGGCCTACCAGGGCACGAAACTGGAGCACTGGCGGGAACCTTATGCCGGGGAGTCCGCGGCGCAGGTGTTTTTGCACTACGTGGACGCCGAAGGACCGCATGCGGAATGGCGCTTCGACAAGCGCCCCGGCCTCCGCCTGGGCGCAGACGGAAACGGATAGGTAACATTGCATGCGCGCTTCCCGGTCCGCCCCGACATTTGTGATGCAACATCGCCCGACTTTGGAAACCCGCACTCGGCCATGACGCTCCCACCGCGGAATAACCTCGAACCGGCGCTTCCCTCCGGCAGTCCGTTCTCGGCCGGTGGCGCGAGCGACCGGCTCGACTCGAAGGATCGGCAACCGGCTTCGCCGATCGAGAGCAACGGGCCGATCGGTGCGCGGTTCACTTCATTCGACGTGTTTGGCACGTGCCTGGTGCGAGCCGTTGGCCCTCCCTCCGAACTTTTCCGGCTGGTCGGTCGCATGGTTGGGGAACGCCTCGGCACGCCGCGGCCTGAACAATTTGCTGAAGACTTCATCGAATGGCGAAGCGAAGCCGAGCGGCGGGCGCGGCGGAGATCGATGCGCGAAGAAGTCCGGCTGCAAGAAATCTGGCTGGTATTGCAGGCCATGTTGGGGCCGGAAAGGTGTGCCGCTCTCGACGGTCCCACCCTCGAGCTCGAGGCGGAGCGTTCGGTGCTGCGGCCCATCATCGCCGCCCGGGAACGAATCCTCCTTGAACGCACACGAGGAAATACGATCCTGTTCATCTCGGATACTTACCTGCCCGGTTCTTTCCTGATTCCGCTGCTGCGCGATTTCGGCCTCGCGGCTGAAACGGACCGGGTCTATCTCTCAAGCGAGGTGGGATTGACCAAGCGCAGCGGCAGCTTGTTTCGACATGTGTTGGCGGCGGAGCAGCTTCCGGCGCCGGGGCTTTATCATATTGGAGACAATGACGTCGCAGATGCCGCAGTGCCGCGTCGTCTCGGAATCCAAACGGAGCTGTTCACCGCCTCTTCTCCCAAAACGGTCGAAAGGCACCTGCTTTGGCTTCGTCCGCCTGTCGACGCCCTCTGGCTTCGCACCGCGGGTGCCATGGCAACGACACGGCTTTCGCGACCAACCCGGGATTCGACCGCCACCGCCCTCGAAAAATTTGTCAGCCAGTTTCTCGGGCCTTTCTCCTGTGTCTTTGGGCACTGGGTCTTGCGCAAGGCGGCCGAAGAGGGTGTGACGCGCCTCTACTTTGCTTCGCGCGATGCTCGGCTGCAGTGGCAGGCATGCCGAATCCTCGCGGCATCGGACAAGCGCAACCTGGATTTGCGCTACCTGTACATCTCCCGGAAGGCCGTGATGATTCCGTCGATTTCCGAAGTCTCCGCTGCCGGGATACCCTGGCTCCGTCGCGATCTCGAGTCCCCGACGCTCCCGCGGCTGCTCGCGAAACTGGACTTGGACGACGACGATTTCACGGCCCAATGGATGCGCCTCAATCCCGGTTGGAAACCGGACCGTCCGCTTGAATCGGCCTTGGAGTGGACCCGGTTTTGGAAATTGCTCGGCTCGCCGCAAATGAGCGCGCGCATCATGGATTATGTCGCCCTGCGCCGACGCAACGCACACGCCTATTTCACATCGGTCGGACTGCTCGATGCCGTCCCAACCGGATTCGTTGATCTGGGCTGGCGTTTGACCTGCCAGGCCGGGATCAACCAAATCCGCCGAGACAGCCCCAATCTGCCCCCGCTGAGAGGCTATTATCTCGCACTCAAACGATTCCGGCTGGGACCGGCGGAAGCGGGAGAGGCGAGCGCGATTTTTCGCGAGAGCGCCGACGATCTGCCGGCGTCCCCCCATCTCGACTGGCTGCGCCGCAGCTATCTGCTAGACCACATCATCGGCTTTGCCGACCACCCTTCGGTGCTGGCCTATGGCGACCAGGGACGAGTGGAGTTTGTCCCGTCACCCCAAACAGCCGCCGCCGGACATTTTCATGCGATTGAAACGACCCTGGCGGATTACGTCACCACCTACGGCCCGAGTTGGGAAGCAATCGCTCACGATGATGCTCAGTTGCAAATTTTCTTGAGCACCCTGCTCAACCAACTTTTTCAGGAGCCCTCTCGTTCCTGTCTCCACATACTGCGCGATATTTCATTTTCCTCCAAACCCGGTTGTGTCGATGCACAATCTCTCATGGAGCCCTACGGCTGGCCGGAGATTCTGGGATCGTTCCTCCCGAGATGGCTCTTTGGCGGCCGCTGGCCTGATGCGCGCTTTTGGCCGGAAGCCAGTGCGGCCATTACATCGCGACCGGGGCGGGCAGCGCTGGCCACGGCTCATGGAATCCGAAGACTCGTTCGCAAAATGCGGCAATGATCGGGCTGACGACCCGCCTTTACGCTAAGCGACGGCAGGAAGTCGGTTGGAGCCCATGCGGCCATCTCACGTTTCAAATTGATCCACGACCCGGAAACCTGGACTCTCGAAAAATTAGACCCATATGAATGCCATTGACGCATACTGGAAAACGCTGGGCCGGGGAATCGAAGCGGGCCTGCAGGGCGGCGATCCGGTTGACGCGCGGTTCGCCGACATCGCGACCGCGGTGTTGCGGTCTGTGCCAGCGCCGCGGGTGACGGCCGCCGCGATCGCCGACTGGATGATCGAGGAGGGCACGCTGCCGGACCAGGTGAACTTCTATTCGGGATTCGGCGAGCCGCCGCTCGTGGTTTATCAAACCGATGCGTTCTATATCGAGGTGCTGTTCTGGTTTCCCGGCCCCACCTCCATCCACGGCCATGGCTTCCAGGGCGCTTTCGTGGTGCTCGATGGATTTTCGATCCAGGTGGACTACGAGTTCCATGAACACACGGCACCGGAGGAGGGCGTGCGGCTCGGCCGCCTTGAGCCGCACGGCATCGAATTCATCGCGCCGGGGAAGGTCTGCGCGATTTTGCGCGGAACGGGTTTCATCCATTCCGTGACGCATCTGGGCAATCCCTCCCTGACGCTCGTGGCCCGCACCTACGGCAACCCCAAACAGCCGCAATTTCGTTATCACCGCTGCGGCTTCGCCGTGCTTTGCGGCATCCGGCGGCCACAGGTCACAAGGCAGGCGGAGGTTCTTGCCGCGCTCTACGCCGCGGCTCCCGCGGAATTCCCGGCGCGGCTTTCCCGGCTGCTGGAGCGGATGAACGATGTCGATTTTTATTCGTTGGTCGAGGCGCTGCTCGGGTTGCTGCGAGTGAACGTCTTCACCGGGGATGTTCTGCCGGTCATCGAAGCGCAATTTGCCGCAAAACGGCCGGAGGTGGTCGCGGCCGTGCGCGAGCGGGTGCGTACCCGCAACATCTGGGCCGCCGCGCGAGCGTTTCCCAACACCGCGGCCCAGGTGCAGTGTGCGCTGGCCGACGCATTTCCCGACGCGGCGGAGCGCACCGCCTTGCTTTGCCGCAGCTATGGCGTGACGGAGGCACGGAATCTGCCGGCCCCATGGCGCGATCTCGTCTGCGGGAGTGGGGCGGAAGGGACGCAATCCACATGAGTTCGATCTGCGGACTCCTCTGGCGGGACGGACGGCCAGTCGAAGCCGCACAGATCGGCCGCATGATCGAAAGCCTGGCGCATTGGGGCCCGGACGCAACGGGCGCATGGTGCGACGGCCGCGTCGGCTTTGGCCATCTCGCGCTCTGGTCCACGCCGGAAGCGCGCCTGGAGCGCAACCCCTGGCGGCTCGACCGCGCGAGCGTGGTGCTCACGGCCGACGCGCGTATCGACAACCGCGACGACTTGATGCGCGATCTCGGCCTGGGCAATCCCGGCGGCGAAGTGATAACGGACGCGGAGCTGATCGTGCATGCTTACCTAAAATGGGAAACCGGCTGCGCGGAACGGCTCCTCGGGGACTTTGCCTTCGCTTTGTGGGATGCCCGGGTGCGCCGGCTTTTTTGCGCGCGCGATCCGATGGGGATGCGGCCCTTTTTCTATTTTCTCGACGACCGGCGTTTTCTTTTCGGTTCACAAGTCCGGGCGATCTTCACCGATCCCGAGGTGCCGCAGGACTTGAATCCGTTGAACCTCGCCATGGGACTGGCAGGCCTGCAGACCTTCGACGATCAAACGGCGTTCCAGGCCGTTCGCTCGCTGGAGCCCGCGACGGCGCTGTGCCTCGACGAACGCGGCTTTCGATCCTGGAAATATTGGCGCCTCGAGCTGACGCGGGAAATCCGGTTTGCACGCGACGATGATTACGTCGACGCGTTTGAAGAAATCCTCCAGCGCGCGGTCGACGCCCGGTTGCGCACGGGCGGGCGCGTCGGCTTCATGCTCAGCGGCGGGCTGGATGCGTCGACCAGCCTCGCGCTCGCGCTGCGCGGCGGCCGGGCTCCACTCGAACACTGCAGCGCGTTTTCCTGGGCGCTGCGCGAGGACGACGACTGGTGGGTGCCCGACGAGCGGCCGTTCATCGAGGCGTTCCTGCGCGAAAACCCGATCGACCACCACTACGTCATCTCCGATCCAGCCCGGGTGTTTGATGTGCCGGACGAAGTGCGGCGGCATGGAAACGGTCCGGAGTGGCGCATCGACTATTGCCAGATGGTGCCGACCTTGGCGGAGGCGCGCCGGCGCGGCGTCCGCGTCATCCTGAACGGCACGGGGGGCGACGAGACGGCAAGTTATGCGGCCTATGACCACGTTCTCGCCTGCCTGCTCCGCGGCGACTGGCCGGCGTTGCGGGCCGAGATGACGGCCCGGGCGGAAACGAGCGGTCGTTCGCCCGGGCGGGCCCTGGCCGGCTTGATCCGGCCGCTGCTTCAGCCGAAGCGATGGAGGACCCCGTTCAACTTCCAATGGACCTGTCGGCGATTATGTGAGCGCGTGGCGGACCTCTCCGAACGGGGTATTCCCCTGCCGCAGCAACTCGCCGACTCGATCGGCCTCGTGGACCACGTGCGAAACGTGGTCCGGCCGCGCCTTCCCGGCGCATGGCGCGCGCCCTTGCGCGCGGACCAAATCTACATCCTTACGCAAACCCATGTGATCAGTGACCAGGTGAATGCTTGGAATTACGCCGCAAGTTACGGTATCGAGTTTCGCAGTCCGTTTCTCGACCGGCGGGTGGTCGAGTATGCGATCGCCGTGCCGCCACGCCAGCACAGCTATGCGAATTGCCGCCGGCGACTGCTGCGACGACTCGCCCTCCGTCGGCTGCCGGCAAAAATATCCCAGCGGCTGGACAAGTCCGTCACGCTGCCCGACCTGGCGCGCGGGCTGGCGGAAAATGAGGCGGCACTCCGGGAACGCATGGCGCGCTGGCGGACGGCGGCCTCGATTAGGCGCTTTGTCGACCTGGATCGTCTGGAGTCAAATCTGCAACGGGTGGTGAAAGCGGCGAAAGAACGTTCGCCCGAGTGGACGCCCGGGCTGCCGCTCTGTCGTGGCATCCTGCTCGCCATTTATCTCGAGGATGCGGAGGGACGGTCTTTCGGATTTTTGCCCGGGCGCTGATCAAAAAGTCGCGGATTGTGGTCGGTATCCTGTTTTTCAACGCCGCCGACAGAATTATTGATCTGTCTCCCAAATGGCGGAGCCATTTATTAAGGAGCCCGCGGGCGAAGCCCAACGGGCTCCTAGGGTGAATTCCTTTTCACCCAGGCTTGAACCTTTTCCTGGGAGTGCCATCGTGCCGGCTCATGACACCAAGCGAACACGGCAAAAGTTCTAATAACGATAAGTTACAAACATCCAGCGTCGGTGGCGGTCTTGAGACGTGGGATTCGCCGCAATTGATCGCACTCGATCTCGGCTCGGCCCAAGGGAAATACACCATGTTCAACATCGAGTCGGCGCCGGACAACGGACCGCTGCCGTCCTGAAGCGCGTTTTGCCGCGCACCGAAGATTTTAAGAGCGGAGTCGCGGACTCCGCTTTTTTGTTTCCCCCTGCCAAAGCCGATAGGCTTCATTTGCGGCATCGGCGAAAGCAGAAGGCCAGTCAGGCGCAAACGTCTTGGCGCCGCCGGTGAAAGCGAGCTCGGGATTCTTGGAATGGCGGTTGAGCACGCGGGCGACCCACGACGGATCGGGCATTTGCCCAGTCGGGGCGAACCGGCGGGCAAAGTCCAGGTAGTCATTGTTGTGGTCGGCATAATCGATGGCATTGCCGAATTCGGCGCGGTGCCGCCAAGCGAGGCGAAGATTCCGATCTACATACCAGGCCAGCCAATCGGTGCAGCCCAGGCTTTCGACCTCGGCCGCGTGCGGATCGAACTCCGCGGCGACCTCACGGCGCTGGTCATCCCGCAAAAAGGGCGGAGGATTCGCGTCGAGTGAGGCGACCACGCCGGCGGGATCGCGAAAGAGATAAACGAATGGCGTCCCGGGAAACGCGGCGCGAAAGGCTGGAAGGTAAGCGACCGCCCGCGACGTGAGTTTCATGATCAGTCTCCGTTCCGGCGGTTTCGGCGCCAGCCCAAAAGCCTGGATGAACGTGCGCAGTTCGTCCACCGCCGCGCCACGCCGCAGCGCCGCGGAATGAGCGGCCAGGAACTTGGGCAGCGCTGGGGGCTCGGAGAATACGCGGAGCGCCGGATCGAGCTCCAACAGGCGGGCGAGCAGCGTCGACCCGCACCGGCTGCAATGAAAGATGAGGGCGGCGACGGGCAGGACCGGTTCGGAGCCGATTCTCTGCGCGAGGCCAGGCCACGATTGGAAGCACTCGCGGTCGAGCGAGGGTCGCGGGAGAGGCCGCATCGTGACCAGGATATCGGCACCCAGGCGGCGGTAGTCGCGCGGATACTCGCGTTCGTCGGCCGGTGCGGCGCGGCCCGCGGGCGGTTGTTTTTCCGGAAGGGTCATCTTTCAGCTCACTCGCCGTCGCGAAGCATGGGTGCGGCAACGCTGAGCTCGCCTCGACAATGGGGGCGGTTTTTGCCACATTGCAATCTTCGTACAAGCGCATGCCCTTTTTTGAAATCTGCCTGACGGCGTTGCTGGCGCTTTGGGCGCTCGGCAGTGGGTTATACCTGCTGCGGGTACCGCGGCTCCACCGCTGGCTCGTCCGCATGAACAGAGGCCTTTGGTTTGTGGATTGGGGCGTGTTCTTGGCGAGCGATCCGTCGAAGCGCGCCGGCACGTTCGAACTGGTTTTCCGCGATCGCAGACCGGATGAGCGCGAAGCGCCGTGGCGGACCGCTGCAACCGGACATTGCTGGTCGTGGCGGGCGTCCGTCTGGCTCCCGGAACGCTATCGGGCCGCGGCCATTCAAAACCTCGGCCGCCGGATCAAGCTGCGGCTGGCGCGAACGTCTCCGGCCTCCCCCTTGGTCTCACGGGACGCGCGCAGGCTCGGGGATTATCTCGCCCGCCTGTGCCCGGCGCCGGCTGGGACCATGCGCGAAGTCCGGCTTGTCCGGCGGTTTCCGAGCGGGGTCGTGCCTGATGATGAGGTGTTGATTTTCTCTCGCCCAGCCCATGCCGCCGGCGAATGACGCGTTTGAGTTGCTGCGATGGGCGGCCCGAATCTGCTGTGCAGGTATCGTGCTCCAGTCCCTTGAACTGGCATCGTTATGGCCGGAACTGCGCCCCCGGCGCCTGCTCGGCCGGCCCGGCGACGAAGGTGAAGGCGGTTTTGCGCAGCAGGTTCCGCCGCGCGCGCAAGGTTTTCCTGCCAGCCTGTTCGTGTTGCTTGGGCGAGCGGGGGCGGGGCTGGGCGTTGTCCTGTTGGCGGGCGGAGAAGCCATAAACGCGCTGCTGGCCGCGCTGCTTCTCTGCCAGGTGTATTTTAACTTCCGCTTCCGGCTGGTTTTGACCAACGCCGACCACCTGAACCTGGCGATCCTGGCCGCGGCGACGGTCGGCACGCTTCCGGGTGTTTCGCCCGCGCTGCGCATCGCGGCCCTCGGATTCGTCGCCTTTCAGGCTGTGCTGGCCTATGCGGCGAGCGGGATCGAGAAGCTGCGGGCGGGCCATTGGCGCGCTGGCGCGCGGCTGGTGCAAATCCTCCAGGACAGTTCCCACCGGTTCCCGCGGCTGGGGAACCGGCTCGCCGCCCGCCCCGGATGGGCGCGCGCCGCCTCCTGGGCGGTGGCCGTGGGCGAGGTCTTGTTTCCGCTCGGGCTGTTGCTTCCGCCGGCAGGATTTTTCGCGGTGATCGCGGCGGGGTTGTTGTTTCATGCCGCCCTCGCGGTGATCATGGGACTGCCGATGTTTTTCTGGTCCTTCGCGGCGACTTACCCCGCGCTGTATTTCTTTCATGGATATTTCGCGTCGATTCGCCCGTAAATCCACCCATGGATCTTTCCCCTCGCCTCCTTGAAACCGGTTTTCTCGCTGTGCTGGCGGCCTGGACGCTGGGGAGCGTGGTCTTCGCGCTGCCGTTGTGGCGCTGGCGGCAACGCCTGAGGCGTTGGAATCAGGGCCTGTGGTTTGCCCACTGGGCGGTATTCGACTCCGGTCGCGGGCAGGCGGAAATCTGCGTCTATTCGCTGGAGTATTGCGACCGGCTGGGCTCGGGGGGGGAATGGGTGGAGGCGATCAGTGGCCGGCCGTGGACTTGGCATGCCTGTCTCTGGCAGCCGCAGCGGCGGCTGGCGGATCGGATCCACCGCATCGGCCAGGACCTCCTGTGGGTGGCGGAACGCGACCAGCCAGCCGCGGCATGGCTGGCGGCCATCCGCAAGGTCGTCGGAAACCATCTGGCCGCGGCGCGGCCGCAGCCGGCGGGTACCGTACGAGAAATACGGATACAAGCGACCCGTTCGGTGGTGACGGCCGGGGCCGATCCGCCGGTGGTCGGCTGGGGTGTCGCCCGCCAGGAAAAGCGCGTATTGCTCCAGTTCACGGCTGGCGAGGACGATCATGGCCGTTGATCCGCAACCCTTCCTTTTGCTGATGGTGCGCCTGTGCGGCGCCGGCATCTTGATCCAGTCGCTGGAGGTGCTTTGGAACTGGCGCGAACTGCGCCGCGACCGCCTGCTGGGCTGGCGTCCGTCTGCGCTCGCGGGCCCGGTGCGGCGCCTGTCCGACTGGCTGCATGGCTATCCGGCGTGCGCGTGCTTGCTCGTGGCGCGGGCCATCCTGGCCGCGGCTGGAATCGGGTGGGCCGGCGACCGTAACGCCGCGTTTGGGATCGTCGGTGCGATGGTCGTGCTTCAACTTTATTACAACCGGCGATTCCTCGCCATCGCGGGCAATTGTGAGACGCTGTTTTTGGTCTGCCTGGTGGCAGTGATGGCCGGGGCTTCCCCCGGTGCGTCGCTCCGGCTGAAAAGTGCGGCTCTGGGATTCGTGGCCGTGCATGTTGCGCTGGCCTATGCCGTGGCCGGAACCGACAAGGTTCGGTCGCCGGCCTGGCGAAACGGCAGCCGCCTGCTGCAGGTGATCCGGGACGGCTCTTACCGCCTGCCGGGCCTGGCGGCACATCTGGAGAATCGTCCGGGCCTGGCGCGGGCGCTGGCATGGTCGGTGGTTGCGTTGGAATGTTTGTTTCCTGTGGCTGTCTTCCTGCCGAACCCGGTCTTTGTCTTTTTCCTCGCGGGAGGGATTTGTTTCCACGCGACCATCGCCATCCTGATGGGCTTGCATGGATTCCTGTGGGCGTTTCTCGCCGCCTATCCCGCGGTGTGGTTTGTGCACGCGTTGCTCCAGACTTGGCTGCGGTGAAGCACGATGGTGGCGCATTCCGGCAAGACTGGTCTTGCTTTCTGCCCGCCCGAGGCGAGACGCTGTCCGCCATGACGGATTTTTCGTCGATCGTCGGAACGGAAGCTTGGACGGAATTCCTGGCCTGTCGCCGCGACAAACGCGTCTTCGCGCGACCGCAGGCGGCGCCGGGGCGTTTTCGGCCGCTTTGGTCGGACTGGGAATTTGATGCGATCTGCCGGTTCACGCCGCTGGTGGAATCGCCGGTGTTTCGAATGATCGCGCGCGGCAAACAGATCCCGGAGGCGGCATATCGCGGCCGCGAAAGCGGCGCACGGGTCTCCCTGGTGCATCAGCTGTGGGCGTC
>Ga0210402_10003843_pt1 | contig 13925 bp, 13 predicted proteins | sample IncBWC7MmetaG_FD_161055 | JGI IMG/M metagenome (GOLD analysis project Ga0210402, IMG submission 161055) | Forest soil microbial communities from Barre Woods Harvard Forest LTER site, Petersham, Massachusetts, United States - Inc-BW-C-7-M | ecosystem: Environmental > Terrestrial > Soil >...
CATCCAGCCGCTTTTCGCGCAAGGCGCGCGCGTCTTCGAGCGGGGTCAGGCGCGGCTCCGGCTTCTCACGCAGCCGCCGCGGCGCATAATGCATGGGATCATGGGGACCGGTGGATTCCGGTTCGCTTGCGACACTCATCACGGTACTCCTCTGACTTTCACTTCTTACTTCCTCGCGGTCCTTCGGCCGCGTTCGAAAATGGCTCTAAGGCAAACAGGTTCTATGCAGGACAGAGGATGCGCTTGCGATGCGCGCGCCGAAACAATCGGCCGACTGGCGCCAATTGTGGCGTGGAAGACCCGATGCGAAACGCCGTGTAATTAATGCCGTCGGCCCCAAGCGGTGAGACAAACCTCGCTGCCGCACCTTCCCCACTGATCTCATTTTGCCTTCCCCCGGCAAATGCCCGCTGCATTCATGCACATTCAACAGATGTGCCGCTTTCTGCGGACAAGACGGTATCGCCGTCACCGGGGTGTGATGCAGCGGCGCCACGACATTATTAAGTTCGAATCGCGGCAGAACTGCGTTAAGTCTTTGGCAGCCAACAAAGTCCATTAAAGATCTGTAAATATCGACGCCCCACCAAGCCTTATTTTTCAGGCATTAACCTGCCGTTAACCAAGACCGCCGACTGTTAACCATTGGATAATCATTAGGCGAGTCGAGGATCATGGATTCCAGCGTTGGACCGACACGTCAACTCCTTCGTCTGCGCGGACGCTCCTATGTTGCATTTGTTTTTGCCCCCGTTGTGCCGATCGTAGGTTGGCTTGAAGAAGTTGATGCAACGCTCGCGCGTTCACCGAACTTCTTTGTTGGCAAGCCGATCGTGCTCGATCTCTCCGCCGTCGATCTCAGCCAGTCCGCAATCTCCCATCTCATCAAGAGCATCGAGCAGCGCAATATCCGCGTGCTGGGCCTGGAAGGCGTCGACCACGTTCATGTCGACGCAGGCATGCCGCCTTTGCTGACGGGTGGCCGTCCCTGCGCGCTCCAGCCGGCGGAGCCGCAGCCGCCGAAGCGCGAGACCAAGCCGCAAGAGACGTCGCTGTTGCTCGACAGCCCCGTGCGGTCCGGGCAATCCGTGATCTTCACCGAAGGCGACGTGACAGTGCTGGGCTCCGTCGGCTCGGGCGCCGAGATCGTCGCGGGCGGCTCGATCCATGTCTATGGCGCGCTGCGCGGGCGGGCGATGGCGGGCGTCAATGGCAACTCGTCCGCGCGCATCTACTGCCAGAAGATCGAGGCCGAGCTCATTGCGATCGACGGCTACTACCAGACCGCGGAGGAGTTGGACGGGAGCTTGCGCTCCAAGCCGGCGCAAGCCCGCCTGGAAGGCAAGATCATGAGGGTTACGCCGCTCAACTAAGTTCATTTGTAACTGTAACAGGAGGTAAGAAATGGCGAAGGTGCTCGTTGTGACGTCCGGCAAAGGTGGGGTCGGCAAGACCACCTCCACCGCTGCGATGGGCGCGGCGCTCGCGCAGGCCGGACAGAAGGTCGTGGTGATCGACTTCGATGTCGGCTTGCGGAACCTCGACCTTGTGATGGGCGCCGAGCGGCGGGTCGTGTTCGACCTGATCAATGTCGTGCAGGGCGTCGCCAAGCTGCCGCAGGCCCTGATACGGGACAAGCGGCTGGAAAATCTGTGGCTGCTGCCGGCATCGCAGACCAAGGACAAGGAAGCGCTGACCGAAGAAGGCGTCGGCCGTATCATCGAGGAATTGCGCGGCACTTGCGATTGGGTGCTTTGCGACAGCCCGGCGGGAATCGAGCGCGGCGCGATGCTCGCCATGCGCTTCGCCGACGAGGCGATCATCGTCACCAATCCCGAAGTCTCCTCGGTGCGCGATTCCGATCGCATCATCGGCATGCTCGATTCGAAAACCGTGCGTGCCGAGAAGGGCGAGCGGGTCGAGAAGCATGTCCTGATCGCCCGCTACGATCCGGCGCGGGCCGCGCGCGGCGAGATGATCACCATTGACGACATACTCGAAATCCTGGCGACACCGCTGCTCGGCATCATTCCCGAGAGCCAGGATGTGCTGCGTGCCTCCAATATCGGATCGCCGGTCACGATCAACAGTCCCGCAAGCGTGGCCGCCCGCGCCTATGCCGATGCGACGAAACGCCTGCTTGGCGAGAAGGTGCCGATGATGGTGCCGCACGAGCGCAAGGGCCTGATCAACCTGCTGCTGGGACGGAGGGCTGCATGAACATGCTGCGGCTTTTCTCCAGCCGTTCCGCCGCACCCGTGCCTGCGCCCCCACCTACGGCGCCGATCGCCCGCGAACGACTGCAAATCCTGCTGGCCCATGAACGCGGCAGCGTTCGTGGCACGCCCGACTTGTTGATGCAGCTTCGTGAGGAAATTCTCGCCGCGGTGTCGCGGCATGTGACTCTCGATCCGGACAAGGTCATGGTCCGGATGGAACGAGGAAAGCATGTTTCGACGCTTGAGGTCGATATCGAATTGCCGAGCGGCTGTGACGGCGCCTTCACCGCGTCCGTGCGACAGCCGGCGCCGGCCTGACCATCCGGGGACGGTGCCAGTGACCTGATGACGCCATCTATCGCGAAGCGATGAGCCTCACGCCGAGATATGCGCCGACGAGGTGCCTCGGCCGGTCACCCCACCATCCGGTCGCGCCCAGCCCAGAACGTGGCCCGCAGCGCTTTCTTGTCGACCTTGCCGACGCCCGTCATCGGCAATTCCTTGACGAACTGGATCTGTTTCGGCGCATGCGCCGAGCCTTTGCGCGCCTTCACCAGACCGATCAGTTCGTCCGCGTCCGGCTGCGTGCCTTCGCGCGCCACCACGACAGCGGTGACCGCCTCGCCCCATTTGTCGTCGGGCACGCCGACCACGGCGCACATCGCGACATCGGCGTGCTGCGACAGGACATCCTCCACCTCGCGCGGAAAAATGTTGAAGCCGCCGGAGACGATCATGTCCTTCTTGCGGTCGAGAATGAACATGTAGCCGCGTTCGTCCTTGCGCGCGATGTCGCCGGTGTGCAGCCAGCCGTTCTTCAGCGTATCCGCCGTCGTCTCGGGCCGCTTCCAATATTCGGCCATCACATGCGGCGCGCGAACGCAGATCTCGCCGGCCTCGCCGGTTTTGACCTCCTGGTCGCCATCGTCGAGAATCTTCACCTCGCAGGCGGCAATCGGAAAGCCGCAGGACAGGAACAATTCCGGCGTGTTCGGATCGTGGTCCGCCTTGCGCAGCACGGAGACCGGATAGCATTCGGTCTGTCCGTAGAGTTGCGAGAACACCGGTCCGATCCGCTCGATGCCCTCGACCAGGCGCGACGGCGACATCGCGGAGGCGCCGTAAAGCACCAGTTCGAGCGAGGAGAGGTCGGTCTTGCCGAGCGCGGGATGATCGAGCAGCACATAGATCATGGTCGGCACGAACAGCGTGAAATTGATCCGTTCGCGCGCGATTGTCGCAAGCACGGCCTCGGGATCGAAGCCCTTCAGCATGTGCACGGTGCCGCCGCGCATCAAGGTCGGCAGCACCTTGGTGCCGGCGACATGGCTGATCGGCGCCACCGTGAGATAGCGCGCGCCCTCGGGAATCTCGAAATCGGCGAGGATCGCAGTGGCGAAGCCGCCATATTCGCGATGATAGCGCAGCGCGCCTTTCGATTTTCCCGTCGTGCCGCCGGTGTAGTTGAGGGTCGCGATATCGTCCGCTCCGGCGAAGTTGCGCGCGGTCGCATGGCCGGCCTGTTCGATCGCGGCAAGCAGATCGACGCCATAACCGGCCGGCCCGAGCGTGAAGACGATGTTCAGGCCGGGGGCTTTCGCCGCAATGTCGGCACCGCGCTCGCGAAACGCGGCGGCATCCACCACCAGCATCCGTGCATCGGAATCCTCGATCTGGAACAGTTGATCGTCGAGCGATCCCAGCGGATGCAGCCAGGTAATCGCAAGCCGCAACAATTGCGCGGCAATGCCGGCGCACCAGGTGTCGGCGCGGTTTGCGGTGAGAAACGCCACCCGCGTGCCGGGCTCCAAGCCGAGCCGCGCGAAGACGGCCTGGATGCGACCGATCAGATCAGTGGCGCCCTGGTAGGTCAGCGATCCGCCCGGCCAACTGAACGCGGTCCGCGACGGATAGCGCGCCAGCGCCCGCAGCGTCTGGTCGCAGACCGGTGGAAATGCATAGAGCGGATTGCTCATTCGGTCCTCCCGGATTTTGCCGTCCTCCCGGATTTTGTCATCGGCCTTCGATCGTGCCAATGTTGCCGCAACGCTAGCATAATGGTGCGACTGCTCAAGCCATGACACGTCTGACAACGACGCCCGCGACGCCCGGGGCCACGACCGATTCGCTCGCGCGCTTTCGCCATCGTCTGAGCCTGCCGCTGATCGCCGCGCCGATGTTCCTGGTTTCGGGCGTCGACCTCGTCGCGGCCGCCTGCAGCCGTGGCGTGATCGGCGCGTTTCCGACGGTGAATTGCCGAAGCGCGGAAGAACTCGATGCCTGGCTGAGCGAGATCGAAAGCCGCCTGCGCGCCTGGTCCGACGCGCAAGGCAGGCAGGCGGCGCCGATCTGCCCGAACCTGATCGTCCACCGCTCCAATGCGCGGCTTTCTCAGGACCTCGCCGTGCTGCTGCGGCACGGCTCCGAGATCGTCATCACGTCGGTCGGATCGCCTGAGCCCGTGCTCGAGCCGCTGCATGAGACCGGCGCGCTGGTGTTCGCCGACGTCGCCTCGATCCGCCACGCCCAGCGCGCGGTCGAAGCCGGCGCCGATGGGCTCGTGCTGTTGACCGCGGGGGCCGGGGGCCAGACCGGATGGCTCAATCCGTTCGCGTTTTCGCGCGCGGTGCGCGCCTTCTTCGACGGACCGATTGTGCTCGCCGGCGGCGTCAGCGACGGCCGCGCGTTGCGTGCGGCGGAAGTGCTTGGCTGCGATCTCGCTTACATGGGCACGAAGTTCATTGCCACGCGCGAGAGCATGGCCGACCCCAGATACAAGGCGATGCTGGTGGAAAGTTCCGCCGACGATGTCCTGCTCACCACCGCCTTCACCGGCCTTCAGACCAACATGCTCAAGCCGTCCATCGTGGCCGCCGGTCTCGACCCCGACAACCTGCCGCCGCGCGGCGCGATCGACATCGGCAAGGATATTGATATCGCCGCGCGCGAACAGCGCCCGAAGCGCTGGCGCGACATCTGGAGCGCCGGGCATGCGACGTCCGGCGTCACCGACGTACCGTTGGTTGATGAGTTGGTATCGCGCACCATAAACGAGTATCGCGCGGCCGATCCTGCACGCATGACGTGAAGTCCCCTGCGGACCACGGCTCCCGGTTTAACGCGTCGTTAACCATACCGCCCCGACAATCCGTCCTCGAACCGGGCTCCGCAACGCCGCGGACCCGAATCAAATGGGGATGGCTGATGGACTTCGATCGATTCTTCAAAAAGACGCCGGCTACTCTGGACGAAATCAGGGTCCGGGTCACTCATGCGCTGCAGCGCCACCCTTTGTGCCGCAATGTGCGGTTCGATGTCGTCAGCACGCCGCGCACCTGGCGGGGCAGCAACTGGACCGTAAGTCTGCAGTCGGTCGAACCGCGTGCGCTGTGGGAGGCCTCTGAGATCGTTTCCGATATTCAGGACGCTTATGACTTGGCGGCTGTGTCTTGATTTCCGTTAACTTTTCGGCTTATTTCGCGGCGGGTGAGGTGCTTCGCCGCCGCAGCAAGGGCGCGGGGAAGCCTTAATTCGCACGAAGTTTTGGTGAAAATCGACGTCGGTCCAACGGCCGAGACGGAGTACTGTTTGACCAGATCCATCACCATCATCGCGCTGACCTGCTTTCTCGTCGTGGGCGCCGCCGCGACCAGTATTCTGACTCGCGAGAGCATGCAGGCGACGGACTCCGAAACTCCTGCGATGGTTGTGAAAAACCCCGTCGCCAACCGGGAAGCCAAGCATGACCGGCTGGCGATGGCGAGTCTGGCACTGGCGTCTTTGGAGCCGCAGCAATCCCAAGGCCTGAGCGAGCCGTTGCGGCAGGCCTATGCTTCGTCGAGCGCCGCCGACGTGGAGGCCGCAAAGGCGGTCGCCGCTTTGCCCGAGGTTGCGCAGCCGAGTGCCTCCGCGAAACCAAAAGCTGCCGTAGCGACCAAGCCCCAGCCGCAGAAATCATATGCGCTGTTGAGCGACGGGCAGATCGCCGGCATCAAGGAGCGGCTGAAATTGTCGTCGTCGCAGGAATCCTATTGGCCGCCGGTTGAGACCGCGCTGCGCGCCGTCGCCCGCAAGATTCACGCCCAGCGCCAGGCCAATCCCAACGGGACCGGCGCGCCTCAGATCGATCCGGACTCCGACGAGGTGCAGCAGCTCAAATCGGCGGCGATGCCGCTTCTGTTCCAGCTCCGCGAGGATCAGAAGGAAGAGGTGCGCAAGCTTGCGCGCATCATCGGGCTGGACAAGGTTGCCGCGGCGATCTGACGTCCGGGGCGTAGCGCCCGCTCCCAAGCGGAACCTCACTCACACGCTCTCTCGCATCGATTGGACGCGGATGTCCGACGGTACGATTCCCTGACCGGTTCCTGATTCACCCGCCGCTCCCTGCAGGAACATCCCTTTGGCTTGGGCGTTGCCCGCGCATGCAGAAGGGAGCTGACTCATGCGCGCTTCAACGGCGTTTTTTGCGGGCGTAGGAACCGTCGCCATCGCGATCGGGGCCGGCCTCGGTGGCGGCCTGACGATTGCCAACATGATGAGCCCGCTGGAGCCGAAGCTTGCGATGGGCAAGGCCGAGCGGCGTGCCGCGCCCGAGCTGCCTCCCTCGACAAAAGACCCGCTGGTGCCGGTGCCTTATCTCGCAGCGACGCAAGGCTCCACCAAGGCCGCGCTTGTCGTCGCGCCGGCGGAACGCAGATCACCGCAGCCGCAGACCGATGCCGGCAATTCCTCCCCGCAGCCCTCGCGGCCGAGCGAAGCACAAGCCCCGCGGCCGAGCGAAACAACTGCATCGAACGAGCAGGCCAGCAAGCCATCCGATCCTCCGAAACCGGCCGCTTCGGCAAAGCCGTCCGATGCGGCGACGTCAAAGCCTTCGGCACCATCGGTGCAGCAGGTCGTGACGCACGAGCAGGCTTCCGCGCCGGATGACACCAACGCGAAATCCCGTGACTCGGATGTCAAGCGCGACGCCGATCTGAAGCGCGCCGAGAGACGCAAAGCCGAGCGCCGCCAGCAATGGGCCGACCGCCGCCGCATCCAGCAGGGCCGCGAGCAGGAGCCGCGCGATGTCGAGTCGAGCGTGCGGGAGGACAGCGAGCTGCGGGTCGATCGCGAGGAGAGCGAGCAACCTGTGCGGATCGGGTTTCCACAAATCAGGCTGTTTGGCCCGGAGTGACGCACGCGTGCCCGCATAAATGAGGCGAGGCGTGCTGCGTGTCCTGCCGCGAGCGGCGACAAAAGAGTTCGGAAACCATTCCGCTGACATGCCGCGCCCGCTAACCAATTCGAAAATCGTCCTGCGTCACTGTCACCCCGCTGAGGCAAGGACGGGAGGACGATCTCATGCCAGTGAGTGGGGAAGCCGTGATGGAAAAGGTGCGGCGCTATCGCGCGGTTGCATCGCTGTGGCGCCAGACCGCCACCTTCCGGCCCGATCAACGGTGGTCGTTGCTGGAGCAGGCCGAACGGTGGGAGAAGCTCGCCGTGGCCGAACTTGAAACTTATTTCAAAGTCCGTAACGGCGCGGACGACCATTATCGCCAGCTGCGGGTCGCGACGCGCGCTGATGCGGAATGGGAGATGCTGGCCGCAGCGTGACCGCGCGGCGCAGAGCACGATGAGATTGGCACGATGAGATTGGATTGAATCACGATCGTGCGCCGGCTCTAGCGTTAACGTTCTTTGCTGGTCTGCAACGGCTGCACCTTGGGGCGCGGCCTCGGCAGCAGCACGGCCGTTCGGCCAGCACGCGGGTTGGATTGCCGCTGCGGGCTGCCGGAAGACACCAGCGATTTGCTGGCAAGAACAATGATCGGGTCTGGCGGTAGCGCGAAGGTCGCTTCAGGCTCGCCCGCGAGTTTGCTGACGTCCAATCTGTCGGCCTTGTTGAGCGTGTCAGTCACGAAGCTGACCGTCGTTCGATCAGGGACACCTTCCTCGGGCGGCGAGATCGACGCGGTGACCTTGGTGGCGCACAATCCGCAGATGCCGGCGAGGAAGAAGGCGGCAAGCCAAATCGTTCTGATCATCTCGACCCCAACGAGTGCTGAGAACGAGATCAATCAACCTTAATTTTGTCTTACGGGCAATCGAAGACAGTCCTTGTGGTTAACACCGACACGTCTTCGCAACGTCGCGTCATCGGTGTTGTCGGCGGTGAGCTTGTGACGCCGTTTTGTCTTCGATTGAAATTTCCGGAAGGCAAGATTCTAGAGCGTTTTCGAGCGAAGTGGGTACCGGTTCGCGTGAAGAAAACCCGTCAAAACAAGAGACTAGAGCCTCCGTTCCGATTCAATAGGAACGGAAAAGGCTCCAGTCCAGGCCCCCCGGATTGGCCGTCGCATCCTTGATGATCAGCCGCACGCCGTGCCGATCGATCCGCGCATCGCTGCGCCCATCAATCACGCGGCGCGACAATGCGCCTGCAGCCGATGCGCAATTGCGCATCCGTGGTCTGGTGCTAACGCACCATCCCGGAATGACGACGCAAGTTTCGCAGTCGTCGGATGGACACGGCAATTTGTCTGCGGTGCTCGAAGCGCGAAGGCGGAAGCCTTGCCCGCCATTCAAAGGCACGGATCGCGGCGCGATGCGGCTTTGCGGTATATCGCGACGCGGCAACTGATTGCGAGCGCCAGCGAAAGCGCGAGTTTTCGCTTTTGCAAAAGAGCGATCCCTGATGCTGATAAGGAGAGTCGGCGTCATAAAGTAGCAGCTCATTGACACCATCGATCCGGCGGGATATTCTGATACAACGTGACGTTGATCGTTTTTCTACTGTGTATTTGAAGATTCATAAAGTTTTAGAAGTGATTAGTCGCTGAAAGAGGTGATTGCCAGAAACCGCCAAGTCGAAACGCAGATCGATAGGCGGAGAGCTACCCAAGAGAGTTATCCAAGAGAGCCAAGAGAGTCAGGTGTTGGGATTTGGACAACACCACGTATGGTGTTGTGCTTCCAACGCCTCAGTGGAGAATTACGTCCATTGATTGCGTTGACGGAGAGCTGCTCAAACTCGATGAGCGGCCTTCGTGATCATTGTTATTCGAGGGAGCGGCACCAAACCGCCGCCGGGCGCGTCCGTAAATAAATCAACTGCCGCTTCTTTTGCGCGATCCGCACAGCAGATCGTGAGCGAATGCGTTTGGTCCGCGAACAACATGTTTGTAAACGAAGGGAGGAGAAGACGATGCCTTTGGACGCACAGCAATTAGCAAACGACATTGCGGGAAACGTTCGCGCCGTCACTACGGCCCAACTCCAGGCCCAGGCAGCCGGTGCTGGCGCCGCGGCCGCCCCGGTTAGCGGGGATTTCTGTTCAATTTGGCCTAAGGCGAAGCCCGTTCTCGAATTGGTCGCGGGCATTGTCATATTTATTCCTGGAGCCGGCACAACGGCAGGAGGCGTATTACAGGGCCTCATCAAGGTCGGAGATCAAATTTCCACTGAGGTGTGCCACTAGAGCATGAGCCGGAAAAGCATGCTATCGGGCCACGATCCGATGGGGTGGAAACCGGTTTTCCGTCGCGACAAACGCAAGGCGTTTGCACGGAGATCATGCTCAAACAAAGAGCTGGAGCATGATGGCGATTCCACCGGATCACTTCGTGCTCTAGACGGCCCGATGTTGCGAAGCTGAAGCTGTCGTCGCAGGGTGAAATGAAGGCTGAGCTGTCGTTCGAAATCTGACCGCACCTGTCTCCTGACATCAGACGCAAGGACCGCGCACACTTTTCCGGATCGTTCCAGGGATCGAGGATGATCCAAAGGCGCTTCCGCCACGGGAAGATCCGTCATTCATTTTACGAGCGGTGCGAGCCGCGGCGACAAAACGTAGCCAAATGCAGAAAGGGGGAAATATGTTGAACCCTACAGATCAATCCGAACTACAGCGAGCTATCGATGACCTGATCAAGGCGGCGCTGCAACTGAATGAGACCGCGCGACAGCTCGGTCAGATGGAGCAAGGTGCTCCACCGGCAGCCGTGGCTGCAGCGGCGACGGCGACCGGAGGCCAGGCGCCTTCGGTCATTCAATTGACCGCCGATCAACGCCTGATCTGCGAGCGGGTGATCAACGCCTTCGAGACCGGCTCCATCCAAGGCGACTACAGCGATATCACGATCTTCCCGGATGGGCCGAACGGGATTCGCCAGATTACCTATGGTCGCGCTCAAACGACGGAATACAGTCATCTCCGCGAACTCGTCGATATGTACGTCAACGCTGGCGGAAAGTTCTCGAACGACCTTCGGCCGTTTGTCGATCGAATTGGCAGGGTCGCCTTGGTGGACGATTCGCAGTTCAAAGATCTTCTGCACCGGGCCGGGGCGCAGGATCAGGTCATGCGCGACACGCAGGACGCCTTCTTTGACCGTCGCTACTTTCAGCCGGCGCTGAACTGGGCACAGAAAAACGGATTCTCACGCGCCTTGTCGGTTCTCGTCATCTATGACTCGTTTATTCATAGCGGCGGAATCCTCGACCTGTTGCGATCTCGATTCCTGGAGGCGATCCCTGCACGCGGCGGGAACGAACAAGAGTGGATCAGGCAATATGTCAGCGTGCGCAACGATTGGCTCCAGAACAATCCTCGTCAGGTGGTCCGGGCCAGTGCCTATCGGACCCGGGATCTCTTGCGCGAGATCGGACGCAACAACTGGGATCTCTCCATTTTGCCCATCTCTGCACATGGAGTTCAGGTCGATGCACGCCCGCTCGCGATTCATACGGCAGCCGCAGCCGAAGGGCCGGCGGCTGTGCCATACTTCGCGCCGGAAGGGATCTCCCAAGCAGACGCGGGCGCCCTCGATAGTGATCCGGCGGCGCCTGTCGCTGGGGAAGCCGAAGATGTGTCCCGCGACAGCGCTCTCGCAAACTTCGGGGACAGCGGCGCGCTCGATCTCTCGCCGCTCGCCGGCGCTGCAGCCGTAGCCCCGACTCTCAAGCTCGACATGGGCCGAGTGCGGGCATTCCTCCAGGCTTGCGAGACCTCGACGCCGCGCGTCACTTACGGTCTTGGAAAAAAGGTTCCCTTCCTGGGTGCGGTCCCCGGCCGCGACTTCACGAAGGTCGATTGCAGCGGTTTCGTCAGGGAGGCGCTGCGTCTTGCCACCAACCCCCCGCTGGCATTTCCGGACGGTTCGGTAAACCAGCATGACTGGATCCGCGCACATGGATTCACCAGATCGACCGTGTCCGCCGCGCTTCAGAGTGACGGTACGGTTCGGATCGCTTTCCTTCGCCCACAGGACACTTCCAGCCATATCGGTCATGTCGTCCTCATCGCCGGCGCAAGAACATTCGAGTCGCACGGCGGGGTGGGGCCGGATTCACGGGCGTGGACCGGCGCTGGATGGCAGGCCAAGACGTTCGTTTACATTCTTGCTCCCGATGCAGCGCACGATATGGCGATGGCGGCAGCCGGCGGCCCCTTGCTTCAGGCGGCGCGGCCCTCCAGCTTCACGGTCCATACTGGCCGGCGCTACCGGGCGACGCTCAATCTGAGCGGCTTCTATCAACTCGCGAGCAACGACATGGTCGCGGCCGAGCTTGAACGATATGGATTCATTGATGTCAGCGTATCGGGCAGTGGTAGCACGCGCTATGCGGAGGGCACATGGAGTGGGCCCGACACGACGGCGCAGTTGGATGACCGCATTGTCAGCGTCGTCGAAGTCCAGAGACCCGCCGTCGGGCAACTTGCCTGATCCTGGTGGGTTGGGCGGGGCAACCGCGCGCCGTGTTGGCTGAAACCATCCGGCGAAGGTCCTTGAGCCGTCCAATCGAATAATGATCAGAGGATCACGGGGGAGAGCCGGCAATGGCAAAGAGGACCAAGGACAACGATACGGCCGTCATCGCTGCCTTGCAGAGGGTTACCGAGCTGATGTCGTCAACCAGCGACGAGCTGCAGCAATTCATCAGCTCACGCGCTGCCATAGGCGGGATGCCGGTGCCGGCCAGCGCCGAGGTCAATAGCTGGGACGATCCGTTCAGCGAAGCGGTTTCGACAGCAAATCCCGGACTTGCGATGCCTCAAGCGATCGCTCTTTCCAGCAACCAATTCACTGCGCTGCGTACCACTATTCCTGATCCGCCGCCGCCGGCGGGACGCTACAATCCGGGCACGCAGGAATTCCGCTACTGGGTGGCCGCGGAAGCCCTTGCGCGAGGAATTGGCTTCTGGGGGGCGCTTCTGCCCTCGGGCACGACCTGGTCCACATCAAATCCGATGCAGGTGACGCTGGTCGAGGCAGGCACGCAATTGAATGCAAACTACACGCGCATGTTCGGTTTGCGGTTCTATCACCAGAAGGTGCTCAACTTCGATATTTTCTCCTGCGAAAGTCCGGACGTCGTATGCCACGAACTTGGGCACGCGATCCTTGACGCGTTGCGGCCGCAGCTCTTCAACGTCGCAAACACCGAGACCGCCGCCTTCCACGAATCGTTTGGCGACATGAGCGCAATTCTTTGTGCTCTGCAGGTACCCGCCATGCGGAAAACTGTCCTTTCCGAGACTGGCGGACGGCTCAATGTCAATTCGAGGCTTTCTCGTTTGGCTGAGCAGCTTGGCTGGGGTCTGCGGCAAATCACGCCGCAGATGGTCGATCGTGACTGCCTTCGCAACGCCGCAAACCATTTCTTCTACAAGAGGCCGGATCTGCTGCCGCCTTTGGCGGATGCCAGTCTGCTATCGACGGAAGAGCACTTCTTCTCCCGCGTTTTCACCGGCGCCTTCCTGGATGCATTGGCCCGGATGTTTTCTGCCAATTATTCCCAGGACGAGGCTGGCTTGGCCGCGGTCAGCCGTGACGTCGGACAGCTCTTGATTGATGCAGTACATGGAGCGCCGGTGACCGCCACTTATTTCAGCCAGGTCGCCGCTGCGCTCATCCAGGCAGATCAGGCGAGATTTGGCGGCCGAAACAATGCGGAACTCACGGGTGCCTTTCTTGAGCATGGCATCTTGTCCGTCGGCTCTTCGCTGCGGATCGCTGCGGCACCGGTGCCGACGGCGATCGTTGCCGGCCAAGCCGGTGCGTTCATCGCGGGGGCCGCGGGCGCCCCGGTCATCTTTTCATACGAGGATAGGAAGGCCGACGACGCCCACCTTCTCGGCTTCGGGCAAACGCCGGAACTCCCTGTTCGCCCGGTCACCGTCGCGGACGGATTGACCCTCAATGTCCACGCCCCGGAAGAGCAGCCACGGTTCGCCGTCGCGTCCGCGGCGTTCGGCGCGGGGATGGACGAAACGGTCACCGAGGATACGGCGGTGCGCACCTTTGTCGAGGGGCTGATCCAGCGTCAGCAAGTCGACCTGGGGAAAGAGACGAAATCGATCACGGGAGCTGGAAAGAAGGACGCCAGCCGCATGACGCACACACTGGTGGTCGAGGATGGAAAGACGGTGCTCAAGAGAAACTACTTCAGCTGTGGCTGTAGCGCATCAAATCACCTGACGCACATGTCCTGCGTTTGAGGCTCTCGTCTCTTGTTTTGACAGTCTCTTATTTTGACGCGTTTTCTTTACGCGAGCCGGTACCACCCCGCATCCAGTGCGGGGTCGGCTTCGGCTCGAAAACGCTCTAGGTGTTTGGTCCCGGCATTTTCTGGAGCGGATTAAGTTTGAATCGTTCCGGCTGGGAAGTCCAGCATTTGCAGATGTATTCGTAGGGCGTCAGGCCCTTCAGGGTCTTCAGC
>Ga0210402_10003845_pt1 | contig 13920 bp, 11 predicted proteins | sample IncBWC7MmetaG_FD_161055 | JGI IMG/M metagenome (GOLD analysis project Ga0210402, IMG submission 161055) | Forest soil microbial communities from Barre Woods Harvard Forest LTER site, Petersham, Massachusetts, United States - Inc-BW-C-7-M | ecosystem: Environmental > Terrestrial > Soil >...
GTACTACTCCCTGGATGACGGCGGGCATTGGGCGCCACTCCAGACAGGACTGCCCGCCGCACCGGTGACGTGGGTGGTGGTGCAGCCCAAGTTTCATGATCTGGTGATATCGACTTACGGCCGCGGGCTGTTCATATTGGATGACATCACGCCCCTCGAGCAGATGGTCAAGCACCGTGCGGATGCGCCGGTTGTTTTGTTTGAGCCGCGGCCGTCGTACCGATTCGTGCGTGGCGCACAAGCGATGCTGAATTTTTCGCTAAAAGTTGCCCCGAGGGATCCCGTGGAGCTCGAGATTCTCGACACGCACGGAAGCGTGGTGCGTAAGCTCGAAAAGAAAGAATCGAAGGATCTTGTCATTGGCGTCAACCGCGTGAAGTGGGATATGCGATATGACTCGCCGCGGGTCATTGCCCTGCGCACGGTGGCCCCCGACAACTCACACATCTGGGAAGAGCCGCGCTTCCGCGATGCCGACTCGCGGCCCATTACGCACTGGGGATCCAAACCCGGGGAAGTGGGACCGATCGCGGCTGCCGGCAGCTATTCGGTGCGTCTCAAGGCGGATGGACAAACTTACACGCAACCGCTCACGGTGTTGAGCGACCCGAATGCGCCAGGATCCAGCGCGGATATCGAGCTCTCCGTCAAGACGCTGCTTCAAATACGTGACGATATCAGCCGCGTGTCCGACACCGTCAATCAAATCGAGTGGCAGCGCAAGCAAATTGAGGTGGTGCAGACGATGCTGCGGCCGGCCAAGAAGCCGGACAAGCCGAAGCCCTTGATCGCCGAAGAGGGCGATGAACCCGACACGGAACCGGCGCAAGCGCCTCCGGCCGTGTTGAGCGACGCGCAAGAACAACAGAAAAAGCAATTGCTCGCGGCGGCCGAAGATCTCGATAAGAAACTGCAAGCCGTCGAGTCGCGGCTGGTCTCGCAGGCCCTGCGCGACAGCGATGACAAATACTTCGTCGAGCCCTATGGGATTTATCTCGATCTCATTTGGCTCAATGCCGAGGTTGGAACCGGTGGAGGCGATGTCGCGGGAAGCGCAGATTTCGCGCCCACGGAAACGCAATTGGAATTGTTGCGGACGTACGAATCCGAGGCGGCGAATGTCGATTCGGACTACCAGAAAATCTTGCAGAACGATTTTCCGCCCTTTGCTCAAGCGTTGCAGCGAGCGAACTTGGCACCCTTGGTGGGAGGCGGCGGCTAGAGCGGACGCCATTGCCCCCGCGAAAATCGTGCGGTAGATTGTAGAAAACTTTCGTAACAGATTGATAACTATGGAGCACAAGATGTCTGCGCTGCAAGAATTCGGAGTGGATGCGAAACCGTGTAGTGCAAAGCCTCATTTTGTCGATTATCGAAGTGTTCATACCTAACTAATCGGGCGTCAGAGGGTCAAATCTAGCGGCAACACAAGGAACGCGTATGAATGGCCGACGAAAAAGCGACAGTTTTAGAGGTTATTAAACCCAAACGTATCGAACTCCGCGATCTCGCGCTCGCTGCGTTCTACCCACGATCTCAGTCAACGACTCCTTTACCCGCAATCACTCCAGGTGCGCAGTCCCTGAAAAAGCGACCACGCGATAATTCGAGCCCTGCCGAAAATGTCGCGAAGCCTTGGAAGAAACCTTGGGATAAATGATTCTCCGCGGGCCGGCCCCTCAGGGACATTGGGGCATGCCGCTTCGGCGTGAATTTCTTTACTCATTCCATTGACTTCACACTGACGGGTGCTGAATATTAGGGCGGGCGGTGCGGCAATTTCGCTTCCGAAGCGACTGCATCATCGGCTATGGCAAGTTTATGGAAGGAATCCCATGGACGAGCGGCGCAAAACTCTGATTCGTCGTCGTGACCTGCTGCTCGCGGTGACGGTTTCCGGCGCTGTGGTCGCGACGGGCACCGCATCGAGCCCAACTCCCACCGAGCTTAGGCGCGACAAACGCAAACCGCAGTATCAGGCGAACTCGCCGGAGGTTCAGACGTTCTACCGAGTCAACCGCTATCCGGTGAAGTGACGTCATGCTCATCAAGAGAACAGAAGGCCAGCAACGGCGCGGAGCAGGTACTCCGTCAATCGCATGCGGACCTCAAGGAAATCTTGACCGCAGGTCCTTCTTACGTCGTTCGGGCCTTGTCGCCGGTGGTCTCGCCGGGCTCGGCACGCTGCCTCTGGGCAGCCTGCGCAAAGCATCCGCCGGCGCGCCGCCGGCGCCGGGAGCCACAGTCACGCGCCGCAAGAACATCTGCACGCACTGCTCGGTAGGCTGCTCAGTAATCGCTGAAGTAGCGAACGACGTCTGGATTGGTCAAGAGCCTGATTTTGACAGCCCCATTAACCGCGGCTCGCATTGCTGCAAGGGTGCGGCCGTTCGGGACGATGTGGTGGGCGAGCGGCGGCTGCGCTATCCGGTGAAATTAATCGACGGTCAATGGCATCGAATTTCCTGGGATCAGGCCATCGATGAAATCGGCGACAAACTGCTGGAGGTTCGTGCGAAGTCGGGACCGGAATCGGTCTATTGGCTCGGATCGGCCAAGTTCACCAATGAAGCGGCCTACCTGAACCGCAAGTTCGCCGCCTTCTGGGGAACGAACAATTCAGATCACCAGGCGCGTATTTGTCATTCCACCACCGTCACCGGCGTCGCCAATACCTGGGGCTATGGTGCGATGACCAATAGCTACAACGACATTCGCAACGCCAAGACCATCATGATCATGGGCGGCAATCCTGCCGAGGCGCATCCGGTTTCATTGCAGCACATTCTCGAGGGCAAGGAACTCAACCGTGCCAACATGATCGTCATCGATCCGCGTCTGACACGCACCGCCGCGCATGCGAATGAATTCTTGCGCGTTCGACCCGGCACGCATATTGCCACCATTTACGGGATGCTCTGGCACATCTTCAAGAATGGCTGGGAAGACAAGGAGTTCATGCGTCAGCGCGTGTACGGCCTGGAAGACATCATGCCGGAGGTCGAGAAGTGGACACCGGCGGAGGTCGAACGTGTTACCGGGCTGCCGGAATCGCAGGTCAGGCACGTGGCTGAAGTCTTCGCAACCGAACGCCCCTCGACCTTGATCTGGGCCATGGGTCAGACGCAGTTTGCGACCGGCACTGCCAACGTCCGCGCCAGCTGCCTTTTGCTGCTCGCCACCGGCAACGTGGGTGGCTATGGACGCGGCGCGAATATTTTCCGCGGTCATACCAACGTTCAGGGCGCGACCGATCTCGGCCTCGATGTGACCAGCCTTCCTCTTTACTATGGTCTTTCTGAAGAGGCGTGGCAGCATTGGTGCCGTGTGTGGGAGGTCGATTACAACTGGATGCTTTCTCGTTTCGTCGATAAGAAATTCATGGAGACTCCCGGCATTCCCAGCACGCGCTGGTTCGATGCCACGCTCCTGCCGAAAGACCAAGTGAGCCAGCCCGATACCTTGAAAGCCATGTTTGTCATGGGGCATGGCGCCAATACGATTACCCGCATGCCCGAGTCGGTGCGCGGCATTGAGAAGCTGGATCTGCTGGTGGTTTGCGACCCGTACCCGACCAGCTGGGCAGTGCTCTCTGGGCGGAAGAACGGGACTTATCTGCTGCCGGCCTGCACCAGTTTCGAAATGGAGGGATCGCGCACCGCTTCCAATCGATCGCTGCAGTGGGGCGAACAGGTCGTGAAACCGGTGTTCGAATCGAAGAACGACTACGACACCATGTACATGCTCGCCCGCAAGTTGGGGTTCGCCGACCTCCTGTTCAAAAACATCAAGGTCGAGAACGGCGCAGTGTCCGCGGAGGATATCCTGCGCGAGATCAATCGCGGCGGCTGGTCCACCGGCTATTGCGGGCAATCGCCAGAGCGCCTCAAGGCGCATATGAAGAACCAAGACAAATTCGACTTGGTGACCATGAGAGCGCCGAAGGACGATCCCGAGGTCGGCGGTGACTACTACGGCCTGCCGTGGCCGTGCTGGGGAACGCCGGCACTGAGGCACCCCGGCACGCCTCTGCTTTACAACACCAATCTATCCGTGGCCGATGGCGGCGGTACGTTTCGCGCGCGCTTCGGTGTGGAACGGGTAGTGAAGCGAAAGGTTGTGGAGAACGGCCAAGAAATCGAGAAAGAGGTTCACGAAAATCTCCTCGCTGACGGATCTTATTCAGTGGGCTCGGAAATTAAGGACGGATATCCCGAGTTCACACTCGGGGTGCTGAAGAAGCTCGGCTGGGACAAGGATTTAACGCCGCAGGAGATGGCGACTATTCAACGCGTGGGCGGCGCCAAACCCGACACCGTATCTTGGTCGACCGACTTGTCCGGCGGCATACAGCGCGTGGCGATCAAACACGGCTGCAGCCCGTATGGCAATGGCAAGGCGCGGATGATTGCCTGGAATCTGCCGGACCCAGTTCCGGTGCATCGCGAACCGATTTATACACCGCGGCCGGATCTGGTCGCCAAATATCCAACGCTGCCGGATGCCCGGCAGTTCCGCGTACCCAACATGGGATTTACTTTTCAGAAAGCCGCCGTCGACAAGGGCATTGTCAAGGATTTCCCGTTGATCTTGAGTTCGGGCCGGCTGGTCGAGTACGAGGGCGGCGGCGAGGAGACGCGCTCGAACCGATGGCTGGCGGAATTGAAACAGGAGATGTATGTCGAGATCAATCCCGCCGACGCCGCAGAACGGGGCATTGCCGATGGCACCTGGGTGTGGGTGACGGGACCGGAGAGCAATTCGAAAGCGCGCATGAAGGCGTTGGTCACCGAGCGTGTGGGCAAGGGATTGGCGTGGATGCCCTTTCACTTTGCGGGCTGGTGGCAGGGCGTCGATCAGCGCAGCAAATATCCCAAGGGCGCAGATCCCTATGTGCTCGGTGAGAGCGTGAACGGCCTGACAACCTACGGCTTCGATGCGGCCACCGGCATGCAGGAACCGAAGGCCACCCTTTGTCAGATCCGAGCGGGATAAGGAAGGCTATGGCGAGAATGAAATTTCTATGCGACGCCGACCGCTGCATCGACTGCAACGCATGCGTCACCGCGTGCAAGAACGAGAATGAGGTGCCGTGGGGCATCAACCGCCGCAGGGTCGTCACCATTAGTGACGGACTGCCGGGGGAGCGGTCGGTCTCGATGGCCTGCATGCATTGCACGGACGCGCCTTGCGCCGCGGTCTGCCCGGTGAGCTGCATCTTTCCCACCGAAGAAGGCGTGGTGCTGCATTCGAAGGATTTGTGCATCGGCTGTGGCTACTGCTTCTATGCATGCCCATTCGGCGCGCCACAATATCCGCACATCGGCAACTTCGGCTCCCGCGGCAAAATGGACAAATGTACTTTCTGCGCGGGCGGAGGTGGGACGGAAGCAACCGGTAGTCCGGAAGAATTCAAGAAGTACGGCGCCAACCGGCTCGCGCAGGGAAAGCTACCGCTGTGCGCCGAAATGTGCTCGACCAAATCGTTGCTGGCCGGCGACGGCGACATCATCGCCCAGATTTACAAGGAGCGGGTGCTGAGGCGCGGCTACGGATCCGGCGCGTGGGGCTGGATGACGGCTTACCACGTCTGAGCCGCGATGCGCAGAGGGTGAATATCATGATGAGAATTCTCGCGCGAACTCGCTATTCCCTGGCGCCGCTGGTCTTCTTGGCCCTGCTCGCCGTGGCGCTGCAGGCGCACGCACAACGAACCGACCCGAACGCACCGGTGGAGGATCCGGACGCGGGCGCCGTCAAGGAACAGAAGCTGCTTCAACAGGAGTCGCGCATTCAGGGGCGAATCGATATTCCCGACAAAAGAGCAAGCGTGCTCATACAACCTGCCGGCCGGGCATGGGATCATTTTCATGAAGTCACGTTGCACTGGCTTGGCGCGATCGTCATCCTCGGCACGATCGGGGTCTTGGCGCTCGGTTACTGGCTGTTCGGGAGGATCCGGATTTCCTCCGGTCGTTCCGGCAAGAAGGTGAAGCGCTTCAGCGCCTTTGAGCGTTTTTCGCATTGGCTCACGGCGGTTTCTTTCGTCGTGCTCGGTTTGACGGGCCTGAATATCACCTTTGGAAAACTGCTCCTGCTGCCGCTCATCGGACCCGAAGCGTTCAGTGCGATCGCGCAAGGCGCCAAGTATGCGCATAACTTCGTTGGGTTTTCTTTCATGGTCGGTTTGTTCCTGATCGTGGCGCTTTGGCTAAAGGACAATATTCCCCAAAGAGTCGACATCGATTGGCTGAAACAGGGCGGCGGCTTCATCAAATCGAAGCATGCACCTGCCGGTCGTTTCAATGCCGGCGAGAAGATGGTCTTCTGGCTTGCTCTCGGCGCCGGCGCAGCGGTTGCCGTGTCCGGCCTGCTGTTGTTGTTTCCGTTCTACGGCACCAACATTGCTTCGATGCAAATTGCGCAGGCGGTCCACGCCAGTGTCGCGGTTTTATTCATCGCCGTGATTCTTGCTCACATCTACATCGGCACCCTCGGCATGGAGGGCGCCTTTGAGGCCATGGGCACCGGCGAAGTGGATCTGAACTGGGCCAAGGAACATCACGATCAATGGTTGGCCGAGACGCTGGCGAAAGAACGCTCCACCGAACCGCCGGGCCACCCGACCGCGGCCCCCGCCAAATAATCATCGCCGGGCTCAGCTGTCGAGCTTCTTCGGAGTCTTGCTCGCATCGCGTTCGCGCAAATGGTCCTCGGTGGTGCGCACCGGAGCGCGCGGCGCTGCATAGGGGTCGAAATCCTTTTCGGAGATGAATGCGACTCGGCAGTCCTCGCACATCTTGATGAGATCGAGCCGCTCGGGCGTGTCTTTAAACATCCAATGCTTATCCGCGAGCTTCTCCAGGACATGTTCGATCGTACTCTTGACGCCGAACGGCTTGCGGCAGCGAATGCACCGGAACGGTTCTTCCTCTTTCAGGACTCGCGTGCCGCCGGCGGCGTTTCTAAAATCGAGCTGAGGTTTTAGCGTAATAACCTGCTCGGGGCAGGTCGCCGCGCACAGGCCGCACTGCACGCAGGCTTCTTCCGAGAAACGCAGCATTGGCCGCTCTGCATCATCCGTCAACGCGTGCGTCGGGCATACCGACACACAGGAAAGGCACAGCGTGCAGCCGGCCGCATCGATTTCCACCGCACCGAAGGGCGCATACGCCGGCAGCGCGATCACATCCACGGCTTCTGGCGCCGCGCGGCGCAGCTCACGCAAGGCAAATCGCAGCACGCCGCGCTGATCGCCCACGGGCAGGAAACTTGCAGGACGTGGTGCGCTGGCCATCATCGGAATTGCGCGCAGCGCCGCGCCCAAGAGATCCGGATCATCCACTTCGATGGTGGCGATCCGCGCAGGCCCGAAGCCTAAACCTAAGAGGATCGGTTCGGCCAGTGCAAGAGTCCGGGTTAGTCCCAGAACGTCATGACGCGCTTTCGCCCGCAGCAGCAATCGCACCGCGGATGCTCCATAGGCAAACAGTGCCGCAATAGCCTCGAGACCGATTTGCGTGACCTCGTTGACCGACAACGGCAACACGTGCGCGGGCAGACCGTCGCCGAACCGGGCCAGCGCGTCGATCAGCGGCGCACCGTGAGACTCGTCGTGCAACAGCACGATGGCGTGTTCTCCGCCGGCTTCGCGGTAGGTCAGGAGCAGCGCGCGCAGCTTGCGCAGCAATGCATCCGAGGGCGGCAGCGCATAGACAGCGGCACCCGTCGGGCAGGCGGCGGCACATTGGCCGCAGCCGGCGCATATATTGGCGTCGAGCGCCACATGGTCTCCGGCCGGCACGATGGCGCCGGCAGGGCAAAGGTCGAGGCAACGTGTGCAGCCGATGATTTGCGAGCGCGAATGCGCGCACAGTTGCTCACTGAAGCTGATGTAGCGCGGTTTGTCGAAGGTACCGACGAGATCCCGCGCCTTCAAGACGACACTCAATACCGCCGCCGGGTTGCCGGGATCGGCGCGCAGGTAGCCATCGCGCAAATCGACGCCGGGGAACAAGGCAGCACCGCCGGAAAGATCGATAACGATGTCGCAGCGGGACACCGCGCCGTGGCGCGAAGGTCCGAAGGCCAAGGTGGCACGCGAGGATGGCGACGGCTGCGCGAAATCATCGACGGTGACTTCGAAGGCGCCGAGATAGCCTGTAGCGGAGCGGATCTTGCCTTGTGCGATCGGAAATTCGCGCACGCGCGGCGGAGCGAGGGCCGCCGGCGGCGTGATCAGCACGGTGATATCTAGGTGCGCCTTCAACAAGTTGCCGGCCTCCACCGCCTGCGCGTCCCGGCCGTAAATAAGGGCAATGCCCTCGCTCTTCAGCGTGATCGAGGGTGTTTGGGGCAACGCTTCCGCAGCCGCCGCGATGAGTGCCGCCATTTTCGGTCCGGCTGATGCGGCGTCGTTGGACCAACCGGCAGTCTCGCGGACATTGACGAAATCAATGGGCGCACTCCGCCCCGCCGTGGCTGCAGCCGCCGCAAACACCGCCGCCTCCTGCGTGCAGCCCACGGTAAGCGGGGCGGCACCCGTCGCCATGGCTCTAAATTGGTCGAGTTCCGATCGGCACAGCCGATTGGCCGTCGCCGGCACGCCGCCGCAACCGCGGCGCAGCGCTTCGGCGTCGAGCGGCATGGTGCCCTCGCAGGTGCAGAGCAAGATATTCCTATGAGGGCCGGTCATTCTCTCGAGCATATCAAGCGGTGTTGGGCGCCGCCATCGCGCGGGGACTGTCTAACTGTGCCGGTCCGGGGCTATAGTCGTGAGGTGGACAAGCGAGTTCGCGCGTGAAACTACTGAAGACCGTCCGAGCGGATATCTCGGATACGTTTGTCTTTGATAAAGCGGCGGAGCCCGGCGACTGGGCCATATCCGGCGCGTTGCTGTTTGCCAATCTGGATCCTGCAACTTTGAGCGGTAAACCCCGTGCGGCCTTTCGCAGCGGGTTTCTGGGAATAAGCTCGTTCGGCTGGTCGACGTTGGCGCAGATCACGGAGGTGAGCGAGGAGCAACGCTCGATGGCGGTCGAACAATTGGCGGCACGACTGGTTGAGCGCTGCGGAGCTCCGAATCTTGCGGCCGCCCGGGCCGCCGCGGAAGAGGAGATCGCCTTCGCGGCTTCCCTTTGCGATCACCCACCGGGAATGTTGGTCGCCGTGTCGCGCCGCTTCGAAAATGAGGCGATTCGCGAGTCGTTTCGGACGCTGCAGGCGAACGGTCGAGCCAAGCCGGCGCCTGTCTTCAGCTTTGTCGAAGTCGTCGACGAGGAGACAGCGCCGCCCGAACACATCGACCTGACGGAGCTCGTGGATCGAGCGCGCCAATGAGCGAGAGGCGCGATTTCTGGCTTTCCTGCGGTCATCATCTGCTCGATCGCGGCGGGGACGGCGGCTTGGTCGTCACGGACGAATTCCTGAAAGCCTATCTGGCGCGCCCCGAGATGGTGCCGCCGGAGGACGCCTGCGCGGCTGAACGAGCGCTGCACGATGCGTTGCTGGCACATCCGCGACGGCCGGTCGAGCCCTGGCAGATCGCGGCGATCGCCGATGCAGATGCGCGCGAGAACTGGGAATTGATGATCGCGTGGCGAGATCATCTGGTGGGACATGCAACCTTGGAGTCTGCCTATCTCGCGATCGTGCGACGCGAGTGTAAATTTCCGCGCATTTTTCTCGATCAACTCGTGCAAGTCATCTTGCGCAATATCTTGGACGACTGCGACGATGTCTTCGTGCTGCGCGCGGCCGAGCTGTTGTTCCGCGGCCAGAGACTGACCTCGTACCAAGGATCGCTGATCGCCGTCGATGAAGAAGCCGTTCCTGGCTCAAACGCAAAGCCGCTCTCGCCTTTGGTCGCAATGTTGGGAGTTTCCGCCGCAGCCGAGGTCGACGTGCTGAGCGAGGACAACGCCGGCTTGTACTGGGAGCGTAGTGATTCCTTCGACATGGCGCTCGATCTCACCGCGGGTCGGCGCGGGCTGGCTGCGCTTGGCCTGGTGGTCACGCGTTGGGTGCGCCACCTGCTCGCCATTGATGTAACGATCGATCCGGTAACTGAGCTGCGCGACGTCAAGCTGACCTGGTATGTCGGCCTGGATGCCAATGCCACGCGAATTGGCGATACACTTTGGAAGGGTGATGAACTTGATCGGACCGCGCGTGGACTCGTGGTCGGCTTGTATCGGCTCACTTTCGCCGACGATGTCGAAATTGTCGGGCAGGCCAAAGGTGCGCCAACCTATATGATCGCGGCCATGTCGATCGACAAGACTCTGCGGTTAAAACCGCAGAATCTTATTACCGGCCTGCCAGTCCTGCATTGTACCGGGGCAATGAATTGACCTGGGCGGCACTCGAACGCATTCGCGTCGGGGTCGTCGTCGAACGACGCAGGGCAGAGAGCGCTTGGGCGGATTTCTTGTATCGGCCGGTGTCGGTGCTCGAAGGCGTGCCCGCGGCGCCTCCCTGGACGCAGATTCGCGCCGAAGGAGATCTGACTACATTCTATGCGGGTAACGCGGTGATCGAGCTTCACCGCACTGAGACGGCGAACTATCGCGACAACCTTGCGTCGGGCGCTCCGCTGTTGTGGGTGATTCTTAGACCGGGATCCGGGGAAGTGGGGCTCGACCTGCTTTTCGTCACTGCAGACCCGGCAGAGGGTGAGGCGCTGACGGGAGCCGGCAATGATTTGGTCGAGTCTGTGCCAATGCCGCCCTCCATCAGCCAGATCGTGGCGAATTTCGTCGCCGAACACCATGTGGAGCAGTCGTTCTTCAAGCGCGAGCGCTCCAAGTCCCGGCCGCCTGCCCGTCGCGTCGGCGGTTCGAAGGACGAAGCATGAGCGACTCCGAAACCTTTCTGTCCCGGTGGCTTCGGTTGAAGCGCGAATCGGAAGCGGCATTGCCGCCGGCGGAGACGCCGTCGCCCGGCGCCGCTTTCGATCCCGCAAGTTTGCCGCCCATTGAATCGATCGTCGCCGACACCGATATCCAACAATTTTTACACGAGGGCGTCCCCGCGGAATTGACGCGCGCCGCACTGCGCAGTGCGTGGACTGCGGATCCGGCCATTCGCGACTTTGTCGGAATCGCGGAGAACCAGTGGAATTTCAACGACCAAGCCTGTATGCCGGGTTTTGGTCCGCTCGAAGCGGTGGACTATCTCGTGGCTCAAGCCCTCGGAAGCCCGCCGAATGTCGCGCAAGAATCGCCGCAAGACGCCGAAGTCGAGCGGCCGGCCCTGGCGGGCAGCGAAACGGTCGAGGCAGTAAGGCCAGCGGCAGCGCCGCCCATCCCAGGAGAAACGCCCGGCATAGCGGCGACGTCCGGCGGAGGAGAGAGGGGCGGCGGTCAAACAGATTCCGGCGCTGAAGCTCCGCGATCTCACGGCGGCGCTCTGCCGCAGTAGCCCATGCACTCACCCGAGTCTGGACAAGCGGCGCCCATCGATGAAGTCGATCATGCGCGCGCTACGGAATATTCGCTCCTCGCGACTTTGCTGGTGCGCAGTCCCGATGCAGAAATGCTCAGTCGCCTAGCTGAACTGCGGGGTGATGACAGTCCGTTAGGCCTTGCGCACGCCGCGCTCGGTAAGGCAGCCGCGCGGACGGACGCCGACATCGCGGCACGGGAGTATTTCGCTTTGTTCATTGGACTCGGGCGAGGCGAACTCATGCCTTACGCCTCACACTATCTAACGGGCTTTTTGCACGGACGACCACTGGCGAACCTCCGTCACACCCTGCGGCGTATCGGCATCGAGCGTGTCGAGACACAAACGGAGCCGGAGGACCATGCCGCCATTCTTATGGAAATCATGGCAGGTCTCGCCAGAGGGGAAATTGCCGCGCCGCCAGGGACCGAGCGCGAGATTTTCGATAGTTACATCGCGCCGTGGATCACACGCTTCTTTTCGGATCTGGAGAAAAGCGCATCGGTGGATTTTTACGCCGCCGTAGGCACGCTCGGGCGAACCTTCACGGAGATCGAATCGCAGGGCTTCCTAATGCCGAACCTCTGATGTCGAGAAGGCAGAGGTGGCTGATTCTTGGACGGCGGAATCGAGAATCACGGCCGCGATCACGGCTATGGCCAATGAAGCGCCGCAAGCGGCAAGGAAACTTCGCATGGTCGCTCTCCAAATCGACGTAGTTCTCCGCTATGGTCCTCGAATCTGGCCCGCAGGTCCACAAGTGATTTTAAATAAGATCAACAATATTCTGTAATATCTTGAATTGATTAATATTGTCCACCTGCCACGCGGCAGAACCGAAATAGTGGGAGAAACATCGACAATTCATCAGCACTGCGACTTGCGGGGTCAACGCATCATTCGCACAACTTGCGTCAGGAGAACGCAAGCAACATTGCTGGCCCGAGGACTAGCATTTGACGTAAGTTGGCTTTCAAGCCGCCTGCATGCGAGAAGGCCACATGATCACCATCGACGTCAACGGCGCATCCCGTCAAATCAACATCGAGCCCGATACGCCGCTTCTCTGGGTGCTGCGCGACCTGATCGGTTTGACCGGCACAAAATTCGGCTGCGGTATCGCGCAGTGCGGCGCTTGCACGGTGCACGTCAACGGAACCGCCATGCGGTCCTGCTCAGTGCCAATCGGCACTCTCGATGGCGCAAAAATCGTCACGATTGAGGGCCTTTCCCCGGACAACAATCATCCGGTGCAGCGCGCGTGGATTGAAGAAGGTGTTCCGCAATGCGGTTACTGCCAGTCTGGCCAGATCATGGCCGTGGTTTCTTTCTTAAAGAAGTATGCCAAGCCCTCGGATGCCGACATCGACGCGAATATTACGAATATTTGCCGTTGCGGTACGTATGAACCCCTGCGTCGCGCCATTCATCGCGCCGCGGACATGATGAAGTCCTGAGGAGATCGCGATGCACGGAACCGGTGAATCTTCAACCGTGAACCGTCGCGACTTCATTCTCACGGCCGTCTCTCTCGCCGGCGGCTTGATGATCGGCATCGGCGCTGCTCCGCGCGGCGCTCGCGCCGCGGCCATCTCGACGCAACCCTGGAACGACAGCGACCATGCACCGCACGAGATCGATGCCTGGATCGCTATCGATCCGGATGATTCGGTCTTAATCCGCTATCAACGTTCGGAGATGGGGCAGGGCAGCATGACGGCGCTGCCAATGATGATTACCGAAGAGTTGCAATGCGACTGGTCGAAGGTGCGGATCGAGTATGCCTCGTCGAACCGCAGCGTCCGAGAGAAGAGGGTCTACGGTAACATGTACTCGCACGGCAGCATGTCCGTTCGTGAGTCGCAAAAGATGGTGCAGCAGGTGGGTGCCAGCGCTCGTGAGCGCATCATTGCCGCGGCGGCTGCGCGCTGGCGCGTTCCGGCCTCAGAATGCGCGGCGGCGCAGAGCGTGGTGACTCATCGGCATTCGGGCCGCACGCTGCGTTACGGGGAACTTGCCGCCGAGGCTGCGAAGGTCAAGCTGGCCAAAGAGCCCGCAATCAAAACGCCTGCCCAGTTCACTTTCCTTCCCCGACGAATTCCGCGCGCCGACCTGGCGCACAAGACCAACGGATCGGCCAAGTTTGGGATCGATGCACAGGTTCCAGGCATGGTTTTTGCCTCCATCAACGCGTGTCCCGTGCGCGGGGGCAAGCTCAAGAGTGTCGACGAGTCCGTGCTTTCCGGTGCGCCGGGCATCGTCGGCGTGGTCAAACTTGCAGATGCAGTAGCGGTTGTTGCGACCGACAGCTTCTGGCGGGCCAAACGGGCATTGTCGCGTCTTCAGCCGGAATGGGACGTGGGCGACGCTGGGCAGGTCGATAGCGAGCGGCTTTCGAAGGAATTCCGCGCGGCGTTGACGGATCACATGGTGGTAGCGCGCAACGACGGCAACGTCGATCAGGCGATGTCGGGC
>Ga0210402_10003846_pt1 | contig 13917 bp, 15 predicted proteins | sample IncBWC7MmetaG_FD_161055 | JGI IMG/M metagenome (GOLD analysis project Ga0210402, IMG submission 161055) | Forest soil microbial communities from Barre Woods Harvard Forest LTER site, Petersham, Massachusetts, United States - Inc-BW-C-7-M | ecosystem: Environmental > Terrestrial > Soil >...
GTCAAACGATAGGAGGAAGGCCATGATTGACCATATTTATCTCCCCGTCTCTGACCTGGAACGGTCGAGCGAATTTTACAAGAAGCTGCTTGAGCCGCTTGGCATCGACCTGCCCTACAAGTTCGACCAACTGCACGGTTTCGCGATCAATAGCAATCCGGGTTTCTGGCTGAAGAATGGCGAAGTCGCCAAAGACCTTTACGTCGCATTCACCGCCAAGAGCGCGGACGCTGTCAGGGCCAGCTACAAGGCGGCGATGAACGCGGGAGCTACTTCAAACAAGGAACCGAGCCTTCGGCCCGAATGGCGTGCCGACTACTTCGCGGCAAACATCGGCGACCCGGACGGATACAACATCGAGATTGCCTATAAACCTTGGCTCTACAGATAAAAGGTACGAGCCATCTACCCATCTGAGGCCAGCCGACACCGGCTGGCTAGAACAAAGGAGCACATCATGAAACGACTCGACAAAAAGGTTGCGATAGTGACAGGCGCTTCAAAAGGAATCGGAGCTGGCATTGCAAATGCTTTCGGCGCGGAAGGCGCGGCCGTGGTTGTAAACTATGCGCGCGATCATGAAGGCGCGGAGCGCGTGGTGCGCGAGATCACCGATAAAGGTGGACATGCCATTGCCGTGCAAGGCGACGTGGCGCAGAGGTCCGACGCGCAACGCCTCGTCGCGGAGGCGAAAAAAACCTTCGGCCGCCTGGATGTACTCGTGAACAACGCGGGCGTCTTCTCGTTTGCGCCCTTCGAGCAGTTCAGCGAGCAGGAATTTCACCGTCAGTTCAACACGAATGTGCTGGGCACGTTCCTCATGGTCGAAGCCGCTTTGCCGGCCTTCGGGGTGGAAGGCGGCAGCATAATCAACATCGGATCGGAGGCCAGTGCCACTGCCTACCCGACCCTTTCGATCTACGTGGCGTCAAAGAGCGCCGTCAATGGCTTGACGCGCGTGCTCTCAAAGGAGTTCGGCCCCAGAAAAATACGCGTTAACGCTCTCAATCCCGGTGGAACCGAAACGGAGGGTACGCACGCGGCGGGTGTCATGGGAACGGAGTTCAAGAAGCAGATAATCGCGAGCACGTCGTTGGGCCGCGTCGGCCAACCCGAGGACATCGCGCGCGTGGCCGTATTTCTTGCCTCGGATGATGCGGGGTGGCTCACTGGAGAAACCATCTTCGCGAATGGCGGCCACAAGTAAAACGACTCCGGGAGAACACCGGAAATGACCGCCTTCTTGATGTTTACACGTACGAAGACCCCTGGGTGAGGCGGAGCTGAAGATTTACTGGGACAGGATTCGGGCAACCCTCGCAGATCACCAGGTCAAGGTCCTCGTCAACTACGGTCGCCTTGAGGGTCTGGAGGCGATCCCGTCAAGGGGTATCGTGATCGCGGAATTCCCGAGCTTCGAAGCGGCCAAGGCATGGTTCGAACCATCATTTCTCTTGGAGGGGCCATGACAGACAGCTATCCATTTACCGTTTTTGGCGATGAGTTCAAAGGCAAGCGCGTTCTCGTGACCGGTGGCACGAAGGGTATAGGGGAAGCGATTGCACGCCGCTTTGTATTGAGCGGTGCCTCGGTGGCCACCACCGCGCGATCTGAGGCGGCTAACGGCCAGGACTCTGCTCTCTTTATAAAGGCGGATATCGGATCGGCCCGTGGTGTCCAAAACGTCGTCGATTGCATTCAGCGAGAGTGGGGTGGACTCGACATATTGGTGAATAATGTCGGCGGAACAGAAACAAAAGCAGGCGGATTCGAGGTGCTCTCCGACGAGGACTGGCAAAGGATACTGGAGGTGAATCTGCTCGCCGCCGTCCGCCTGGACCGCGCTTTCCTTCCCGGCATGATCGAACACAAATCAGGAGTCGTCATTCATATTTCTTCCGTCGCTCATCGTCTACCGTTTCCCAATTCGACTCTCGCCTACGCGGCAGCCAAGGCAGCCCTTACTACTTACAGCAAGGGGCTGGCAAAGGCCGTTGCTCCGAAGGGGGTGCGAGTAACGACAATTTCGCCCGGTTTCATCGAGACTTCAGGCGCAAAGGGAATGATCGCCGACATTTCCAGAGGCAGCGGTATCAGCGAGGACGCTGCACGGCAACGGATTATGGACATGCTTGGAGGTATTCCCATCGGCCGGACAGGCCGACCCGAGGAAGTGGCGGAGCTGGTAGCCTTTCTGGCCTCAGACCGAGGCGCGTTTATCAGCGGGGCGGATTACATTATCGACGGTGGCACGATGCCCACGGCTTGATGCCCTCGTGTCACGGGCGGCGGATTAGCTCCGTGGACTTGCGGACGTTTTCTCGTAGTTGCTCAGCCCGAATCGTCGGCGACTCGGAAGCAATCCAGTTGGGCATCGTGCGGATAAGTACAAGGGAGTCGGCTTGGAGGAAGTGATCCCGATTGGTTCCGGTAGAAGGGCTAACCAGCAAATATTCCAGGCCAGAATTCTGGTTGTGGAAGTCGGAACAGTAGCTCGACGCAGCGTTCCATCGTGAAGTGCTCAAATGCTTTACTGTCACACGCCGGAAGGCTACTTCCGCTATCCGTCAGGTGGACCTCTCTGAAGTTAAAGACAGTCAGAGAGGATTCTGCCCAAAGACCGCGGAAAGGTGGCAGAGCGGCTGAATGCGGCGGTTTGCTAACGCCAATGGCCACTTCGCTATCTGATACAAAACTCAACTAAGTCCCTTTGCCAACCATCAGATAGCAGCATTTCAGTTTTTTGTAGTTCGCTGATATTGGCCTGTTCTGCGCCAATTTTAGTGACAGTTTGGTGACAGTTGAGCTCTTTGGCCCCTCGCGCGGTTTGGAAAACCGCCACCTTGTCAGATCTGGTGCGGATGTTTCTGCAACGGTCTGTGCAACCGTCGTATAGCATCAAACCAATTTGTGCCAACGGCCAAATTGCCTTGAAAGCGGCCATCTGCGTGTAACAAAACAGCCCTGCCGACGTCATTAGATGTAGGTCGGTTTGTTGCGAGGGTATCGAGCAGGCGGCGAGGAACTCTTCCCTTTGCGCGGTTTTGCATCTAGAATAGAGAGAAGATTCGCGCCTAACCTGCTGAAGTTAGACCGAGTTGTCCCGTCAGCCGGGCTCCACGTGGCCCCGGCGGGAAGCCCAAACCGCGAAGTACGCAGTCTCCTCTCGCGAAACATTTCGACCCGCACGGGCGTATGTACTGTAGAGGACGGGCGAGAAAACAACGTAATTGTGTCCCCACTTGCGTGGTCTGCTCCGGCAACGGTTGGAGCGACCCCTCAAGGGTGGAGTAAAGAGGATTCACATGAAGACCTGGAAAAAGGTACTGATTGCAGTGGTCGTGGTCGCTGTGCTCGGCGGGATTGTGCTCTTCAGCGTCAACCAGGCAAACAAGGGTGTGGTGACGGTTCAGACGGCTAAAGTGGCGACACAAGACAATTTAGTTTCGCTCGTAACGGCCTCCGGAGAGATCAAGCCGACCACTTACACAAATGTGACGGCGCAAGGTTTCGGCAGAATCACCGAAATTCTCGTAAAGGAAGGCGACCACATCAAGAAGGGCGACCGGCTCTTGCTCCAGGAAAACGTTCAGGCAAGCGCGGACGTACAGGCGCAGTCGGCTGCGATTCATTCCGCGGAATCCGGAGTGCAGGCGGCTGACGCGAGTTACAATGCTGCGCAGGCGGACCTGGTTTCTCAACAAGCAAATATGCAAAAGGCCAAGCTCGATTGGGAACGTGGGCAAGGTCTCTTCAAGGATGGATTGATACCCAAACAGGACTTCGATCAGCGAAAAAGCACGTACGACGCCGCAGCAGCGGCAGTGGATTCGGCCCGGGCACGCGTACAATCGCTGAAAGCACAGCTCGATCAGACGAGGTCGCAGGTGAATCAGAACCAGGCGATGCTTGTCAGGACGAAAGACGTACTGTCGAAGACCACGTACACCTCGCCCATCAACGGAATCGTGAGCTACTTGCCAGAGCGCGTGGGCGACTATGTCGTGCCTGGCATTCAGAATTCTAACGGCAGTTTTTTGATGACGCTTTCGGACATGTCCGTAGTAACCGCGGAAGTCAAAGTTGACGAGACAGACATCGTCAATGTGAAACTGGGGCAAGATGCCGACGTAACGATTGACGCTGTGCCCGGGAAGGTGTTCAAAGGCAAAGTGACGGAAATTGGGTCACAGGCAACGTTGAGGAGCTCCGGTCTGGCCACGACGCAATCCACGACGAGCACGCAGGAAGCGAAAGACTTTAAGGTAGTCGTGCGGCTCGATAGTCCGCCGGACAATTTGCGGCCTGGGCTATCGACGACAGCGAAGATCAAGACCGCGGAGAGGAAGAGCGTAATTGCGATCCCGATTCAGGCCTTGGCAGTGCGTACACGCAAGGATCTTGAAGAAGCGGCCAAGAATTCGAAGGGGCAGGGAAGCTCGGGGGTCACGTTAGCGGCGCCGCCGCCGGCTGCGGCTGGCGACCCTAAGAAGGACGAAGTACAGGGCGTGTTCGTCGTCAACGGCAAGAAAGCTTTCTTCCGCCCCGTGGAAACTGGAATCACCGGCGTTACCGACATCGAAATCACCAAGGGTCTGCAAATCGGCGACGTGATCGTGGTAGGGAGTTATAAAGCACTTAGAACGCTGAAGCCTGAGGCTAGCGTGAAGGTGGATAACTCCGCCCCGAAGAAACAGGACGACCAGCAGAGCTGACGGCGCCGCACAAGCGAGGACATTCGAATGCCCGTGGAGATAACTGCGACGGATTCATACCGCGAGGATTTGGTCAGCTCCGGTATCGTGATCAAAACCGAAGCCCTCACAAAAGTGTACGAAATGGGCTCGGAGCAGGTGCACGCCCTCAGCGGCATTGATCTGCAAATTCGCAAGGGCGAGTATGTGGCTATCATGGGACCTTCGGGTTCGGGCAAGTCCACGCTCATGAACCTCATCGGGTGCTTAGACTCGCCCAGCGCCGGAAAATACTGGCTCGCCGGACGCCTGGTAAGCGATTTGGACGATGACGAGCTGGCGTATATCCGGAATAAAGAGATTGGTTTCGTTTTTCAAACGTTTAATTTGCTCCCCCGCGCGACGGCTCTGCACAACGTGGAACTTCCCTTGATATATAACGGCACGCCCGCGGAAGAGCGCATCGAAAAAGCAAAGAAGGCCCTGGAGCGCGTGGATTTGCTGGACCGGATGACTCACAAGCCGAACGAACTTTCGGGCGGCCAGAGGCAGCGCGTGGCCATTGCCAGAGCCCTTGTCAATTCGCCATCCATTGTCCTGGCGGACGAGCCGACTGGCAACCTCGATTCGAAGACCGGCGAGGAGATTATGGCGCTTTTCGAAAATCTCTACCGGCAGGGCAACACGATTATTCTCGTCACGCATGAGAACGACATCGCGCAGCACGCACACCGCATCATCTTCATCCGCGATGGAAAGATCGCTTCCGACGAAGCCGTAATTAAGAAGTAAAAGACAATTCGGCTCTTTCCTTCCCTTTTCAATCACCTAGTCTTATAAGACTGGCGCCGGCGCGCTAGATTGGTTGGCGTATTTCTTTGCGGAAGTACGCAATCATCGAAAGGGCGGCTTGGATATGCAAACGGATCGAAAACAATACTCCAAGAAAGAGGAGGTCCTGCGGCAGGCCGCGGAAATAGCCCTAAAATACGTGGCGCGAATTGGTGAACGCCGAGTCGCGCCTGCCGCGAGCGACTTGCATAATCTAGCAAAATTCCGTGAGCGATTCCCTTCATCGCCGTGCGATCCCATGCAGGTCCTCGAGACGCTGGATGAAATTGGCTCGCCAGCAACCGTAGCGACAACCGGCGGGCGATACTTTGGCTTTGTAATTGGCGGTACCCTACCCGCCTCTCTGGCGGCAAATTGGCTGGCAGGTGCGTGGGATCAGAATGCCGCACTGCGAGTGATGTCACCAGTTGCGGCAGAACTGGAGGAGGTGGCACTGGGCTGGGTATGCGAGGCGCTGGGCCTTCCGGAGAATTGCGAGGGCGGGCTAGTGACCTGCGCGACGATGGCGAATTTCACGGCGCTGGTGGCGGCACGTCATGCTCTCTTGGCTCGCGCAGGGTGGAACGTCGAGGATGACGGGATGTTTGGGGCACCGCCCATCGATGTTGTAGTCGGTGATGAAGTACACGCTTCTCTTCTCAAGGCTCTAAGCCTTTCGGGATTTGGTAAGACGCGTTTGACGCGCGTGGAAGTGGATAGTCAAGGGCGAATGCGCGTAGACAAACTGCCGCGCCTCAGTGAGCGCACAATCCTCTGCATCCAGGCCGGAAACGTAAACACTGGGGCATTCGATCCAGCCGCGGAAATCTGTGCGCGCGCGCAAGAGCAAGGAGCTTGGGTTCACGTGGATGGAGCTTTTGGGTTGTGGGCGGCCGTCTCTCCGAAATACAGACACCTGACGGAGGGCTTCGAACAAGCGGATTCGTGGGCCACTGATGCGCACAAATGGCCGAATGTGAACTACGACTGCGGCGTCGTGTTGGTGAAAGACGGGATGTCGTTGCGCGCTGCGATGACCATGACGGCGGCTTACCTGGAGGCAGGCGCACTGCGCGAACCGATGTATCACACGCCGGAGGCGTCGCGAAGCGCGCGCGGGGTGGACCTGTGGGCGGCTCTTAAATCGATGGGACGCGCAGGCCTGTGCTCCCTGGTCGAGCGTACCTGCGCGTACGCGCAACGGTTTGCAGATGGATTTCGTAGGGCAGGCTTCGAAGTGTTAAATGACGTGGTCATTAATCAGGTGCTCGTTTCTTTCGGAAGCGCGGAAGTCACCCAGAAAGTGATTCGGGCTGTTCAAGAGGATGGCACCTGCTGGTGCGGCGGAACGGTGTGGCAGGGAAAGTCAGCGATGAGAGTGAGCGTCTCTTCCTGGGCGACGACGGAAGCGGACGTGGAGCTTAGCCTGAAAACTATTTTGCGCATCGCACGCGCTTGCCTTGGCTAGAGATCTCTCCCCAAAAAGTTGTCTCACATGCGGATATCAGCGGCTATGCGCAACGTGAGTGACGTCTATGTCGGCAAACGTTGGTGCTGGACAGAGATAGGTGTGCGACAAACGGTCATGCCACGTCAGGGCATCTTCGTCCCACAAGGACCATAGAAAGCCCATAAAAAAAGTCCCAGCGGAAAGCATGTAGCCCACGCTACGCCAGAGCATCTGCCGCGGCGTGGGAGCCTCGCCGGAAAAACTGACGACTTGCAAGCCGCGCATCATCATGCCCGGGGTTGTCCCTCCGAATACCGTAAACAGGGCAAAATATTGCAAGTACACGATGACGAATGTCAGCACGCATACGGCGGCGCTCAATTTGCTTAAGGTAAATTCTCCACCCAGCGAACCAAAGAGCGCGAGGAAGCCACCATAGGCAAAGAGAAGGCAGCCGGCGTCTATTAATCCGGCGAGCCGGCGCTCATCAATAGAGGCCACGGGATACAAACCGGCGTGCTCCGATCGCACCTCTTGTGTGGGGGCCAGTCCAGCGGTTTGGTCCGTGACGGGAGGCAGGGAAACGTCAATCTCCATCCGCGCGTCTTCACGCGTGGCAGCATTTCTGCCGATGGCGATTGTGAACGCGAAATCCTCATCAGGAATCGGCGGCGCTTCGGCGACAGCGATAGAAGCGCGAGCCGGTGGTTCCGGTTCAGGCTCATCGAAGGGAAGTGCGGACTGAGCAAGATTCGGAGCAACCCTCCGGCGTCGCGAGCGATAGGATTGGAGACGCTGCGCGAGTTCGCCACGCCAGGCGGGATCCGAGTCATGGCCGGATTTAGCCTGCGCGGGCTCCAGGTCAAGATTGAGGCTCGGGTTTTCCTGCGTTCTTGGCGCAGAGCTCACCGCTTGGGAAGAAAAATCAACCGCAAAGGATGAGTCGCAAAAATTGCAGACGCGTAGGCTCGAAGGCTGTACGGCGCCACACTGCAGACATGTTTTTGTCACCGGTCGTTTTTGCGCTGCGGACGCTTCCACTCCGGTGAGGAGGGAACCATGTCAAGTTACCACAAGCGTGAGAAAGTCAAGACAAGATTGCGATGCGAATGTGGCTAATCCGTCAGCAGACAGCCTTGGCAGGAGTTGATGGCGCCAGCCGGTTGTTACGACTCTATTTGCTGGGCAAACATATCTCTGCTGAACGCAATTCTGCGCTCGAGAGTTACGGCGGCAAAATAGGTGCACTGCCCCCGTTCCGTCTCGGTCCAGGCGGACAACGCGGGAACGAGTCTTGCTATCGTGGCGCGTACGAAACTCAAGAGGCCGAAGTAGGCCCCAACGGCTTGAACCCCGCTGCGATCTTCGGGCCGGTCCGGGCAAAGCTGCAGGAGTTGAACCACCCTTGCAAAGTCATCACCCGTTGCGGCGTTCTTGATGCCAGTAACATCCTGGACTTCTGGAGAAAGCGGATGCTTGATGGAAGCCGCGATCAAAGAGCGGCAATAAGACACGAAGAACTGCAGCAAAAAAACCACCGAGCAGACGAGAATGATTCCGGCCATCATCGGGGGATCACCGCAAGGCGCGCAGGCACCAGCCTGGCATCTTCAGGTAAGCGCCAAAATGCATAAGCCCAAGCTAGCGGCAGGAATATCCCAAATACTTGGACGAGCGGGACGAAAACGGAGTACAGGGGCGGATACAAATTCCGGATAGCGTAGTTGGCGGCAAAGAGGCTGAAATAAACGCCCAGAGAAAGCACGAGTTGGATGAGCCGCGTACGCGTCTCACGCAGCTTCAGGATAGCGCCCCACAGAATATAAGTAAGAACAAGCCCAACGAAGTAAAGGTTCTGCGAGAGTTCCACGACAAAATGTGTGACGAGCTTGGTAGCCGATTGGTGCACCACCGCATAAGTGAACAGGGCAGTGCCCGCAAGAAGGAGCACGGTGCCCAATTTGACATAGCGCTCAGCGTGCATTTCGCTGAAGACGTGGGTGTAAAGAGTGCTCAGCGCGAAATAGAGGAAGATGGTCAGGATCGCGTCGGAGTAATAGTAAAAATACTGATACTGCGTGGATTTAAGGCCGTATTCGCTGAGGATTTTAAAGCGCCCAAGCTCGACGACGATCACGCCTGCCATGTACAAATTTAAAAGGAAATATCGGCGGACGGCGCGCTTCTTAAACGCGCACACCAGCACGGCGGCCTCGCAGAGGAGACCTACAAGCCAGATGAAATATGTAAAAGGACCAGGCACGTTCCTGCCAATCTACGCCCCCTGATCCCCGCTCCGCAGAAAAGCTAGGTCAACGTCTGCGGACACCGCGCAGTTATCAATAGGGCGTTGGTGGAGCCGGTGATGCGCCGTTCCGATAGGGTGTCGGTGGTGCTGGTGAAGCGCCGTTCCTATACGGTGTCGGCGGTGCTGGTGAAGCGCCGTTCGCCATAATTACAGAGCCGTCGCCGTGCGCTGTAACAACGGTTTTCAAGCCCATAGCCCCTACCAAAATGAGCATGGTAAGGAATACCACCGCGAGTTTCTTGGACATTATGCCTCCGGGGATTGATGACACCCAGAGACACTCTATCCCTTATTACAGGGATGTCAAGCAGCTCGCGCTACGAGTCTGTACCGTATAGGTACACACCTATCCGGTCTCACCTTCGCCAGACTTTCGTCCAACTAGATGGGACCGTTAGTTCGCAACGCGAGCAGGATAGGTTTTAGGACTGCTATGGTCAACGGTACTCTGGTACTAAGAGATCTGGGACTCCAGGAGAGCCTGGCCATGCCACTAAATTGAGCAGCGAGCAGGATGGAATAGGGGAATTCACAGACTGTAAGCCGATCTGGTTTTGGTCGTAGACCTAGGGAACAGTGTCCGACAACCTAGCGTAGCGGCAGCGCCGAAGCTGGGCGTTAGTATTTCGTTCGGACCCCCTCCCCCGGTTTTTTGTAAATGTTGATTCTAAGGAGTTTAACATTCGCATAACCCGTTTAGAATCAACATGTGTAGGCGCCATTGTAAATGTTGATTCTAAAGAACTTGCTTGCACTAAGTTTGCGCAGAATGCCGTGAGTTCCGAAAGTAATGCGAACAACAAACTTAGGCCGCAAAAGCAGTCTCCAGAAAGCAAAAACGCCAGCAGGGTTGCTGGCGCTACTGAATCGAATCAAACTGTTACCTAAAGAGTATGATACCGCGACCGATAATTTTTGTCAAGGAAGAAAAAGAACAGGAAAAGGACAGGCAGTAAGATTATTGTAGCCGGGGTCCAATTCCACGTTTTGTCCGAGCAAAGCGCGTCAAACTAGCAGTACTGAGGAAGTTTGCAAGGCCAATCTTGGATTGCTTCCAGATTGCGAACGACCCAACTTCGATCGCGTGAGCACCCCTTCCAAGATTGGTTGCCGATAACGCCACCTGCCAATAACTGATGCGCGTGTCCCGACGATTCGACATTTCGCGGGAGCCCCTGCCGTCGCGCTTTCCCCTTGCCAAACTAGGAGAGCATTCATTAGACTCCTAGCTAGACTAGGAGACCATTTTACTGTGGGTAAAACTGCGGAACTTCTTCCCGGCACACTGGACATGCTGATTCTCAAAGCGGTGTCCTTGAAACCGCTGCACGGATACGGCGTATTGCAGCGCATCCGGCAGATCTCAAAGGATGCGCTGGAGATTCCACAGGGATCCCTGTATCCGGCCCTGTACCGATTGGAGCACCACGACCTCATCGCCGCCGAGTGGGGTCAGAGCGAGAACAACCGGCGGGCGAAATACTACACATTGACGGCCGCGGGACGCCGGCGACTGCGCGACGAAACGGCCGGCTGGAATCGGCTCGCGACTGCGATTGCGGCGGCCTTGAATACCACGTCGGAGGAGGTGTGACATGTTCAAGCGTTGGCGTTCTCTGTTTCGTGTGCTCACGCGGCGGCGGGATTTCGAAGATGACATGACGGAAGAGCTTCGATTCCATATCGAACAGTACACCAATGAGCTGGTAAGCTCCGGCATGTCACTGGAAAAAGCGGCGCGCCTCGCGCGGATGGAACTCGGCAGCCTTACCAACATCAAAGGGGATTGCCGCGAGGCATTTGGCGTTCACCTATTTGATGAACTTCGAAGGCAGCTGAGTTACGCCGCCCGATTGCTGCGAAAAACGCCTGGATTCACAGCCACTGCTCTTTTGACCCTTGCCGTTTGTCTGGGAGCCAATCTAACGATTTTTGCCGTGATCGACTCAGTCCTGCTCCGTCCGCTGCCAGTTCCCGAGCCCGACCGGCTCATGATGATATTCAATACTTATCCGAAAGCCGGCGTCGACCGCGACGGGTCCTCGCTGACCAACTATTACGAGCGCCGCGGCCGCATTCCCGCGTTCAGCTCGCTCTCGATCTATAACTATGGCACAGAGATTATCGGCGAGCCTGGCTCGACGGAACGCGAGCAAACCATGCGGGTGTCTCCAGATTTTTTCTCCACTCTTGGGCTCGGCCCTCTGATTGGACGCACTTTCACCGACGAGGAAACGACTTCTGAAACCGACCACGTTGCCATTCTTTCCGACACGTTTTGGCGGCAACGATACAACGCCGATCCCAACGTGATTGGAAAGCAGATTCGCGTAAACAGCGTTCCCAGAACGGTGATCGGCGTCTTGCCGCCCAGCTTCCGCTTTCTCTCTTCCGATGCCCGGGTGTTCCTGCCCCTTGCATCGCGCCCGGAAGATCGCGGGCCATCGCGGAGGCATTCCGGCGGAAATGTGATCCAAATGATTGCCCGACTCAAACCGGACGGTACTCTCGCGCAAGCCCAGTCTCAGATCGACGCGCAGAACGCGGCACTGGAAGTCGACGACCCGCAGGCCAAGATGATTGCCGATGCGGGCTTTCGTTCGTTGGTGGTGCCATTGCGGGCGGACCACGTCGCAGCCGTGCGTCCTACACTGTTGCTGCTGGAGGCAGGCGTACTCGTTCTTCTTTTGATTGGGGCAGTCAACCTCGTGAACCTGCTTCTTATCCGTGCCAGCGGCCGAGTTAAGGAATTAGCCGTCCGCCAGGCGCTTGGCGCAGGTTGGAGATACCTCGTGAGCGAAGTGGTCGTCGAGACCGCGTTGCTCACGTTCGCCGGAGGATTACTCGGACTCGCCGTCGGCGCCGGCGGAATCCAACTGCTACGCGCGTTGGGAGCTGATCGCCTACCCTTGGGAAGTCGCATCGTTTTTGACGTGCGATTAGCAATGCTCGGCCTGGTCGCAGCCATCGTCATGGGCATCGTGTTCGCGATTCCCATCTCCTGGTTCCATCTTCGGCGGCATCTCGGTAATGCGCTTCAGTTGGAGAGCCGGGGTGGAACGAGCGGCCGCGCGCCTCAAATCCTGCGTCACAGTTTTATCGTCTCTCAGATTGCCTTGGCGTTTATTCTGTTGGCCGGAGCGGGTCTGCTGGGCCTCAGTCTTCAGCGAGTGATGGCCATTTCTCCAGGCTTCCAGTCGGACCACGTCCTGACCGGGCAAATCTTGCTTCCGTGGGCAGACTACTCGGAGGCAGGCCGCCTGAAATTTATGGAAAGCTTGATGGACAAACTCGACCACCAGCCGGGAGTGTCGTCCGCGGGCGTAGTCAACAATGTGCCTTTCAGTGGCAATACTGGCAAAAGCGCCGCCACGGTAGCGGGTCACGTTCGCCGCCCTGGCGAATCCGCTCGAGGGCACTATTCTTACGGAGTCGCCGGCGACTATTTTCGCGCGATGGGTTTCTCCCTGCGGGCAGGACGATTCCTAACCGCCGATGATTCACGTCGCTCCGAGCGAGTCTGCGTTGTGGATGAAGACTTCGCCCGATACTACTGGCCGCACGCCAGCGCTATTGGCCAACGATTGTGGGACGGCTCCGAAGCGGGAAAGGATGCCGAAGCATTCACCATCGTCGGCGTTGTTGGTGGGGTGAAACAAGCGGGGCTCACGGAAAACGAGGCCCAGGGCGCGATTTACTATCCCTATGCCTTCCGCATCGGCGACAGCGTCTTCGTCGCCGCCCGGACCAGCCTGCCACCGGAATCGTTCGCGCTGACAATGCAGAAGGTGGTTCGTCAAATCGACGCCGACGTGCCGGTCAGTGATCTTCGGTCGATGGACACTCGCATCGCCGACAGTCTGGTCGCCCGTCGGTCCCCAGCGCTGCTGGCCGGCCTCTTCTCGGGGATAGCTCTGTTGCTCACCTCCATCGGCACCTATGGAGTGCTGAGTTATGCCGTGGCACAGCGCCGCCGTGAAATCGGAGTGCGGATGGCCCTCGGGGCGCAACCCGGGCAGATTCGAATCCAGTTTCTCTCACTCTCGCTACGCCTGCTAACCGCCGGAACCGTGTTGGGCTTGATCGGAGCATGGCAGGCGGGCCGCGCGATGCGGTCGCTGCTCTTCCAGGTACCACCGCTTAACGTCGAGGTCCTCGCCACTGCCGCGTGTGTGACGGCAGCAGTGTGTCTGGCCGCCTGCCTCCTGCCATCGCAACGCGCCGCGCGAATATCCCCGATGGAGGCTCTCGCCGAGAAGTAGGTCGTCGCCGAGCTACGGTGTACTCGGAAACGACCCCTTTTCACTACGGCGCTTCATTCGCAAACTGTTCCTGAGCCAAATTAGGGAAGCAACCATCCCTCCAGCGGCTTGATTGCCGAGAGATTGGGTTTACGTCATCGAACTTGCCTGGTTATTTGCGGCCGATGAAACGGACGCGGAGAGTGACGGCGCGATTTTGTCCGCCGGTGAAGGCGCCGAAATTGGGGGCGTCGACGTTGTTCACCACGGTGTCGGGATTTTCGCGATTGAGCGCGTTGACGGCTTCCACGCGGACGCCCCAGAGGAAGCCGCGGAAGCCGAATTTTTTCTCGATACCCACGTTGAGGCTGGAATAGACGGGAAAGCGCGAGG
>Ga0210402_10003848_pt1 | contig 13908 bp, 13 predicted proteins | sample IncBWC7MmetaG_FD_161055 | JGI IMG/M metagenome (GOLD analysis project Ga0210402, IMG submission 161055) | Forest soil microbial communities from Barre Woods Harvard Forest LTER site, Petersham, Massachusetts, United States - Inc-BW-C-7-M | ecosystem: Environmental > Terrestrial > Soil >...
CGCAGGTTAACGCTGATGCGACGGAACCAAAACCGCAGCGAGGATTCATGATGGTTCCTTTGGGTCGATACAACGATCTCGGTCGACGCTTGATCGATGCACAAAAGATCGGAACGGAGATCATCACCGTTCAGGGTCGTGCGCACTCTTGCGAGATCATTGATGCGGTCTATGATACTTCTCCCGAGTTCAAGCCGCATTCAGGGACCATGCACAAGCGTTTTTCTATCGATCCATCCGATATGTTGGTGCTTCGCGAAACTCAATCGAGTAACGATGGCTTGGAGTGGACAGCGAATATAACGTCGACTTCATTTGATTTGCCGCCCTCCGGAGCCATGGTTCAGGCTCTGCGAGATTTCGCTGCTTGGGCTAAAGATCGTCCAGATTGGATCGGACGTTCCGTTCCCGATCTCAAACTGACGCAGCTCTCCGGCTCCTCGGTGAGCCTGGCCGAACTTCGCGGTAAACCCATCCTGCTTGATTTCTGGGGAAGCTATTGCGCTCCTTGCAAACGCACCACACTCCACGCACAGGACCTCGCGAATCGGTACAAGTCTTCTGGCTTGACTGTGCTTACACTTACCCAAGATACGGCCCAGGACGCTAAGCTCTGGAGCGACTATAACCATGTGAACCTTCCAGTATTGTTGGATCCGGATGGTGCGGCATTTAAGGCATTTGATGTCCAAGGCGTTCCGGTCACGATTCTCATCGATGAAAACGGCAAAGTTGTCCATTATTGGGTGGGGCTCGATGATCCGTCATCAATGGACTCTGTTCTGAGTGCAACACTGCAGGGACATTCTGTTTCCACTGTCGATGCAGAGCCACACCATTGAACTAGAGACCGCTACGTATAACGAAAGGATTACGTCGCTATCTTGATATTGCTATCTGCGTTAATCACGGGTACTCTGTTGAACGTCCAAGGGGCTGATTAATTGGCTCAAACTGCCACAAGCCGTCCATCTCGCGCGTCGCACGACGCGCGGACCCCTGTATTTATTGACTCCAGCGAGGTGTAGCAGTATGTCACCGCTCTCTGTCGTGCAATTTCGAGGATGTTGCCGAAAGACTATGTTCACGTCCGGACTATGTTGAGTGGAATGACGGTGCCAAGCAGGGCGCCGGGGTTGCGCACCCTGGAGTTGACATAGTCAGAGGGTTGCGAGGAATGCGAACAGCTCGTCATCGGCGTGGAACTTGCGAAACTTACCGCCCATGGGCTGAAGCTTGGCGAGCGGCTTTTCCTTGATGGAGAGGTCGGCATGTAGATATTTGTTGGTGGTTTCGATACTCTCGTGCCCCAGCCACAGAGCAATGACGGCGATGTCCACGCCGGACTGAAGCAAGGCCATCGCAGTGCCGTGTCGGAGAACATGAGGCGATATTCGCTTTTTCCTCAGACCGGGGCAGCGGCTACACGCCCGTTCGACTGCTTTGTGAAGCAATAGGTGAATTGCGAAGCGGGTCAGCGGTTCTCCATGAATGCTGGGGAATGCAACCGCCTGTTCCTGAGGACCGAGTTCGCGGAACCACTCCTTCAGAATCCGCGCGGTGCGAGGCCAGAATGGGACTATGCGCTCCTTCCGGCCCTTGCCATGCAGTTGCACGTAGCTCTTCCTTGCTAGGGTAATGTGTCCTTGGCGCAGTGCGCTGATCTCCGAAACACGCGCGCCAGAATTGTACAGGGTTAGAAGCAAAGCATAGTCGCGTCGGCCTCGCCACTGTATGAGGTCGATAGAGGCAAGTATCGCATCCATCTCTTCCCGTGTTAGGTACTCACGCACCCGAGTGTTGGTGCGGTTGAAAGGGATCGCCAGAATATGCGCGGCGACGCCGGTGCTGGCAGGATCGTGCAGCGCCACCATGCGATAGAAGGAGCGGATCGCGGTCAACCGTAGGTTGCGGGAAACGATGCTGTTACCGCGGTCCTTTTCCAATCCATCCAGGAAGCGCAGGATGATCCCCGCATCCAGTTGTGCAATGCGCAGGGACGCCGGCTCGATGCCGGTCTCGCGGTGCTCGAACTGCAACAGCAGGCGAAAGGTGTCGCGGTAGCTGGCTACCGTCTGCGGACTGACGCGCCGCTGGGTGACGAGATAATCGGTAAAGAAGAACTGGAGAAGCGGACCAACAAGACCGGAGGCTGTCATTTACCCGTTCCTCCCACTGCATACCGGCTTTCGCGCTGCGGATCTTGATACAGCCGTTCTCCCAGTCGATGTCACTAGGCAAGAGGGCGGCGACTTCTTCCGAGCGCAACCCGAGGCGTAGAAATAACAGCAGGAGCGCACGGTTGCGCAGGTCGCGCGGCCTGGAACCTTCACTGACCGTCCAAAGCGCACGCACCTGATCCTCAGTGAGCCCGCGCGGTAACTGTGCATGTTGCGGGTTGGCAATCGAAGGCAGTGCAACATCCCAACCGCCGGAGATGTATCCTTCGTCGGCCAAGTAACGCAGCACACTGCGCAGCACCATCAGCCACGCACGCTGTGTCTCTCGGTTGTGCAGGCGTCGAAACTCGCCGGTCACAAACTGCACAACGTCGCTGAAGTGGAAATCGCACCAGGAAATCCGCCCAGACGGGAAAACGAAGGCCAACAGCCTGTGAACAACAAAGCGATGAAGACTGCGCGTGGAATGGGACAAACCACGCCCTCTGAGCAGGTGGGCATCGTACTGCGCCTCAAAATCCACAAAGCGCATACCCGCGTCGTTACGATCTTGCATGGATACTTCTCCTGCCGGCCAGTTGCCGGTCAGGAAAAGTGTGCGCGGCGCACTATGTTAACTGCCAGAACCAGGCTGCGCAATGACTACGCCTCCACTGGCGGCTCAGCGCGGACCCACTCAACATAGTTCGGACGTGAACATAGTCTTTCCTATGTTGTGATTAACGTAGAAAAGAGTACTTGTGAAAGCGGCTCATGGCGGTGAGGTAGGCTGTCAGCGTTTCGCTATGTCCCTGTTCAAGCTGCTGGATAAGGTGTTGCACGTTGGCGGCGATAACTTCTTTCGCCGTCTGCCGCTGCTGTTGCTTTTGCTCTCTTCCTTCCATTTTTTTGCTCCTGGTCTGCCCGGTCGGGCGTTTTTGTTTCTCACCAGCGCAGCGAGACAAAACGACTGAACGGTCAGACAGGACAGAACGACGACCGGGACCCGGCGTAGTCCCGAGTGGCAGGCGCGGCCAGTGACAAAGTTGTTCTTGGACTTTGGCGCGCAGTCGGCGCTCACCCGAAGGGACGGCCCGGAGCGGCTGAGCGGAGGGAACGACGGGGATCGGCGAAGTGGCCGGAAGTTGCGTCAGCCACCTTGCACTTCGTTCTTTTAGCCGGTACAAAAACGCTATGCCGAAGAAGGTGCCAGCGGGTTCACGAAAGATAGGCTTCATCGAGACCATGGATTGCCTGCCGGTCTCGAAGCTTCCGGATGGAGCGGAATGGGCCTACAAAATTAAACTCGATGGATATCGCCTTGAAGCGGTGAGAAACACGAGAGAAGTCACGCTCTAATTCCCGGCGTCAGAATGTTCTGAACGATCGATTCGGATACATCGCAACAGCTTTACCTGACATCCAGATGAGCACGGGGGTAGTGTCTGCGGTCAGGCGAAAACGCTGTTCGCTCTCTTGGAGCCTCTGCTCTAGTTGTGCATTGTTGTTGGGAGGCATACTCGCTCCTTTATACAGATTCTTCAGTATCGGAACTTTGAGTTAGCGCGAGTTGTCTATTCATTCGGAACCCGCAGCATGGCAATTGGCGTGATCGGACAAGAGCAGTTAAGGTTTTCCACTTGCCCGAATTTCGCCCTCGGTTTTGGCCGCTCGTTGGCGATGGCGGGTGAGAGATTTCTCGGGAATTTCTCTAAGTGATTGGAAAGAATGGTGGCCAGGGACGGGATTGAACCGCCGACGCCGGGGCAGGTGGCCCCTCATCGGTTCTGAATGCGTCATGGTGCGTTCCCATCATGACCTGCATACCCAGTTGGCAGGCAGGATCAGATGTGGGCTCCAGCCGCTGGTCGCGCTCGTGTCGATTTGGACTTGCTCGTTGTGTGAAGCTGCTGTCGTTCTCTACCGAATTGTGAATTCCTCGTTCCCACTCCACAGGCGATGTGCGGTTTTAGTTCACGCTCTTGAAGTCTTCGTGAACTGTCACAACCTCGAAGGTAAGAAATATCGCTTACTTGGGTGCAAAGGGAAAGACACGGCATTTCGCTTGATCAAGGAAGCGAAAAGGGCGGTCTAACTGGAACCTACAGAACGTCTGTTCATCTCAATGTCTTTTTGGCGCCTCGGCGGGCAACTTATTATTACGCGTTCCGCACATCTCCGACCCTTGGACCTTCATCTACGCTGACACCGCTTAAACGTGCGCTGAGGTGATGAGTCATGGATAGACCACCGAATTTCGAGACCGAATACATTCTTACGCAATCCGTTCCTTACGAGTGTGCAGACGAAGGCAAGAAAGGAACTCATGCTTCCAAAGGGATTCTGCACACAGGGCGCGTAGTCTGGGTTCGCAGTGACTCGACTGAAGTCGGAACTCAGCCGCGCGTTTCGGTCTATGTGGAGGGAATAGGAATGGTCTCATTGGAGCAACGCTTCATAAAGCGCATCGAATGAACTGATGTAGGATTGGTTTCCCCATTAAACGCCATTTGCAGACTCCTTTCGCTCATTCACCTGTTGAATTCCCCGACTGACGGCTAGGGATCTTTGGTTACTTGTGCGACCTAACGCTCTTTTCAAATTTCTCTTGACATCGCATGGCTAACTGTATACTGTCTGTGTACAGTAGACAGTGAGCGACACACTTACATTGCGCGTTGATCTGAACTCTACGGTTCCCGCCTACCGGCAGATCGTAGATGAGCTGCGAATTCTGCTGGTGAACGGCAAGCTTGCACCCGGTTCAGTGTTGCCGTCGGTCCGCAGGATGGCGGTCGATTTGGGGGTTCACTTCAATACCGTGGCCGAGGCCTATCGCACACTTGCCGAGGAGAACTGGCTCGACTTGCAGCATGGGCGGGGAGCGACGGTGGTGAAACGCAACACGCCGACTGCTTACAAGGCCGAGCTGGTGCAGGAGTTTCGCCATCGCTTACGGGCGCTGGTAGCCGAGGTGCGCGCCGCAGGAGCGTCTGCTGTGACGATACAGGCCGAGCTTAGGGAATTAGTCGATGAGGTAAAGCTATGAAAGTCGAACTCTTGATGTCTCTCTATCCTTTGCTGCTGGTGGCGGTGATCTTGCAATTTATGCCGCTACTCACGCGGAGAGGAATTTTCTTCAGCGCAACAGTTGATCCTGAGTTCCCGCGCAGTAGCGAGGGCCGACGGCTGCTGCGCTCCTACTGTTGGCAGGCGGCGCTCTGGACAGTGCTGGTAACTCTGCTGACGCTGTTTAGTGTTCACGCACACCCGAACTTCGGGAGAATGATCGCACCTATACTTCTGCTTGTGGGCGCGGCGCTGAGCTACTGGCGCAAGTTTCGCGAAATTCACGAGCGCTATGGAGTCAAGGAGCCGGAAGTCCGGCAAGCCAGCCTCTCCAGCTCACCTGCGAAGGAGAACTTCAATCTATGGATTACTCTTGCGCCCTTTCTGACACTCGCCGCGGTCGCAGTGTATCTGCAAGTGCACTGGAATAATTTCCCGCTACGCTTCCCGGCACACCGGGGAGCGGATGGCAGGGCCGACGGCTGGGCCAGCCGAGACTGGCGAGGTGTCTATGGCCCACTGTTGTTTGGTGCGTTCCTGAATGTGATCCTGCTGGCCCTGGCCTGGATCCTTTCGCACGAATCCCGTAAGACAGTCATGCGCTATGTCACGGTACGATGCGTGCAGTTCCTGCTGTACCCGCTGACCCTTATGTCGATATTGGCGGCCCTGCGGCCGCTGCTGAGCACTTCACTCTGGCTGGGTCAGGGAGTACTGCTGGTGAGCATCGCCGGACTGTTGTACTGGTCCTACCGGAAGATCACTGCTCCGTCAGCGAAGGACGAGGTCCCTGAGCCGCGTGGCGACGATTACTGGAAGGCAGGAGTTTTCTACTGGAACCCGGACGATCCGGCAATCTTCGTCTCGAAGCGCCTGGGCATCGGCTACACGATGAACTTCGCAAACAAATGGTCGTGGCTTGCGATGGGAACCATTGTCGCGGCGTTGCTGATGGTTGGGCAGTTCCGATAGAACCTTAAAGGCATCGCAGCTCAAATTAAGGGCACGATGATGATCATTTTTGTGATGTAACAAACCGGAGATGGGTTTATGCCGATTCCTCTCAAACCTCAAGATTTCGTCGATGGCGCCGTAGGTGCGGCGGGCGACAGTCCGGATAACTCCTTGGTCACGCATGAAGTCCTGGCGAGAACCCTCGATCAGGACGATACGCTTACAGCCACAATCACAGGCGGTGTACCGTTCTTCTCAGTGCTGGATTTTTGGGTGGGAGAGCTTCAACTCGAGCGTGACGCTGGAGAAGGTCCGGGAGGGAAAACTCTGACCTTTTGGAACGAGATTCGCGAGGCGGGTTCAGATGGCGGACCCGCACTCGCGGTGCGGAAAGGCCAGAGGGTACACGTCGAGATTGGGCTGCGTGTGCCCAAGAATGTCCTCTCGGCTACCGCTCTCGCCGGCGTTGTGTCGGTCCGCGGTGCCACGACCGATATTGCCGTATCGCTCAGTGGAACCTATACACCATCCGCGCCTCCGACTCCCCCCACCGGCGGAGGCGGCGGAGTTGGTCCGGGTCACGTCCCTGTTGGCGGAGGCGATGGTGGCGGTGCTGGAGGACCTGCCGTCAATTGCGGACAACTGCAAACGGATTTAAGCAACACCCAACGCCAACTCGCGCAATTCCAACAGCAGTTAAATAACACCGGAGGCCCGGAGGGTCCCGGTACACCGCGCGACCAGATCGAGAAAGCCATCGCGCTCCTTCAGGACGAAATCGCTGCAATCGAAGCCACGATTGAAGAAAACGGGTGTAACGAGCTCCCCACCGGAGGACCCAGATTCCTGACCTTCGATTCTCCGGTCTACGGGACCATAGCCCTCAGTGGCGCGGTTTTGGACAAATGGCTGGCATGCAACTCCCTGACAACCGCCGGCGGGCAGAGCGTCCAGGAATTTCTCGGTATGCCGGTGCGCCCCACTCAGTTCATCCGCCAGACTGACCGGCAGGTGGACGTGCAGGAGTTCGAGCACGGTGCGATCTTCGACGTGGAAGGAACGGAGTCGCCGGTTGTAGTCTATGGTCCGATCTATGCACGCTATCACCAATTGGGTGGTCTCGATGGCTTCCTTGGCGCACCCACATCCGACGAGGTCGATGGCGTCAGCGGCCGTCTGTCCACATTCGAAGGCGGTCAGATCGTCTTTGATCCCGTAACCAATGTGACCCACGAGGTACACGGCGCCATTCTGCAGCGATGGATGCAGCTCAATGGTCCCGCGGGACCTCTGGGCATACCCTATACGGACGAGATGCCGGTTAACGGCCAGACCCGGTGAAATCGGCCGCTACCAGTTGTTCATGGGGCCAAAGAATAGCGGCGCCGCTATCTACTTCAGTCAGACAACCGGTGCGTGGGAGATCATGGCGCCGATCTACCTCACGTTTCTAACCCAGCATAGCGGTCCTATCGGCGACCTTGGCTTCCCCACTGGCGCGCAGGAGACCAACGCGGCTGGAACCATCTTCCACAGCTTTCAGAAAGGCATCCTCGTTACACCCGTGAATGCGAGCCCGGTAACCGTCACCAGCGGCCTCAATCTGCGCTTGTTCCGCTACACCGTGGACGACGACTTCAACGTTCAGATCAATATCACTGCGTCCACTGGCCAGCAAAACGTGGGACGCATGCCGGCAGACGGCCAGTATGACGCAGGTAGCCAGACATTTGGTCCGGACACGCTCCTGACAGTCCCGGCAGTCGACCACGGCTCTAGCGGCGTGTTCCTTCCCAGCGACGAAACGATCCATATTCACATGGAGGCGATATCGGAAAGAACGATAGGTGAAGACGACCGCAAGGGGACCATTGACCTGACCTACGACATCGATAATGTGTGGGGGCTGACCGAGACAGACCACACGCATCAGAACGAAGCTTTCACCGCGGAATTCGCCATTCAGCCCAACGACACTGCGGTCATAGTCGACTCCGCCAACTTCAGAGAGCAGGCCTACTGGCCCTTCAAGAATTTCGATACTGATCCGCTTAGCTGGGCCCAGTATGAGAAGACCTTTCGCGATGTCGTGGAAACCGACAAGCACATCGACCTGAACCCACTTCACTTGAATGTACACCTGTTCGAGATCCTGTTCTATGAGACCGTCTACCGCCTCCTCGCAAAGGGCGGCAACTGCTTCGGCATGTGCCTGGAATCTCTGTACGCCCGCACGGGACGGTCACTTTTTTATCGAGCCGATCTTTAGCTCCAATAGTTATGTAAACGATGGTTATGTTACGAGCGGCGATAAACTCCACCTCGAGAATCCGAACAGTGCGGAAGTGGGCGATGAGATCAACGTCAAACATGGTTATCAGTTCGGGGCCGATCTGATCCATTGGTTCCTGGGTAAATGGACCGCCGGTGCGCTTCATGATCCGGTGCGCGCTTTTCGCGAGAGCCGTGACGCCTACCAGCGTGGCGATTGGCCTGTCTTCAGCGTGTCCAATGACAACGAATTCAGTCAGGATGGCCACTGTGTTACGCCGTACGCGTGGAACGGGGATACCTCACCCATCCTTCCGGGACAGCGCTGGGAGATTCTGTGCGCCAATCCGAATTACGCACCCGGAACAAACCCGGACAACAACGATGATCACTGCAAGATCTTCATTCGGCCATTCGAGCAGCAGTTCGAGTTTCATATGTCCGATGATGACACGACCCACAAGTCGATCTTCTGGACAGGTTCGAACACAGACGGCGGGCGCCTCCTGACAATCCCGTTTTCGATGCTCAGTTCACAGCCGGTGACAATCGGTGACGAGATCATGGCGCTGCTGGCTGCCGGAGTGGTCATCATCCTGGCGGACAGCGGGCAGTCGAGCCAAATCACCGACGAACAGGGACGGACACTGTTTGCGACCCCAGGCGTCCAGATCGTAAATCCCGATCCAGGCACGCGCATTCCAAATCTCATGCCCGTGCCGCACCGCGAGGCTACGTACGGCGGCCTGGTCTCCGAACTGTATTTCTGGCGTCGCGATGACGGCCCATTACGCGGAGTCCCCGCCTCAAACATCAATGGAATGGAATTACATCACGACATTCTGGGGAGTGCCGGCGCTTCGTACCGCTATGTCATGCGCGCGCACTCGACGTTAACGTCTTTCACCGCCGATCAGGGCAGCGCCAGTGGTCATCGCATAAGCCTGTTCAATCTCGGCAGCGCCGCCCAGAGAGTCATGATCAAGGCGCCGGCGGATTCAACTGCACCAGCGACGACATTCAGCATTCAGACTGCCGGGTGGCAGACCAGCCACACAACTCCGATCTGGTTTGAGTTTCAGGCGTCCATGGGCGGGAACCAGGAGTTGCATTTCCATGCCGGCAATGGAGGTACGCAGTTAACCGCACACAGCCCTAACTCGGATGCGACGCTCGATATCCGAATGCTGACACGTAGCTCGGATCCAACTGCCGACCCGATCGCAGCCTCAAGATCAGAAATAGTGTTACCAGCCGGCCAGGTCGTGCGATTCGAGCCGTCTTCCTGGCAGCCCGAGGCGCTCAATTCCACGCCTATACGCCGGGCTGTTATCCCAGCCTTCGGCTCCGGTCAGGTTCTCGACATCACAACAATTTGACCTCTGGAATCCGATGTTATGGCTGGCGTACTTACGTAATCCAGAATGTGCGAATGCAGCCGCGCGGCATCGGTATTACGCACGGCTTAGTCATTCGTTCCTCCGACTTATCTTACTTACAGAGAGCGTGCTTCTGAGGCTACACTCCTGAGAACTTGGCTAGCATTTGCCGACGTGTCTGCTGCTGACAGATCACGGGCAATCAGGAAGCGATCCAATATAGGAAGAGTAGCCAATTAACCGGCGAGAATCGTCTGCTTTGTTCTAACTGAGATCCGGATTCAGCTCGAGTTAAACTACCAGCTATGCGTTTCGAGCTAGACCATCTGTTTGTCTGTACTGATCCAGGCGCTCCCGAGGCGGAAAAACTTGTTCAGGTCGGCTTGCGGGAGGGTCCCACAAATCAGCATGCCGGACAAGGTACGGCAAATCGGCGGTTTGCCTTCACCAACGCCATGATCGAGCTGATTTGGGTGAGTGATACAAACGAGGCTCAAAGTCCAACTACAAGACGTACTTTACTTTGGGAGAGATGGTCTGGCCGAAAGGGTAACGCTTCTCCTTTCGGCATTTGCCTGCGGCCCGTCGATTCTCGAGACACAGAGCCACCCTTTCCCGCATGGGAGTATCGGCCAGCGTATCTGCCAGATCCGCTTTTCATGCATATTGGCGCAGCGGGAATTGAGGAGCCGATGTGGATTTATCTGAGCTTCATGCAACGAGCTCAGCGCGAACAGTGGTTCATCGAGCATCCCATTGGTATTCGTGAGATCACCGGCTTAACTCTGACCACTCCCGTTCCACTTCAATCTCACGCTTCGCAGAGAATAATTGAAAGTGGAATTCTAGTAGCTCGAACAGGCGCGACCCCGTTGCTCGAAATTGAATTTGACGGCATGCGTCGAAACGAACAAGTGGATTTCAGGCCTCATCTGCCCTTCATCTTTCAACTGTGATTTCACTTTTGCAGGGTTAAGGGATCCCTCTCGCGCCATCGGAGCGCGGTGCGCTACCGGATCATATCGCTGTTATCTGCCGCTGGAACGTCGTCTCAAAGTAATGCAGCGCGCGGGTCGGCGTCTCGCCGGCAAACTGAGCGAATTCGTGGATCATATGCATCTGGTCGTAGTAGCCAAACCGCTGCGCAACCTCAGTCCACGAACCACCGGGACAGCGGGCCATCCGATCGAGCGCCGCTTCGAACCGTGCGATGCGCGCGAACAGCTTCGGACTCACGCCAACTTTTTGCAGGAATATTCGTCGAAATTGGCGCACACTCAGGCCGGCACGATTGGCCATGGCCGAGATGCGTCCAGCCCCGGCTTCCGACAGCATTTGATGGGCCGCCGCCGTGACTCCGTCCCGGGCACGCTGCGTGGACGCGCTGAGTGAGAAGTCGGTTGGCGACAGAGATGCGCTCTTCGAAGGAACGGCAATCGGCGAGTTGCTCATGGAAGCGCGCGATCATACGACGAAATACCGATTCAGCATCAAAATTTCGATCGGTGAATTCCCTTCACCTGCTTCCTCCCTGCTCTTCTACCATGGCCCTGATGGGCCTCGTTATTTCTGAGCCAAAGCAGGTGTTACTTTCCGACCAAATTTATCCTGAAAAGGCAGAGGGTCTAGCTGCAAAATTGGGCCAAGGTCAATTGTGCAGAATGGAATATTGCACGATTGGTGCCGAGAAGGTCAGCGGATTTGGCCGAAGACCGCCGACTCACTTCGTAGTTCCTAACTCGTCGATAGAACCTGGAGAAACGGCGGTGATGGTGCGGAAATCCCCTTGTGCTCCGTTTCTTCGCTCGTCCACAGTGGAAAGGAAAGGATACGAATCGGTATGGCCTCCAAATCGCGGAGACATCGCTTGATCGAAATCGACTGGCCCGAATTCGGTGTGGCTACCTGCCCGCCGCCGCCACCGACTTCCGAGCTCGAAGCAAGAATCGACACCTTGCGAGCCAGAATGGAAGACCTCAAAATCACACATACCGTCGTTTATGGTGACCGCGAGCATTTCGCCAATTTAACTTATCTCACCGGGTTTGATCCCCGGTTTGAAGAAGCGCTACTTATCGTCGGCAGGACGGCCACGCCGCTCATTCTTGTGGGAAACGAGTGCGAGGCCTATCTGGGCATTAGCGCCCTGCATACTGCAGGGCGAATGCGTCATGAGCGTTTTCAGTCGTTTTCTCTGTTGGGTCAACCGCGGGACCGGAGTCGCGCCCTGCGCGAGATCCTTGCAGACGAAGGCATTGCTCCGACCGCAATTGTTGGCGCCATAGGATACAAGTATTTTTCCAACGACGAGCACCCAGACGCTGCTCATGTGCTGGACCTACCGTCCTACATCGCAGACACCCTTCGGGAGCTGGTAGGCCAAGAAAATGTCTTCAACGCCACCGACCTATTGATGCACCCCGATTATGGCCTGCGCGCAAAGTGCACTCCCTTCGAAATTGCTTATTTTGAGTACACGAATGGACAAGCTGCCGAGGCGGTTAAGCGCATGATCTTTTCCCTGCGAGAAGGAATGACCGATCATGCGGTGGTCGAATCCGGCTGCCTGAATGGAGACCCTTTGAGCTGCCACGTCACCTTTGTCACAGGTCGCAACGCCAACTACGGCCTTTGCGGACCCAGCGGCGAGGTGATTCGCCGTGGCCAACCTCTTGCATTCAACGTCGCCTACTGGGGCAGCAATATCTGCCGTGCCGGCTGGATTGGCGGGAGTGCCCTGGACCTGTCTGATTCAGCCTCGGATTACGTTCCAACTTTTGCGGGGCCCTATTTCGAAGCCATGAGCGAGTGGTTCGGATTGATGAAGTTGGGTACTACGGGAAACAGCGTCTACGATCTGATTCAGGATCGCCTGCCTTTTGATAAGTTCGGAATCTACCTCAACCCCGGCCATCTGATTCATCTGGATGAGTGGATGAGTACTCCGTTTTATCGGGGCTCTCAGATTCGGATAGCCTCGGGCATGGCTATCCAGGTCGATGTCATCCCGCAATCTAGCAAATATTTCTCCACCCGCATGGAAGACGGCCTGGTGGTTGCCGACGCGGAGCTAAGAACGAAGCTGAAAGAATCCGCTCCCGAATGCTACGACCGATGCCAGAAGAGACGCTCCTTTATGAGCGATGTGCTCGGCGTTGAACTACCGGAAGAAGTCTTGCCTCTCTCAAATACTTGCGCTATTGTTCCTCCGTTTTTCCTGTCGCCGAACACCGTCATAGCATTGGAGACCTAGCAATTTGCCCGATTCCTGAGTCGCCGTGATCGAGCGCCAATTTTGCGCAGGCCGCGTTCAGGTTCATGGTGAGACCAAGTAGAGCAACGCGTGTGCTTCTCTCCTGTATTGTTTATTGACGGAGATTTCCAGGTGATCCCTGAGACTACTTGTCCCGACGCAGACCCTCAGCTTCGTCCGAACTCGCTCGGTCTTTCGGAGCTGGTCTTCCAGGGTGTTACGCACATCGCGCCGGCCGCCAACATCATATTCACTTTTCCCATCATTGCCCTCCAGGCGGGACCGGTTATGCCGCTTTCGTTCCTCCTCTCCACCATGGTCTGCTTCTTCATAGGGAACACCGTGTCGCAGTTCTCCCGGTACATGCCGTCGAGCGGCGGCTACTATTCTTTCGCCACGCGTGGGCTCGGCAGCCGCAGCGGGTTCATGGCTACTTGGAGCTACATGATCTACGAGGTCCTCGGAGCGGCCGGAACCACGGGTTTCCTTGGCTACCTTATCTCCGACATGTTGCAAAAGCAGCTCCATGTGAACATTCCATGGTGGTCTCTGGCCTTGGCAACCACTGCCCTTATCTGGGCGCTCACTCACCACGGCATCCAGTTGTCGGCCCGGATTACAGCCCTTCTGGGTGGGATCGAATTGCTGATCATGTTAACGCTCGCGATCACCTTCCTGATCCATCCAGGTCCGGGTACCACATATCTTGCGCCGCTGAAGCCCTCTTCGTCGCCGCATCACTTCGGAGGCATCCTTGCCGGGATGGTTTTCTCCATCCTCGCGCTGAGCGGTTTCGAGGCTCCGGCGCCGCTCGCCCAGGAAG
>Ga0210402_10003850_pt1 | contig 13904 bp, 12 predicted proteins | sample IncBWC7MmetaG_FD_161055 | JGI IMG/M metagenome (GOLD analysis project Ga0210402, IMG submission 161055) | Forest soil microbial communities from Barre Woods Harvard Forest LTER site, Petersham, Massachusetts, United States - Inc-BW-C-7-M | ecosystem: Environmental > Terrestrial > Soil >...
AGCATTTCTTGCGTTGCATTTCGGGGCCGGGTGAGGTGCGTCGGGGGCCGCACCCCTTTTGGTTCGGTTCCCTTACTGCCTGCTCACGCCCGTAAGAGCAACCTTTTCGGTATGTTGGAGGCTCTCATCCCCGAATGTGACTTTGAGGTTGGCGTGCGCGGTTTCCAGTTCGGAAGTGGGATCAAACTCGACGTTGATTGTGCAGCGGGCGCCGTTCTTCAAGCTCGAGCCGCAACCGTGGGATACGACATGAAACTGCGCGCCGCAGTTTGACGGCGACGAGCATGTGCTGTCGATCTCAATGTTGCTGATGTTCAGGGTCAACCCGGAGTTGTTGGTCAACACCGCTGGCGCCGTGGCGGAGTGTCCCGGGCTCACGTTGAAGAAGAGGCTCTCGGGGGTCAAGCTAACGCTCGGGCGGAGGTTGGGACTCTGTGCGACGGCGGTCCCGGCACTGATGGCCAGACCTGCGAACAAACAGAGCATGGAAAGAACACTTACGGTGAATTTACGCATTACATTTCTCCTATTAGGTTAAGGTTTTGAGGGCTCAATTCGCCCGTGAGGACAACTTACGTCAGCGAGCAAGACAGGTTGTCGCGTTGCTGTCAGGAGATCATCAAATGATTGTCAAACTTTGGTGGGCTGAGGTCAGGGCGAAACAAGGCCAACACAGTCAGGGAAGCGCCCGCTCTCCACGTTCATGCCCAGAACGTTCGATCCAGGGTGCGGTACTGGATGGCCTCGGCGATGTGTTTAGGCTCAATCGCCTTTCCTCCCTCGAGGTCGGCAATGGTTCTGGCGACTTTGAGGATTCGATCATGGGCGCGAGCTGTCAGGCCTTGTTGAGCCATGGCGCGTTCTAACAGTTTCTCGCAGTCTGCTGAAAGCTCGCAGAATGCGCGAATGTGCCGCGGCCCCATTTGGGCGTTACAGTAGAGCTTCTCCCGCGGCGAGGACGAGAATCTCCCTAACTGCGCTCCACGGGCTCGCATGACGCGTTCACGAATCCTGGCGGAGCTTTCCGGTTCGGCACCCGAGCGCATCTCCTTATAGTTCACAGCAGGGACGTCGATATGGATATCGATGCGATCCAGCAACGGCCCCGAAATCTTCGACATGTAGCGCTGAATCAAGGGAGGCGTGCAATGGCACTCGCGTGAACGATCATTGAAATACCCGCAAGGGCATGGATTCATGGCCGCCGCAAGCATGAAGCGGGCGGGAAACGTGAGCGACATGGAGGCGCGGGCGATGCAGACGGTTCCATCTTCTAGAGGCTGGCGCATCACCTCCAGAACATTTCGCGGGAACTCAGGTAGTTCGTCCAAAAACAAGACGCCGTTGTGAGCCAGCGAGACCTCGCCGGGGCGGGGAACGGCTCCGCCTCCGATTACCCCCGCATCGGAGATGGTGTGGTGGGGCGAGCGAAATGGGCGCACGCCAACCAGTCCGGCGCCAGGATCCAGCACGCCGGCAACGCTATGGATCTTGGTGGTTTCAAGGGCTTCTTCGAAGGTGAACGGTGGCAGAATCGTTGGCATGCGCTTGGCCAGCATGGTTTTGCCGGAGCCTGGAGGACCGATCATCAGGATGTTATGGCCGCCGGCGCACGCCACCTCCAACGCGCGCTTGGCGGAATGCTGACCACGTACGTCCTTGAAGTCAACGAGAAATTGCTGGGCCTCACTGAGTAGAGTTTCGCTATCTACTTTGAGCGGCTGGATTCCGTTGCCCGTGTTCACGAAACGGATCACATCCAGCAGCGATTTCACCGGATAGATTTCCACCCCGCCAACCATCGCCGCTTCTTTGGCGTTGAGTTCCGGCACCACCAGGCGCGAGATCTTTCTTCCGCGTGCTTCGATAGCGATTGGGAGAGCTCCGCGAACCCCACGAACTCCACCGTCGAGTGACAGCTCGCCAACGAAAAGGCAATCCGGCACCTCCTTCTTATTCAGGCCACCGTAAGCCCCCAGGATTCCAAGGGCCATTGGCAGGTCGAAGCCGGAGCCTTCTTTGCGAATGTCCGCCGGAGCAAGGTTGATTGTGATGTGAGTGGGGGGAATGTCATAGCCGCAGTTCTTCAATGCCGCCCGCACTCGATCCCTGCTTTCGCGGACGGCGGCATCGGGAAGTCCGACGGTATGGAAGTGATCCTCCATTGTCTTAATTCCAGACACGTCAACCTCGACCTCGATGATGTTGGCATCGATGCCATAGACCGCTGCGCTTAGGGTCTTATAGAGCATAGGGCGTTATATGAGACACGGAACTGTGCGCCGCCAAAGAGATCTTGCAGCCCAGTCGTGACCAGGGTCCACGACAAGTTATCCAGTTTCGACCCTACGCCCTGCGGTCGTGAATGAATGGTGACGGATGTCACAGAAAAGTTGTGACGAGTGAACAGCCGCCTTAGGTTTCGTCTGTGAACCAAATTACCCAACACGCTTTCGGTTGTTTGCACCGGCACGGTGAACTAGGATGCGCCTAGACCCGGCCCTCGTCAACCTGCGGGGAAGATGGCAGGTGTGGGTAAACCCTCTATGTCGGAGCCAGAAAAACAACCGGCGCGTCCTGCCGGCGCACCCACCAATCTGGAACAGGAAGAAGCCTGGCTGTGGCGCGTTGCACTTCTGTTCGTGGTTCTGCTGGCCACGGGATTGGCAGTGGAATCCTGGGAGCGGCTGCAAAACCTCCCCTACCATCTGGGTTTGCTTTCGCTTGGTTTGCTCTGCGTGGCCATTGCGTTTGCCGGCTTCGCTTACGGACGAAGGAAGAGGGTCACGGAACTGAGGAACCTGGTCCGCGGCCTGCAGGAGCGCGCGGCCACACCCACGGATGAGCAACTCGATCAACTCGGAGAGCTCATTGCGCGTTCACAGCGAAGCTTCAAAGAACTGATCGATTCTTTCGACGACGTTGCCTTTGCCACTTCCCTGGAGGGGAAAATAAAGACCGTTAACCGGCGTGTAACCGAGTTGCTTGGGATTCCTTACTCCGAAGTCGTCGGTCATCGGGTAGACGAATTTCTGGACGAACCGAAGCGCGAAGATGTGGATCGCGGGTTAGCCCGGTTTCTTGAGAAACGCCGTTGGTCCGGAATGGTGTCGGTTCGGCTGAAAGCAAATTCACGGACGCTCTATTTTGATTGCGCCCTCAACGCGATTGTGAAAGGTGATGAGGTTGTGGGCCTGAGTGCGCTGGCCCGTGACGTTACGGAAGAGCGCGAGAAGGAGCGGCGGTTTACCGAGTTGTTCGAGACCCTTCAGGAAGGCGTTTACTTCAGCACACCGGAAGGCAGGTTGCTCGACGGCAACGCAGCTCTGGTGCAGGTTTTGGGGTATGACAGCAAGGACGAACTTCTCTCCCTCGATTCCCGAGCATTGAACTCCGATGTCGATCAAAGCGCGGTACTGGGCCGAACTGCGGATGATCAGGGCGGTGTGCGAACGCGGGAAATCCTGTTGCGTCGAAAGAATGGAACGCTCGGTGTCTTCCTCGACACATCACGCGCGGTGTGGGATGCGGGAGGAAAGATCGTACGTTACCAGGGCACGCTTGTGGACGTAACCGAACGTCGGGAGATGGAAAAGGCCTTGCGTCGCCAGGAAGAATTCCAGCGCTACCTTCTGGAGAGCTTTCCTGACCTCATCCTGGTAATCGATCTGAATGGACGTTACAGCTTTGTGAGTTCGCGAATCTACGACCTGCGCGGCTACAAGCCAGAGGACCTGCTGGGGAAGAAAGTTGAAGAAGAGCAGGACTATTCTCCCGAACTGGTGGTGCTGTATCGCGACTTGACCACGGGCAAGAGAATGTTCGGCTCCTGTGACTATAACGCGCGCCATCGCGACGGAAGCTGGCGCACCATGCGGGCGTCAGCCAGCCCCCTGTTTGACGCGGAGAACAAACTGAGCGGCGCAATCGTTTCGGTCCGCGACATTACTGTAGAGAAGAAACTGGAGCAGCAGATCATTCAGAGCGAACGGCTAGCCGCAATGGGACAAATGATCGGCGGATTCGCGCACGAATTGAATAATCCGCTGACCAGCATCCTGGGGATGTCGGAACTGGTGCAGGACAGCGAAGCCCCAGAGCCGGTCCGGAAACAAATGCTGGTTCTGCAGCAGCAGGCGCGCCGAGCCGCTGAAATTGTTCAAAACCTGATGTATTTTTCCCGTCCTCCAGCGCCGGGCAAGACTCCGATCGACCTGGGGGAGTTGGTACAGAGGACTTTGCATCTCCACGCGTATTCCTTGCGTAAGAGCAACATCACGGTCGATTTCTTGAAGGAGCCAGTTCCGGCTGTCAGTGGAGACGCCCATCAATTGATGCAAGTCTTTCTGAATTTGATCTTGAACTCGGAGCAGGCGATGCGCGAAGTGCGCGATCGAGGCACTTTACGAATTCGCATAGAGAAGCAGGAAAAGTCGGTCTCCGTCATTTTTCAGGACGACGGCCCTGGCATTTCACCGGAAATCCTGCCTAATATTTTCGACCCTTTCTACACGACCAAGCGCCCGGGCCGCGGGACTGGACTCGGCCTCAGCATCTCCAAAGCCATCCTGCGGGAACATAACGGAAACGTTGAGGCCACTTCTGGGCCGGGCGGCGGCGCCGTGTTTACAGTTACTTTGCCCGTGGCAAGTGCGCCTTCTGTTTGAGTTGAGTCGCACCAAGGCTGGCTGTGTTTACGATTTCTTCTTGGTGGACTTAACCTTTAATGTCTTCGCGTATTCGTAGCTGAATTCCAGATATTTCCGCAGCTCTTTTGTGTTCTTCAGCAACGAGTCAGGAACAGCGACATACTCTGGCATGACCGTGCCGTATGCCTCAAAAAGCTTGCTCTTGTATTTCTTGAGAAATTCCTCGCGCTTCTGCTCCGGGAGCCGGATCGCCAACCTGGCGGACTGGTGCAGCAGCGTGAACATATTGCCATTCAACGCGGTATATGGATTGGCCGCGCCCTTGCGTTCGATCTCGGGGATGGTCGCGATCAGCCGTTCGTACAGTTCCACGGTCGAGTTCGCATTTGTGCTCTTCTTGTTGCTTGCTGGCAAGGTTCTTACCTCGAAGGTAATGGCAGAAACGAGGTTCCAGGCGCGTTGTTTGGACACGCATGCGACACCGCGGACCTATCGCTCAACTGCCATCGCGACCGCATTGCCGCCGCCCAGGCAGAGGGCCGCAATGCCACGGTGTACATCGCGGCGGATCATCTCATAGATGAGAGTAACCAGGACGCGCGCTCCGCTGGCTCCGATGGGATGCCCGATGGCGACGGCGCCACCATTCACGTTCACTTTGTTGGGATCAAGTCCGAGTTCGCGCATCACGCCTAGAGCCTGTACGGAGAAGGCTTCGTTCAGTTCATAGAGATCGACATCTTCATTCTTCCATCCGGTTTTCTCCCAAATCGTGCGGACCGCACCCACTGGAGCCATCATGACCCATTTGGGCTCGACTCCGCTGGTGGCTTGCGCCACGATGCGCACCATGGGTTTGGCGCCAAGATCTTTCGCTTGCTTGGCACTTGTGACCACCAGAGCAGCAGCGCCGTCGTTTACTCCAGGAGCGTTGCCTGCAGTGACTGTGCCATCTTTCTTAAATGCTGGTTTCAGGGAGCGCAAAACTTCGATCGTCGTATCTTCGCGGGGGGATTCATCTTTATCGAAGACGACCGGTGCTTCACCTTTCTTTTTCGACGGTAGCTCAACTGGTACGATCTGCGACTTGAAACGGCATTCTTTGATGGCGGCTACCGCTTTGCGATGCGAGTTTACTGCGAACTGGTCCTGCTCCTCCCGGGTGATGCCGTATTTTTCCGCGACGTTCTCCCCCGTGATGCCCATGTGGTAGTTGTTGTAGATGTCCCACAGCCCGTCGTTCACCATCGAGTCAACAATCTGCGCGTTTCCCAGGCGATATCCCTTTCGTGCTTGTGGGAGCAGATAAGGTGCGTTGGTCATCGATTCCATTCCGCCGGCGACTACTACGGAACTGTTCTCAGTCTGTATTGCTTGTGCCGCTAGCGCCACGGCTTTGAGTCCCGAGCCGCAGACTTTGTTTACGGTCATGGCACCTACCTCAGGAGGGAGACCACCGAAGATTGCGGCTTGCCGCGCGGGGTTTTGACCGAGTCCCGCAGAGACAACGTTGCCCATAATGCACTCGTCGATTTGCTTGGCATCGAGGTTAGCGCGCTTCACGGCTTCACGAACTACGATCGCGCCCAGTTGCGTGGCGCTCAAATCTGAAAGACTTCCCTGAAACTTTCCTACCGGAGTACGACAGCCGGAAATGATGACGACATCGTCGAAAGCAGCCATTCATGTGCTCCTGCGATTATTTCTTGCCCTTCAATTATAGATGTGACGCAGTGGAAAAGGATGAATTCAGTTGAAGCGTCGCGCTGCTCGACCCTCCCATTGCTTTGTCCGCAGCCGTTGAGCCGAGTTCGAAGTGACCGCAATTCCGCCGACTATCGCGTGAGAATTATTGCCGGCTGACATGACCGACAATCTCCCGACGGTGAAATGTTCCGCTTGAGTATCGCTTCAGTGACTTTGGTGTATGGGTCGCATGCTCATCCAACATCATTTTTTTCTTGACTTCACTTTTTATAGACTCTATACATCAATGAGTTGCAACAAACGACCGTTGCATTTCAAGTCCATGAAAAATGGAAAGGGAGAATAGATCAAATGGCAACCAAAAAGAAAGCAAAGAAGGCCGCAAAGAAAAAGCACTAAGAGCCTTCAACAAAGTAAAAACCGCGGGGACGCTAAATGCGTCCCCTAAGTTTTTGTACGGTAGATACCAAGGAACCTTCCACAGCGCTGCTGACCCTGAACGCGGCCGACAAACCCGTCCATTGTCATTCCGAGGAGCAAAGCGACGAGGAATCTGTTTTCGCCGGTCCGGCGAAAGAATCTACACCTCGCATGACGATGCGTGTTTCCCTGCGACAGTCTGGGGAAAGAACTCCAGAAGCTTTGTGGCTAATTCCTTCCGGCTGATTTCTTATCGACGGTAAATGCGTGCAACCGTTTCTCGGTAGCGGGGCAGAGGCTACGGTAGGCGCAAAAACTGCAATAGAAACCGGGTTTGGCATCAAACTCCTGGGCGGCAATCTTTCCTGCAACCTCTTCTACCTCACGTTTGCAGTCCTGAAGTTGGCTTTCGCTGCGCCGCGTAACCACCGAACTGTTCTCCTCAAGGTTGTAAAACACAATCTGATCGGCGTGGTATCCCCACTTTTCGCGTGCGGCCAAAGCATAGATCGAAAGTTGGAGGCTCCTGTCGGCATCTTCCTGTGAGCGAGGCCTGCCCGTCTTGTAGTCCGTAATCGCGACACGACCGCCGCCCAGTTGATCGATCCGGTCGATGCGCCCGACGACCTTGGCCGGTCCGATCTGCATTTCAAACCACTCTTCGGTGTGCAGTACCTGGGGCACGGGAAATTGTTTGCAGCGGGCCAGAAACTCGCGCAATTGCTCGATCCCCTGACGCTCGTAGAGTTCCTGCTGATATTGTTCTTCAATGCCCGCTGACCTCAGGTCGGTCTTGAAAAGGTCGATCAATAGGTCATCCCCGATGGTCCTTCCGAGGCGAACCGATTCATAGTAAGCCAGCAGGATCCGATGAATGGTGGCGCCGTACTCCATAGCCGCCGGAACTTCGCCGGGAATCCTCAACCCGCGCCCCAGCTTGAATTGCAGCGGACAGATCTCGTAGGTCTGCAACGCGCTGGCGCTGAGTCTAGCGCCGAGGTCCATGGCTGGAGGTAGCTTGAGCCATTCAGTTACAGGCGAACCGGGCAGTGCTGGAGCCGCTTCGGCAAACAAGTCGGTTTGGAACTCGAGAGCGTGACGCTGCCGGAGCCACGGCTTCAGACTCGCGTCTTTGAGCAGGTCGCGCAGAAAACCATCGGGCGTAGGGTCTTTGCCTCGCCCCTTCCGAGCGTATACGGTGAGCGAATCCCTCGCGCGAGTCATGGCGACGTAGAACAACCTGCGCTCCTCCTGCCGGCAAAATTCCTTGTCATCGAAAGGAGGTATCGACCCGCCGCCTTGCAACTCGCGGGGAAAGTCGACCAAGGATTCCTTGTAAGACGACGGAAACGAATTTGAATTCGCTCGGATGATGAAAACGTGATTGAACTCCAACCCCTTGGCGACGTGCGCTGTCATAAGCCGGACGGCGTTCTCAGTACCCGTCGATATCGGGATCACACCACCCGCAGTTCGGAAGTACTGGAGGTAGTCGATGAATTCGCCGATGTCGCCAGTCTTGGTGATTGCCTTGGGCTTCTCCTCCCACCGCTTGACGAATTCGAGCACAGCCGCGATCGCAGGCGAACTTCGATTCAATCCGAACTGCCGAATAATTATGTTCAATACCCCCCTGCTGGTGGTCGGCGAGCCGGTCACTTCATCGCGGACTTGCCGCAAGGCATTCAGCACCGCGTCGCCGTTTTCCATTTTTGCGAGAACCGAAGCCATACCGGATTTCCGTTCCTCCCGCGGAATCGCCTTGATCCCGGCCCGCAGCTTCTCCGGATCGATGGCGAACTGAGGAAAAGACGCCACCCGGAAGAGGCTGGCGCTGTCGTTCATCGAGACAACCGCTCCCAGGCAGGCAAACAGGTCGCGCGCCTCGGGCGTATCCATGACATCCATGTTTTCGATCGCGAACGGTATGCCCTGCTCAACCAGCTCCGCCACAATTTGCTCGCGATGAAAATGTTGCCGGTAGAGTACCGCGAAGTCGCTCCACTTGCAGCGCAGCTTGCGTTGCCGGTCGCGGATTGTCGTCACCAGGTCGGCAGACTCGAACTCCTTCGCAGCCAATACAACCGCATCGACCACGGAACTGGACAACGCTCTCCCCTCGCGAGATGCTTCCTCTTCCCGGGAGGAAATCAACGCAGAACGCTCGTAGGCCGAGGTTGGACCTCGCCCCTGGAGGAACACAGGCGGGTTCTTCGAAATTAGCGCGAATGCCGATTTCAAGATGTTGGTGGTGGAGCGGCGGTTCTTTTCCAAAACCACCATGTTCGCTTCCGGAAAACATTCCTGAAAAAGTCCGAATGCGGCGCTGGAAGCCCCACGAAAACGATAGATAGCCTGATCCGGATCTCCCACCGCGAAGACGTTGCGTTCTACTCCGGCCAACTTCTCAAGAATCTTGACCTGAGCGAAATTCACATCCTGGAATTCGTCCGCAAGGATGAAGCGCGTACCCCGGCGCTCGGCAGCAAGCAGTTCAGCGTTTTCCTCCAACAACCCATGCGCGTGGGTAATCATGTGGCCGAAGGTGCCGAGGTTGTCTTCGCGAAGCAGGCGCTCCACGGTTGCAAATACGCTCGCGATTTCCTGGCAGCGTCCGATGACCTCTTCGTCTGACAAGGTATCGGCATCTTTTGATTTGCTCACTCGCGGAATCGCGACCTCACCTCGCTCAAGCCGGTGAACGTAGGCCGCGTATTGCTCGGGGCCAACCAGATCGTCCTGGCAGCGCCGCATGAAGCTGAGGAGGTCATGAAGAAACTGACTGACATTGGCTGCGCGGACGAAGTAGTTCAGCCGCAGCTCGCGGATGCGCTTCCGCAGGTAAATCCAGATATCCTGATCATCAAGCACCCCGAACTGCTTGCCGTTGCGGGCCAGAAGTTCGTTGCAATACTCGTGAAATGTCGCAATCTGCAGGCCGGATATACTTGTGCCGCGCAGCTCGTCCCGCACCCGCTCGCGCATCTCCTGCGCCGCATTTTTTGTGTACGTGACAGCCAGAATTTCATCGGCTCGAGCGTAGCCATCGCGCACCAACCGCGCAACCCGTCGGGTGAGGACCGTGGTTTTACCCGTGCCCGCGCCGGCGACGACCAGCAAAGGCCCATGTATGTGTTCGATGGCTTCACGCTGGCGTTCGTCGGGTTCGAAGGCTCGCACAGCCGGGATGGGTTTCGCAACAGCCACTGGGCAGGAGAATATCAGAGATGGTTGAGGATATTTTAAATGGATGGTGTGGCACGGGCGCTCTCGCCACCCTGTGATTCGCGCCTATGCCTGCAACTCCGCAAGAACCACGGCCAGGCTGGCAATCGCCGCAGTCTCGGCGCGGAGGATTGTGTTCCCCAGAGATGCCGAAATCCAGCCCGCTTCCTGAAACAATTTCAATTCCTCGTCTGTCCATCCGCCCTCCGGACCGAGAGCAAGAATCACGCCGCCGTCGCCAGTGTAAGATTGCAGAACATCTTTCAGCGTCGCCTCGCCTTCCGTTTCGGAGAGAAGTATGCGCAAGCTTCCCGGCACGGCAGCGGCATCCTTCAATTTCAAGGGTGCGGAAATCTCCGGCGGAGAGATTCGGCGGGACTGTTCCGCAGCTTGCAGCGCAATCCGTCGCCACCGTTCGACCCGCTTGACGGCTGCAGCGGCAAGATGCGCTTCGGTTCGCCGCGCAATCGCCGGAACGATACAGGCTACACCCAGTTCAGTGCACTTCTCGATCGCCCATTCCATACGATCGAACTTGAAAATAGAAAGAACGAGCGTCACCTGAACCGATGTTGATGTGGAAACCTCGTCGCCCAGGTCGAATTCAACCCGGTCCGAATCGATGGACGTGATGTGTCCACGCCGAACTGTTTTTCCAGTGGTGATGTCGAATTCCTGGCCGACGCGGGCGCGAAGCACCTGGGCCAAGTGCCGGGCATGGTCGCCAACAAGAAACGCGCGCGTACCAGAGTATTCGTCGGCAATCCAGCGTCGGCGGGTCATGGATCTACGGACAAGAGCTCAAACCACAGACGGACACGAAAAATATCGCAGAAGAGGAAATTTGGGCGTTGACCCCGCGCTACCCGAAGATGTCTTTCACCTTGCCCAACAACGTCCGTCGCTGCGGCTTGTTTTCCACCTGAGTCATGCCGTCCAGCTCCTGTAACAACTCTCGTTGACGCTTGTTAAGTTTCCCGGGAGTATGCACCCGAACCTCGACGAACAGGTCGCCCTTCCCGTGACCATTCAGCACAGGCACGCCTTTGCCCCGGATGCGCATCGTCGTTCCCGATTGCGTTCCGTCCGGTACTTTCAGGGTGTGGTCACCATCAAGCGTCGGTACCCGAATCTCAGTTCCCAATGCTGCCTGGGAAAATGAAATAGGAATTACACAGTGCAAGTCGTTGCCTTCACGCTCGAAAAATGGATGTTCTTTGACATGAAGCACAACATAGAGGTCGCCCGCCGGTCCGCCGTGAGCCCCGGCTTCGCCCAGCCCTGAAAAGCGTATGCGCGTCCCGTCTTCGACACCGGCGGGGACTTTGGCGTCCACCGTTCTCTGCCGCAGCACGCGGCCTTCACCTTTGCACTTCAGGCATGGATCAGTGATCACGCTGCCAGCCCCCTGACACGTGGGGCAAGTGCGGGCCATGCTGAAGAATCCCTGCTGGTAGCGCACCTGGCCACGCCCTCCACACGATCGGCAGGGAACGGGAGCTTTGCCGGCAGCGGCGCCCGAGCCTCGGCACTCTTCGCAAGTCTCGTGGCGCCGAACCGTAACGCTGGTTTCCGTGCCGAACACTGCCTCTTCGAATTCAAGCGTGACGTCCTCACGAAGATCGGGACCACGCTGGGCACGGCTTCCCCTGCGGGAACCGCCGCCGAAAAGATCTCCGAAACCGAAAAAGTCTCCGAAAATCTCGCTGACATCCTGAAAGACCGTCGGATCGAATCCACCCGCCCCCGCCCCGCCCACGGCAGCATGTCCAAAGCGGTCGTACGCAGCCCGCTTGTCCGCGTCCGCCAGGATGGCGTAAGCTTCGCTGCATTCCTTGAATTTTTCTTCGGCGTCCGGATTATTCGGATTGCGATCAGGATGAAACTGCAGCGCCAGTTTGCGATAGGCGCTCTTGATCTCCTGATCATTGGCTTCGCGGGCAATCCCAAGAACTTCGTAGTAGTCGCGTTTTACGTTGCTGGCCAGAATAGTTCCAAGTCCTTTCGAGTTGATTGCAAGCTAGTGTTTCGGATTGCGCGCAACTTTGACCATCGCGGGGCGTAGCAGGCGGTCCTTCAACTTGTAGCCTCGTTGCAGCTCTTCAATAATTTGATGATCTTCGGCATCTTTGGTATCCACCATCTCGATGGCCTCGTGAAGGTGGGGATCGAAAGGCTCACCCGTTGCAGGGATCGGACGCAGTCCCAATTTCTGCAGCGCGTCCTGCAATTGCTTGTAGATGAGATCAATTCCGCTGCGGAATTCGGACTTCTCCTTGCTTGTTTGCAGCGCCCGTTCAAAGCTGTCGAGCGTGGGCAGCAGTGCCTTGAGCGCGTCCGACACGGCATATTCGCGAAAGTCTTGCTGCTCGCGGGCGGTGCGCTTGCGGGCGTTCTCAAACTCAGCTTGCAGACGGGCCAACCGGTCGATCAGCGTGTCCCTCTCCACTCTGAGTTTCTGCAACTCGCCAGCTTCCGCTACCCGCGAGGAGGAAGCGTCGATCGACACACCTTCGTCTTCGGCACTTTCCGACGCGGGCAGCTCATGCGCCGCATCCAGTTCCTGAGGGTCTACGTCTGATTTTCCGTTTGTTCTTGCCATAACTTGGTATTTACTCAGACTCGTTCAAGATTTTGTCGAACAGGCGGGCAATATAAGAAACCGCCGTCATCGTATGTTCATAGTCAATCCGGGTCGGCCCTATCACCGCCAGCGATCCCATGACTTCGCCGCCCACGCGCGCAGGCGCGCCAATCAGCACGAAATTTCGCATCGAAGGCAGCGTCTGGTCGAGTCCGATCACCACTCGCACGGCCTCCTGCTTCGCATCGAGATACGCACCCAGCAACCCGACGATTTTCTGTTTCTCTTCCAGGGTCTTCAGCAACTCCTGCAAACGCTGCCGGTCCTGCTCTCCTGCGACAAGATTCGCGGCGCCTTCCACGTAAACCGTTTGGGCTCCATCGTCGGCCGTCAATGCTCCCTGTTTATAAAGTTGCTCGACCGAAGTCATAAGCCGGTCATATTCACTGCGCTCCTGCTCGAGGCGCCGGGCCAACTCAACTCTCATTGCTTCCATCGTCCAGCCCCGGAAGTTCTCGTTCAGGAATCGGGCAGCTTCGTCCAGATCAGCCTGCGGAAGATCCAGGCGCAGCACACGATCTCGAACCAGACCCGATCGCGTCACCAGAACCGCCAGCACTTTCTGGTCGCCCAGCCGGGAAAAATAAACATGCTCCAGTGCGTTCTTCGGCCCGCCAATGGCTACCGCCACTCCGACATTGCGCGAGATCAGAGAAAGCACATGCGAGGTGCGCTCCATGAACTCCTGCACATCCGACACTCCGTGAAATGACTCCTGAATAATGTTCTCGTCGCTGTTCGAAAGCCGCGCCTTGCCGCTTAGTTGCTCAACGTAATAGCGGTAGGCTTCCGTACTAGGCACACGGCCGGCCGAAGTATGAGGCTGCTCGAGGTACCCCGAGTCTGCCAGATCCGACATGACATTGCGAATCGTCGCCGGACTCAATCCTTCCCGGTTTCCGCGCGCCAGCGTACGTGACCCCACCGGCTCGCCCGTGGCAATAAAGGTCTCCACAATCGCGGTAAGGATTTCGCGTTCCCGTTCGCCGATAGACGGTCCCGGAGGCATACACTCCTTGTATCACATTGAGCCGGCGGGGCCAGCCGACTTCTGTATCACTTATAGCTAACTGATGTAGATGCAACACTTACATCGCAGGATGCAAGAATGGCCAGTCTGAATTCTAGGAACCACCGCGAGCCTCTGTCAAGCCTTGGCAGGATCCGCGATAGCGCGATCCAAAGTTGCATCCCTCAGCTGACCTGCAGAATTATTTTTGAAACGGGGTTTTGAGCGCTATGGCCTGGTTACATCAAGA
>Ga0210402_10003851_pt1 | contig 13901 bp, 9 predicted proteins | sample IncBWC7MmetaG_FD_161055 | JGI IMG/M metagenome (GOLD analysis project Ga0210402, IMG submission 161055) | Forest soil microbial communities from Barre Woods Harvard Forest LTER site, Petersham, Massachusetts, United States - Inc-BW-C-7-M | ecosystem: Environmental > Terrestrial > Soil >...
GATGTCCACGAACGAGGCCTCGACGCCCGCTGACGCGGCCACCTCCTGGCCGAGGTCGCGCCAGAGGGCGCTGATGCCCGGGATCCCGCCGTCCTTGATCACCACGGCGAGCTTGCCGCTCCGGTCCGCGGCGAGCGTCGCGGCCGTTGCAAGAAGCCGCCGCACCTGGGCCTCGGAGTAGCGGAAGGAATGCTCGCAGAGACGACCCTCCCGCTCGTGCGCGGTTTCGCGCCAGTCGCCCTGGTAGATCCCGCCGACGTTCTCGCGCACGACGAGGATGTCGACGCCCTCAAGAAACCGGGACTTCAGCCGTCCGGCCTCGGCCAGGAGCCCGGACGGCTTGAGCGGCGAGATTTTGCAGAAGAGATCGAACCTCCGCCGCAGGTCGTACACGAACCGACTCCCGCCCGGCCCGCAGAGGACGGCGCCGCCCGCGCCGAAGATCTGCCGGCAGAACTCGGAAACGTCCTCGGTCAGCGCCCCCCCCGTCATCAGCTCCGCCTCGCGGCCGATGGCGCCGCCCGAGCGGATTTCGAAACGCGCGTGGCCGCCCGACTCCGCCGCCGCCAGCACGGCGAGCGCGGCGGCGACGACCTCGGGGCCGATGCCCTCGCCCGGCAGCACGCCGAGCACGAAGCGGCCGGCTGGCACCGGTCGCGCACCGCCGCGGCAGACGGCGTCGCTCCAGCGTCGCAGACCCCTGAGTTCGCCCGATTCGACCCGCACCGGCACCTCTTTTAGGGAGAGTTTACTTTCTTCCCGGCCACGCCCGCCAGGCGCGGAACGAGCCCGACCCGCTGCCAGGGTCGTTCGGTCTCGAAAGGGGTCATAAGATCGAAGGTCCTCCGATGCCCGGATCATTCGCCATCGACCAGACCCGGTCCGCGGTCCTCACCCGCGGATGGGGAACGCTGACCGGCCGCGACCTGCTCGCGCACGCCCGCACCCTCGCCGCGGATCCCCGCTTCCATCCCCATTTCTGCCAGCTCGTCGACCTGCGGGAGGTCACGACGGTCGACGCCAGCAGCGCCATCATCCGCGAACTGGCCGAAGTCAGTCCCTTCGGAGCGGGCGCGCGTCGGGCCATCGTGGTGTCCACGGACGTGGCCTACGGCATGGCGCGGATGTTCCAGATCCTGCGCACGACTCCCGACGAGATCTTCGTCTTCCGCGACATGGACGCCGCGCTCCTCTGGCTGGGGATGGCCGAGTCGAAGGCCGAGCTGCTTTCGATCCTCAAGCACGCGCCGCCGATTCCGTCGGCCTGACCGACGACCGGACCGCGGCCGGAGGCGCCGGCTATTTGCCGCGGCGCTTCTTGGCGGCCGCCTTTTTCCTCGCCGCGATGGCGATCGCCGCCTGCCGTTCCCCCGGCGAAACGAAGGGCAGCCCGCGAGCCTCGTCGGGATCTCCGACGACCGGAGCCTCCCCTCTCAACAGGGCCGCGACTCTGGCCTTGGCGGCGGCCGACGCAGGTGGGCGACGGGGCGAAGAGGGCTTCATTTGGCGCGCTCCTTCGGTGACGCATCGGGACCGACGGGTCTCGAACCCGGCGGTTCACGATCAACTCCAGGCGGCTGAAAGGGCGACCCGCCCGTTGTCCGTGCTTCTGTCTCCGTCCGCCACTTCAGCCGGGTGGCGTGTGGGTCACGGCCAACCCGCGAAGTCTATATCGGCAAGCGTCGCCCGGCGCGCGCGCCTCCGGACGACGTCGCCCGCGAGACGGGTCGATCGTCGCGGGCTCGCGGGAATCGAGGAGGGCCGCTCGCGGGCCGCGGTGTCTCGCTGCCGCTCGAAGGCGATCGCCCGAGCGCGAGGAAGGAACGAATCGCCTCGACGGAAAGCGTTGCGCAAATGCCCCGGGCCTCCGATAATCCGCTGCCGTGCCGATCCTGACCCCGCGACTGGCCTCGAAGGAGCTCGATGCCCAGCCGGCGTCCCTGCCCGGGATCCGCGGGCTCGCCGTGGACGTCCTGCTGCTCGGAACGCTGGCGGCACTCGTCGGCGGCGTCGTCGTGCTGGCGCAGCGCTGGAATGCGCCGATTCGGACGGCGACGCCGATCGACCTGAGCCCCGCCGCGCTGCCCGGCTACACGCTCCTGTCGCTGTCGCGGGGCATGGCCGCTTACGTCCTCTCGCTTGTCTTCACACTCGTCTACGGGACCATTGCCGCCCATTCCAGGCGCGCCGAGCGGGTCATGATCCCCCTCCTCGACATCGGCCAGGGCATTCCCGTCCTCGGGTTTCTGCCTGGCCTCGTGCTCGGCATGGTCGCCCTCTTCCCGCACTCGAACGTCGGGCTGGAGCTCGCCTGCATCCTCATGATCTTCACGGGCCAGGTCTGGAACATGGTGTTCTCCTTCTACGGCTCGCTGCGCTCGATTCCGAGCGAGCTGAAGGAAGTCGCCCGCATCCACCGATTCGGCTGGTTCAGGACGTTTCGAACGGTCGAGGTCTCGTCCTCGGCGATCGGACTGGTCTGGAACTCGATGATGTCGATGGCCGGAGGCTGGTTCTTCCTGACCGTCAACGAAGCCTTCACGCTCGGCAACCGCGATTTCCGGCTCCCGGGCGTCGGTTCGTACATGGCGGTCGCGATCGACAAGGGAGACCAGCGCGCGATGCTCTGGGCCATCTTCGCGATGGCGGTCATGATCCTTTCCGTCGACCAGCTCCTCTGGCGGCCCCTCGTGGCGTGGTCGCAGCGATTCCGGCTCGAGGACCTCGCCTCGGGCGAGAAGCCCCGCTCGTGGGTCCTGGACCTGGCGCGCCGATCGCCCCTGATGCGCCGGCTGCGACGCGCCCGCCGGCGGATTGCCGAAGCGACCGCCCATCGGACGCTGGCCGTTCCCGTGGCGACCGTCGCGACCGACGGCTCGGGCCGCGCCGCGGCCCGCCTGCGAGGCGGGCTCGTCGGAGCGATGGGACTCGGCGCGGCCGCGGCCGCGGTCTGGGGAATCGTTCGCCTCACCACCCTTCTGGCGTCCGTTCCACCGCGCGAATGGGCCGAGCTGGCCGAGGCCCTCGGCGCGACCTTTCTGCGCACGGCCGGTGCGCTCGGGCTGGCCGTGGTCTGGACGGTCCCCGCGGGCATCCTGATCGGGCGCTCGGCGACGTGGTCACGCCGGTTGCAGCCGGTCGTCCAGCTGGTGGCGTCCTTTCCGGCCCCGATGATCTTCCCGATCGTCACGGCCGTCCTGCTCGTCCTGCGCGTCCCCTTCTCGATCATCGCGTCGGCCCTGATGTTCCTGGGGGCCCAGTGGTACGTGCTTTTCAACGTCCTCGCGGGAGCGAGCGCCGTTCCCCACGACCTCGACGAAGCCGCGGCGACGTACAAGATGTCCGGGCCGGACCGGTGGAAGAAGCTCTACCTGCCCGCGGTGTTTCCCTACCTCGTCACCGGCCTGATCACGGCGGCCGGCGGCGCGTGGAACGCGTCGATCGTGGCCGAAACGCTGACCTACAAGGGCAGGACCCTCGAAACCTTCGGCCTCGGCTCGACGATCACCCGCGCGACGCTCACCGCGAACTTCCCGCTGCTGGCCGCGGGCGTCCTGACGATGTCGGCTGCTCTGATCATCCTGAACCGCGCCCTCTGGCGGCCGCTGTACCGCATCGCCGAATCGAAATACGCTCTGAACCGTTGAGCAAGATGGCTGCACCCATTCCGCAGGCCGCGCCCGAGCCCCCGATCGCCCAGACGATCGGGGTCACCAAGTCCTACCAGGACGAGGCCGGCCACGAGCGCGTCGTCCTGCACGACGTCGACTTCGCCGTCCGCAAGGGTGAGACCGTCGCCGTCCTCGGGCCGTCGGGCTGCGGCAAGTCCACGCTGCTGCGCATCCTCATCGGGCTCATCCCTCCGACTTCGGGTTCGGTGATGGACCACGGCGCGCCGCTGTCCGGCATCCACCCCGGCGCCGCCGTCGTCTTCCAGAACTTCGCCCTGTTTCCGTGGCTCACGGTCGAACAGAACGTGCGGGTCGGCTTGAACGGCGCGCCCTTGCCGGAAGACCAGGCGGAGTCCCGCGTCCGCAGCGCGATCGAACGCGTGGGCCTCGCCGGCGTGGAACGCGCGTTTCCCAAGGAGCTGTCGGGCGGGATGAAGCAGCGGGTCGGAATCGCCCGGGCCCTCGTCGGCGGCCCGGAGCTGCTCTGCATGGACGAGCCGTTCTCCGCCCTCGACGTCCTCACCGCCGAATCCCTCCGGGCCGAGGTCTACCGGCTGTGGTCGGACGGAAAGAGCGGCCTCTCCTCCATCCTGATCATCACGCACCTGATCGACGAAGCCGTCTACCTGGGAGACCGGATCGTGATCCTGGGGGCCAATCCCGGCACGGTCCAGCAGGAGATCGTCAACACCCTGCCGCACCCGCGGGAGTACCGCCATCCCGAGTTTCTCCGCATGGTCGAGCAGATCCACGACATCGTGACGGGCGTTCACATGCCGGACGAGCACGTCGAGGCCGGCGCCAAGCGCCCCCCGGTCGGGCCGATGCGGCCCATTCCGCATGCCCGGCCGAGCGAAGTCCTGGGACTGCTCGAGATCGTCAGCGATCACGGCGGGCAGCAGGACCTCTTCGAGCTCGACGCCATCACGGCTTACGACTTCGGGCACACGATCTCGGTCGTGAAGGCCGCCGAGATCCTGGAGCTGGTCGACACGCCGGGCAACCTCGTCCGGCTGACCGAGACCGGGCGCGCGATGGTCGCGGCCAGCCAGCCCGAAAAGAAGCTCCTGTTCCGAAAGCGCCTCCTCGCTCTCGGCCTCTTCGCGGCCGTCGTCCGCGATCTCGCCGCGGACCCGGACAGGCCCCTCTCCGGCGAAGAGGTACGAGACCGACTCGCCCAGCGTCTGCCCGCCTCCGCTCCGAAGGAGCTCTTCCGCTCCCTCGTGAACTGGGGCCGCTACGGACAGCTCTTTCACTACGACGCCGCCGACGACGAGCTGTCCCTCCATACCGGCCGGGACCGCGAGGACTGAAGCAGAGACGGTTCGTTCACCTCACTCGCGTGTCCAAACGAGGTCCCATGCCTCGCGCCTCTGCACGAATCCTGTGACCTTTCCGTCGGGGCCACGGAGGAAGACGTACCGGTAGCGCGGCCGGCCCGGCACGAACAGCACGTCGGGCGCCTCGGCGCGCAGGGACTCGGGCCGGCGGCCCGTTTGCTGGCCCTCGAGGGCGTCGCCGTTGCACCGAATCTCGTAGCCGATCGCCGGGGTCAAGGCGTATCGCCCGCAATATTGGTCGCGGAGGGCGGCGGTCAGGGCGACCGGGGGCGGATCGGTGCGCAGGGCGAGGATCTGGCTTCCGATCAGGCGCCAGCCGTTTTCGGTCCTCATCCAGGTATCCGTCGTTCGATACTGGCAATGGAGCGCGTGGCCGTGGAAGACTTCGTTCTCGTCGTTGACGTACGTCGCCACCGCGACGTTGCCGTGCACCGCGACGCCGAAGTCCGTGACGCGAATGCTCCCGGAGACGCCCTCCGGGAGGGGTTTGGTCCCCTCGACCAGCTGTTTCTTCGTCAGCACCTCGCCGCTCTCGTCGATGACGCGCACGTCGGCGTCGAGGTACTTGTCCCACACGGCGGCGGAGCCCGTCGAGACCGCGTCGAAGAGCTCCTGCGTCTGGCGCTGCAGCACTTCCGGCACGCTCTCGTTGGCCGGCGCCGGCGCCGTGGCGGTGAGGATGCAAGCAAGCAGGCTCGCGGGGGCCGAAAGGTTCGCGGGCATGTTGGTTCTCCTCTTCCAGAGCGCGTCGGGCACTCGCCGGGGCTGAGGTGAGGTACGGACCAGGGCGGTAAATGTTTGCGCGCGGATCTTCTCGTGCGCGACCGATAGGGTCAGAGCCCCGAATCGATTCCCGGGGGTCACGGCCATATCGACTTATTCTAGGACCCGGAACGAGAGCGAGCCCGAACTCCATGAAGGAGGGAGTCATGACGATGCGGTGGTACCACGCGGTGGCGTACTTTTTCGGGGGGGCATTTCTCGCGAACGCTTTGCCCCATCTCGGCAACGGGATCTCGGGCCATTCGTTTCAGAGCCCTTTCGCAACCCCACCCGGCGAGGGCTTGTCCTCCTCGACCATCAATGTCGCCTGGGGCTTCTTCAACCTCGCCGTTGGCTATTTGCTCGTCTGCCGCGTCGGCAGCTTCGACCTGCGCAGGACCTCGCACGTTCTCCCCCTCGGCGCAGGCATCCTCGTCATGTCGCTCATGCTCGCCCACGTCTTTGGACGGCTCCACGGGGGGCTCTGAACGAGGCCGCCCCTCTTCTACTCGTAGCGCAACGCCGTATCGGGATCGAGGCCCATGGCGCGGCGCGCCGGGATGTAGGACGCCAGCAGGGCGACAGAACACAGGAGCGCGGCGACGCCGCCGAAGGTCAGCGGATCCGTCGCACTCACGCCGAAGAGAAGCGTCGCCATGAGGCGCGTGATCGCCAGCGACACGGCGACGCCGATGACCACGCCGACGGCGGCCATGCGCGCCCCTTCGCCAAGGACGAGTCGCAAGACGTCCCCGCGCTCGGCGCCGAGTGCCATGCGGATGCCGATCTCCTGGGTCCGGCGCATGACGGAGAAGGCCACCACGCCGTAGAGGCCGACGGCGGCAAGACCGAGCGCGGCGGCGGCGAAGAGCGCCACGAGAAGGAGCAGAAAGCGGCGATCCGAGAGCCAGCCGCCCATCTCGTCCGCGAAGGTGGAGAACTTGACCGGCACATCGGGAGCAAGGTCGTGGAAGATGCCGCGCGCGGCCGAGACGATCTCTCCGAGCGGTGCCGCGGTCCGCACGAGAACCGTCGGGGACGAATTGGCGTGCATCCCGCGCTGGCGGTAGTCGACGTAGATGACCGGGCTCGGGGGAAGATCCAGGCCGCGCGCCCGAACGTCGCCCGCGATGCCGACGATCGTCAGCGGCGTCAGGTTGCCGTCCATGTTGCCAAACTCGATGACGCGACCGATGGGGTCCTGGTTCGGCCAGCGCTCGCGCGCCAGGGTTTGACTGATCACGGCGACGTTCGGCGAATCCAGGTCGTCCTGGCTGCCGAACATCCGCCCCCGGACGAGCGGAATGCCCACGGTGCGGAAGTACGCCTCGCCCGCGACGCAATACAGGGCGTGCCCGACCCGGGAGGGATTTCGAGACATGCGGCCAAACTCCTCGAGATCGGCCGGCGGCTTCTGGCCATCGAGGATCAGAAAATCTCCGTCCGCCAGATCGTCGCCGGCCGCGACCGGAAGCGCTCCGACGAGGCCCACGGACTCGGCGCCCGGAATCGCGCCGAGGCGAGCCAGGATGCCGTCCATGAGCCGGATCTGGCGCGCGACGTCCGTCTGGTCCTCCGGCGTCAGCCATTTCGGAGTGGGGGGCGAAAACTCCATCGTGATCAGGTCCTGATGGCGGAAGCCGGGACTCGTGGACACGAGTCTGACGAAACTGTGGCCGAGAAGACCCGCTCCGACCAGGATCACGAGGGTGACGGCGATTTCGCCGATGACCAGGAAACTCCGAAGCCGCTGGCTCGCGCCCCCGCCGCTGTAGCTGCGGGAGCCGGCGGTCAAGGCGTCCTGGAGATCTCCCGCGGCGGCGCGCCAAGCGGCGAAGAGCCCGAGCGAAACGGCAACGGCGACGGTCGCGGCCAATGCGAAGAGCAGGACCGGCGCGTTCATGGCGATCTCCCGCTGCCGCGGCAGGTTCGTCGGGAGAACCGCCGGAAGGATTCGGACCGCCCAGGCCGCCATCAGGATGCCGAGGCCACCGCCCGCCAGCGACAGCGAGAGAGATTCGGCGAGAAACTGCCGAACGAGGCGTCCGCGGCTCGCGCCGAGAGCCGCACGGACGGCCAATTCCTTGCGCCGGGCGGCCGTTCGAGCCAGGAGAAGGCCGGCGACGTTGGCGCAGGCGACCAGGAGCAGGAGACCGACGGCTCCCAGCAGGGTCAGGAGGGCGGTCCGTACGTCCCCAACCATCGCATCGGCGAGGGGCACGACCGCGACGTCGTCGAGATCGACCTCTTTCCCGTACTGATCCTTGATGCGGCGAGCGATCGCCCCGAGGTTCGCACGGGCCTGGGCCACCGTGACCCCGTCGCGGAGGCGGCCGAGACCCCGCCAGTTGTGCGCCGTACGGCCGGAGAGCTCCGGCTCGAGCTCGCGCGGAATCCATGCGGCGACGCCTGCCGGAAAATCAAATCCCTCCGGCATCACTCCGGCCACGGAATACACCACCCCTTCCATGGCCAGGCGGAACCCGGAGAGATCCGATTTGCCGCCGAGGTAACGCAGCCAGTAGCCGTGGCTGACGATGACGGCCGGCGCGCCGTGGGGGCGCTGCTCGTCTGGTGCAAACGCGCGGCCGCGGGCAGGCTCGACTCCGAGGACATGGAAGAACCCGCCGGAGACCACGGCGACGTTGACGCGCAGGGGCGCGCTGCCGCCGGAGATGGAGGCCTCCTCGTAGCCATACACCGCCAGGCTCGCGAAGGTGTCGTTCTGGGACTGAAAGTCGTCGAAGTTCGGGCCCGCCAGGTTCATGCGGCGGCCGTTGGGAGCGTGTTCCCACACCCGCACGATGCTTTGCGGGCTCGGATACGGCAGCGCCCGCAGGAGAACGGCGTCCACGACCGAAAAGATCGCCGTGGATGCGCCGATGCCGAGGGCGAGCGTCACGACGGCGACGGCCGTGAAGCCGGGGCTGCGCCGCAGCGCCCGCAGACAAAACCGCAGGTCCGCGCCGAGATCGAGCAGCGGCCGCACGCCCCGCGCGTCCCAAACGCTCTCCTTCGTCTGTTCGATGCCGCCGAGCGCGAGCGCCGCCGCGCGCCGGGCCTCGGCCGGGTCTGCACCGCGCCGGACGCGCTCTTCGGCGTCCCGCTCGACGTGGAAGCGGAGCTCCTCGTCGAGCTCGCGGGCCCGCCGCCGGCGGAAGACGATCTCGCGCAGCCGCTCGAGAAGGTCCGAGAACGCGCTCACGGCGTCGCGTCCGAAAGCCGCAGCCCCAGGATGCCGTCGATCGCCGCCGAGGCCCGATCCCAGCCCGCGGTCTGTTGCTCGAGCTGGCGGCGCCCCGCGCGCGTGACGCTGTAGTACCGGGCCCGGCGGTTGTTCTCCGTCACGCGCCATTTCGAGCGGATCCACCCCTTGCGCAGCATCCGCTGCAGCGCGGGGTACAGCGAGCCTTGCGGCACCCGGAAGGTGTCGCTCGACCATTGATCGAGCCGCTGGCCGATTCCCCAGCTGTGCATCGGCTCGAGGCACAGCGCCTTGAGCACCAGCATCTCGAGGGTTCCGGGCAACAGGTCGGATTTCTCTCCCACCATGGAACCTCCTCCAGATAGACTGGAGAAGTATTCCGCCCGCTCCTCCAGTTTGTCAAGAGGAGGCGAGTCCCGCCGGCGCACGAAGGCCACGCCTCTCAAACTTCCGTGCCCGGCGCCGACCGCCGGCAATGTAGGATTTCCGCATGACGACTGCCGCATTCTCGAAACGTGTCGGGGCGAGAGCGCTCGCCGCAGCCTCGATCCTCGCGGCGTCGCTCTTGCCCGCCTCCTGCGGGCGGCAGCCCGAACAGAACGCGGCCCCGGCGCCCACCCGAGCGGCACCGGCCCCTCCGGCCTCCTCGGTGGAGACGGAGGACTCGGCGGCGCGGGTCAAGCGCCCCCCCGGCGGACGCGCCCCGGTCATCTGGCTCGGGCTCGACGGCCTCGACTGGGACCTGCTCGACCGCCTCGCCCGCGAAGGGAAGATGCCTAACTGGTCGCGCCTCGTAGCCCGCGGGGCCTCGGCGCGGCTGAAGAGCTTCATGCCGATCCTGTCGCCGATCGTGTGGACGTCGATCGCCACGGGCGTGCCCCCCGACGTGCACCGGGTCCTCGACTTCCAGGAGGTCGAGCCGGCGACCGGAGCGAAGATGCCCATCTCGGGCCGGTCGCGGGCGGTTCCGGCGATTTGGAACGTCGCGGCCGCGTCGGGCCGCACGGTGGGAGTGGTCGGCTGGTGGGCGACGCACCCGGCCGAGGAAGTGACCGGATTTTTCGTGTCCGACCACGCGAGCCCGATCCTCTTCGAGGGCCTTCCCCGTGCCGGTGTCGCCTTCCCGGCGGCGCTGGCGGCCGGCGTCGAGCAGATCGCCGCGAAGGAGGAGCAGGTCTCCGACGCCGAGATCGCACAGTACGTGGACGTCCCGCTGCCGGAGATCGCGAGGGCGCGCGCCTCGGGAAAGGGCCTGGCGGATCCCCTCATCGCTCTCTCCCGGATCATCGGCGCGACGCGCACGGTGCAACGGGTCGCCCGGGAGCTCTACGACCGGAACACGCCCGAGCTGACGATGGTCTACTTCGAGGGAACGGACGCGATCGGCCACGTCTTCTCGCCGTTCGTGCCGCCGCGGATGTCCTGCGTCCCGGAGGCGGAGTTCGCGAAGTACTCGCGCGCCGTCGACACCTACTACGCGCTGGTCGACCGTGTGCTCGGCCAATGGATGCGCCGCGCCGACGAGGACGGCGCGACGCTGCTCATCAACTCCGACCATGGTTTCAAGTGGGGCGAGGACCGCCCGTGCGAGCGCTCATCCCTCGACCCCGCGACGGCGGCGTACTGGCACCGGATGACGGGCGTGCTCGCCGCCTACGGCGCGCGCGTGAAGGCGAGCGAGAAACGCGGCGACGCGTCGGTGTTCGACCTCGCCCCGACCGTCTCGGCCCTGCTCGACCTGCCCGTCGACAGCCACCTCACGGGCAACCTCCTGCGCGAGACGTTCTCGATCTCGGGCGCGCCGGCGAAGAAGGACCTCTTCTCCGGGACATCCGTACGGCGCGTGGAGGCGGCCCAGCTGTCGGAGAAGCAGGCGAGCGAGTACGCGCAGCGACTCCGTTCGCTCGGCTACCTCTCGGGCGGCGAGCCCGCGAAGCTCGCGCCCACCGGCGGCGACCGTCCGGGGCTGACCGAGGGAGGCTGGAACAACCTGGGGCTGTACTTTCGCGAGAACACGCACGACCTCGCGGCGGCCGAAGCGGCGTTCCAGAAGGCGCTGGCGCTCCGGCCGTCGTATGCATCGCCGCAGTTCAACCTCGCCGTGCTCTACCGCGAGCGCGGCAACGATGCGGTCGCCGTCGACTGGCTCTTCCGCTCGCTGACCGCCGGACACGCCGATCCGGAGGGCACCATCCTGTTCTGGTACACGGACTACAGGGACAAAAAGAAGGACGGCCCGGCGCGCGAGGTCCTCGAGCGCGGCACCCGCGCCTACCCGGACAGCGAGCCGATCGGCCGTGAGCTCGCGATCCTTCGGTTCAAGTCGAAGAGGGACTGCCCCGGGGCCCTGGAGGCCGTGTCGCACTTCGAGGCCACGACCCAGGCGCCCGAGACGCTCAACGTCCTCGGACTCGTCAAGACCTGCCTCGGACGCCGCGACGAGGCGATCGCGCTCTTCCAAAAATCCCTGTCCCTGAACCCGGACCAGGCCGGTGTCGTTCAGTCGCTCAACATCCTGCAGAAAGGGGCGGCGCCGGCGCCCTAGATTTCCCGTCGCGAGCGCTACTCGTACCGCAGGGCCTGCGTCGGCGCGATCCGGGTCGCCCGCCGGGCCGGCAAGTACGCCGCCAGCATGGTCACCACGAACATCGAGGGGACGACGACGAGATAGGCCACGACGTCCACGCCGCCGGCATCGAACAGCATGGAGTTGATGAGGCGCTCGACGGCGACACCCATCGCCAGCCCGATAGCCGTCCCGATCCCGACCAGCGCGAGGCCCTTGCCCATCACCAGCCGCAGCACGTCCGAGCTGGCCGCGCCGAGGGCCATCCGGATGCCGATCTCGCGGGTTCGGCGACTCACGTTGTACGCCACCAGTCCATACAACCCGGCGACGGCGAGCAGGAGCCCCACCGCGCCCATGCTCCCCACCAGCTTGATCGCGATGCCCGGCCCCTTCACGGCCTGGTTCAGGTAGAGGTCCTCGTAGGCCCTGGTCTGCAGCATCGGCAGGTTCGCATCGAGGCCGCGGATGACACTCTGCACGGCCTGAACCAGCTGCAGCGGGTCGCCGCTCGACCGGAGCATCAGGGTCATTCGCGGCACGGGATGCTGGGCCAGGGGCAGGTACACGAAGTCCATCGCCTTCGCGAAGCTCTCGTACTTGATGCTCTGCGCCACGCCGACGATCTCGACCGGAATGCCGGCGCGGTTCTCGAGGCGTATGCGCTTTCCGACCGCATCGGCGCCCGGCCAGTAATGTTTCGCGAATTGATCGCTCACGACGGCGACGCGCGGCGCCTCGGCGCCATCGGAGGCGAGGAAGCCTCGGCCGCGCAGGATCGGAATCGCCATCGTCTCGAAGTACCCTTCGTCGATCGTGTCCATCGCCGAACTGAAGTTCTCGCGATCGCGGGGCATCTGGAACCCGTCCGGCACGAAGGTGACGCGGTCGAAGTCGCCCAAGCCGAGCGGAACGTTCTGCGTGAGGGCCTCGCTCTCGACTCCCGCCGCGCCCCGCACGCGTTCTGCCAGAACCCTGTAGAACTGCTGCGTTCTGGCCACGTCGTACTGCACGAGACGCGGATCGAAGCTCGTCATCAGCAGGTGGTCTTTCGCGAAACCGGATCCCATCTCGAAGTCGTGCTGGAATCCGCGGACCATCAAGAAAGACGCCGTCAGCAGCATCAGGGACGTGGAGACCTGCGCCACCACCAGGACGTTCCGACCCAACAGGCGCTTGCGCCCGGGAGCGTCCACGTCGGCGGACTTGAGCCCTTTCACCAGGTCCACGCGCGTGCTCTGCAGCGCCGGCACGAGGCCGCAGAGCACGGCGCTCAGCGCAGACAGGGCAAGGCTTGCCAGCAGCACCCGAGCGTCCATCCGAAATGGAATGGTGAGCGGCAACTCCGTCATGAAGATGACGTTTTGATAGGAGTGGAACCACGCGATGATGCCGTACCCGACGGCGACCCCGACGACGCCGCCCATGAGCGCGAGGACCAGGCTCTCGGTCAACAACAACCGGACGAGCCGGAAGCGGCCGGCGCCGATCGCCAGACGGACGGCAATCTCGCGGGTTCGCGTGCGGGCACGGCTCAGGAGAAGTCCGGCGACGTTGGTGCACGCCACTAGCAGGACCGCCAGCGCGAGGACCACGAAGATCACGCCGAATCTCCAATTCTGGTCGTCATCGCGCGTCCGCAGCTCGAACTGGGTGCGCACCGCCGCGCCGCGGCCGCGGTTGACCTTCGGGTACTCGGACTCGAAGGTCTTCGCCAGCACGGCGAGCTCGTTGCGTGCCTCCTGCAACGTCGTTCCCGGTTTCAACCGCGCCTGGACGCGCAATTCGCGGTCGTCGCGGTCCTCGAGAAACTGCTTCTGCGGGTTCGTCGAAAACACCCGGGCCATCGCCAGCGGCGCGTAGACGTCCGGATGCCCAAAAATCTCCATCCCCGGGAACGTCTCCGGCGCCACGCCGATCACGGTGAACTCCGTGCCGTTCAGGCGAACCCTCCTGCCGACGACGGAAGGGTCGCTCGCGAACTCGTGCTTCCAGAAGCTCGGCCCGAGGATCGCCACGGCATCGCGGCCGGGCACCCGATCCTCGTCCTCCCGGAAATCGCGGCCGAGCTTCGGCTCGACGCCGAGCACACGGAAGTAGTTGCCGGAAACCATCATTGCGCCCCGGACCCGGGGAATGGCTCCGGGCTCGGCGCTGAAGCCGACCGCCTCCATGTCCGCGTTGGCGATCACGCCGTCGTAGCTCTTCGTCCTGTCGCGAATGTCCCGGTATTCGGCGTGGGAGAAACGGTCGAAGCCGCTGTCGCGTGTCGTGCTCACCAGGGTGACGACGCGGCCCGGGCGTGGCACGGGATAAGGCCGGAAGATCAGCGCGTCCAGCATGCTGAACGTCCCCGA
>Ga0210402_10003852_pt1 | contig 13900 bp, 17 predicted proteins | sample IncBWC7MmetaG_FD_161055 | JGI IMG/M metagenome (GOLD analysis project Ga0210402, IMG submission 161055) | Forest soil microbial communities from Barre Woods Harvard Forest LTER site, Petersham, Massachusetts, United States - Inc-BW-C-7-M | ecosystem: Environmental > Terrestrial > Soil >...
CAATGCGATTGCAGCAGGGTTGCTACTGGGACAGCAGAAGATTGACAGCGACTACGGACTCAGCGTCCTTGGTTTTGTTTAGAGCTATCGAATGTGGTGTCATAGCAGCGAGTGAAAAATGGCCGCCCACCGGCGTCTAAGACACCCAGATGGTGACTTTGTTTAACGGCCTTCCACTCTTCACCGTTATTGCCGAGGAGGATTAAGACGCCGTCCCCGCAGAGCCCATCGCGGAAGTGCCCATGTACAGCAAAGCTCGATTGTGCTCGGCATGACTGGTGCGGAACCTTTACCCGGCTGACCAGCAAAGAGCGCGAAAACGGTTTGCTTGCTGCTCAATGAGTTGCGAGGCGGCGGCGGGAACCTTTTTGAAGCACCACAAACAAGCCTCTTAGGAATTAGGCGCAGGACGCCCTCTCCAACCGTCGTTCAATGATGCTCCTTGTACCGATTCGATTCAGTTCTTCGCAAAGCGCAGTGATCTTCTCACAGCGGTAGTGGAATTCGCTTAGTTGAGAAGATGTCAAAGGTGCTGGCTGTCCGAATGTCTCGATTTGAACGTCGATGAGCACACGGACTTCATCCTTGATGGCATTGGCTGGGATTGTCATCGTTGGAGACCTCTCGCTATAGTTTAGCCGATGAGGAGGTCGAGGCAGGCTCGTTAAACCGGAGTTTGGTTGGTCTGACCGACTCCGCTACAATTGTGCAAAAAGCATTGAGGAAACGCGCCCATGCCTTTTCGTTTCGCTGGACTGATCCTCTTCTTGCTTAACCTGACGACACAAGGATCCGAAGGGCAATTTACTGTCATTTCCGATGTTCAATACTGCACCGGAGGAGGAAGGCCGTTGCTGATGGACGCTTTCATCCCGAAGCATCGCAACTGGACGCCCACGCCAGCAGTGCTGTGGATTCACGGCGGCGGTTGGGAGCGGGGCGACAAGAACGGCAATTCCGGTGCTCAGATGCTCGCGAACGACGGGTTCGTGACCGCCAGCCTCTTCTATCGCCTTAGCGGGGATTCCCCATATCCAGCAGATGTCGAGGATTGTAAGTGCGCCATTCGCTTTCTACGGGCGAACGCACCTAAGTACGGCATCGATCCCGACCGAATCGGCGTGGCCGGGGCGTCTGCGGGAGGCCATCTTGCTGAACTGGTCGCAACGGCGGATCAGAGTGCGGGACTGGAAGGCAACGGGGGTTGGCAGAACGTCTCCAGCAAAGTGCAGGCCGCGGCGGCTTACTACGGCGTGTCGGATTTCACCGTAGGTGCTCTGCAATTCCAGCATCACACGGGACAGGTCGTGGTTAAGCTTTTTCGAGGCACGGAGAAGGAAAAACCGGAGTTATATCGGAAGGCCAGTCCCATTTTCTATGTGTCGAAGGATGATCCGCCGCTGTTGCTTGCCCACGGGGAAAAAGACGATCTAGTTCCATTCGAGCAGTCCGTCCGTATGGCTGCGGCCTATCGCCGAGTCGGGCGATCAGTCGAGTTCATTGCCGTGAAAAATGCTGGGCATGATCTCGAGCAGGTCGGAGATGCTCCTGTATCGCCTTCAGTCGAGGTTGTCCATCAGAAGACAATTGACTTCTTCAAGCGTTGCTTAGTGCAATAGGCACTGGTCATCGCTGATGAGAATAGCCGATTCTGAATTCCTGCGACTTCCGCGGGCAGAGAACATTCCGGATCGTCGTTCGCGACGTGGTTGATCCGACTGTTCACGGGAAATGATCGTATCAACCGGGCATCGTAGGGCTTCAACGTGAAACAGACGATCCAGTGATCGCGAAGTGGTTCGGGAACTTGTGTATAATGATGAACTTACCGCATCCAGTGGGCGCTTAACTCAGCGGTAGAGTGCCATCCTCACACGGTGGAAGTCGTAGGTTCAAATCCTACAGCGCCCACCATTCTTTCAATCACTTGCAGGTCGCACCTGCCGTTTCACCTGCCGTTGAGTGCCAGCCCTGCTACCCTCCCACTCGCTACGGTCATCTCATCGGTGACCACATCCCCGTAGGTGTTCATCGTTGTTCGGATGTCCGCGTGCCGCATCAGTTTTTGTTGCACGGCTATCGGCGTTCCAACCGCATCAAGCCATGCCCGGTAGCTATGCCGCATCGTGTGAGTACCGAAGCCGCCGATGCCAGCTTGTAGGCCTGCCTTTTGGTACCTGCGCCGCACCTGATCGTATGACCACGGCAACCGTCCGATCTTTGCAGGCGATGCGAACAACCAATCCTCTTGTGCAGAAAACTGAGTCGTTTGCTTCCACCATTTCAGAAGTTCGAGCACATCGGCTGCAATGACTAACGACTTCCGCGATTCATCGGTTTTCACGTCATCCACGTTATGCTCGACGATGCCACGCTCAACGCAGAGTTTGCCGCCGAGCCAGTCCACGTCCGACCATCGCAACGCCAGACACTCGGAGATGCGAAGGCCAAAGCAAACACACAGCAAGGATATCGTTCGGAATGGTTCCCCAAGTTGCACGATGAACTTCTGGAACTCAGCTACCGTCAGACTGCGCGGTTTGCTTTTCCGTTTCGATGCGCCCTTGATCGTTACCAATTCCATTGGATTTCGCTGCGTCGGAACGTCTCCCCGCCACATTGCAAAATCCCAAAGGATGCGGAGTGTTCCCCGGATATGTGCTCGACTCTTGGGAGACAGCGCCAGAGATTGCAGCCACAATTCTGCCGGACGCGCTTGGACGGTTGTAATCTCACACGCTCCCCACCTCGGGACGATGTGATTTTTCAACCATGCGTTATACGTTCTCCGTGTGTCCAATCGTTTGGGCATCTTCTCTGCTCTGTACTGCTCAACTAGCGTGCTGACGGTCGGTGTTGTGTTGCTGATGGTGCCGGGGCTGACTTGTGTTTGATTTTCGACTGCATCACGTAACGGCTTTGCTGCCCGCCATGCGGATGCCTTCGTCGGGTACTGGCATGCGGTGCCAATTTTCTTAGAGCGCCGTTTGCCATTTTCCCAGTAGAAAAAGTTCCATGTCTTGATTCGTTTGTCGAGTACCACACTGCCACTCCTGTTCCGTTGTCTCACAGAATCCTCCCGTTCGTGAGAGCAACAGACGGCAAGTGCATCGTAGCATCCAGTTCGGAACGCCGAAAGCGCCATGTGAATCTGCAGGCGCCACTGAGAACGTGACCTTTGACTTTGCCTTGTCTGGCCCACAGTGTGAGAGTGCGAGGTTCAATTTTCAGATAGCGTGCGGCTTCTGTGGTAGTGAGCCATTCGGGTGCTGCAAGAGTGCTCATCCTACAGCCTCCGATCTCGGCGATCGCTCAGCGGTTCGGTCTTGGGACGATCCGAGCGGATTCCGAGCAGGGTGTCAGCTAATGGGTCGCGTAGTTCTTTCCACTCGCTCAAAGCCTCATCGCGTTGAGCCTGCGTGTTTGCTGGATCTCTGACAATTTCCGCTAGCAGTTTACGACGTTCCTGCACAGGCAGCTTGGCGATGTTTCTTCGCAAGATCGCACCCTGATACTTCGCTGCGGCCAGCCCGATCAGACGTGTAGGAGTTGCTGGATTCTTCAGCAGCCGGAGCAACAGAGCCAGAGGCGGGTGGGAAATGGAGTCCAGCGCGGCCAAGCGGACCCTCTGCGATAAGCGGACGTTCTCCACCAAACGTCGGTTAACCGTATCAGTCCGTGGGTGTCGCATCCTTGCCTCCGTGAAACCTTCCTCGCGTATCACCTGGTAACTTCGCCATTCCCAAGACTGGTCAAAGGGGTTGGCCGTATAGCCAGCCTGTCCAAAAATCGTAAAGTAGTGGTCGCTGTCCGCAAACCGGACACAAAAATAACCCGACACGTTGGCCTCGGCACCACAGAAACACCCGAACCGGGCCACAAATGCGCCTTATTCATCGGCCCAAAAACGAACGTATGTTGGCGGCATCAGACCGTGACTTTGCGGGCCAAATCAACGTTGAAAACAAAAGCCTTACGGCCATACCTCACTCGGCGTTTTTGGGCGGGTGGCGGCTCTGATCCAACACCTCGCTTTCGTCAAGAAATCCGCCGAGATTCCTCACAGCCCTCAAACCCTCACATTTGCTAGGTAACCTCCAACTCTGACTCAGCCGCGCATCGGGCTTGCAGTTTCTCCCGAACCATCACCAAGGCTCCCGGCGCTGCTCCAAGCTCGGCGATCACCGCATTGACGTAAACCAATCCCTCCAGCCAGCACCCCGGTACACCCAACCTCTTCGCAGTCTGGATAAATAAATCTACGAGTTCGGGGTGTTGTTCCGCATACGCCTGTAGAGCACCTCCGCAATCAAAGTTATCAATGCCGCAGAGCGCGGACGCAGGGTGCGTTAACACTTCTTCGGCGGGAGGCGCACCTATTGATTCAAAACCGATCCTCGCCGCGTCCCGCCGAACTGATCCAGGATTTGATCTCAGGGCGCGGATCACCGGAACCCAGCCCCGTGGCGCGTTGAGTTTGTGGAGGTACCGTAATAGCTCCATCGCCCGCCCCATGACATCAGCACACGTCTTGCGGCCAGCGAACGGCTCACCGGCCATTCTTTCGACCGCTAACACACAACAATCTTTTAACTCGGTGAGGTTCGGGTTGCGGGAGAGGAACATCAGATCAAACTCCTCATCAGAGATCTGCTCAACAATCTGCTCCAGGGTGGCATGAAAGAAATTGAACTTCCTACCGATAGTGGTTTCCGTCAGCACTGCCCACTCCCGCTGGTTTGTGTCAGGTCAGAGTCAGAAAAAGAACTTAAAAGAGGGGGTTGGTGGTTGCAATCTGCTGGGCTCTTTTTAGAAAGGGCTGACTGGGCTACAGGGCTCTCTTTTAATAGGGTTGACTGGGTTACAGGGCTAGTGAACAAGTTTTGCGCGAGTTCCCCCCCTAACCTGTTCTCGCTCCGAGTATTAGAAGCTCGGATGTTGCTCTCGCAATCTTGTTCTGTTGCTCTCATTGTTGCTCTCCGTGTTGCTATCGGCTCGGCTGCTGTTGCTCTTGGTATTGTTCTCGGTGTTGCTCTCGATTCGGCTGCTGTTGCTCTCTTCGCTTGTCCGGGGTAGTCCCGGAGCGTTTTTCGCCTGGTTTGCGTGGCGAGATGTGGCGCTTCACTATCGTCAGCACGCAACGCTCACCTTCGATGCGGGCCACGTCTTCGTGCCTGGTTACTAAAAACCCTTTTCGCCATGTTCGATTACGGTATCGGGTTGCGGGCGTGAGCAGACCCAACGATTCCATGATTTGCAGGCGATGCCAAATGTACGACCGGCTGTACAGGCTGGTACCGTCTCTTTTCTTCGCGTTCTTTTCCCACGCCTTGACCGTGAACCAAACAAACCGCTCCCTGTCCTTTGCAGCCATCAGTTCCGCGAGGCCGATCAGTTGCCGCTCGCAACCAACAAAATGCCGTTTCAGCGAGCCACAAGCTTTTCCATGAAATGCATTCCGGACCGCCACAAGCAGGTTTCCGCTCCCACGCCGATCCTCGTGCTCTCGGTATTCGATCACGGAGCGAATCGCCGCCTGCTGCTCACTCGTCAGTTCATCGGTGAAGGATATTGCGGGCGCGGTTCCCAATTGCCGAAGTGAGTCCGCGTATGCAGCGGCAAACCTTGCCTTGAAACTGGCAATGTTATCGCCAGCCGCAGGCTGTTCGATGATATTCGTCTCCGACTCCGGCAGCGTGTGCTCACGTCTCTGAAGGTCGTCAATATGCAGTGTCAAGGTGAAGTTCTCCCTATTGTCGATAGTAATTCTCGATACTCGACTTCGCGCCGACGTGTTGGCTTGTTTGCGCCGAGTCCATTCGGAGTTGGCTAATGTTCATTAGGTCAGATACGATTCGAGATCTACTGTGTAGTTAACTCTATCTTTTGACTCAATATGCTCCACCAACACATGGTCACCGAACTCTTGGGTAGCTGCCCAATGGTCGAGAGTTTGCAGGAACTCGTGTAGGGTAAACCCGCCGTCGTGATGAAAGCTCACGATCCTGTCCCAAATGGTTACGGTGATGTCCGGTTGTGTGGGGAAACAATACGGCATCCAACAACCAGTGCTGTCTTGCCGCACATATACCGTACCGTTCCAACCAGTGCGGTCTTGCAGCCTGGATTCCACACCCAGCTCATTTCCGCATTCATCGACCACCAGCACGGAATGACATACCTTCCCATCTCCACCCGGTTTGAATGTAATGGGAATAAACACCCAAAGATCGGGTCCACTGGCACCAGGATCACAAATCTTGAACACGACGGTGAATGGATGAAAAATGAATCGGTTGAGAAAAGAACAAACGTTTTCAAACTCGCGCCACGTATATCCGCCATAGCCGAAGCGGATATCCACATCGCCTTGTTCATTGACGGTGACGCTTTGGTCGTTGAGGTAATCGTCGAAGTAGGAGATACTCTCTCCTTCATAGACCTTGCGGCCGATTGCATTTTTCAGACCGACAGCGTCGATGTACCTTGCTGGAAAACGAACCATTTCCTGTTGAAACTCAATACCGTTAGACACAAGCCTCTCCTGGGCGATGGTCGGTTCGCCACTCCCGTCTGTACAAATCTGGCCGATGCGGACAAGCCTCGATTTAACTGCAGACTACAGTTGTTCTAAGTTACTCATTATCGTTTTCGTATGCTTCTGCCGGTTCCTCCTCGGATTCGATCATTCGTTTGTGTATAAGATCTCCTGTTAGGGCTCACTTTGAGTCTACGGTCTTTTCAGATCACTGCAACCGACGTTGGTACTGCAAGTACCTTTGACGTTTGCTTTCTCATTTTTTACCAACACTGCTTTTCGCGTTCTCCACAGAGGTGAGCAATTCGGTACATCCTCCCAAGATAGGTCGGTATTATTCTGCGGCTGTCAAAAGATCGGTTGTTTGCCCCAATGAGAAACGCAAGAAATAGCGCGGGTGTGGGTAAGCCGGTCCATTCCAACATACGCGTGTCTGTGCCGCCCCGTGCCCGCGAGGTGCTTAATTTATTAACGCAAGGCTGGACCAACGCAATGATCGGCCACGCTTTGAATATCAGGGTGCAAACGGTGAAAAACTATATCCGGTGGTGGTGCAAACAAACCGGAGCAAGCGGCCCCCACGCCCGCATTGATTTGGTGTTGCAATATGCGCTCCTTGTAGAAGAAGCCGGTGCCAGTGATAATGTGGCAGCGGATAAGGCGTGGGCTTCGCTGACGGAGCGCCAGAAAACAATCGAAGCGTTGTTAGTTTGCAATCTATCCCACAAAACGATTACCGAATGTACCGGGATTAACTCCCACTCCATGAGGGACCTCCTCAGCGGAGACTCTGGGATTTACGCCAAAATTGGAGTCTCCGACCGGCTAGAGCTGGTTGTTTGGCATATTGCCCACCGTTTCGCAGAGTGGTGGTGGAATGAACCCAGTCCGTGCCCTTTCCCCAATTCCAAAGAATACGTCTTGATCGCAGTCCCCGATTTCAGACAACGCCCCCCGGTCGCAATCCACGACCGTGGGGCCATGCTGAAGGGCACAACGAAATCAAGTCGGAGGGATTCCGGTTCGGTCACGTTGATCACGGAGAATGCAGATTTGTGTCGCGTAATGGGAATCACTGCAGATCTTTTTCCGTCTGGACTCCAAGCACGATCTTGAAGGCATAGTCGCCAAGCCCAAACACAACGCGTGTGAAGAAAACTGCTTTACAAACCCATCGGGATAGGTTTATATTCAAGATGTGCTTTGCAAGATTCACAAAATCCAAATGGTTTGCTATTGCCCTGCCTGCCTTGGTGAAACACGGTCTACGGCTAAGGCAGCAGCGGCCAGGAGGAACGGAAAGCTGGGCGGGCGTCCTCGAAAGAAACGCTCTGTATCGCGGAAAGGACAGTAGGAAAAATGCGCGCCGGAATTTACGCCCGAATCTCAACCAAGGACAAAGGGCAAGACGCAGATAATCAACTTGCTCAGTTGCGGGAGTTTGCCTCGCGACAGGGCTGGGAGATCACGCGGGAGTACGTGGACGAAACCACGGGCGGGACCAGCGACCGCGCTGCGTTTCAGGCGATGTTCAAAGACGCCAGCCAGCGCCGGTTTGATGTGCTTCTTTTCTGGTCATTGGACCGGTTATCCCGTGAGGGTGTGCTGGAGACCCTGCAACACCTCAACCGGCTGACTGGTTATGGAATTCAATGGCGTTCTTATAGTGAACAGTACTTGGATAGCACAGGCGTTTTCCGAGATGCCGTTATCGGGATTCTCGCCGCAATTGCAAAGCAAGAGAAAGTGCGCATCAGCGAGCGCACGAAGGCTGGTCTGGAGCGAGCACGCCGCGCGGGAAAAATCTTGGGACGACCAAAGGTCGAAGTTGATGCCGCCGAGATTAGTACCCTACGGCAGCGAGGGCTTTCGTGGGGCGCTGTGTCGCGACAGACTGGAATCGCGCGATCGACGTGCCAGAGAGCCGCTGAATTTGTTGCACTGTGAGGTTCGGGCCTGCGAGCCGCCGCTCCGTACCCGCGCGAGGTCGGAGGCTGTTCCCGTTGCCACGACACTTTACACAGGTCACTTCACTTCCGGGGCAGGCGTCGAAACACTTGATGGCAGGCGACTGCCTTCCAATTTCTCGACATCTCGAAGTAACTGCTTTACGCACTTGTCGGCTACGTCAGCACTGGAGCCCTTGTACTTGGCACCCCTGCTTTCCTGCGTGCTGGTCCAGATCACGTCGCCGTCAGGATTGACCAAGCGAATAGCAACCCTGGCTTCGTTTATTGTCTCCGTGTTGACGGAGGAATCATTCGTTCCCATGTGACGGGCAACAAAGCTTCCGCTGGAGGAGCCAGAGATCGCTCCGCCGCTCCCGCTAACCTCGGAGTGCGCCCCACCGCCCGCAGCGGCAACGGACGTGGCCTCTCCGAACGCGTGGAGTTCCTGAGAGGTTTTTTCCAGAGCCACACCTTTGAGAATGGCATCCGCGCGGTCGCGATTCTCCGTGACCTTGAACCGCTTGGTTGCGACCAGCGATGAAACGATCATGGACTGGAGTTCTTTCGAGATTATGTCGTCTCCGAAACTTTCGACGTAAATCCGCTTCACCTTCAGCAAACCGGTCGGGTCGTCCGTGTCTGAATCCTTTGCAGCCGATTGCCTCGATTGTGCGGCCGAAGGCTTTGCCGCCTGTTGATTCGCGGTGACCTGTAGAAGCAGGCTAGCGATCAGCAACTGTCCCAGCATTGCTACAGTCCTCCCAACCCGCTCTTACGGGCTTCATCGTCTTGGTAATCGACTTTTTTTCCGGTTCTCGCTTCCAGCGTCGCAATCGTAGTTCTGATTATTGACTTGCCCAGTTCAAAGACTGCCGCATGTTGCTTGTCTTGTCCGTCCTTCCACCCCACGGTGAGGAAATGCTTCCTCTTCTTTGAAAAAAGAAGCCAAGGGCTTATCGCGATCGCGAGCCCAATTCTACGTCCCGCTTTTTGTCCATACTCTAAATCATTGACCTGGTCGTAAGGTATCGAGAGGTTCCCGCCCTTGTACTCAAACACATAATTCTTCTCGTCCTTCGCCGAGGACCTACCTTCCGTACCTTCCTTAATTTGATTTTCTGTGCCGCCGACATAAGCAGTCTTGTCGCTTCCCAGACCAGCAAAAGCAACGGCTTCAAAGGTAAATGCGCACACGAGCAACAGCGCAAGAGATCGCTTCATATGGTTCTCCTTGGGGAAGGGGCCGACTCCTAACCACTGGGGCTCATAGTCGATAACTGATCATTGTCGTTCCGATTGCTCAATTTGGTCAAGAGCAACCACCCAGCCAGCCCCCGCTGGCCACTTCGCGACTAAATATGGAGAAATTGTACGTTTCATCTGCACTCGTGCAAAGGAAAAACTTTTCGTCAGCGTCCCGCTGAGGATGCTACTAATGCGCTTGACAAATAGCCGCCCTAAAGCGTTCCGCAAAGAAAATAGGCGGGCGAAAGTCAAGAACCCAGCTTAACGACGGTCGTATAATCCGTTCAACTTGCCCCGTAGGTTCCAACCCGGTGATGTCGTCTCCTACATGGAGATGTGTTCAGCAATCGGTGTCAATCTCCAGCGCGGCATGAACTTCCGCTTACGAGAGACAGAAACCATTATTCTGATGAGCCTCCGTCCGGGGGCTCCATACTCCGATCAAGTAGAGGACGAGGGTCGCGTATTGATTTACGAAGGCCACGATGTTGCGAGAACTGTGAACGGTCCTCACCCAAAGCAGGTGGATCAACCGGAGCGCAATCCGGGAGGCTCCCTCACACAAAACGGGCTTTTTGCGGAAGCTGTATGGAGATACAAGGAGGGGACAGCATCGCCAGAAAGAGTGAGGGTCTATGAAAAAATACGATCTGGCATCTGGGTATACAACGGCTTGTTCGAATTGATTGATTGCTGGATAGAGCAATCGGGGGGCCGGAATGTCTTCAAGTTCAAGCTCCAGTTTGCGGGTACCCACGACCGGCCAACCATCGCTCCGTCCACGCTGGAAGATGATCGCCTCATACCAAGCTGGGTTAAGTTAGAAGTATGGAAGCGTGATCAGGGACGGTGCAGGACATGCGGGACAACGTCCGGCCTTCATTTCGACCACATCATACCTTACTCGAAGGGGGGCTCGTCCAAAGACCCCGCGAACATTCAGATATTGTGTGGGCGTCACAATCTCGCCAAACGCGACAAGATCGAATAGTCCCCGCCCTAGTTAGAAGTGCTTCAGGAAATGGCGCTACATCAGTCTTTCGACAGTTATCAGCATTTCGTAGGTACCCGACCCATTGTCCCCGGTCACTGTGTAGGCAACCGGTTGCCCGGTCAGAATTCTTGCGGTTTGTGTGTTAAAAACCTGATAGATGTTATTGCAACCCACAATCAAGTTAAATGCCCCTGTCCCCTGCAAAGTGTTGTAGTCCAATTCCAACGCCCAAGTTCCGCCCGTATTTCCGGCCACAATTTCGCCCGCATAACCCGTGAACCGATATAGGCCGTCAGTCGTGGGAGTAAATACGGTGGTCATTGGAACGTTAGCGGTCTGATTAAAAAGTGCAACGGTCGCAACTACAGCAGGTGATGAGGGCATTGCGACGTAGGCGGAGGTTGAAGCCCCACCGGCTTTTACGACGAGCCGATAAGAACCGGGCGCAGGTATTGGGTCCACTGTGGCGACAATCTGGGTAGGTGTGCTGCTGCTGATGTTCAATTTCTGACCTCCCAATGTCACGGTCAGAGTGCCATTGAATCCGACCCCGCCAATGGTGAGCTGATTACCCGAAACCGCAATACTGTTGATGGTTATGGCGTTGGCGGACGCTGTGCTGCAAAGCACCAAAAGTGTCATTGCAACAATCGAGACTGCGAGTAGCAACCACGAAGTTGTCTTGTGCATGATGCACCCCTTCGTTGGGAGATGAAGCGACAGTATCGTCGCAATTGAGACAGAGAACTATCCGCTTATTTAGTCCAGAATACAAGGATAGGTTTTACGGGTATTTAGGTACCTATCGCCGAACGATTGGGTTGTTCCGGCTGCAACCGTTTGCCGTAGAGCCAGCGCAGTTGCATCCTGAGTGCGCCGAACTTGTGCGAGAACCTGTCATCTAAGCGATCAATGTTGCATGTCCCTCCGCGTCATTATGCCTTGGGGAACGAACCAGGCCGAAAAAAACCTTGACACACGATTCCCATTTATTCTACATTGTGAGTATGCAAAGTAGAAGAAATAGCAAGTGCGATCCTCTGGGTGAGTTCGAAACCCTCGTCTTGATGGCGGTAATGCGATTGGAGGCCGACGCATATGGTATGCGGATCCACCGAGAGCTTGAAACTCGGGGTGGCCGCCGATGCTCCTATGGTGCCCTATACACCACACTGGACCGACTAGAACAAAAAGGCTACGTGTCGTCCACGGTTGGCGAGCCTACTCCTGAGCGTGGGGGACGCGCCAAGAAATTTTTCAAAATCGACAGCCTTGGCAGAACCGCTCTGCGCCAATCCTACGGGGCCACGCGTCGGATGGCCGAGGGAATGGAAACTCAGTTGGGAGGTGCATCTTGGTAAAGGTGCAGCGTTACTCGAACATGACGGTCAGTGTTCTGGGCTTGGCAGTTGTGGGAATTGGAATTGCCTTCAAGCCTTATCGCCCGTGGCTCATGGACTGTGGTGCGCTCATCATACTTGGGAATATGGTTCCGCTGCTCCCTGTCTGGCGCTCTCAAATGCGCGACCTCGCACCCACCATGCAGAAACTTCAATTCCTGTGTGCCCATTACCACGTACCTTTCGGACTCGCTAATGCGATGTATCGGTGGCTCTGGCCATTTATCTTGACCACTATGGGTCTGGCAACCGCGTTTCTAAGCGCTTCGATGATTCTGAGAAACAACCATGGTCTACTTCACATTTTATTTACTATCTTCGATGGTCTTTATACGCTCGGCATCGTGGTATTTGTTACGAGGATTCACAGCGCCCAGAGTATCCTCCGCAAGATTGACTCCGTCGCAGATTCTGGCAAGCTCGCTATCTCGCCACCCACGTCTGCAAAATTCATCTTGCTCCTAATCCCCAGACGCTATCGGGAACACCTCGTTGGCGACTTGGAAGAAGAGTACAACACGATAGTGCTTCCAGAGTACGGCGCGCGGAAGGCACGAAACTGGTACTGGTGGCATGTTGTGATCAGTGTCGGTCCTCTCCTGTGGGTACATGTAAGGCGAGCGGCAACTATCGCTTGGCTCTGGAAGCGCCTGCGTTGAATCGTTGAACTTCACGAAGTCACAGTTCTCCCCGTGTATTCGCGGTGTATCCGGCCCTCATGCTTGAAGACATCGGGTGGATGCAAGGACACATGAAGATGTTGGGTTATCGTCCAAAAGCGAAAGTGTTCTCAAAAAGCATCTTCTCCGCGCTCGAATGCCTGAAGCAACGCAACAAATCTTGGTGAGAGCGTAGCTGGTGCGCTGCTGAAGCGGTCCGTTGGACCGTTGCCTCCGACGAGTCGGCTCATCGGGGCAGGAATCTATGCCATCTACTACACGGGCGATTTTAGAGCATATCGCCCAGTTGCTGAACAGAATCGTGATAACAATTTTGTGCAACCGATCTACGTGGGGAAGGCTGTCCCTCCCGGAGCGCGAAAGGGAGGATTCGGACTTGGAACAGCACCGGGGAACGCTCTACTCAGTCGCTTAGGTGACCACGCAAGATCAATCAAGGCATGTGGGACTCTTACGCTCGGTAATTTCTTCTGCCGCTATCTTGTGTCGGATGACATCTGGATTCCACTTGGCGAAGCTCTACTGATAGAGAGATTCCAACCGCTTTGGAACGTTCTCATTGATGGGTTTGGAAATCATGCAACCGGGAAGCGGAGAGCGGGACAATTTAGATCACGATGGGACACCTTGCATCCCGGCAGGGCATGGGCGGCGAAGTTGCCAGCAAATCCACAGACGCCGGAAGAACTTCAAAAAACGATTGCGGACTTCTTTGCAGGAAAAGCAGTCGCAACCATCTCGCCTGAAGAGGCGGTCACCGCTGAGGAGGAAGAAGTAGATTGAAACCACATCAAACCAATCCGATGGTCCAGGTGGTTATCTACGCACGACATTCCCGCTCGACCCATAAAATGCGCCACGTTTCACCTGCCATTCACCTGCCGTTAAGACTGCCTTGCACTGCTTTCTATAGCTAAAACTGCCGTCTGTTGCCCTGCATCTTGTTGAATGTACGTTTGTGTGGGGATTCAAATCCTACAGCGCCCACCATTTCTTTTTTTGTTTTCATCAGGTTCCTGAAGGTCGAGGGAGCGCGAGGGAGCACTCCGCAGACTCACCGACCAGAATTGCCTGCACGATCTTCCCATGTGCCT
>Ga0210402_10003854_pt1 | contig 13899 bp, 13 predicted proteins | sample IncBWC7MmetaG_FD_161055 | JGI IMG/M metagenome (GOLD analysis project Ga0210402, IMG submission 161055) | Forest soil microbial communities from Barre Woods Harvard Forest LTER site, Petersham, Massachusetts, United States - Inc-BW-C-7-M | ecosystem: Environmental > Terrestrial > Soil >...
TCCAGAATGCAGGCTCGATCTTCGTGGGTGATTATTCGGCGCAGGCCGTGGGGGACTACGCCTCTGGGCCGAACCATGTGCTGCCGACCTCGGGCCAGGCCCGGTTTCGGGGAGGGCTGAGCGTGGCGGATTTCGTGAAGGTGATTGCCGTGCAACGGCTTTCTGCGAAGGGACTGAGGCGGATTGCACCGACAGTCCAGTGTCTTGCCGATGCGGAAGGGCTGACCGCGCACGCTCAGTCGGTCCGCGTGAGGTGCGAACTTGCTTAGTCCACGAGAAGCTGTGCGCACATTGCCTTCGTATCATCCGCCGCTCGCCGGGCGCGATGGGCTGCGTCTGGATTTCAACGAAAACACGCTGGGCTGCTCGCCGCGAGTGCTCGAATGCCTAGGACAGTTGGGTCCGGAGCAACTTGCGAAGTATCCCGAGCGCGAACCGGTGGAAGCGTTAGTGGCTGAAAAAGTGGGAGTGGCTGCGCCGGAACTGTTGTTGACGAATGGTGTGGACGAAGCGATCCACTTGCTGTGCGAAACCTATCTTGAGCCGGGGAACGAAGCGCTGATCGCGGTCCCGACGTATTCCATGTATCGAATTTATGCGATGGCGGCGGGGGCGCAGGTTATCGGCGTCTCGTCGGGCAGGGAGTTTTGTTTTCCCACAGACGATTTATGCAGCCGGATTACAACGCGCACGCGGTTGATCGCTATCGCAAACCCGAACAATCCCACGGGAACGGTTGCGCTGCCGGAGGATTTGAGACGAATCGCGCGTTCGGCGCCGTCCGCGGCCGTGCTGGTGGATGAGGCTTACTTTGAATTCTATGGGCTAAGCATGATGGGAATGCGTCACGAGTTTCCTAATCTTTTCGTGGCGCGTACTTTTTCCAAGGCGTACGGACTGGCCGGGCTGCGCATTGGGATGCTGATTGGCGATGAGCAACAGATGCGCGCGGTTCGGCGGGTCAGTTCCCCGTACAACGTGAACGCGGTGGCGCTGGCGTGCCTGCCGTTCGCATTGAACGATTCAGGCTACATTCAGAAGTATGTCAGCGAGGTTTGCGAATCACGGACTCGGTTGGAAGAGGCGCTCACATGCAGTGGGATTCAATTCTGGCATAGCGAGGCGAATTTCGTTTTGGCACGCGTCGGTACAGCATCGTCATTTGTCGAGTGCATGCGGCGGCGTGGCATTCTGGTGCGCGACCGTTCGGGCGATCATGCTTGTGAGGAATGTGTCCGCATTACACTCGGTCCGCGCGCGCATGCCGATCGACTGCTGGCGGCTCTGCAAGAAACGCTGCAAGAGCTTGATCTGGTGAAAGGAGCTTCGCGGCGATGAGAAGAGGGGGCATCAATCGCGTCAGCAAAGAGACTCAGATTCAAATCTCACTCACCATTGAGGGGCGAGGTCGCTATAAGGTGTCGACGGGCATTCGGTTCTTCGATCACATGCTGGAACTCTTTGCGCATCATGGAGGGTTCGATCTGAAACTCAAGGCCCGCGGCGACCTCGACGTCGACCAGCACCATACGGTGGAGGATGTGGGGATCGTGCTGGGGCAGGCGTTTGATAAGGCTTTGGGCAGCAGGCGAGGCATTTTGCGAGCGGGATATTTTCTGATGCCGATGGACGAGACCATGGGAATGGCGGCGGTGGATTTTTGCGGACGCACGGCCGCGGTAGTGGATACGAAAGTGCGAAACCGGCTGGTGGGAGACCTGCAGGCGGAGCTGGTTCACGACTTTTTTGAAGGATTTGCTCGCGGGGCAAAGGCCAATGTTCACGCGCGAGTGCTTTACGGGCGATCGAGTCACCACAAGATTGAAGCGCTGTTTAAAGCATTCGCCCGCGCACTGCGCGCAGCTTGCTGGCGCGACCGGCGAATGGCGCGGCTTTTGCCGAGTACCAAGGGAGTGCTGTGATGATTGCCATCGTGGATTACGGCGCGGGGAATCTGGTTTCGGTGAAAAAGGCGCTGGACTGGCTGGGTCAGGAGTGCGCCATTACTTGCGATCCTGGGCAGGTGGCTTCAGCGGTAAAGGTGGTTCTGCCCGGTGTGGGTCACTTTACTTCGACTGCGTCTCTGGAGCGCACCGGTTTGAAGCGGGCCATGACGGATTCTATTGGCCGGGGAATTCCGTTCCTGGGTATATGCGTTGGCATGCAGTGGATGTTTGAGGGCAGTGAAGAATCACCGGAGACGCCGGGGTGGAGGGTGTTCGGCGGCGAATGCGAGCGCTTTCCGGCGAGCGTGAAATCGCCACATGTGGGATGGAATCAAATCGAGGTCGGGTCGTCCTCGCGGCTGTTGCGCGGCGTGCCGTCGGGCTCCTTCCTATATTTCACGCATTCTTTTCGCGCGCCAGTGATTGAGGCGACGGTGGCTTGCTGCGAATACGGCGGGCGGTTTACCGCAGCGGTGGAGCGGGGTCATCTATTTGGAGTGCAATTTCATCCGGAAAAATCCGGAGAGATTGGGCTGAAGCTGCTGGGCAATTTCTGCGCGCTCTGACATGTTGACGAAACGCATTATCGCTTGCCTCGACGTGGACGGTGGCCGCGTCGTGAAAGGCGTGCAGTTCGAAAATCTTCGAGACGCGGGCGACCCGGCTGAGTTGGCCAGGGCGCACAGTGAGTCGGGAGCGGATGAAATCGTGCTACTGGATATTTCCGCAGCCCACGAACGGCGTGCGACATTGCTCGATACAGTTCGACGGACCGCGCGGCAGTTGTTTATTCCATTCACGGTGGGCGGAGGTATTCGCACTCTGGAGGATGCGGCGGTGGTGTTTTCGGCTGGCGCGGACAAGATCAGCATTAATTCCGCGGCGCTGGCCGATCCGGCGCTGATTACTCGAATCGCGGCACGTTTTGGCTCGCAGGCGGTGGTTGTGGCAATCGACGCGAAGCGTTGCGACGGGGCGATGCCATGGGAAGCGTTCTCGCATGGTGGGCGTGCGGGAACCGGGCGTGACGCCCTTGTCTGGGCACGGGAAGCGGAGTCGCGCGGAGCAGGTGAAATCCTGTTGACTTCGATGGATCGCGACGGCACGGGTGCAGGATTTGATTGCGATCTGACGCGAGCCGTGGCCGACTCAGTGCGGATTCCCGTGATTGCGTCGGGTGGCGCAGGCGGCGCGCAACACTTTGTCGAAGTCTTCCGCGAAGGGCACGCCGACGCGGCACTGGCAGCCTCGATTTTTCACTATGGTTTCAGCCAGCTCACGGACCTCAAGCAGGAGCTCGGCTCGCAGGGAATTCCGGTGAGGTGGCCATGTTGATTCCTTCGATCGATTTGATGGGCGGCAAGATCGTCCAACTCGTTCAGGGTCGCTGCAAGGCGCTGGAGTTCGACGACTTCGAGGCGTGGGTAAATCGCTTTTCAAAATATCCGCTGGTGCAGCTGATCGATCTCGACGCTGCGATTGGGAGCGGGAACAACGCGGAACTCGTACGAGAATTCGCGCGTCAACTACCGTGTCAGGTCGGCGGGGGCATCCGAAGCGTCGAGGTCGCAGAGGCGACTCTTGGCGCGGGAGCCCGGAGGGTCATTCTCGGATCGGCGCTGTTTGGCGAAAACAAACTCGATCGCGATTTTGCGGAAGAGTTGGCCCGCAGAGTCGACGCCAGCCGGCTGGTGTTCGCGGTCGATGCGATTGGCGGACGAGTGACAACTCACGGCTGGCGGAGGGTGACCGACGTCACTCCTTTGCAGATGATGCAGGCGCTTGAGCCCTGGTGCGGCGCGTTTCTCTATACGCACGTGGAGGCCGAAGGCCTGCTGGGAGGATTTCCGCAGGATGTGATCCGTCCGCTGCGCCAGGCTACGGCTAGGCAGATTATCGCGGCGGGAGGAATACGGACGCGAGATGAAATCGACGAACTCCACGCCATAGGCGTGGATGCGGTAGTTGGAATGGCGATCTACCAAGGGCTTCTTCCGGCGTAGCATTCCGCACCGCATCCCCGATTCAAAGCCTAGAACTTTAATCCGACGGCGCTGCTGAGGAATGCGGCGACGGGCGACATGGTGCGACACGCGGTAACGAACGTCGACATGAACCTGGGGCTGCAGACTTGTTTGTCGCTGAAATTTACGGCGGTGCCGAGATCACGAAGCTTAAAGTCCTCCACAAATTCATGGTCGGCGGGAAAGCCGCGTGGCGGACGGCGAAGCTTGCTGGCATCATCCCAGTTCAGGAGTTTGCGCACCGACCGCCATTCCTTGGGGCGCGAAGCGATGGCGTTCCGGACCCTGAGCAGGGTCGGCGGCTCCGGATGCCACAAGCCGCACGCGGCGAAACAGCCACCCGATTCAAGATGAAGATAAAAGCCCGGGGAGTGAACGTCTTTGCCCGGATGGGAGAAGCGCATGGCGACGTGCGTTTTGTAGGGACGCTTGTCATGGGAGAATCGTGTGTCGCGGTAGATGCGAAACATGGAACCACGCGACGGGCGGGGATCGGCAACCAGATAAGGCGTGAGGCCGGACAAGGGTCCAGCAAAGTCAGTGATAAATCGCAAGACGGGCTGGCGTACGCTGGCTTCCCATTCTGCTTTGTGGGCGAGAAACCAGTCGCGATTGTTCTTTCGCTTGAGACGGGCGAGGAAGCGGAAAAGCTCGGCTGTGAAATAAATCGGCATCAGAGATAAAGGTAAGAAGTGACGGTGAAAAAGTAAAGTCGATCCGATTGCAACAAGCGCCATTGACGGCAGTCGAAGCGGCGTGCTTCGATGAGAAGTGCCGAACCGCAAAGCTGCTCTCCCGGTAGACGCCATTCTGCCGGAGGTTTTAGATTCTTTACGACTGCGCCCTAATCTTGTGCTCGTGGCCGAACCTGGGTCGGGGAAGACCACCCGGGTGCCGCCCGCACTGCTTGGGAGCGTGAGCGGTGAAGTGGTTGTCCTCGAGCCGCGCAGGATCGCGGCGCGACTGGCGGCGCGGCGAGTCGCATGGGAACTCGGTGAACCGGTCGGCGAGACGGTCGGTTACCAGATCCGGTTTGAAGAGGCGCTGGGTCCGCGCACGCGCCTGCGATTTGTAACTGAAGGCATACTCACGCGGCGTCTGCTCTCCGATCCATCCTTGAAGGGCGTGTCTGCAGTGGTGCTCGATGAATTCCATGAGCGCCACCTCGAAAGCGATCTTGCGCTGGCGTTGTTGAAACGTTTGCAGCGTACCCGGCCCGATCTGCGAATCGTGGTTCTGTCGGCGACGCTCGATGCCGAACCCGTGGCGAAATATCTTGATGGTTGTCCTATCGTCCGTTCCGAAGGGAAATTGTTCGACCTCGCGATTAAACATCTGCCGTACTCGCCCGAGCCGTTAGAGGCGCAGGTTAGGAGCGCGGTGGAGTTGCTGATCGATATGGGGCACTCGGGCGATATTCTCACTTTTTTGCCTGGGTCGGCGGAGATTCACCGTGCGATGCGGGCCTGCGATGCGGTCGCGCGGCGAGCTGGGTTGCTTGTGTTGCCACTGCACGGCAGCCTGTCACCCAAGGAGCAGGATCGCGCGCTCGCTCCGGCACCTAAACAAAAGCTTATTCTTGCCACGAACGTCGCGGAAAGCTCAATTACGGTTGAGGGGGTGACTGCCGTCATTGATAGCGGACTGGCGCGCTTCGCCAGCTATTCCGCCTGGAGCGGATTGCCGACGCTACACGTCAGTCGAGTGAGTAAGGCTTCGGCGAAGCAGAGAGCGGGGCGCGCCGGCCGCACCGCACCGGGCAGCGTGTTGCGGCTTTATACCGAAGAAGATTACTCGCGGCGTCCGGATCACGATGCCCCGGAGATCCTGCGCAGCGATCTTTCGCAGCTCTGCCTTTCTCTGCGCGCGATGCACATCGCGAATGTCAATGATGTCGCGTGGCTGAATGCACCAGCAGCGGCGGCAGTGGAGCGGGCCGAGTCGCTACTGGATCGGTTGGGAGCTCGAGGAGCGATGGCGCAGCGGCTGGCGCGTTACCCCCTTCCTCCGCGGCTGTCTCGAATTCTCGAGGAGGCTGTCGAGCGTGGTGTGGGGGCAGACGGCTGTGTTGCGGTGGCTCTGCTCGGTTCGGGCGTGCGCGTCGACAAGAGTGATCTCCTGACTGCGATGGATGTGGAACCGGACCCTCGTGTGCAGCAGCACATCGGTCAGCTCCGCAGAATTGCGCGGACCTCAGGAAAGTCGAAGCACGATGACGACGCGTTGCTGATGTCCGTGCTCTCCGGATTCCCGGATCGAGTGGCGCGACTGCGAGCAGGCAGAGAGGTGATGATGTCGACCGGCGCATCGGCTGAGCTGGCAGGCGAGCCTCCGCGGTACAAGTTCATGGTCGCTGTAGATGCCGAGGACCGCAAAGAAAAACCGCTGCCGCTCATCCGAATGACCGCCCGCATCGAACCGGAGTGGCTGATCGATCTGTTTTCCGAGTCCGTGAAGGAGCAGTCCAAGTTGGTGTGGAATCATGAGGCCGAGCGAGTGGATGCGGTGACTGCGCTGCTGTATGACGAGCTGGTGATTCAGGAATCCCGAGGCGCGGTGCCGGACGCGCAAGCCGCGGCCGCCCTGCTCGCTCAGAAGGCACTGGAAGCCGGCGTGGAGCGCTTCGTCGACATGGATACTCTGAATGAGTTCAGGGCGCGCGTTGAATTTGCTGGTTTCGAAGCGCCGGATATTTCGCAGGTCTTGCGTGAATTATGTTTGGGACTGCGTAGTTTTGCGGAGTTAAAGAAGGCTGCTGCGGATCTTGTTTCGCTGCTCGAACGGAAAATGGGAGGACGAAAGTTTTACGAGCTCGCGCCGACAAGCGTACGCCTGCAGAAAGGCCGCCAGACTAAGGTTCATTACGAACGCGGCAAACCTCCGTGGATCGCTTCGCGACTGCAGGATTTCTTCGGCATGCGCGACACGCCACGGATTGGGCCCGAACGAACGCCGGTGGTGATCCATCTACTGGCTCCGAATCAGCGAGCCGTGCAGACGACGTCTGATTTGGCGGGATTCTGGGAGCGGCTTTATCCGGAGGTGCGGCGGGAATTAATGCGGCGCTATCCGAAGCACGCGTGGCCGGAGCGGCCCTGAACGTCTTAGTCTTCTAACTTGAACACTCGATCCATCAAGAGCCATTTCTCGCCGGGCTTGGCTTGGGGCAGCACTTTCTGAAACGTGCCCATGAGTGCCTCCCACTCTTGGACTTTCGGGTTCAGTTGATCGGCTCTGGTCTTAGCCTCAAACGAGAAGGACTCGTTTACTTCGATGATCATGAACATGCGCGTTCCGAGCAGGTAGATTTGCATGTCCTCGATGCCGGAGTCTTTGATGCTGCGAGTAATCTCGGGCCATATTCTTTCGTGATGGCGCTTGTATTCGGCGACCAGTTTGGGATCGTCTTTCAGATCGAGGGTCAGGCAGAAGCGTCGTTTCATTCAACCTCGGTGGCGGGAATGGGCAAGACTGTGCCCGCGCTGGCGACGGCGGTGGGCCGATATCCCCACATCGCGAAATAGAAAACGTAAGCATGACAGACGAGTGGGACCACGAACGCGCGCTGGATATTCCATGCATCGGAAATGCGGCCCATGATCGCGGGGCAGACCGCGCCCCCGATGATGGCCATGACCAGCAGGGAAGATGCTAACTTGGTGTAGGGGCCGAGGCCCTTCAGGCTCAGCGCGAAAATTGTTGGAAACATGATGGAGTGGAAAAAGCCGAGTAACACAATCGCCCAGACTGGCGCAGTACCGGAGACGAACAGGACGATTAAAAGGCACAGCAGCGATCCGCCGGCAAACAAGCTGAGCAGGCGGGGTGCGGCGACTTTCTGCATGATGGCTGAACCGGTGAAGCGCCCGATCATGAAGCCCGCCAGGTGCGCTTGCAAGTAGTGCGCGGCAGCCTTCTCATGGGTGCCGGGCAGGGTGAACTCACTGAATCGGATAATGAAACTCGCAACGCCGACCTGGGCTCCTACGTAGAAGAACTGCGCGATTACTCCTTTGATCAAGTGTGGAAAGGCAAAAGTGCCGCTGAGTTTTGCGTCTGAAGTCTGAAGACCCTCGATATTGGTTTCGCGAATCTCTGGTAGTTTCGTGAGGAAGATGAGTAACGCGACGAAGAGGAAGACCCCGGTGATTACGAGATACGGAGTCTTCACCATGTTGGCCTCGGAAACGCGATACCCCAACAACTGCGCGGGACTCATGGCTGCCAGTTCGGCGGGCGTGTGCTCAATGCCGGAAAGAATGAATCTGGAGCCTACTAGAGCGATCATGACCGCACCGGCGGCGTTGAAGGATTGGGCCAGGTTCAGTCTTCGCTCCGAGCTCTCCGCAGGGCCCAGCGTGGTTACATAAGGATTGGCGGCGACTTCCAAAACGGACTGTCCGCATGCCATCACAAGGAGGGCGAAGAGGAAGAATCCGTACACTCGAGCGGAGGCGGCAGGAATAAACAGGATCGTTCCCGTGGCGCAGACCAGGAGGCCGATGAGGATGCCGCGCTTGTAACCCAGTCGCTGCATCAGCCATCCTGCAGGCAGCGCCGCGAGGAAGTAGCCGCCGAAGAATGCCGACTGGATCAGCGATGACTGGAAATCAGTGAGGCCGAACGCCTTTTTGAGGTGCTGGATAAGAATGTCGTTGAGGTTGACGCCGATGGCCCACAAAAAGAACAGGCTGGTGACTAATACCAGCGGCACGACGTAGCGTCGCTCTGTGATGGGCGTGGATGAAGTCATTCGGAGATCCTCATGTCAGTGCGCGATCGAGGTGAACGTAGCCGCCGTCAACGAACAGGTGCTGGCCCGTTGTGTGGCTGGATTTGGCCGACAGGAGGAACACAACCATGGCCGCGATCTCATCGGGAGTGGTCATGCGCTGATCGAGGGGAATCTTGGTCAGGATGGTCTTCAGTTTCTCCGCGGGATTCGAGAATGTGTCGAGCCAACTGCGGTAGAGCGGAGTCATGACCTCTGCAGGTACGACGGTGTTGACGCGAATGCCGTGGGGAAGCAGTTCGGCGGCCCATTCGCGCGTCAGCGCCATGATTGCCCCCTTCGACGAGGCATAGCCTGAGGTGCTGCCCTGGCCGGTGACGGCGGTCTTGGAGCCGATGTTGACAATCCTTCCGCGCGACTGTTTCAAGTGAGGTAACGCGTAGTGCGCCATGCTGTAGTAGTGAACCAGATTGCGGTTCAGAGAGGCCACGTATTCGTCGGGGCTGCCATGCTCGAGACCGACTTTGTCGTTGCGCCCCGCGTTGTTCACGAGAGCGTCGATACGCCCGAAGGTCTGCAGAGTCTGTTCGACGGATTGACTACAGCTCGCAGGAGAAGACAGGTCGACGGTGACCAATCCACAGGCGGCGGTCTTTTGCAATTCGGCTTGCAGTTGCTTTCCGACTTCGGCATCGCGGTCGACGATCACTGGAATGGCGGCCTCGGCCGCGCAGGCGCGGACAATTGCCGCGCCGATTCCTTTGGCGCCGCCGGTGACGATCACGACCTGGTCTTTCAGTTGCAGGTCCATGGTTTAGCCTCGGAGATTGATGAAGCCGCCGTCCAACGGGTAGTCGACGCCGGTAATGAACGACGCTTCGTCAGTGCATAAAAACAACGCGAGTGACGCGACTTCCGCTGGCTCCGCCATTCTTCCGATCGGTTGCGCCTTTGCCAGCTTTTCGAACATTTCCTGTTCTCGCCCGGGATAATTCTTTTGCAGATATCCGTCGACAAACGGAGTGTGAACCCGCGCCGGCGAAATGCAATTGCAACGAATATTGTGCGCGAGATAATCTCTGGCCACGGAATAGGTCATCGCGATAACCGCGCCCTTGCTCATCGAGTAGGCGAAACGATCAGGAAGGCCCGACGATCCGGCGATGGATGCAAGGTTTACGATCACGCCGCCTCCGTTGTGTTTCATGTGTCCGACCACCGCGCGCATGCAATTGTAGAATCCGCTGATGTTCACGCGAACAACGTGGTCGAAATCTTCCGGCGTGGTGCTCTCTACGGTGCCGACGTGCGAGACGCCCGCGTTGTTGACGAGGATGTGAACGCGCTCCTCGCGGAATAGTTCTTCGAACTTGCTTTTCACAGACTCCTGGTTGGTTACGTCGCAGAGTTGTGCCGATGCATTGCCGCCGACGTTCGCAATGCACTGACAGGTTGCGGCGGCGGCTTGTTCGTTCACGTCGAGAATGCGAATCGTCGCGCCGTGCGCCGCAAACTTGAGCGCTATGGCTTGCCCGATGCCGCTGCCGCCACCGGTGATGACGGCGACTTTGCCGTCGAGGCGGGAACTCGGCGCGGTGGTGAGTTGATCGGTCACAGTGACACGCCCCGCTTCCACGGTATGAAATCTTCCTGGGCTTTCTGCTCGGCTTTGGTTCGAATCTCACCGCTCGCAACCTTGGTCACGAGATCGAGAATGGTCTCGCCCATCTCTTCGATCGTCTTCTCACCGGCAACCACCGCTCCGGTGTCGATGTCGATGATGTCGTGCATGCGCTGCGCCAGAGCCGAATTAGTGGAGAGCTTCACGACCGGAGTGATCGGATTCCCAGTCGGCGTGCCGAGGCCGGTTGTGAACAATACAACACTGGCGCCGGCGCCGACCTGCGCGGTAACGCACTCGACGTCGTTGCCGGGTGTACATTGCAGATTCAGGCCCGGTTCGGTCGAGTATTCGGGATAGTCGAGAACGGCCGTTACGGGGGACGTGCCACCTTTCTTGGCGGCTCCGGCGGATTTCATGGCGTCGGTGAGGAGTCCGTCGCGCATGTTGCCGGGCGATGGATTCATATCGAAGCCGGAGCCCACGGCGGCGGCGCGGGCGGCGTAATCACGCATCAGTTGAATGAAACGGTCGCCGACTTGTTTGCGCGTCCCACGATTGATGAGTTCCTGCTCCACGCCGCATAACTCGGGAAATTCAGAGAGGATCGTTCTGCCACCCAGAGCGGCGAGCAGGTCGGCGGTGTGTCCGATGGCGGGATTCGCCGAGATGCCTGAGAAGCCGTCGGAGCCTCCACACTTCAAGCTTACGCACAGATCGGCAAGAGGAGCAGGAGTGCGTTGCGCCTCGTTCGCTTCGACGAGCCCGGTGAATGTTTGGCGGATCGCTTCCGACATCATCGCCGCTTCGGAGCCGCTGCGCTGCTGCTCGAGGATGAAAAGAGGCTTGTCGAACTTGGGATTGCGTTTGCGAATCTCCTCGCGAAGGATTGCAATCTGCGCGTGCTGGCATCCCAGGCTCAGGACCGTAGCGCCAGCGACGTTGGGGTGGTGAATGTAGCCGGCGATGAGCCCGCAAAGATTGTTGGAGTCTTCGCGTGTGCCGCCACAGCCGCCCTCGTGGAGCAAGAAACGAATGCCGTCGACATTCTCGAAAAGTCGGCTGTGCGGTGGCAGAGCGGCACTCGAGGCGAGCTCTTGTGCGTCGACCTTGTCCGCTTGTCCCTGTCGATATAGCTTTGCGAGTTCCGCAACCTGAGAGCGGTAGATTTGGGGAGCAGCGAAACCGAGTTCTTCTTCGAGAGCGTGTTTCAGGACCTGAATGTTTTTGTTCTCACAGAAAACCAGCGGAACGACGAGCCAATAGTTTCGCGTGCCGACTTGACCGTCGGAGCGGCGATATCCCATGAAGGTCTGTTGCTGCCAGCGTGAAACATTGGGCGGCGTCCACTGAAATTCGCTCGATTGTTCGTGAAAGGGCGAAGCCTGGTGTTGAATGTTGACGGTGGTAAGGAGGTCTCCGGCGGCGATTGGCTTGACGGTTCGGCCCACGAGAACGCCATACATCATGACGTTGTCGCCGATGGCGAGGTCGCGCATGGCGAACTTATGTTTCGCGGGAAGGTTTCTGGGTGGTGTGTAGGTCCGGCCGCCGAATTCGATCGGCTCTCCGGCTTTCAGGTCGGTGAGCGCGACCAGGACGTTGTCGCGGGGGTCGAGTTGGAGAACGGAACGATGCGTCGCGGGCATGATGGGATTAATGCGTCGGGCAATTGTAAAACATCGGTCGGGCAATGCCTCGGGAGTTTGTCGAGCGGGAGAGGAAAAGCGTCGAGCTGCGCTCGACGGACGGCCGAGGGCGGCCGTCCCCACATGCTCATATCCGACTTCAGCCCGGGCTTAACTTGGCGAGGCGCCAGAAACGCTGGGCGTTGGCGCCGAGGACTGCTTCCTTGCACTTCGGCTCGAGGCCATGCAGGTATCTTTTCACGACTTCGACTGTGCGCGTGTACGGTGCTGCGACCAGGCACACCGGCCAGTCGGAGCCAATCATGAGGCGGTCGCGGCCGAACGATTCGAAGGCGACATCGAGAAACGGAACGATCTGATCGGGGTGCCAATGCTGCCAGTCGGCTTCGGTCACTAATCCTGACAGTTTGCAAAAGACGTTCGGAAACTCGGCGAGGCGCCTAATTCCTTGCGCCCAGGACTCGATCTCGCCGCTCTTGATTGGCGGTTTCGCAAGATGATCCAGGACGAAGCGCTGGCGTGGAAAGCGCTTGACGAACGCAGCGGCTACCGGAAGATGTTTGGTGTAAATCAGGATGTCGTAAGCAAGATCGAACTCTTCGAGTATCGAAATGCCGCGCAGGAAGTCTGGTTGAAGCAGGAACCGATCGTCTGGCTCGCTCTGCACGATGTGACGAATGCCGACCAGTTTCGGATTCTGAGCCAGAGTCTTCAGCTGTGATCGAATGTCTGGCGAGCGAAGATCAGCCCACCCGACCACGCCTAGAATCGACGGAGAGCGCTCCGCCAACTCGAGAAGCCACCGTGTTTCTTCGAGTGCCTGACGCGCCTGTACCGCGATTGATCCCTGGAAGCCGTTGCTGTCCAATTCAGGCTTCAGATCGTCCGGCAGAAAATTTCTACGTAGCGCCGACATGGAATCATCGATCCAGTCATATTCGGCCGGGTTGTAGATCCAGAAGTGCTGGTGCGCGTCAATGAGCATCGGTGCCAGGACAGGGACATTGTCGCGCACGATTATAGACTGTAGGGCCTCCCGCCCACGCGCAGATCAAATTGACGATGACATGGCTTTAGCGCTGGTGTACCTCCATCTGCACAGGCCGCGCGACGGAACTTACTTCGGGATCGTAGTACTCATACACCCGCGAATGGAACGTGCGAGCGCGGATGGGATACTTGGCACGCAAGCGAAAATGAAGTGTGACCGTCTCGCTTGGAGCGATGGAATCGAAGTAGAGAATCGCCTGCGTTGCCGTCAGGCTGAATTTCTCCAGGCGAGCGCTCTTCCGGCTGGCGCTCTTCTCAACGTAGACCTGCAGATCCTCACTGAGAAGGTCGAATCCAGGAGGAATGCCCAGGTCGACCATCACCATGTTCGCGGACTTGGGAAGATTGTTTTTGACGGTGGCTGTAGCGTTGGCGATGTCGTCCTGTGTGAGGTGCGTGCGATCGTAGGTCACATCAATGGAGAGCGGTTCATTTGCTGGTTTCTCATCCCAAGGGAGGAAGTAGCTGCCCACAACCTGGTATGCCAGGCCACCCTTGCCCTCGAAACGGATCTCAACAGTGTTCGCTCCATCCGAACTTGTGCTCTTCGCTTCGATGTTCTTGAAAACGAACTGATGGAGCAGATCGTTGTTCTCCGGGGTTAACGTGAGCTTCTCGACTGGTTTTCCGTTGAGGAGAACTTGCAGAGTGCCTTGCGTGTCGGCCGCGCCTTTTTCGGTTGCAAGCAGAAGTGCCCGAAGCGCCATGATTGTCGCCTGGGTCGTCCCCCACGTTCCGGAAGCATCTTTCTTGGAAGCCACGTAGGTCATGGCTTTGCGGGCCGTGCCTGACGCCTCACCCCACTTGAGCAGCGCTTGTACGGCGAGCCCCGTGGTCTCCACGCTGGCGCTTTCGCCGGTGGCATAGACGCCGGTTT
>Ga0210402_10003855_pt1 | contig 13894 bp, 12 predicted proteins | sample IncBWC7MmetaG_FD_161055 | JGI IMG/M metagenome (GOLD analysis project Ga0210402, IMG submission 161055) | Forest soil microbial communities from Barre Woods Harvard Forest LTER site, Petersham, Massachusetts, United States - Inc-BW-C-7-M | ecosystem: Environmental > Terrestrial > Soil >...
ATGCGAATGACCGTCTCCAAGGTCAATTTCTGGTACGGCGGCAAACAGACCCTTTTCGATGTCAGCCTGGGCATCGCCACAAACAAAATCACAGCGCTCATCGGCCCTTCCGGCTGCGGTAAATCCACACTCCTGCGCACGCTCAACCGCATGCACGAAACCGTCCGCAATGCCCGCCTCGAGGGCGAAATCCTGCTCGACGGCAAGAACATCCTCGCGCAAGACGTTACTCAGCTGCGCCGCCGCGTCGGCATGGTCTTCCAGCGCCCCAACCCTTTTCCCAAATCCATATTCGAAAACGTGGCCTATGGTCTCCGCATCAATGGTTCAAAGCTTCCTATGGCGGACGCCGTCGAGAAAAGCCTGCGCCACGCCGCCCTCTGGGACGAAGTGAAAGACCAACTCCACAAGTCCGCCTACGATCTTTCCGGCGGCCAGCAGCAGCGCCTCTGCATCGCCCGCGGCCTCGCCGTCGAACCCGAAGTTCTTCTCCTCGACGAGCCTTGCTCCGCCCTCGATCCCATCAGCACCGCGAAAATCGAAGAGCTCCTCGTTCAGTTGAAAGATCTCTGCACCATCGTCACCGTCACCCACAACATGCAGCAGGCTGCCCGCGTCAGCGATTTCACCGCCTTCCTGCTTATCGGCCAGCTCATCGAGTTCAGCCCCACGCCGCACCTCTTCACCACGCCTAGCGACCCACGCACCGAGGCGTACATTACCGGTCGCTTTGGATGATCCCGTGGCGCGCATCATCTCGCTCCTTTGTCATTCCGGGCGAAGCGAGGAATCTGTTTTTTGTTCTTTCGGGACTGAAAACTAGCGAAGGAAAATTTTCATGGAACGCCACTTCGAAAAAGATCTGAATGAGTTGAAAGAGCGCCTCTTGTGGATGGGCAGTCTCGCCGAGCGCGCCGTCCATCAGTCCGTCCACGCCGTGCTGGAAGCCGATGATCAGCTCGCCAAGCGCGTCCTTGAGGAAGAAGACGCCATCAATGAATTGCAGATGGAAATCGACGACCGCGTCGTCCAGCTCCTCGCGCTCCACCAGTTGATGGCGATCGATCTCCGCTTTGTCCTCGCCGTTTCGCGCATCAACAACGATCTCGAGCGCATCGGCGACCAGGCCGTGAACATCGCGCAATCCGCGCAGCGCATCCTTCGCCATCCGCGCGTCAAACCCTACGTTGATCTTCCGCGCATGAGCGAGCTTGCCGAGGAGATGGTCCGCAACGCCCTCAACGCCGTCGTCCGCCGCGACGTCGATTTGGCGACAAAAGTTCTCGCCACCGACGATCAAGTCGATCACTACCGCGACCAGATCTTCCGCGAACTGCTCACCTACATGATGGGAGATTCCAGCGTCGTCTATCCCGCTTTCGAGCTAATCCTAGTCGCCAAAAACCTCGAGCGCATCGGCGATCACGCCACCAACATCGCCGAGGACGTCATCTACATCGTCCAAGGCCAGGACGTCCGCCACCCCACCGTCGACCGCCGCTAACCTCGGAGACACGCCGCGCCGCCCTATTCGGTGCCGGGTCAGTTTCCGTTTACGCGACTAACCAGGAGTTAGGACGAAAGTTCCTCGAAGCGGACTTTCGGTCCCCGGTATTCTTAGTAGGCCTTGTCAGCCAAATCTCGCGGCAGGGCTTCCGGAAATCTCTCCTTGAGTCGTTCCAAGAGAGTTTCATCGCGTGCGTAAACTTCCCAGTAAGCAGCATCAATGCAACAAATAAATATCTCGCACTGGGGCGGCACATGGTTGGTCCAGAGCCGGATTTCACCTAAAGGGACCTTCTCGGAAAGCAGATTAGAAGCGGTTCCAGTCCCCATAAAGATAATCGCGAAAACGCAGTAAGAAGCCTGGGCCAAATAACTTCAGTTTGCGACTTTCCGCACCGTTGCGTTCTTGCTCTTCGATTAGAAAACGTTCGTAGTCGCAGTCAAGCTTCTCGCCTTCCGCGTCGCTCAGCACTTTTCCGTCAGCCGAAACGTAGGCCAAGAGGTTTTGATGAACGGCGCAATATAATTCCGAAATTTCAGCGGCAAGGCAGTCTACGATTTCCCGGATTCCGAAATTCGTTTTCTCCTTGAAACACCGTGAATCTAGGCGGACTCCATGCATGCGCCAATCATGGCACAGAAAGCCTTACCGTCGCTCTGCCACGTACAGAGCGGGTCATCAAATGGTCTCACTGCCTGGTAAACGCGGTTATCGTAGAAGTGGAGTCCGGCGCGAAAGCCGAATCGGGGACTTTGTCCGGTTTCGCGACAAATCAGGCACAACTGACAACCCTTGGTGTAGAATTCGGGAAGATAATCGCTCCGCAAATACAACCTGAACCGTTAGACCTGGAAGGAGACCACCGTGGGCTTAGAGTTGCGTGCGTTCCTAGTCTTGTTTTTGCTTTCGTTGGCTGCCCCAGTCGTTCTATTTCTTTCGTTGCGCACCAGTCTTCGCCAACTGCTGCAACAAACCGTCAAGACCGACGCTGGAGTCACTTTCTACCTCCGGTCTTTCCTTCTGGTTCTCTTCCTTTCCGCCCTCTCAGTGGCCATAGGGACCTCGTTTGATTTGAAGCAGGACTCTCGCTTCATGGAATACGTATGGAAGGGAGCGGAAGGACTGTCCGCGACTCTGTTGGAAACACTTCTGTTCACAGTAGCCTACGTAGTCCTCATCACCATTCTTGTCGCCACGTTGAAAATCAAAGATGACAAATGACACATACCTAGTTCTTTCCTACGTCGTCTGTGCCGCCCTTTCGATTGCACTGGGCACCTCAGTCTATTTGTTTCTGCGGCGTCCGTTTGCTGTCGTTGCGGACGCAACACCTCGGAAACACCTTCGCTCGATATTGAAGAGGCTCTTTTCCATCGGACTGCTTTTCCCAGCTTTGCTTGGCTTCGTTTCTGTGTCTTATAAAAGCTGTGGCCGGCAAACGTATGCAAAAATTGTCGAGAGCCGAAGCTACCTCGTCCAGAAGAATCAGGAGCAGATTTCTTCGACCTTATTGTCGATTGTGGTCGCAGTCCTCATCTGGGATGTTGTCATCCTGCTACTGACAAAACTCGCGCAAAGAGAGTCGAATTCCCGGTAGGTCCTGATTAACGCGGTAACCGTCCATGCGGATTTCAAGTTTCCGATTAGACTTATCGGGAGTTACGCAATTCAAGGACGGGCGTAACTGGGTGACCGGTGTGATGCACCATTCACTATTCGAATAACCAGACGGTACTGGCACCGAAAAGTATTTGACTCTCCATCAGATCTGAGTTACCATTTTTAGTAGAGAAATCTCTGGACTGCGGCAGCTTCTCGCTGCCGCTTTTTCATTTCTGAGAGCTATACGACTAAATTTGCCTCTAGCGGCCCGTCGATTTGGAGGCCGCCGTAACTATTTTAGAATCAATATCTACGCGACCCTCTCTAAGTGTTGATTCTAAGTCACTTACGCAAAACCTAAATCCATTAGAATCAACATTTACGAAAAACCCCGGGGGGAGGGGGTGGTTATTGTTAACTAGCCGAGGAACAATCAGCCCACCTCGTGCCGGGCTCACACCCTCTGTGCCTCAAGCTCCGCGGACTTGCGCCCGGCCCCAGTGACGAGCAGCGAGAACAGAAACACTGCGCTGGCCACGCTAAGCAGGCCCCCGAGTGTCCTGTCCCAAGTCCTCACAAACCGCACGCGAACATGCGATTCTCCGGCCGCCACGGGCACAATCATTTCGTTATAGTCTTCACCGCTTTCGGGCTTGACCGTCGTTCCGTTCACCTCCACTCGCCAAGCGGGGTAGTTCAACACCCGCAGCCCGAGAAAAAACGGCTGTTGTGAGTAGACTGAGACCTCTTTTTCTTCCGGAGTCCAGCGGTCCACGTGAATATTTGGCTTCGTCACTGGAGCTTGCATGGAATCCGTGTCCATCACCATCGCCTCGGGCGACTTTGTCAGAATGTTTGAGTGGTCGTCTCCGGCGGGATCATATTCGTCCGTGCCCTCGAAACCTTCTCCATGCGAGATGGCTCGCCGCAAACCTGGAATGTCCTCCGAATCCCACCAGCCCCGCTCCGCAAGCACAACTCCTGTTGCGCCGACTAACGCAAACGTCACCACCACCCACGCCCATCCCCAGCGCTTGCGGCCCATCGCGCTTCCAAGAAACACCGCAAACGGCACCGCGAGAAGTGACATCCAGCGCCACGGAAATTGTACGAACCGCAATTTGGGCAGCAGTTCCCAGAGAATGGCGGTGAAGCGCATCATAAAAAACGTTGCGAGTCCCGCCAGAAGCAGCATTGTCCGCCACCATCTGCGTTCCAGATCGTGGTTACCGCTTCGCTGTTCTCTGCGTGCCGCTACGGCCGCCACTCCCGTCAGGGTTATCAGCAAAACAGCGACGCTTGATGCGATCCAATTAAAGAGTGTGTGCTCCGGATCGTTGTTCGCCGTGTAGAGGAAGTTTTCCGATGGAAGCAGACCACTCGAAAGTGCTTGCGCGATGTTTACCCAGCGCTGCTCGTATGCCGCGGGCAACAGATAGAATCCCGCGAGGCCGAACCCCAGCGCTAGCCCCGCCGCGCCATGCATAAGCGGCCTCCAGGACTTCCGCGTCAGCGCGGCAAAGCCAAACACGGCAGCCGAGCTATAACTGGCAATCACTCCCGCTGGCGCGTTGGAAAGCCAGACGGCGGCAAACACCGCGGCAAACCAAGCGATCGTCCAGCGCCCGTGCCATCGTTCAGTCAGTGCTGGAGTCTCCAGCAACTCGCAGATTTGCAACACCAGGAAAAACAACAGCGGAAAGAATGCGATTGCCAGCAGCTCCGCGAAATCGCTGCGGATGTAAATAATCAGCAGCGCATATGGATTCGCTGCGAAGCACGCCACACAAAATAACGCAGCCCTCTCCGAAAGGAGGCGTCGACCCAGCGCATAGGCGCTCAATCCCGCCAGCGTTTGCACCAGCACGATGAATACAACCGGCACCGCGTTCCACGGCAGGATCGATCCCAGCGCGGCCCCCAGCATCCATGAAAATGGCGGATAGAAAATAAATCTCGGCTCCCCGAAACCGTGATTCGCCCATTCCGCCCACCGCGGATAGACAATTCCTTCTTTCCATTGGCCGGCGGCATCCAGCCAGGAGGCCGCGTGAAACTGGAAGTCGTGTCCGGTCGCGTTTCCCAGCCAGAAAAACGGCGAAACAATCAGCAAGGAAATCAAAAGCGAAATGCAAATGGCGGGAAACCAGCCGCGAAGCCGAGCGGCCGCGCGCGCCGGATTCTGAGGTTCAGCGGAAGATGTCATGCAGTGTTCATGCCATTGTAACCAGGATGGAAACTTTCATGCGAGTTTGATCCTCGTGTGCGTGTCGCATGGACTTGAGCGATAATACACGCTCTCATGAGCACGCCCAGCACAGTGCCCGCCCCCATCAGCCCCGAACCCATTATCGAAGCCCGCAAGCTCGAGAAATTTTATGCCCAGCCGGACGGCAGCCGCATTCAAGTTATTGCGGCTACCGATCTCGCCGTTTATCCCGGACAGATCATCGCATTGCTCGGACCTTCCGGCTGCGGAAAATCCACTCTGCTTCGCATGTTGACGGGCCTCTCCCCTGCCAGCGCCGGCTCCGTCTTTTGGCACGGCGAGCCGGTGCGCGATGGTTCGCCCAACGTCTCCATCGTTTTCCAAAGCTTCGCGCTGTTTCCCTGGCTCACCGTTCTCGAAAACGTCGAAGCCCCGCTCGAAGCGCGAGGCATGGTTCCCATCGAGCGCCACAGACGCGCTCTGCGCATTATCGACGCCGTCGGTCTCGACGGTTTTGAAACCGCCTATCCCAAGGAACTTTCCGGTGGCATGAAGCAGCGTGTCGGCGTCGCCCGGGCTCTTGTCGTCGAGCCCGAGGTTCTTTTCATGGATGAGCCGTTCTCCGCTCTCGATGTGCTCACCGCCGAAACGCTGCGCGGCGAGCTTCTCGAGCTTTGGCTCGACCACAAAATTCCCACGCAAGCCATCTTTATCGTCACCCACAATATCGAGGAAGCCGTTGTTCTCGCCGATCGCATCGTCGTCCTCGGCCGCAATCCGGCCCACATTCACGCCGATTTCCCGGTGGACATGCCTCATCCGCGCGACCGCAAATCCTCGAGCTTTATCGAACTGGTCGACGACATCTATCGTGTCCTCACTCGCCCCGATCACGAACGCGAGGCGACTCCTCCGAAATCCGCCGCTCCCGGCAAGCAGGTCCCACGTAAGGCCATCATGCTTCCTCACACGCGGCCCGGCGGTATGGCCGGCTTGCTCGAAATTCTCATGGATCAGGGCGGCCGCGCCGATCTCCATAAACTCGCCGATGAACTCAGCCTCGAGGTCGACGCGCTTCTTCCCACCGTGGACACGGCCGTCCTTCTCGGCATGCTCCGCCTCGAAGAGGGCGGCGCCATCATCACGCCCGAGGGCCAGGCCTTCGCGCAGGCGGACATTCAAGCCCGCAAAGCCATCTTTCGCAAAGCCGCCCTCGCCAATATTCCGTTGCTCGCGCAGATGCAGAATGCTCTTAGAGCAAAATCAGACCGCACTCTCTCCGACGAATTCTTCCGCGACCTCCTCGACGAACATTTCAGCGAAGATGAATCACGCCGCCAGCTGGAAACCGCCATCCAGTGGGGACGCTACGCGGAGATCTTCGATTACGACGCCGCCACAGGCAAGCTGACCCTCACCGAGGCTTGAACTTACTGTGACGACTGCCACGGTTGCCGCCCAGAAAACATCCCCCATCCCGCCGGCAATCCGGCGGCCCGCTGGTTCGCGCTGGTCCTGGTCCTTCCTGATCGATATCGGCGTTTTTCTTTTCGTTCTCGCGGCCATCTACGGCGTCTACGCCATCGGCCACACTTGGCTTGGACCGGTCCCCGCGCAAGCGGAAATCTCGCAAAGCCCGCGCGCTCTCCCGCTCTATGCGTTTTATTCACTCGTGCGCATCAGCATTGCTTACGCGTTGAGCCTGGCCTTCGCGCTTGCATATGGCTACCTGGCCGCCCGCTCCAAACGCGCCGAAATCGTGCTCGTCCCGCTCCTCGATATTTTGCAATCCATCCCGGTGCTCAGTTTTCTTCCCGGCGTCATGCTGGCCATGGTCGCGCTCTTCCCGCACAGCCAGATGGGCCTCGAGCTCGGCTCGATTCTTCTCATTTTTACAGGGCAAGTCTGGAACATGGCTTTCAGTTTTTATTCCTCCCTGAAGACGATTCCTCGTGAGCTAAGGGAAGCAGCCATCATTTACCGTTTCGGCCGCTGGCAAAGATTCATCGAGTTGGACTTGCCGTTCTCCACGATCGGCCTCGTGTGGAACTCGATGATGTCCGTTGCCGGCGGCTGGTTCTTCCTCATGGCTTGCGAGATGTTTGTTCTCGGCAAACGCGATTTCCGCCTGCCGGGGCTTGGCTCCTTCCTCCAAACCGCTGCGAGCCACGGCAATACGCGCGCCATTCTGTGGGGCCTGGCGGCGATGGTTGCCGTAATCGTGTTGCTCGATCAGCTGATCTGGCGGCCGGTCATCGCATGGGCCGATAAATTCAAGTTCGAGCAGGTCGAGACCGCCAGAGCGGTCTCGCACAACTTGCTAAGTCTGCTTGGCCGCGCTTCTTTCGTCATTCGTCTGTATCGGCTCGTTCTGCGCCCGGTTTTCGACTGGATCAACATCCATCTTGCCGCTGGCGCGCGCCGCGCCGCGGAGACCTTCTCCGTCCCAAAACGCAAGAACACACGCCGTTGGCTTCTCCTCGTTCTCGCTGGTGTGATTCTCGTCGGCCTTGGTTTTGCCGGCTTTCAGGGAGCTCGCGAACTTTCCGACTTGCGCCGCGCGGACTATCTCACACTCTTGCGCAGCGCCGGCTTCACGTTTCTCCGTGTCAATGGAGCCCTTCTCCTCGGCGCTCTTTGGACCGTTCCCGCCGGCGTTGCTATCGGTTTCAGTCCGCGCCTCGCACGCATCGCACAGCCGCTTGCACAGATCGCTGCTTCCATCCCCGCGACCGCGCTCTTTCCCGTCATTCTTTTATTCTTGATTCGGCACCGCGGCGGTCTTGAACTTGCCGCTATGCTCGTCATGCTTCTCGCCACGCAGTGGTACATCCTCTTCAACGTGATCGCCGGGGCCATGGCCATTCCCACGGACCTCAAGGAAGCCTCCAGTGTGTTCCGATTTGGCTCTTGGGATCGCTGGCGTTTCCTGATTCTGCCGGGAATTTTTCCTTATCTCGTCACCGGGCTGGTGACCGCCTCCGGCAATGCGTGGAACGCCAGCATCATCGCGGAGTATTTTCATTTTCAGGGAAGGATTGTTTCGACTACGGGACTCGGCAGCGCCATCAGCAGCGCCAGCGATGCAGGCCGCTTCGATCTCTTGCTGGCTGCGACGCTGATCATGGCCACCATCGTCGTGCTCATCAATCGTTTGCTTTGGCGCCGGCTCTACCGACTCGCCTCAACGCGCTTCAAACTCGAAACGTAGAGAACGCTCGCCGTCCTGGCTTATTTTTTCTCACTTTTCTCCGATTTCTTGGGCTCGGCAGTGGGAGCGGGTTCTTCTCCCCAAATATATTTTGCAAACCACTTTTCATTTTCTTCCATCACCGCGCGCTGCTGCTTCGGCTTCGTGATGCCATGACCAAATCCTTTGTAAACCACCATCTTCACTGGCACTCCGCGATCCTCGAGCGCTTGCCGCAGTTCATAGCCATTCGGGATAGGTACACGCCGGTCGTTTTCTCCGTGCTGGATGAGCGTCGGAGTCTTCGCTTTCGCGATGTACGTAATCGGAGAAGTTTTCTTATAAATCTCGGGATCATCCCACGGCGTCGCGTGCAAATACTGCCGCGTGAACGGGGTGATATCCGTGTTCGCGTAGTAGGTCATCCAGTCGGAAATTCCCGCGCCCACGGACACCGCCTTGAACCGGTCGCTCGACGCAGTAATAAATGCGGAGATGTATCCGCCTTCGCTCCAACCCATCGAGCCCACGCGGTCCTTAACGACGAAGCCTTGCGCAATCAAAGCGTCGACGCCAGAAATCACGTCCGCGTAGTCGCCGACTCCCAAATTTCTCACGTTCAACGCGCGGAATTTTTCTCCGTACCCCGCCGAGCCTCGATAGTTCGGCCGCAGAATCAACGCGCCCTTTGCGACGAAGCGCTCCAGCGGGTAATACCGGTCGGCATTCAGAATCGGCTGGTCCACGCCAGTTGGTCCGCCGTGAATCACCACAAGCAACGGATATTTCTTTTTTGGATCGAAGTCGGGTGGCTTGAGCAACACGCCTTCGATCACGGTTCCATCCGCAGCCTTCCACGAAATCAATTCGCGCTTTGCGATCTTGAATGCCTTCAGTTGAGTTCCCATAGTCGTGAGTTGCTTCGCCTGCCACGGCGCGACGCTTGTCGTAAATATTTCCGGATACTCGTTTTCACGCGCAGCCCGGTACGCCACCTGTTTGTAGTCCTTCGAAAAGGAAAACGAAAACGCCGCGAGATGTTCCGGTGAGCTGAGCTTCTCAACAGCCTTTGTCTCGGGATTCAGCCGGAAGAGATGCGCGTAGGTCTTTTGTTCCGCGGCGAAATAGATACCATCCGCCGCCCAGCTGATCAGCCCAGGATCTTCATCGAATGCGTCCGTTAACACACGAGGCGTGCCGCCGTCCGCGTCCACCACCGCAATCTTCATGTTTGTGTAGAAGAAATACTTCGAGCCTGCTGATGTTTCGTAGGCGATCTGTTTTCCGTCGGGCGACCACTGCGGATTCCTGTCCGGCCCCGGCGTACTCACAATCTTTTTCAGCTTGCCATCGCTCACAGTGACGACATAGATGTCCGCCGACTCTGACGAGATCAGGTCTGGATCGCGCTGGGCGCTGAACGCGATGCGCGTTCCGTCGGGCGACCATGTAAATTCGCCTACGCTGAACGTCGCACCCTCCGTCAGGCGCTTCGGTTCGGGAGCCATTTCAGTCTCGCCCGCGGGAATCTCCAGCGTCCACAGATGCGACATGCTGTAGTCGGCGTGAACGACGTCGTACTCGCCGTATTTTTCCTTGCGGTCTTTCATCGCTTTTGGCTCGGGATCTTCAGCAGAAAAAACCAGCCTGTTCGAATCCGGCGACCAGGCAAAATTGTTCACTCCCTTTTCTATCTTCGAGAGCTGCCGGGCTTCGCCGCCGTCCGCTGAAATCAGATAGATCTGTTTCTTGCCTTCCGGTGTCCCGGAGATTTGTCCCGGCCTGTCGGAGAGAAACGCGATCCACTTGCCATCCGGCGACCAGGCTGCATTCGTGCTCGATTTCTTCGACGCGGTGAGTTGGTGTCCTTCGCCTGTTGCCGTGTCCGCAATCCACAAGTCACGCTCGAATGCGTTGTCCTCCCAATTCGTCCGAGAAACTTCATAGACCACGCGCTTTCCATCCGGAGAAATCTCAGGGCTGAACGCGCTCTTCATCTCGAGGGACTGGTCGATGGTGGGCGTCGTTGCGTTCGAAGCGGCAGCTGCGGGAGCCGGCTGCTGAGCAGCAACGCGCAGACTCAGGGAACACGTCATCGTCAGAAGTATGGCCGCCCAAGAAAACTTACGCATGCTGTTTCTCCTCGTGTCTGATTCTGAATTCAACCGCTCAATTCTTCCGCGACCAGCGGATAAATCCAACGGCCATTGCGACGCCAATAAGCGCCAGAGCTAAATAGACGTGCCAGCCGTGCAATCCCAACGCGGAAATAACGGCCGCGAGCCCGGAGAGAAAAATCAGGAATGTCGCCTTGCTCTTCGACATTTCCCTTTGCATCAATGACGCTCCAGATTGTGCCTGCCTGACAAATTATCAACGTCCCGGCTCAGGCGGATGTGGATCGCAGCCCGGTTTCTCTCGTCAGCTCTTTGCTCAGGAGAATAATCTGTCCGACGTGGTGATAAGCATGGCCGGCGCATCGAAGAAAAATCATAAAGCGTTCCGCGGCTTCAGGTTCGAGTTCAGCTGAATAAGGCGCCATCCAATCTTCGGGCTTTTGCTTTCTGACTGTCGACACAACCATCGCAACGGTCTGGTCGAAGGCTTCCAACACTCTTGCTTTGTCTGGTTTTCCGGTTTCCGTAAATTCTCTATTGCGGTCGCGAACGTATCCTGTCTTCGCCACCTGCGCTCCGATGTAATAATTCAGATTACCCGTCAGGTGCAAAATCAGGTGGCCGATGCTGTTGCCGTAAGTGAACGGGTTGTGCCAGAACTGCTCCTGCGTTAAAGGGTCGACCCACTTGTGAACGTGAGCGGTAATGAATTCGTAGTACCAGGCGAAGTCTGTTGCAACGGTATTTGGAAGATCAGCCATGACAATTCCTCTGTTTGCGGGCTCTCAGGGTCTTCTTCAAAACTTAGTGCGCCGCTGGCCCGCGATCGTTCTTGTAGATCACGCCTTCTTTCATCACAAAAAAGACGTGCTCCGTCTGCCGGATATTCTCCACCGGATCGCCTGGCACGGCCACCACATCAGCGAGCTTGCCAATTTCCAGCGTTCCAAGCTTGTCCGCCAAGCCGAGCAAGTCCGCATCCGCCGAAGTCCCTGCTTTCAGCGCATCGATCGGCTTCATCCCCAAATCCACCATGAGGTGAAACTCTTCCGTGTTGCGTCCATGGGCATAAACCGCCGCATCCGTCCCGAGGCCAATCTTCACGCCCTTCGCCAGCGCCTTCTGAAACGTCTGATGAACCGAAGCAATGGCGGCCTTCGCTTTGGCCAGAATGGGGGGCGGGATGTAGATTCCTTTGTTTATTTGCTCCTGTATGCCCTCAGGGGCCATCAGCGTCGGGACGTAATACGTCCCGTGAGCCTTCATCATATCGAGCGCTTCGTCGTCGAGAAAAGTGCCGTGTTCGATGGAGTCGATGCCCGCACGGATGGCGCGTTTTGCGCCTTCGGCTCCGTGCGCGTGTGCCGCTGTCTTGCGCCGAAGTGCGTGAGCCTCATCCACGATGGCGTTCAATTCGTCTTGTGTCAGTTGTGGCGTATCCACGTCGTCGGTGAGAGAAAGCACGCCGCCCGTGGCGCAAACCTTGATGACATCTGCGCCGTACTTGTGATCTAGCCGAACCGCATAGCGCGCTTGCTCCGGCCCGTTAATGACGCCGTCGAGCGGCCCGGACTCGTGTCCGAAGAGCCCCGCCTGATAGCCGTCCTGGCCGTCACAGTGGCCACCGGTGGCTCCCAGGGCGTGCACACAAACCAACATGCGCGGACCGGGCACGACAAGATCGCGAATCGCATTTCGCAAGCCGACGTCCAGGTAATCGGATGAGCCCACGTCGCGGACCGTGGTGATACCGGCCATCAGGGTGACGCGCGCGTTCGCGGTGGCGTCAAGGGCCCGTTCGGCGATTGTCTTTTGGAGTTGATCCAATTCGTTTTGTTTGTAGTCGTCGCTGTGCATTGCGGTCAGGTGCGTGTGGGCGTCGATAAATCCCGGCAGCAGCGTTGCGTCTCCAAGATCGATGACCTCGGCTCCCGCGGGTATCGCCGCGCTCGGGCCTACGCCCGCAATTTTCCCGTCCGTCACGACCACCAGCCCGGGCTTCAGTAGCGCAGCGCTCTTGCCGTCAAAAATCCGCGTTGCCTTCAAAACGTAGGTCTTGCTCGCGGGCTTTTGCGCCTGTCCGAACGCGGGCGCCGTCACCAGAATACTTGCGCACCAGAAACTCATCATTCCCAGGCCGAACCATTTCCGAATCATTCGATACTCCTAGTTTTCTGTACTCGTTTTCGCTCGAAATCGTCGAAGGCAGACAATAGCCCGCCTCGAAAAAAAGTCAAGGTCTTCCTCGGCAGGGCATAGCCCGCTTTGAGGAAACCATGGCACTGGCGAGGGCTCGCTGCGGCCAGGCTAGTCCTCGTTTGCAAGTTCTCCGTGAAAAACTATCTCCGAAAGTACGACCCTGTAGAAGAGCACACCCTCTCTTTGCTAGAATAATTGCGCCACTTCCGTTAGGAAGTCTTACTCAGCCTCTTTTTCCTGGAACTCCCCAGCCCGTTGTTCTGGAAGACATGATTTCACTTGCACGGAGAGATGTTCGTTCTCTTGCTCGGCGGACGACTCTCAAAGATTCTCTCGAGCGGGTTTCTTTGCGGGCCTCCGGCAATGCTGGGCAACTTCTTTGTCGGCGCTGGGTTAACGCAATCGTCCGTCCCGTGCACATGCAAATCACGCGCAAGGAATGTCAGCCATGGCGCACCATCATCGGAGCTTTTTCTTTGGTCCTCGAGACTTCGTCCACCGTCGCCGTTTTCGCCGCCGACTCGCCACTGTCATTGTCATTCCGCTGCTGAGCGGAGCCGCCGCCTACTTCATCTCTCTGCCAATTGGCGGCACTGGTTTCACGCTTCCCAAGTCTGCGCAAGAATCATCGCTTTCCGCGACTGCAAGTCCACAGCCCTCTGTCCGTGCGAGCGCGACGGGCTCTTCGGAAGCCCCCGCGGCTAAACTTGTAGCAAACCGCGTTGGGGGCTCGAATATCGGCGGTGCTTACAAACTTGCCGACGGTCCTCACGCCGTCACCGAAGTACCGGACATCGTTCTCCATGATGCCAAGCGCGGCAAAGAACTACACGTCCGGATTTTTTATCCCAACGATCGAGGTCCGTATCCCGTCATCGTTTTCTCGCATGGCGCCGGCGGCTCGCAATCCTGCTGCGAAACATTGACTCGTCACTGGGCTACCTACGGTTACGTAACTCTCCAACCCACGCACGATGACTCGACTTTGCAACGCCGCAATAGCGGAGAAGAAGACATCAATTTTCTGAAAGCCGTGCGCGAGGCGCTGAAAAAGCCCGCGCTTTGGCAAA
>Ga0210402_10003856_pt1 | contig 13893 bp, 5 predicted proteins | sample IncBWC7MmetaG_FD_161055 | JGI IMG/M metagenome (GOLD analysis project Ga0210402, IMG submission 161055) | Forest soil microbial communities from Barre Woods Harvard Forest LTER site, Petersham, Massachusetts, United States - Inc-BW-C-7-M | ecosystem: Environmental > Terrestrial > Soil >...
GTGCGGCCAGGCACTCCGGGGCGGAGACAGCAGAATCCGCGAATGATGAGATCGATGGGCACGCCTGCCTGCGAGGCCTCACACAAAACCTCGATCATGTCCGGGTCTTCCAGCTGATTCATCTTTGCGACAATGCGGGCGGGGCGTCCGTCGCGCTTGTTCTTGATTTCGCGATGAACGAGTTCGAGCAGCCGTGGACGCATGGTAAGCGGGGCGACGAGCAGCGAAGTGCAGTTGGTCTGGACTGCATGGCCGGTGAGGTAGTGGAAGAGATTGACGGCGTCACTCGTAATGCGCGGATCGCAGGTGAATACGCCGACATCAGCATAGAGGCGGGCAGTCTTCACGTGATAATTGCCGGTACCGATGTGGACATAGCAACGCAGGCCGCTTCCTTCTTTGCGCACCACCAGCGCCGTCTTGGCGTGTGTCTTAAGACCACTCACGCCGAAGGTAACGTGGGCTCCAGCGCGTTCCAGCTCGCCTGCCCAGTGGAGATTGCGCTCCTCGTCAAAGCGCGCCTTGATTTCCATGACGCACGCCACCTGCTTGCCCTGTTCCGCTGCGCGAATGAGGGATTTGACGAAAGGCGTATCGTCGCCGATGCGGTAGGCGGTCATCTTGATCGAGACGGTCTGCGGATCGTCGGCTGCCGCGCTGATAAAGTGCTCGACGGTGGCATCGAAGCTGTCGTAGGGATGATGAACGATGAAGTCTCCTGCATGAATGGCGGCGAAGATCGACTCCGCTCCGTCTTCGAGGAATGCGGGAGACAAGGGTGTCCATTCGCGATCGTGCAGGGCAGGCTTTGGCAGGCCCAGAAGTTCAAAGAGCGAGATGTAGTCCACTTCCTCAGGCAAGTCGTAGAGATCGTCCTGCTCGAGTTCGAGGCGCTCACGGAGCTTCTCCTTAATCTCAGGATGGGCCCCCGGACCAAATTCCAGCCGGACAACCGGCTCATAACGCCGCTGGCGAATCTGCTCCTTCACCTGCGCGCGAAAGTCAGCCGAGGAATCATCGTCAACGTCGACCTCGGCATCGCGCGTGAGCCGCACCAGGGTGACGTCGCTGATCTCCATGCCGCTGTAGAGTTTATGCAGATTGCCTCGAACCACTTCAGACAGCGGAACTAGCACCTTTTGGCCGGATTCGATGCCGGCTGTCAGGGGAACCCACTGTTTAAGCACACCGGGGATCTTTACCCGAGCAAACATCGATTCGCCCTTGACCACGTCGCGGAGACGGAAGGCAAGAGAAGTGGAAAGATTAGAGATAAAAGGAAAGGGATGGACGGGATCGATGACCAGTGGCGTCAGCGCAGGAGACAGTTGGGAATCGAAATACTTGCCCGCTTCCTCCTGTTGCCGCGAAGTAAGTTCGGACCAGTAACGCAGGAAGACTCCCTGTTCGGCCAGTCCCGGAATGATGGTTTTGCGATAGCAGTCCGCCTGGCGCTCAAGCATGGGCAGCAATTTTTCGCGAAGCTGCCGCAAGAGTGCGCGCTGCGCATCGCTGGCGCTGTGGCGAAGCACGGCCTGTCGCTTCATGAAGAATTCGTCGAGGTTCGATGTGAAGATGGCGAGGAATTTTGCCCGCTCAAGCAGGGGAGTGCGTTCGTCAAGCGCCTCGGCGAGCACTCGTTCGTTGAAGTCAAGCCAGCATAGATCGCGGTCAAGCCATATCTCGGGTAGAGCTCGGGAAAGAGGCGCGTTAAGAACGCCGTGATCGCCAATCGATGCCAGGACTGTCGTTGCCATAAAGGCTCTCCTCGATGTCTTCGTTTTCGTGGGGTCCCGTGACGCATCGATTCTATGGTCTGACTATGGGGAGAAGTATGAACAGGAGGTTTCAATCAGGAATTCATTTTCGGCTTTGCCGAGAAAAGCGTTCAGAAATCGATGTGGGCGCGAAGTCCGGGAACAATGACCGGGCCGCGAGCGCGATTGAAGCCCGGATTGTTGACGAAGGAGATTTGCGCTGCCGCGTAAGGCCGCCAAATACGTGAGCGGTGTAATACGTCTCGCTTACGGTTTCGCGTCCATAGGTCAGGCCTCCATCGCCCAGCATGAATCCGATGCCTCCGAGGGCGAGGTACTCGCGATGGTCGTGTGCAAGGCCGCTGTTCACGAAGGCGCTGCCAATTCGATCATCCTTGCGGTGCCAGACATCACCCGAAAGGTCCCCGCCTGCGGTAATAGTGTTATTCATCTCGCTGAAGGTAAAGGATTCATAGGCACCGTCGTTCCAGCCGGTGCGCAGATAGACACGGAAATTTCGTGGAAGATCCTGCTCGAAGTTGATTGCGAAGCCGGGTTTTACCGTGCCTTCGTGGCGGTGGAGAGTGATGTCTGGCGTCGCGTTCTGTCCATTGAGATACGCCTGGTTGGCTTCGCGATAGTTGCCCAGGGTGGCGCGGTTGACGAAGAAAAGCGCACGCAGGTGCGTGCCATAGCCCTGCAGAGCGTAGTCCGAATAGTCGAGCTGGAGATTTTCGGAGCGAGTGTTTCCGATGTCGTAGTTGAGGTCACTGCCGGTGAACTTTGGCAACAGGGCTTCAGCAAAACGAATCCCAACCTTCGGACCCTGATAGTTCAGCATCACTGCAATCGTCTCGCCGTGCCCGTCCGCTCCGTTTTCATAAGTGCCGGTGTTCCCAATGGCAAGATTCGTGAACTGCAGGTGGGGGTCGCTGCCCACCTCGTTCACATCGAAAAAATCGAGCAGGTTGAGTTTTCCAATTGTAAATTCGAGCCGACGACGCGGGATTGAAGATTGCAGAACAAAGGGGTTCGGATCTTCGCTGATCCGATCGGCGGTGAGAGGCGTCATGTGCGTGTAAAAAGCGCGGGAAAGATAGACAGAGCGGCTGAGATTGGGGGCGATGACGTCCGCGTTGACATAAGCCGCAATACCATTGCCATCGCTCAACCCTCGGCCTCCGGTCTCATCAACCGTGGCAACGATATTGGTAAAGCGAAAGAGCTTCACCGCGGTGAAAAGAGTAAGGGTGCGCGAAAGCGCGTCCTCCCCGAAGCTATGGAAGCTGTTGGGCCCGGAATAGGGCGCATGAAACGGCGTATGCGCCTGGAAGATGAAGTTGGACTGGCCGGAAATCCAGAAGCGATCAGCAATCATGTGTTTGGAAATGAAGGCAGGATTTGCCTGATCGTCAGACTGATCTTCAATGGTCTGCCGCAGTTGCGGCGGAGCGTTCGAACCCTCAGGAGCGCCATTCGCACCCAGAGGAGCACGATCGGGCGGAATGTAGTCAGGCGCGTCGGGCAGTGAAACCGTCGTGGTCGAAGCATTGCCAGTGTTCTGGGACTGCTGGGCCGCCGCCGGGTTCCCGAATAGCGCTACCAGAAGGATCGCGCAGGCTAGAAAGCCACACCGGACCGAGCGCCGTTCATGGGAAAAGCCTCCCATTGACAAGAAGCTACATTGCCGGGCGTCTCCGAAATGTAACAGTCCTTTTAATTTGTCTTGCGGGTGCGCGCTTCAAAATCTGAAGATGTGGGAATACGACAGAAATGAGAGGACCAGACCGATCACTAATACGACAACCGAAGAGAGAAACCAACGGAGGGTCTTTGCGTACTCGGTTTCGTCGTCATCTTTAACCTGCAGGGATCTCCATAGCGCAACCAGCTGGAGAAGAATGGACAACGCCATGATGACGGCAGCGATTACCGATGAAGCGCTCCAGGCTCCCGGCAACTCGAAGTTCCAGTAGCGCACGAAGAGGAGGGAGAATCCCATCAGGACGGTGATAGCCGTGATGATTCCCTGGCGGTAGCCGATGGGTAGAGGTGTGCGTTCTTTCGGCTTTTGAGGCATATCTTTGGACGCGGCTCTTTCTTGATTGCCTTGCTGATATTGCAGCAAATCGATAGTAGCTGTTGTTGCTCGGGTTTCCAAAATCGCTCACTGCGGGCCTTGCTTGCGCAAGGCTTCGCACGAACTTAGTTCGCGCGGGTCCTTCGACTACGCGCCTGCGGCGCTCCGCTCAGGATGACATTGGCTTGGAGTGAAAAACGAAAAGCCCCAGTAAAAACTGGGGCTTTCTCCTTTGCCCCGGACGGCTAGTCCGCCGCCGGAGGCATTGTTTTTAGGGCAGCTTACTCGGCGGCCATTTCTTCGGCTTCGCCTTCCTGACGCATCATTTCGAGTTCGCGTTCGGCTTCCTCGAAAGCTGTCTGCACTTCCTGCTGGACCTTGGCTGCCGCTTCCTCCAGCTCCGGTGAGAGCGAGATGTTGCGGTAGTATTCCATGCCCGTTCCAGCGGGGATGAGACGGCCGACGATGACGTTCTCCTTGAGGCCGCGCAGGTTGTCGACGGCGCCGTTGATGGACGCCTCGGTCAGTACGCGCGTGGTCTCCTGGAAGCTGGCTGCCGAGATGAAGCTCTCGGTCGACAGCGATGCCTTGGTGATGCCGAGCAGCAGCGGACGGCCAATTGCCGGACGTCCACCGTTCGAAATGACCCGCTCGTTCTCGTTGCGGAAGCGGAACTTATCGACCTGCTGTTCGAGCAGGAAGTTAGTGTCGCCGACTTCCTCGATCTTCACCCAGCGCAGCATCTGGCGGACGATGGTCTCGATGTGCTTGTCCGAGATGGCCACGCCCTGGAGACGGTAGACTTCCTGGATTTCGTTCACCAGGTAAGCCTGCAGCTCCTTCTCACCGAGCACGGCAAGAATGTCGTGCGGGTTGAGCGGTCCATCCATCAGCGGCTCGCCGGCGCGCAGGCGTTCACCTTCCTGCACGTTGACGTGGACGCCGCGAGGCACCGAGTACTCCTTCTCCTCGCCGTTGTCAGCGGTGACGTAGATCTTACGCTGACCCTTCGCAACTTCGCCGAACTTCACGACACCGTCAATCTCAGAGATGATGGCGGTTTCGCGCGGCTTGCGGGCTTCGAAGAGTTCCACGACGCGAGGCAGACCACCGGTGATGTCCTTGGTACGCGTGGTTTCGCGCGGGATCTTGGCAAGGATATCGCCGGGGAATACTTCGTCGCCGTCCTGGATCATGAGGTGAGCGCGTGAAGGCATCAGATAACGCTTGTTGCCCTTGGTGCCCTTGATGATGATCGCAGGCTGACGCTTCTCATCGGGCGAGTCGCCGACGACGAGACGCGAGAGGCCGGTGACTTCGTCCACTTCTTCATGCAGGGTGATGCCTTCCTGCAGGTCCTTGAACTGGATGGTGCCGCCGATCTCAGTGAGGATGGCGAAGGTATACGGATCCCACTCGACCATTGCCTGACCGAGCTCGACCTTCTGACCGTCTTCCACCTTCAGCTTCGCGCCGTAGACAACCTGGTAGCGCTCTTTCTCGCGGCCACGGTCGTCCAGAACGGCGATTGAACCCGAACGGTTCATGGAAACCAGATCGCCACTCTTCGAACGGACGGTGACCATGTTGATGAAGCGCACGGTGCCGTTGTTCTTGGCGTCAAGCTTCGACTGCTCCGACACACGCGATGCCGTACCACCGATATGGAAGGTACGCATCGTGAGCTGCGTTCCGGGCTCGCCGATGGACTGCGCGGCGATGACGCCGACAGCTTCACCGAGCTCCACCATCTTGCCTGAGCCGAGGTTGCGGCCGTAGCAGAGGATGCAGACGCCGCGCTTCGATTCGCAGGTAAGCACGGAGCGAATCTTGACGCGCTCAATGCCGGCTGCCTGAATCTGCGAGGCGAGGTCTTCGGTGATTTCCTGGTTGACGTCGACGATGACGCTGCCTTCGTAGTCCTTAATTTTCTCCAAGGACACGCGACCGATGATACGGTCACGCAGCGGCTCGATGATCTCGCCGGACTCGACGATCGGAGTCACGTAGATGCCTTCGACGGTTCCGCAGGTGTGCTCGCTGACGATGACGTCCTGCGCCACGTCGACGAGACGACGTGTGAGGTAGCCGGAGTCAGCGGTCTTGAGTGCGGTGTCAGCCAGACCCTTACGCGCGCCGTGCGTCGAGATGAAGTATTCAAGCACGGTGAGGCCTTCACGGAAGTTCGCCGTGATCGGGGTCTCGATGATTTCGCCCGACGGCTTGGCCATAAGACCGCGCATACCGGAAAGCTGACGAATCTGTTGCTTCGAACCACGAGCACCGGAATCGGCCATGATGTAAATCGGATTCATGGTTCCTTCCTTGTCCGCGTTCTTCATGTTGTTGAACATCTCATCTGCAACTTTTTCAGTTACAGCTGACCACAACTGGATGACCTTGTTGTTGCGCTCACCGTTGGTGATCGCGCCGTCAAGGTACTGTTGCTGCACAGCAAAGCGCTGCTTTTCCGCTTCGCGCACAACACCGTACTTCGTCTCCGGGATGACCATGTCATCGAGGCCGACGGAGAGGCCCGAGCGTGTTGCGTAGTGGAAGCCCAGTTCCTTGATGCGGTCGAGCATCTTGACCGTGACTTCAAGGCCAAGGTTCAGGTAGCAGTAGTTGACCAGCTGGCCGATGCCCTTCTTCTTGAGCAGGCCGTTGACGTACGGCATGCCATCAGCAAGAGCGTCGTTCAGGATAGCGCGGCCGACGGTCGTCGAGATGTACTGCTTGTCGTACTCGACCGGCTCGGTGTGCGTCAGATCCTGATCGTCGTACGCGGTGGTCATGTCGAGAACAGAACCGGTGTAGCGCAGACGAATCGGCGAAAGAGTTTCGATCTCCTTGGCTTCGAGGGCCATGAGCACTTCTTCGGTGTTAGCGAAGACGCGGCCTTCACCCTTGGCGCCCTTCTTGGCCTTGGTCAGGTAGTAGAGTCCGAGAACCATGTCCTGCGTAGGAACGGTGATCGGCTGACCTGACGCGGGCGACAGGATGTTGTGCGAAGCAAGCATGAGCACGCTGGCTTCGACCTGCGCTTCGGGCGACAGCGGGATGTGGACTGCCATCTGGTCACCGTCGAAGTCCGCGTTGAAGGCGGTGCAGACGAGCGGGTGAATCTTAATGGCCTTGCCCTCGACGAGCACAGGCTCGAAGGCCTGGATGCCGAGGCGGTGCAGGGTTGGGGCGCGGTTCAGGAGCACCGGATGGTCCTTGATGACTTCTTCAAGGATGTCCCACACGATGGGCTCCTGCAGTTCCACCATTTCTTTCGCTTGCTTAATGGTAGTGCAGTGGCCTGTCTGCTCAAGGCGGTGATAGATGAAGGGCTTGAAGAGTTCAAGCGCCATCTTCTTCGGCAGACCGCACTGATGCAGCTTGAGTTCCGGACCGACAACGATGACCGAACGGCCAGAGTAGTCGACGCGCTTGCCGAGCAGGTTTTGACGGAAGCGGCCCTGCTTGCCCTTGAGGGTATCGGAGAGCGACTTCAGCGGACGGTTGTTCGCACCGCGCAGAACGCGGCCACGACGACCATTGTCGAACAGAGCATCGACGGCTTCCTGCAACATGCGCTTTTCGTTGCGCACGATCACCTCAGGCGCATGGAGGTCCATGAGCTTCTTGAGGCGGTTGTTACGGTTGATGACGCGGCGATAGAGATCGTTGAGATCGGAGGTCGCGAAGCGGCCGCCGTCCAGAGGAACGAGGGGGCGCAGCTCCGGCGGAATGACCGGGATCACGTCGAGAATCATCCACTGCGGCTTGTTGCCCGACTTGCGGAAGGCCTCAACAACTTTGAGGCGCTTGGAATACTTGAGGCGCTTCTGCAGCGAGGTTTCAGTCTTCATGCGCTCGCGCAGCTCAATACCCAGCTCTTCGATATTGACGCGCTTGAGCAGTTCCTTGATGGCTTCGGCGCCCATCATGCCCTTGAAGCCAGAGGGGCGATACTGCTGGTCGAGTTCGCGGAAGCGGTTCTCGTCCTTGATGATCTCGCGTTCGCGGGTGGGCGAGTCGCCTGGATCGACGACAACGTAGCTCTCGAAATAGAGCACGCTCTCGAGATCGCGCAGAGAGATGTCGAGCAGGTGGCCGATACGCGATGGCAGGCCCTTGAAGAACCAGACGTGCGAACAGGGCGAGGCCAGCTCGATGTGGCCGAGGCGCTCACGGCGAACCTTGGACAGCGTGACTTCAACGCCGCACTTGTCGCAGATGACGCCGCGGTGCTTCATGCGCTTGTATTTGCCGCAGAGGCACTCCCAGTCAGTGACCGGGCCAAAGATGCGGGCGCAGAAAAGTCCATCGCGCTCCGGCTTGAAGGTGCGGTAGTTGATAGTTTCCGGCTTGGTGACTTCGCCATGAGACCAGCTGCGAATCTTCTCGGGCGAAGCGAGCGAGATGCGGATAGCATCGAAATCCGTGATCGGGCTGGTTAATTCAAACGGGCTGGAACGGTACAAGGTGACCCTCCTTGAGTTCCGGGTACTTCTGTTTGGGGTGGCCTGTCGCTCCCGGCATGACAGATCCCATGATTCTTACTTCGGGGGCTAAAGCCCCCTTCAATCTCTTTCGGTAGGCGCGGGTTACAACCCGCGCCTACCTTGCCGCTTAGTCGGCGGCTGCGAATGTTGGCAGCGGCTGCTTCTTTGCGTCGTCGCCGATCTGCTTGATGAGTTCGACATCAAGGCAGAGCGCCTGCAGCTCGCGGATCAACACGTTGAACGATTCCGGCACGCCGGGCTCGATGGCTGCCTCGCCCTTGACGATGGCCTCGTAAATCTTGGTACGGCCATAAACGTCGTCGGACTTGGCGGTGAGCAGCTCCTGGAGAATGTAGGCAGCGCCGTATGCTTCAAGCGCCCACACTTCCATTTCTCCGAAGCGCTGGCCACCGAACTGCGCCTTACCACCCAGCGGCTGCTGCGTGATGAGCGAGTACGGCCCGATGGAGCGTGCGTGGATCTTGTCGTCAACCAGGTGCGAGAGCTTGAGCATATAGATGTAGCCCACGGTCGCTGGCTGTTCGAACTCTTCACCGGTCATGCCGTCGAAGAGCGGCGTCTTGCCTGAGCTGGGAAGTCCAGCAGCAGCAAGCAGCGCCTTGATCTCGGTTTCGCGTGCACCGTCAAAGACCGCGGTGCCAAACCAGATGCCCTTCTGCATGCCGAGACCAACGCGCCTGACCTGCTCGTCGTCGAGCTCAAGCAGCTGGCGCAGAGCGGCAGTGCCTCCGAAGCGCTCCTTGAAGACTTCGCGAATCGCATTGGCGTCCTGGTTCTGCTTCACGATTTGGGCAACCTGCTCGCCGAGTTCGTGCGCAGCCCATCCAAGGTGCGTTTCGAGAATCTGCCCAACGTTCATACGCGAAGGCACGCCCAGCGGGTTGAGAACAATCTCAACCGGCTTGCCATCGGGTAGATACGGCATGTCTTCTTCGGGCAGGATGCGCGCGATGACGCCCTTGTTACCGTGGCGTCCGGCCATCTTGTCACCGACCGAGAGCTTGCGCTTCATGGCGATGTAGACCTTGACCAGCTTGATGACGCCGGGTGCAAGTTCGTCGCCCTTCTGCAGTTTGCTGATCTTCTCGTTCGTGATCTTGCGCAGCACATCGATCTGGCGCGAGGTCATTTCCTCGATCTCGTCGATCTGCTCATTCACGCGCGGGTCCTTGTCGTTATAGCGGATGCGCTTGAGGTTCTTGGTCGAGATCAGCTCGATGGTGTCGCGGTCGAGGATCGCTCCCTTTACGAGGAGGCGCTTGTTGGTGCGCTCGTCGTGCAGGTCGGCCAGCACTTCCTTGCCGCCGAGAATCGCTTCGAGACGCTTCAGGCGCTCGTCGGTGAGAATACGAATCTCATCGGCGAGGTTCTTTTCGAGCTTCGCAACCTGCTCGCCTTCGATCAGCTTGGCGCGCTCGTCCTTCTCCTGACCCTTGCGGGAGAAGATGCGAACGTCGACCACCGTGCCTTCGATACCTGGAGGGCAGGTGAGCGATGCGTCGCGGACGTCGCCGGCCTTTTCACCGAAGATGGCGCGCAGCAGCTTCTCTTCCGGAGTGAGCTGCGTCTCGCCCTTGGGCGTGACCTTACCAACTAGAATATCGTTGTGCTTGATCTTCGCGCCGATGCGGATGACACCGCTCTCGTCCAGATCACGCAGCGCGCTCTCTGAGACGTTAGGAATGTCTCGCGTGATTTCTTCCGGTCCCAGCTTCGTGTCGCGCGCTTCGATCTCGAACTCTTCGATGTGAACTGACGTGTAGTAGTCCTCACGAACGAGCTTTTCCGAGATGAGGATCGCGTCCTCAAAGTTGTAACCGCGCCACGGCATGAAGGCCACGAGCACGTTGCGGCCGAGACCAAGCTCGCCCTGCTCCGTGCAAGGACCGTCAGCGATGACCTGTCCCTTGACCACGCGGTCGCCATGACGGACGATCGGCTTCTGGTTGATGCAAGTGTTCTGGTTCGAGCGCTTGAACTTCGTCAGCTGGTATATGTCCGAACCAACCTCACGCGACAGCTGCGTGGGGTGATGCTCGCCTTCTACGCGGATGATGATGCGCTCGGAGTCAACCGAATCGACCACGCCGTTACGACGGGCCAGAATGACGGCTCCCGAATCGCGAGCAGTAACACCTTCCATGCCGGTTCCGACAAGCGGAGCTTCCGACACGAGCAGCGGCACCGACTGGCGTTGCATGTTCGCACCCATCAGCGCGCGGTTTGCGTCGTCATGCTCAAGGAATGGCACAAGCGATGCAGCAACCGAGACGAGCTGCTTCGGGCTCACGTCGACGTAATCCACTTCCTTGCGGTCGACGAGGACAAAGTTGCCCTGACGGCGGGCATTCACAAGCTCTTCAGTAATGTTGCCATTCTCGTCGAGCTCGATGTTCGCCTGCGCGATGGTGTGACGGTCCTCCTCCCATGCGGACAGATAGAAGGAGAAAGGCTCGAAGTCGATGTGGCGCTTCTTGTCCTTCTTGAGCTGGTTGTTAAGCTTCAGCGCCTCGGACTTTTCGAGGTGATCGCCAACACGCAGACCGCTCTCACCGGCATTCGTGACCTGAACGTAGTCAAGCACGTGGTGATCGCGCACGCGGCGGTAGGGCGACTCGATGAAGCCATACTCGTTGATGCGCGCAAAGCACGAGAGCGAGCTGATGAGGCCGATGTTCGGACCTTCCGGCGTCTCAATCGGGCAGATACGGCCATAGTGCGTCGGGTGCACGTCGCGGACTTCGAATCCGGCGCGCTCACGCGAGAGACCGCCCGGCCCAAGCGCGGAGAGACGGCGCTTGTGCGTGATCTCCGAGAGCGGGTTGGTCTGGTCCATGAACTGCGAGAGCTGCGAGGAACCGAAGAACTCGCGGATCGCCGCCATCACTGGCTTCGCGTTGATGAGGTCGTGCGGCATGGCCGTCGACATCTCCTGGTAGACGCTCATCTTTTCCTTGATGGCGCGCTCCATACGCACGAGGCCGATGCGGAACTGGTTTTCCATCACTCACCGACGGCGCGCACACGGCGGTTGCCGAGGTGATCAATGTCGTCGACGATGCCGATGTTCTTGCGCAGCTTCAGCAGGTAGCGGATGGTTCCGTAGAAGTCTTCCGGAGTCAGCGTGCGCTTGTCGAGCTGCGTCGCGTCCTGGCTCTCGTAGAGCTTGATGTTGAACTTCAGACGGCCCACGCGCGAGAAGTCGTACTTGCGAGGATCGAAGAACATGCCTTCGAAGAGCGCAGTTGCGGTGTCGAGCGTTGGCGGATCGCCGGGACGCAGCTTACGGTAGATCTCGATCAGCGCCTCTTCCGGCTTGCGCACCGAGTCGCGGCGCAGCGTGTTGGTGATGATGTTGCCCACATCGTCGCGATCAGGAAAGAAAATTTCAATCGTGGAAACGCCGCTCTGCGCGATCTTGTGCAGCTTGTCGGAAGTGAGCTCCTGATTGGCTTCGAGGAAGATTTCGCCGGTCGTCGTGTCGATCACGTCGGCGGCGGTAACCGCGCCGTCCAGTTCGGAGCTTTCAACTTCGACTTCGGAAACCTTGTGCGAACGCAGCGCCTTCAGAATCGATGGCGTGACTTTGCGGCCGGAGTGTGCAATTTCCTCGCCCTTGACGACAACGGCGTGCGCAGGCTTTGCGCCCAGCAGGTGCGTCGGCTTCTCGGCGTTCTCATCAAGCGTCCAGAAGAGCTTGCTGTCCTTCACCGAAATCTTGTCGACGGTGTAGAAGGTCTTGAGAATCTCTTCGTCCGACTTCAGGCCGAGAGCGCGCAGGAAGATCGTGCCGAGGAACTTGCGCTTGCGGTCGATGCGGACATAGAGCGTGTTCTTCTGGTCGTATTCGAATTCAACCCACGAGCCGCGGTAGGGGATGATCTTGCCAAGGAAGTAGGTGCGGTTGTTCGCCGTCTCAAAGAAGACGCCGGGCGAACGGTGCAGCTGTGAAACGATGACGCGTTCCGTTCCGTTAACGATGAAGGTGCCGTTCTGCGTCATCAGCGGAATGTCGCCGAAGAAGACTTCCTGCTCCTTGATGTCGCGGATGGTCTTCGCGCCGGTCTCAGCATCCTTGTCGTAAATCGTGAGGCGCACGGTGACCTTGAGCGGAGCGGAGAAGGTCATGCCGCGCTCTTCGCACTCGGCCTGGTCATACTTGAGCTGCAGGCTGACAGGGTCGCCGCACTTGTTGCAGAAGTCAGGAGTGTTCTTGTTGTAGGTGCCGCACTTGTGACAGAGCACATCGCCGGGATGAAACGGGTCGGTAATGACCATGGCGCCGCAATTGACGCAGGCGGTGCGCAAGTGGTGCAGGCCCTTCAGGTGTCCGCACTTGCACTCCCAGTTGCCGATCGAAAAGTCGACGAAATCAAGCTGCGAGATGTTACGAAAATCGGTGATGGGAAAAACCGAGGTAAAGACGGATTGGAGTCCATTGTCTTCGCGCTCGGAGGGCAACTTGTCCATCTGCAGAAAACGCTCATAGGAACGCCGCTGCACTTCGATCAGGTTAGGGATTTGGATGGATGTAGGAATCTTTGAAAAATCGAGACGGCTGCGTAAGGCGCGGTTCTCGTTCGACATGCTTCACTCCTGGGGCTCGTAAACGCGAGGTTGGGAGACATGTTGTCCGAGTCACGCAACATGCCGGGCTGTTTCTTTTCCTGCCGCTTCCGTCCTCGCCCGAAAGCAGCATGGTGTTTCTTTGCCAGATGACCTGCGAGCCAAAACAGAACGCGCAGGGCGATAGTTCCGGAGCTTTCCACATCTCCGGCCTTGCAAAACCAGACAACCTCGCGGTACAAACAAGCTTCACAACGAGGTGCTGGACAAAACAGCTGCTAGTGCAGCATCATGCGGGGTATCAGGGTAGAGCGGAGAAGACGGAAGCGCGGAGAAGAGAAAGACGAAACAAATGCCAATCGCTCGTAGAGACAAGATGTCTTACGAGCGCCACAACCGGATTGTGCACTTGTTAAAAACAGAATGTTCGTTTCCCGCCGCTTCGCAAACTGCGTGTATGCCGCCCTACAGCCGATCTTAAGTTTCATATCTGGGAGTCCGCCGCATGCCCACAGATATGCCGGCAATCACTGTGCCGGTAAGCTCTTTGCGTTCACCCGCGATTCCATAAAGCTACAGTAACTCATTGAATCACTGCCACTTATCGAAAAACCGCATCAAGGCTTCGCCGATAATCGCGTTCCCAAAACAGGCTCATTGCACAAAAGAAAGCCAAGCGGAACGCGCAATACTTATCATAGCGCGTTCCGCTTTGGCATGCAACTTGCCTTATTGACAAACGAAGTTACTTGACTTCGATGGTTGCGACGCCTTCAAACTTCTTCTTGATAGCCTCGGCGTCTTCCTTGCTGATGTTCTCCTTCAGAGGCTTCGGAGCACCGTCGACCAGGTCCTTGGCTTCCTTCAGACCCAGCGAGGTGACTTCGCGTACGGCCTTGATGGTGTTGATCTTGTTCGCGCCGGCATCCTTGAGGATGACAGTGAACTCGGTCTGCTCAACAGCCGCAGGAGCTGC
>Ga0210402_10003857_pt1 | contig 13889 bp, 9 predicted proteins | sample IncBWC7MmetaG_FD_161055 | JGI IMG/M metagenome (GOLD analysis project Ga0210402, IMG submission 161055) | Forest soil microbial communities from Barre Woods Harvard Forest LTER site, Petersham, Massachusetts, United States - Inc-BW-C-7-M | ecosystem: Environmental > Terrestrial > Soil >...
GATGCTGGATGCCGATTAAGTCCTCGCCCCATGTTGTTCAATTCCAGCGTCTTCTTATACGCATTCCTGCCCTTATCCATACTCGGATTCTATTTGCTTGCGCGCCGCGCCGGCATCGCCGCGGCAAAGCTGTGGCTATGCATCGCATCATTCGTGTTCTACGGCTGGTGGAATCCCGCCTTTTTGGTGCTGCTGGCCGGATCGATCGCATTCAATTACACGTTGAGCTTGTTTCTCAGCGGCACGGATAAGTCCGCCGGCCGCGGGCAGACGCTGCTCCTCGCGGCGGGCATTACCGCCAATGTCATGCTGCTGGGGTATTTCAAATATCTATTCCCGTTTCTCGGATTTCTCCATGAGCTGGGCTGGCTGCGCGTCGATGCGGGCTCGGTCATTCTTCCGCTCGGCATCTCATTCTTCACCTTCACCCAGATCGGCTACCTCGTGGATTGCCGTCAGGGACTGGTCCGGCAGCGCGGCATGCTCAACTATGTTTTGTTCGTGACTTTTTTTCCGCATCTGATCGCCGGCCCGATTCTGCACAATCGCGAAATCATGCCGCAGTTCGCGGATCCTGAAACCTACCGATTCAAGGCGGAAAAACTCGCGGCGGGATTGGCGTTGTTCGCTTTCGGCCTGTTCAAGAAAGTGGTCATCGCGGATTCGATGGCGCCGTGGGCCAATAGCGGATTTCTGCACACTCACGGCGCACCGCTCGACTATGCCTGGTCGGTGGCGCTCGCCTATTCCATGCAGCTCTATTTCGATTTTTCAGGCTATGCCGACATGGCCATCGCCCTCGGGATCATGTTCGGCGTGAAGCTGCCTTTGAACTTCAATTCACCGTACAAATCCGCATCGATCATTGATTTCTGGCAGCGCTGGCACATGACCCTGACGCGCTATCTGACGCTGCTGCTTTACAACCCGATTGCCTTCTGGGTAGCGCGGCGGCGCAAGGCGAAGGGACAGTCCACGGGGCGCGATGCGGTCTCCACGCCCTCAGGGTTCCTGTCCATGATTGCGTTTCCCACCATGGTGACCATTCTGATTGCGGGCATCTGGCATGGTGCCGGCCTGCAGTTTGTGATTTTCGGCGCTCTGCACGGCACGTATTTGTGCGTGAATCACGCCTGGCGCATCGTGCATCCGCCGGACCCCTCGAAACAGGCGGTGGCGCTGCCGGCGCCAATGCGTCTGTGGCGCGGCCTCTGGCCTGTCCTGTTGACATATCTAGCGGTACTGGTGGCCGAGGTGTTCTTCAGAGCCGGATCGGTCGGCGATGCGCTCGCGCTGCTCGCCGGCATGGCGGGCGCGCACGGGAGCGATCTGCCCGCGCCCTCGCTCCATCTGGCCTTCAATGTGTTGTTTGGACTGAGCGTGGGGCTCATCGCCTTTTTCGCCCCCAACGTCTACCAGATCATGGACCGCTGGTCCCCTGCGCTGACGAAAGTGCGCTCGACGCTTCGCGGCATGCTATGGCAGCCGAATTTTCGCTGGGCGCTCATTGGCGGGACCCTGTTGTTCGCGGCCAGTCTGCGCTTCGATCAGTCGGCGCCGTTTCTGTACTTTCAGTTCTAGGAGCCTGTCCGAGCATTCCGCGTGAGCCGCGTTGACAGGGCGATCTCAGCGCAGCTCGGGGCGCTTGCCCAGCGCCTCGGCGACATAGTCGGTCACCCGCTTTGCGCCTTCCCAATTCGCGTGGTTCTCGTTCAGCCACAGCCGGTAATCCTGCCCGACAGCGTAAGGGTTGATCAGATCGGCGCGGCTGGCGTACTGCTGGTAAGGCAGCGGGGTTGCCGGGCCGCCATATTTCGGCATGTAGAGAAAAACGACCTGTGTGCCGTGGGCACGCGCAAGTTCGAGTATGCGGTTCTCGTAGTAGCGCGGCAGCCGGAATTCCAGGCTGCTGAAGGGCCCCGGCAACACGGGCCGCGTCAGGCCGCGGTCCCATTCGGCATGCTGGTTGTCCATCTCCGCCTCGGTGTGCGAGAGAGTGTTGAAATGCACGGCATTGTCGATGCTGCGGATGAATTCGGCGTGATCGCGATTCGGCCCCTCGTACGGCGGCGGCACGAACTCCGGATCGCGGAGTCCGAAGCGCTGCAGAAGCGTCTCCCAGGCCAGCGACACCTGTCGGCCGGGCAACCGCGCGATATCCGACAAATACCCCAGGTTGATCAGCAGCGGCGCCGACAAAATGTCGCTCGAATCGGCATATAAATTGAAGGCATCATGTCCTTTTCGCTCCTCGGCCTCGGTAATTTCGAGCACGAGCAGCTTGACCTTGCGGCTGTCGAGCAACTCCTTGGCAATGACGTATTGCAGATTGATGCCGTTTCTGACGCAGTAGAAATTCACCGCCTTGGCATGAATCCCGAAGCGCGACAAGTCTTGCTCCAGGCGGGCCGAGTGAATGGACATGCCCGTGCGCGAGGTACCGAGGAACGCAATGTCGATCGGCGCAGGGTCGAAATGAATCCGTTCGTAGATCCAATAGGTCGTCGGCGCCTGGCCATCGTTCAGCGCTTGGTAGCGAAGATATTTGTCATGCGGCAACAGGAGCAATGCGGCCACGTTCAGGAGCGCGAACGTCAGCAACATCGCGAGGCTGAAGGCGCTGAAGCGCCGCGCAGGAATTACCGCTTCAGGGTCCGCTGCATTAGCCATTCAAAATTCCGCGCCGTGCCGCGAAGCCGTCAAGCCTTTTCGGCAAGCTTCTCATCGACCAATTTCACGATCTCGCCCACCGATCGCAGTTCCTCCACTTCCGCTGTGTGGAAGCTGATCCCGAACTGCGCCTCGATCGCGAGAACGATATTGACATGATTGAAGGAATCCCATCCTTGCACGTCTTCCGCCGTGGTACGCAGGGTGACCGCGAGATTCGGCTGGTCGAGCGTGTCGGCAATGCAATCTCTTACTTTCGCGAGGATATCGCTTTTATTCACTCACTTGCTCCCTACCCAATTGGCTGTCCAAACCTTTTCCAGTATCGCACGGCAAGGGTACCGGGGGCGCGAACAGCTCCTCGCTGAGCAGTTTCTCGAGCTGCGCCCGGGCGCCTCTCTGACTAAAAATATGGTCCGCGCCGGCAATGGAATGCACGCGGCAGCGAGAACTCAAGCGCTGCAGCTCCCATCCGCCTTGATGCTTCAGGAGATAGAACCCCGGGTCGCCGTGGGCGAACAGAAAAATCATCTCCGTGCCGCGTGCTGCAATGGCTTGCATCTGATAGCCCAGATCGCCGGGCAGCGGAATGCGCAGCGCGCGCGCGACATTGCGGGCGTTTGAATCCACGATCACCCAAGAATGCTGCGCGAACAGCTTGAGCAATCGCCAACCGTTCACGCGTCCGGTCACCAGCTTGCTCCAGAACCTGGCCGGCAGAACCTGCTCGACGTAGCGCCGCGGGTTGTGGACGAATCCCAGCCAGGTCAGGCCATCCAGCGTCATGCCTTCATGCCACAGGAAATTCAGCGGATTGACCATCAAAATACGCCCGACCGGCAAGCCCGCGCTCGCGGCGCGAAGCGAATGATAGGCCCCCGAGCACAGACCGATGAGCGTCACATCGGCTACACCAAAGCGCTCGCGCATGAGGTCGATCGCGATTCGGATGTCCTCGAGCGCCGCAGCGGGATACACCTCGCCCGTCGTTCGACCGGGGCGCGCGGTGCTGTCGCCAAGGCCCGCCAAATCCATGCGCAGGACCGTGTAGCCGCGCTGCGCCCACTGCCTCGCCAGCGTCACGTACATGCGATTGGGGCCCACGTGATGCGTGGCACCGGCATTGAGCAGAATCACGCCCCGGCGCCGCGCCTCGCCCTGCGGCGGTTCCGTGACGATGGCAAACAATCCCGGATCGGCCTTAAGCAGCAATGCGGTTTCGGTCAGCGATTGCGCAGCGCTTTGGCCGCAGGGCAGGTGCAGCACATTGGACGGAGAATCCTCTTGTGAAGCGGCCGCCACCTCGGGGGTCGCGGCACTCTGGGTCTGCTGCAGCCACTCGCGCGTCGCCGCAATCATTTGCTGGGGGACGAGACTAAAATGCGGCGCCGTCATCATCATGCGGACGAAGCCCGGCAATGCCACGTAGCGAACCTTGGCGCCGGCTTGTGTCAATGCATCGGACCAGGCCTTGGCACCCGGCAACTCCTTGCGATCGATGATCAGCAGCTCCGGGACTTGCGGCATGGCGAGAGCCGCGAGCTCGAGCTGGGCCAGCGCGGCGACGGTCGCAGCCGAAAGCGAAAAGCCGCTGACATGCATCGCGCCCGGCTCATCCGCCACAGCCGCGGCAGGCACGATGGACGCGGCCGGCGCATCGGCCGCGGCAGCCAGTTGCGCGTCGGCCGCCAACTGAATGGTGCGCAACTCCCGCAGATAGCGTGCGCCGCTGAGTATGGGTGCAATGGCGATCAGGCGCGTGTCGGCGCCGCAGCGCATCGCCGCTTGGACCGCGACGACCGCCCCCAGGCGAAAACCGAGCAGACAGACCCGCTGCACGCCGGTGCGTCTGCGTAGTTCGCGCACGGCTTCAATCGCATCCTCGGTCCAGCTCTCCAACTGATTGAGCTTGGGATCGAGGTCTTCGGAGTTCCCGGTGCCGGCATAGTCGAATCGCAGCACCGGTATGCCGGCCGCGGCCGCGTCTTCGGCAAACGCGCGCATGCTTCGGTGCGCGCAAATGGCTTCGTAGCCAAACGGTTTGCACATGACGACGCCCATCGGGCGCGAGCCTGCGCTCTGCACGCGGTGCAGCCAGGCAAACAAGGAACGGGGCCCCGAGCGAAAGTACAGGGGCTCGGCCTGGTTGGCGCCGGCGTCGGTCAATGTCGGAATAGAGCTAAGATTCATTGTCGCTTGGGGCCTTCGGCGGCGGATTCTATCGCAACACTGTCGAGCGATCGGAACCGATGCCGCGAAAAAAGAGAATACTGCCACGATTTTACGTAATCTACTAAGGATGAAGCCTGCACTCGTTTCGCTGGTTGCGCTGTGTCTCGCGGCCTGCGGCGATGCAATTGCCGCACCCGGCCAATCAGCGGCACCGCCGGAATCGGGCGCTATGAGCAGCCAAGTTCGCTTTGATCATCACCTGCTGGTCGATCAGTTCGGCTACCGGCCGGGCGACCCCAAGGTCGCAGTCATCCGCGCTCCACAAACGGGTTATGACAGCGCCGACAAATTTACCCCCGGACAGAATTATCAGGTGCGCCGCGCGGATGACGGTCGCGCAGTGTTCTCCGGCGCTCCAAGCGTTTGGGACCGCGGTAACGTCGAGGCCTCATCCGGCGATCGCGGTTGGTGGTTTGATTTTTCTTCCGTGACGGCGCCGGGCAAGTATTTCGTGTTCGACACCCAAAGGCAGGTGCGCTCCGCAATCTTTCGCATTGACCAACAGGTTTACACGGACATTTTGAAGGCGGCGACGCGGATGTACTTCTATCAGCGCAGCGGCTTTGCGAAGCGGCAACCCTTCGCCGAGGCGTGCTGGATCGACGATGCCGCCTACGCCGGAGCGGACCAGGACCTTCAGGCTCACGATGTCACGGACCGCGACAATGCGGCCAAGGTGAAGGATCTCAGCGGCGGTTGGTTCGATGCCGGCGACACCGACAAATACGTCACCTTCGCCGTGCCTGCCGTGCATCAATTGTTGACGGCGTACCAACAGAATCCCGGCGTCTTCACCGACGACTACGGCATCCCGGAGTCCGGCAATGGAATCCCGGACCTGCTCGATGAAGTCAAGTGGGAGACCGACTGGCTCAAGAAGATGCAATACCCCGACTCGAGCGCAGCGCTCAAAGTTGGCGATATCGTCTACACACCCGCGGCGCCGCCGAGTTCAGATCGAAGTCCGCGCTTCTATGTGCCGAGCTGCACCTCCGCGACCATCGCGCTCGCCGGCATGTTTGCGCATACCGCCGGCGTCTTCGCCGGCATCGGCGCGTTGACACAGGAAGCGGCGGATCTCAAGTCGCGCGCGATCGGCGCGTGGAACAACTATCAGCGCACCAACCCCAAGCAAACACACTGCGACAGCGGCATCGTCAAATCAGCCGTCGCCGACTGGAGCGAGGATGACCAGAACGCGGCGGCCGTGGTCGCGGCGGTTTATCTCTACGCGATCACGAACGACAGCGCCTATGACAGCTACGTCAAGGCGCACTACAAGGAAACACGGCCGTATCATGATTTCGGCTGGTCGCGCTACAAGGCGGATCAAGGCGAAGCGCTGCTGTTTTATACCGGCCTACCGCACGCCGATGCCGCCACCCGCAAGGCGATACTGGGCGATAAGCTGCAGGACGCCAGAACAGGCAATCAGATTTATCGCTTCAACCCGAACGACGACTTGTATCGAGCCTACTTGCATGATGCCCAATACCACTGGGGCAGCAATGAGCCGCGGGCGCAGTACGGCAACACGAACCTCGATGTCGTCACCTACGCGCTGGACGATGCAAACTCAGCGAGCTATGAGACTCGCGCGCTGGAGATTCTGCATTACTTTCACGGCGTCAATCCGTTCGCCACGGTGTACTTGAGCAATATGTACCGCTATGGCGCCACTCAATCGCTGAATGAGATTTACCATACGTGGTATTGGCATGGAACGAAGTGGAGCAATGCGCGAAGCTCCCCATGCGGACCCGCACCGGGGTATGTGCCCGGCGGACCCAACGCCAGCGCAGTCAAAGCGGGCGTCCCAGCCTCCTTGATTCCGCCCGCCGGACAACCTGCGCAAAAGTCCTATCGGGATTGGAATGGGCCGTGGCCGGACAGTTCCTGGGTGATCACCGAGCCGGCGATTTATTACCAAGCCGCCTACCTGAAGCTGCTGTCCAAATTTGCGAAGTAGCGCACTAGGCTGCGCGGAAGAGCGGCCGCAACGGCGTGGGATTTCGCTTATAGTGCCGCAGGATGGATAGTCACACGCCCGCCTTGCTGCTGCACATTCTGTTGCTGCTCCTCGCTTTGCCCGCTGTGCTGTCGAGCGGCTACCTGCTGCTGGCCGCGCTGTTGTCGCAGCGGCTGCCGGTGCCCCGCCCGCAATCCCGGCAGCGCTTCTTTGACATCATCGTACCGGCGCACAATGAGGCGGCCGTCATCGCACGCACCGTGGCCAGCCTTCGCAAAATTGACTGGCCGGCGGAGCGCCTGCGGATCATCGTGTGCGCCGACAACTGCACCGACGAGACCGCTGCGGCGGCGCGTGCGGCCGGCGCCGCAGTGATCGAACGGCACGATCCCACGCGGCGCGGCAAGGGCTATGCGTTGGATTTTGCCTTCCAGTCGAGCCGCGCTTCCGGGTTGGCCGATGCCGTCGTGATCATCGACGCCGATGCCGAGGTGTCGCCGAATTTGCTCGAGGCCATCGCCGCGCGTCTCGAAGGCGGCGTTCAAGCCGTCCAGGTCCACTACGGCGTCCTCAATCCGATGGCCTCGTGGCGCACGCGCCTCATTACCATCGCGAAGGGCGCTGTGCATATCGTGCGCTCGCGCGCACGTGAACGCCTGGGCCTTTCCTGCGGAATTCGCGGCACCGGCTGGTGCGTCACGCACCAATTGCTGCAGGCCGTTCCCTATCAGGCTTTTTCGCTTACGGAGGATGTCGAGTACGGGATCGATCTCGGTCTGGCCGGCTATCGCGTCGCGTATGCGGACGAGGCCGACTGCGACGCCGAAATGGTCTCGAACGAGCAGAGCGCGCGGACTCAACGCCAGCGCTGGGAGCGCGGCCGCTTTCAGCTGATGCGCACGAGAACCTGGCCGCTGCTCAAAGCGGCGGTACAGCGCCGCAGCGCCGTCTGCCTGGACCTGGCCTGCGATCTTCTCGTACTGCCCATCTCCTACGTCGCGCTCAACATCATCGCGATGATCGCGGCGGCGGCGTTGGCGGCGCAGTGGTTCTCCGGCATGCAAGCCTGGCTTTACTTAAGCGCGGCGTGCGCTTTGAGCCTGATGTGCTACGTGCTGCGCGGCTGGCAACTGAGCACGATCGGCCTGATCGGCTTGATCGACCTGGCGCGCGCGCCGGGATTTCTGTTGTGGAAACTCACGTTGTTGGCGCGAACGCAAAAATCCAAGGGCTGGGAACGCACCGACCGTGAAAGCCCCTGAGCGAGGCGCTCAGGGCAGCTGGTAGTGCTCGCGCAGATAAGCGGCGACTCGAGTTGACCCATCGGTCGTCAAATGGCCGTAGTCGTACAGTATCGGCACGCCATTCGGGTTTTGGGTCTCGCATTGATGCGCCGCACATAAAATGTCGAAGAACGACACGTAGACGACATTCTTTTCGCGGGCCAAGGCTGCCATTTGCCGGTCGAGTTCATCGAGAAAGTCCAAGCGGTGGCGCTCCGGGTACCCAGGATCATTCTTCAACAGCGACACCGCCATCAGCCTCGGCAGTCCCGCATCGTATTGCACCATGGGGCCGAACAGCACCACCGTGTGCGCGTACTGCTTGGCGTACTCGAGCGTCCGCGGCAGCAGCGGCAAATCCTCCTTGCGCCATATGGCTTCGATCAACAGCACGTCCACCTTGTGACCCGGGAGGTAGTCAAAGTAGACATGATCCATCAGCTTTCTGCAGCGCCTCTTGTCTTCATGACGCGCCGGATCAACGCTGGGCTTGCAGCCCGCCGAAGTTGCCTGCAGCACGTTCACATCGGGAAATATCTTGGCAAGGCCAAACCACAAGTGCGCCGCATGCGAGTCGCCGATCAAAAGATAATTCTTCTTGGCTGCATCGCCCTGCATACAAGCCGTTTCGACATCCAGGCGCGCGAACTGGGGCGTGAGAAAGCAGCTGCCTTCGCGCGATACCGAGCTCTGGTCATAGTCGAGGAAGGACGCGATCTGCGCCACGTTCGGCGGAAATCGCGAGGCAAGACCATTGGATGCCAGCAATGCCACGCTCGCTAGAACTAACCCCGCGACGCTTGCAAGAGCGAATCGATAGAGGGCCGTTGCGGAGACTGTCTTGTTTCTAAACGGCGTCTCGACATATTTCCATGAAAGCCAGGAGACGAATATCGAGACACCGATAATGACGGCGATCTCGAGACTCGGCCAGCGTCCATCCGTAGAAAGCATGCCCATTCTGTGAAATACGATGATGGGCCAATGCCAAAGGTACAGGGAATAGGAAATGAGGCCGATGAATACCATGGGCGCGGACGACAGCGCCGCACCCACCCAAGAGCTTCCCTTGCGACCTGCGTAGATGATCAACGCCGCCCCGAGACAGGGAACCACGCTGGCGATGCCGGGATACAGGGTATCGGCCGAGAATGTAACGATCGATCCCATGATCAGGCAGATCCCGAGCAGGCTGGCCGCGTTGCGCCAGGCATTGCTGCGCATTTCCGGCAGGACATCGGCTGCCAGCACTGCGCCCATCAGCAGTTCCCACGCCCTCAATGGCGCCACATAGAAGGCGGCAACGGGGCGATAGTAGGCGCCGAGCATGCCGACCGCCAACGAAGCAAAGAACATCAGGACGATAAAGATCCCCAGCTTTTGCCGCAGAATCTTGTAGCTGAGAAGCACGAACACGGGAAAGAAAAAATAGAACTGCTCTTCGACGGCCAGCGACCAGGTATGCAGCAGAGGCTTTTCCGTGGCGAGCGCCTCGAAATATCCGCTCTGGCCCCAGAAATACAGGTTGGAGACGCAAAAAGTGGCCGCCAACAGGGATTGGGAAAATTTCTTGATCTCGAACGGCAGGCAATAAATATAGGCGAGGACCAAGGTCGCGGCGAATACCACCGCCAATGCCGGGAAGATTCTGCGGATGCGGCGTTCGTAGAATATCCGGACAGAGAAATTGCCAGCTTTGACTTCCGAGAAGATGATTCCGGAAATCAAGTATCCCGAAATAACGAAAAACACATCGACGCCGAGGAAGCCGCCGTGAAATACACCAATCCCGACGTGGTTGACGACGACTGCCAGGACGGCAACGGCACGCAGGCCGTTTATATCGGCGCGATATTTCAATTACGAGGCGCGCGTCTGGAGGACATCGGTCAGACGATGCTGCAGCATGCGCCAGTAACGGCGGTAGGGGCGATTCGCCAGGCGCGCCTCAGACCAGTCGATCATGCTGTCGTTCAGATCATAGTGGCCGCGCTGCTGCGGCGGCACGTCGCCCTGCTCGACCGCGCGAATGAGCTCGGGCAGGCGCCGGTAGAATTCCTCGGAACGATAAGGCGGATGCAAGGACCAGAGGCCCGGCGGACTGCCCAGCAGATCGATGCGGTATAACCCCAGGCGCCGCATGGACCTGGACAGCGCGATTTCCGCCTCAAGCGCCTCCGGCGCGTGGCCGAGCAAGCGCGACTTGAGCCGTTGCTTGGCGCTTGGACGCAGCAGCGGAAAGGTCCCGACTTTGCTCTTGAATCGATTCAGATCGATCATGAAAGCGCGGGTGCTGACGGCCATGTGCCGATAGGCCAATTGCGGCAGCGTCTCGCGCGCGTGCGTTCCGCCCACGGCGCCGTCATGGCCGAATATGGCGCCATCATCGCGCGGCGGCCCCGGGAACGGGGCGGTGATGAACACGTCCGGCCGTTCCTCCATGCAGGCGATGGCATTTTGCATCCATGTCTTGCTGCCGCCGCCGAACATCATGTCGCCGTCGAAATGCATGACGTATTGCGCGTTCGCAACATATAGGCCGAAAAAATAGGAATAGAACGGGCCGCCGTCCCAGGCTTTGATCGGGATGGAATCAAGGTTGAAAAAATAGCGCGCCACGTCGCGTCGGGTGGCGTCGGAATAGTCGACGTCAATGACCTGCAATTGCGGATAGGTGCGGCGTGCTTCGTGAATGAGCTGCCGCAAGCGCTCCAGGCTCGACTCGAAGTTGCCGACCCGGTAGCGGCCCGAGCGGGTTTGATGCGTGTCGATGGTCACCACAAAGCGATCGACCATCGGGCCCCAGGTACGAATCTGATGGGGCAGAAGAAATTCGATGTGCCTCACATCCATGGGATATGTGCTCATCTGCGCCGCGGTACCGTGCCTCGACATCATGCCGTCAATTTGCAGTAAATCCTACGTTATCGATGTACCAGTGATTGCTCGCAAGCCCGCTCTGATCTTGAATACTGAACTTCAAGACCTTCGTATTGCTCAGACCGTAGGCCGACAAGGGAACCTTGCAGCTCTCCCATTCATTGATCGGCGGATTGCTCCCGCCGCTGCAATAAACCGATACGTGCACCACCACGCCATCCTTGGAGTCTCCGGCCGACATGAAGCCGGAATCAAAGGTTTGATTTGCGACGGTGGGCTTGAGCGAGAAGATCAGATATTTGTACGGGCTGACATCGAAGCACAGGTTGGCGTTGTTCTGGCAATCCGCATGAAAGAACGGTTGCCACCCGCCCCATTTTTGGCTGCGTACTTCAATATCGCGAGTGCCGGAAAGCGGCATGCCCGTGGTATCCCGATAGTTGACGCTCTCGACGGCCCAATCCCAGCTGCCGTCCCATTTCATGGTGCCGTTATAGTAAACCCAGCGGGTCGCATCGGCCGTGTCGCTCGAAGCCGCCTGCGCCAAGCCCGTGGAGACCGGACTGCATGAGGTAAAAGCCTGCGCGATACAGGCGATTGCCGCGACGCGAACAAGGATGGAGCGCATGCCGCCAGCATACACTCCAGCGAACCTGTTGCGAATGAGCTTTGCGTTACGTCAATTCGCGGTGAAACCCACGTTATCGGCATACCAGACGTTGATCGCCAATCCGCTCACGTCCTGAATCGCAAACTTCAGAATCGTGGTGTCGGTCAGCTTGTACGCCGAGAGCGGGATCTTGCAGGATTCCCACTGGCCGACCGCCGGATTCGCACCGCCGGAACAGTACTGCGTTATGTCCTCTATCATGATCCCGTCAGGTGTATCGCCCGCGGACATGAATCCGGATGCCCAGGTTTGATTGGCATGCGTAGGCTTGAGCGAGAAGATCAAATACTGATACGGGGTCGTGTCGAAGCACAGGCTTACGCTTTGCTGGCAACCTGAATTCAGGAAGGGTTGCCAGCCGCCGCTTTGCAGGCCGTTCACAGCGATGTCGAAGGATCCGGTGAGCGGCGCGCCCGCGGTGTCCTTGTAGTTGATGCTGCTGATCGACCACGACCAGTCACCGCCCCAGATCATCGCGCCATTGTAGTAAACCCAATTCGTCGCGCCCGGAGGCGCTGCCATGCTGCCGTTGATCGTCACCCCGGCACTGCTCGGCGAACCGAGCGTCGCGCCGCCGGCGGGACTCGACAGGGTGACCGTCAAGGTCTTGCCGCCCGAAAATGGCGTTGCATTGCTGACCGGAATCGAAAAGGTCTTTGACGCCGCATCGCCGCTCGCCCACTGCAGCATGCCGCTGGCCGCCGTGTAGTCGGTTCCCGCCACGGCGGTGCCGTTGGCGGTGGCGTAGTTGACACTGACGACGCCGCTCGAGCCGCCCGTGCGATTCACCGTGACGTTCAGTGAACCCGCACTCTGCGCGACCGAGAGACTCGCCGCAGACAGCATCAAGGTACCCGGCGTGGGTGCCGCAGCGGAGCCCGTGATCGACACCCCGGCGCTCGCCGGACTCGAGATGGCGGCGCCGCCGCTGGGGGCCGACAGGGTGACGGTGAGCGATTTGCTGCCGGAGAAGGGAGTCGTGTTGCTCACTTTGATCGAGAAGGTCTTGGCCGCGCTATCGCCGCTCGCCCATGTCAGCGTGCCGCTGGCCGCCGTGTAGTCGGTACCGGCGACGGCACTGCCGTTGCTCGTGGCATAGGACACGCCGATGGCGCCGGTGGAACCGCCGGTGCGATCGACGGTGACCGTGAGGGAGCCCGCGCTTTGCGCCACGGTGTAGCTCGAGGCGGACAACTGCAGATTGCCGACCGGCGCCGCGGCGCTGCCGGTGATCGATACCGAGGCGCTGCCGGGGCTGCTGATCGATGCGCCGGCGCTCGGACTCGACAGGGCAACCGTGAAAGTCTTGTTGCCCGAAAAGGCCGTCGCATTGCTGATGGCCACGGAGAAGGTCTTCGACGCCGCATCGCCGTTCGCCCACTGCAGCGTGCCGGAGGCGGCGGTGTAGTCGGCGCCGGCCATCGCGGTGCCGTTGGCGGTCGAGTACGCCACGCTGATGGCACCGCTGGTGCCGTTCACGCGCTTCACGGTGATCGTCATTGGCCCGGCCGATTGCGCCACGGTGTAACTGGAGGCGGACAATTGCAGGCTGCCCACGGGCGCCGAGGCATTGCCGGTAATCGTCGCGACAGCACTGCTCGGGGTGCCGATATTCGCACCGTTCGAATTCGACAACTGAATCGTGAAAGTCTTGTTGCCCGAAAACGCGGCGGCGTTGCTGATGGGGATCGAAAAAGTCTTCGACGCCGCATCGCCGTCAGTCCATTGCAGCGTGCCGCTGGCCGCGGTGTAGTCCGTGCCGGCCGCCGCGGTTCCATTCGCCGTGTGGTAGCCGACGCTGATTGCGCCGCTGGAAGTTCCAATGCGATTGACGGTTACCGTCAGCGGTCCCGCGCCCTGCGTCACCGCGTAATTTGCGCCGGAGAGCTGCACGGTCGGCTCTGCCGCCGCGTCGCCTGAGATTGAAACGGCTGCGCTGCCGGGACTGCCGATCGTCGTGGTGGCACTCGGATCCATCAACGCCAAGGTAAAAGATTTGACGCCCGCAAAGGGTGTCTGATTGCTGACAGGGACCGACACAGTCTTGGCCGTCATGTCATTCTCGGCCCACTGCAGCGTGCCGGAGGTGGCGGTGTAGTCGCTGCCCGCCGCCGCCGTGCCATCGCTCGTCGTATAGCCGACGCTGACCGCATCGGTCGAACTTCCCGTTCGCACCACGGTGACG
>Ga0210402_10003859_pt1 | contig 13888 bp, 10 predicted proteins | sample IncBWC7MmetaG_FD_161055 | JGI IMG/M metagenome (GOLD analysis project Ga0210402, IMG submission 161055) | Forest soil microbial communities from Barre Woods Harvard Forest LTER site, Petersham, Massachusetts, United States - Inc-BW-C-7-M | ecosystem: Environmental > Terrestrial > Soil >...
GGGAGGAGTTCCGGGCTGGTGCCAGGTTTTTCCGCCATCGTCGGAGCGTTGAATGATCTGTCCGAACCAGCCGCTGGTCTGTGAGGCATAGATGCGATTGGGATCGACGGGCGAGCCTTTGAGGTGATACATCTCCCAGCCGGCGAAGTGCGGGCCGCTGACCTCCCAGTTTTGGCGTTTGCCGTCGGCGGTAAGAATGAATGCGCCTTTGCGCGTGCCTGCCAGGACACGGACCTTGCTCATGTTTGCTCCTCGTCAACGCAAGAATGATGCTGAGATTTTATCTGAGGAGATGATGCGGGAGTCAACCTCGATTCCTACAGGTCAAGAAATGGTTTCTGGATTGCTGACGGCTGCCTCAATGAACGTAAACGCCTGTTTTCGACAGTTGAGAGGCTCTAGTTCATCCACTTGGCAAAGCCGATGTAGGTAAAGCGGAAGAACCAAAAGGTAGCAAGCGGTAGATTCAGAGTCGGGTCAACGTACAAGTATGAAATCGTAAGCATCTCCCCTACTGGCGGGAGTTCAACCCCCGATGTCGCTTTGCCGAGGTACTCTTTCCCATCCGGCCCAATGAAAAGGTATTGCACCGAGTAGAAATGCCCTCCCTCTGAACCCTCAGCCCTCTCCCAGTGCGTGACTGTCGCGATGGTGGTTGCGCGGCCGTTAAGTAGGGCGCGTTCTTTTCGTAGCCGGTGAAGGGCGGTGCCCGCTATGCAAAGAGTGATAGCGATGGCAATCCAAGTTCCTACACCGTGTTCAACCAGCGCGATACTGCCCGTTATCAGCACACCTGCAAAGAAGGCGAGTGCAACGACTGGGCGGAACTCCGCCGCGCCGCGACCCTCGCTTTTCGCCGCAACAGCCTGTGATTCGGACTTGGTTTGAAGAAGTGGCACGAGTCACCATGCGCGGACTACCAACGATCAGAATTATAGAGTGGGAAATGGACGAGCTACATCAAAACGGGCCAGTTGGCGCAAAATCCACATACTCTCATTGGCCTCGACCGCTAGTGTCCCGCCGACCCGGCCGGAGCAGAACTCGCGCGCTCATAGACTCTCACGTAGTCGACCAGCATGGTTTGAGGGAAAACGGTGGTCGCGTCGGGACTTCCGGGCCAGTTGCCGCCTACCGCGACGTTGAGCAGCAGAAAAAAGGGGTGGTCGTAGACCCACTTCGCGCCCTTGGGCAGGTCGGCGGGAGTTCGCGTGGCGTAGAGATGGTCGTCGACGTAGAAACGGATTACGTTTGGTTCCCACTCGACGGCGAACAGATGAAAGTCATCCGCAAAGCGCTGGTCGGCGGGAAGACCGTAGGGAGAGCCGATGCCGTCCGCTCCGGAGTATCCGGGGCCGTGGATGGTGCCGTGGACGAGCGCGGGCTCCTTGCCGATGTTTTCCATGATGTCGATCTCGCCGCAGGCGGGCCAGCCGGGCTTTTCGATGTCGACGCCCAGCATCCAGAAAGCGGGCCAGATCCCCTGTCCGCGCGGAATCTTGATGCGGGCTTCGAAGCGGCCGTAGGTCTGCGAAAACTTGCCTAGAGTTTTCAGGCGGGCGGACGTGTAGTTTCGGGTGGCGTCGTCGGGTCCAATGTATTTCTCCTGCAGGACTTTGATGACCAGGTTGCCATCCTGCTGGTAGGCGTTGTCGAGGCGGGAGGTGTAGTACTCCAGTTCGTCGTTGCCCCAGCCGTTTCCGCCGGTTTCGGAAACCCATTTGGAGGGGTCGACGGCGATGCCGTTGGGGCCGTTGAACTCGTCGCTCCACACCAGTTTCCACGCCGGAGGGGCGGGCGGCGAAGCGGCGGCCTGGGGAGTTGCGGCCGTTGGAGCGATGGTCTGCGCACCGGCATAGGCGCATAGCAATAGAGTTGCTCCGGCCAATGCAAAGTACTGCCATCTGGGTGTCATCAGTGCTCCCTTTTTATCTTAGCGGTCACGCGTAGACTACACACGCGAACTCTGGTCCCGCGTACACTACTCACGCACTATACTCACATCGAAACGATTCTTGCCAGGAGAACCCCGTGTCGAACGAACAGACCAGACGAAGCTTCCTGAAGTTATCCGCCGCGGGGCTCACGGCGGCGGCGACTACTACCGCCGACTTAGCTTCCGCGTTGACGCCATCCGCGGCCGTCCCGCAAGGGGATATTGCGGTTCGCGTAACTGGCGGCACACTTCGCTATGCTCCGGCTGAGAAATTAGCCTGGCGAGCGGGCGGCAAGTCTTCAGAGAATGCGATTGTGCTCGATCCGAGCAAGAAGTTTCAGGAAATGCTTGGATTCGGCGCGGCGTTCACCGACGCGGCCTGTTACACATTCAACCGGCTGGCTGTGCCGGTCCGCAACGAGTTGTTTCATGAACTGTTTGATCCGTCGGAAATGGGGCTTAGCGTTTGCCGAACTTGCATCGGGGCCAGCGATTATTCCACGGAAGTGTTCAGCTACGACGAGGGCGAGCCCGACCCGGAGATGACGCGATTTTCAATCGCGCACGATCAGGCTTATGTTCTGCCCATGTTGCGAGAGGCACGCAAGGCGAATCCAGAGTTATTTCTGTTTTCGTCGCCGTGGAGTCCTCCGGGATGGATGAAGGCAGGCGGCTCGATGCTGGGCGGCTCGATGCGGCAGCACTACTACGCGCCATACGCGCAATATTTTGTGAAGTTCCTTCAGGCCTATGCCGCGGAAGGCGTGCCGGTACAGGCAATTACGGTGCAGAACGAAGTGGACACCGATCAGGACGGCAGGATGCCGGCGTGCCTGTGGCCGCAGGAGTACGAGATCGGATTCGTCAAGGATCATCTTGGTCCGATGCTTCGACGGCATGGTCTTGCCACGAAGATTTGGATTCTCGATCACAATTACAACTTGTGGGGCCGCGCGATTTGCGAGCTCGACGACGAAGGGTTGCGCAAGTACTGCAACGCGGTTGCATTTCACGGGTACGTGGGGACGCCGGAGATGATGGACAAAGTGCACGACGCACATCCTGACGCTCACTTGTATTGGACGGAGGGTGGTCCCGACTATACGTCTCCCGAATACGCGACCGACTGGACAATTTGGGGGAAGACGTTTACGCAGGCGATCCGACACTGGTGCCAGGCGGTCAGCGGGTGGAATCTGGCACTCGATGAGAAAGGGAAACCGAACATCGGACCGTTTCCGTGCGGCGGGATGGTGACGATTCATTCGGAGACGAAAGAGATCACGCGCAGCGGGCAATATTGGGCCGTTGCGCATTTCTCGCGGCACGTGAGGCCGGGAGCCAAACGGTTTGAGTCCACGTGCAAAATGGAGGGTGTGGACCAGGTGGGCTTCGAGAATCCGGACGGGGACAAGGTGCTGGTTGTGACGAACTCGGGTGCGGCAAGAACAGTGATCCTGAAACTGGCGAATCAAACCGCAGACGTTGCGTTAGCGCCCGACTCTTTGACGACTTTGTCCTGGGCGTGATGGGTTTCTAGTTACCGGATCGGTAGTTGCTTTTCTGAGGTTCTGACTTCTCTCGATTCAGAGCAAGAATTACACCCTGCAGTGTGCCGCGGCCGCCGGCTAGCCCGTTGAAAGAAAAGACGTTAGGTTTGGCACGTCCGGTGCAACCTTTTTCCTGTTCCCGTCACCAGAAAGAAGCTATTCGTTTTTATTGGCTGAGGATGCGCACGGACGCGGAGGTTTGCATCCCTTCGAGTCGATGCCCGCGGGAATCACCCGAGCCTGGCGTGCTCGGATCTTAATGGCGTGATCGTCAATTGTGATCGTCAGCGGGTAATCGTCGACGGTCAGGCCGTCCCGGGCTCAGTGGCCGGAATCGCAAGGCAGTGTCGAGGTTCCCGGAGTATGCTGGGGGAGGGACCGGCCCCCTGAAAAAGTTGTGGGTATCGGAGGACGCGTTCAAATGCGATTGCTAAGCGCGCGACTCATCGTCTCGCTCATTATCGGCATCACCCTGGTATCGCTTAGCACGTCCTATTACCAGGTCCTGGTGCAGAAGCGCGGGCAGCGAAAAGACCTGCAGCGGAGCGCCGAAGTGTTGGGGGAGAGTCTCGGCCGAACTGTGGAACGCGATCTGGAGCGGGATCCCCAGCACACCCTGCAGAAAACCGTCCAGCAGTTCGCGAACCGGGAACATCTGAAGGGACTGGCAGTCTACGATCCGCTGGGTCGTCCCCTTGCTGTTACCACGGATCTCCAGCCGTTGATGGCTAGTGCGCCCGCCATCGTGCCCGCCATCGTGATCCAATCCATTCAGCAGAATCACGATACGGATGCCTTCGTCCGAGTGGGAATCGCTTCGATTCACATCTATGCTTTGCCCCTGCATCGGGGAGACGAACTCATCGGGAGCTTGGCGATCGTTCACGACACTGGATATATCGGGGCGGGAAGCTCAAGGATTTGGCGCGAGACCTTCCTGAGTGCTCTGGCACACGTGTTTCTCATCGTTCTCATTACGATGCTGATTGTGCGCTGGAGCATTGCCGGGCCGATTGCGCGAACCGCTCACTGGATGAAGGCTCTGCGCACGGGGCGAGGCACGGTGCGCATCAAAGTCCCGGATCTGGAAATGTTTCGTCCGCTGGCGCGGGAGGTGGCGACATTTGCGGAGAGCCTGAACACGGCTCGTTCCGCCGCCGAACTGGAAGCCCGGCTGCGCGAGACCGGTGAATCCATGTGGACGGCCGACCGCCTTGCCGTGCACGTGAGTGCGCGCCTCGAAGACGGCAGACTCTTTGTGGTCTCCAACCGCGAACCTTACTTGCACGTCCGGCGTGGTAAATCGGTGGCCGTCAACGTTCCGGCCAGTGGCTTGGTCACCGCCATCGAGCCGGTGCTGCGAGCGTGCGATGGAACCTGGGTCGCGCATGGATCTGGCGACGCCGACGTGGACATGGTGGACGCGCATGACCGGCTGCTGGTTCCGCCAGATGATCCGCGTTATACCCTGCGGCGAGTCTGGCTGACCAAAGAGGAAGAGGAAGGGTATTACTACGGGTTTGCCAACGAAGGGTTGTGGCCGCTGTGCCATATCGCTCACACGCGCCCGCTGTTCCGGGCCAGCGATTGGCAGCACTATCAGGACGTGAACCGGAAATTCGCGGACGCCCTGCTGGAAGAAATGGAGAACGTCAGCAAGCCGGTGGTGTTGGTGCAGGACTATCATTTTGCGTTGCTGCCTCGAATGATCAAACAGAGCCGGCCCGACGCGCGGGTGGCCATCTTCTGGCACATTCCGTGGCCGAATCCGGAGGCATTTGGGATTTGTCCATGGCAACGCGAGCTGGTGGACGGTTTGCTGGGCGCGGACCTGATCGGGTTTCACATTCAGGCGCACTGCACCAACTTTCTGCAGACAGTCGATCGCATTGTTGAATCGCGCATCGACTGGGAGCACTTCTCGGTGCAGCGCCTCGACCATCACACTGCGGTGCGTCCTTTCCCCATCAGCGTGGAAGTGCCGGAGGCCAGTGCCACGCCGGCTCGCGAATCGGCCTATGAGGAACGGACGACCCTGCTGAAGAATCTCGGCGTCGAGGCCGCGCTCATGGGTGTGGGCGTCGACCGCATGGATTACACCAAAGGGATTCTGGAAAGGTTTTTGGCGGTGGAGCGCTTTTTGGAGAAGTATCCGCGCTACCAGGGCGTGTTTACGTTCGTTCAGATCGGCGCCCCCACGCGTACTCACATCAAGCGTTATCACGACCTGCAGGCCGAAGTGGAGGCGGAAGCCGACCGCATCAACTGGCGATTCCAGGCGGATCAATGGAAGCCGCTTGTCCTGCTGAACCGGCAGCACAGTCACGCCGAGATCGCTCCGTATTATCGCGCCGCCGATTTATGCCTGGTGACTTCCCTGCACGATGGCATGAATTTGGTGGCCAAGGAATTCGTAGCCACACGGCAGGATGAACGCGGCGTGCTGATTCTCAGTTGCTTCACGGGGGCTGCCCGCGAATTGCGCGACGCGCTGCAAGTGAATCCTTATGACATCGACCAGACCGCCGAGGCGATTCGAGCGGCTCTCGAAATGCAACCGGAAGAAAAGCAGATGCGCATGCAGCGGATGCGGAAACAAGTGCGTGAACACAACGTGTATCGCTGGGCAGGGAGCCTGATTGGAGACCTCTGCGAAGTGCGTTTGGATGTAGCGGAGGGGGGCAACAAATTCCGGGCAGGCGCCTCCGTGGGATAGAGATGCTAGAGATGCAGCGCGCAGAGAATATTTCACGCGCGCTCGCGAGCGTCCCCTTCCGCGCCCAGACCTACGGTGGGCAAATCGAAGAAAGCGCTCGGAAGCTTGGGCGCGACCTTCATCCTGCGCGGGACGGTTTCCTTTTCAATCTGGCGAAGCACGGTCTCGGCGGCCGATTCGCCCAGTTCCGTTAGCCACGTCTGCATTTCATCGGATAGCGCTTCCACCCCACTCATGTATTCAAGGTCCACGGAAGCGACCGGTAGCTCAAGGTCATGGGGCAAAATTGCGTCAATGGCGATCACGCCTTCGATTCCTCGTTGCTGAAGCTGAACCGGAATCGTGTTCCACTCGGATGCGCAATCGAAGGCGCCAAGCGCGAGCATGTAGCCACGCCGGTGCAGAAGGCTCTGCACTCCCGCGACGACTCGCGCAACGTGTGCCCTGCCAATATCCGAGGTGATGGCCGCAACCAGGCGGGTGCGCTTTGTGCGCAGGGATCGCGCCCACAGATTGGGACGATAGTTTAGTTCGCCTGCAGCGCGGAAGACCCGCTCTTTGGTTCGTTGCGGAATCGCCCACGATGCAGGCGTATTGTTCAACACGGCAGAAACCGAACATGGAGCAAGTCCTACTCGTTCGGCGACAGTTCTCAGGCTTACGACGGCTTTCTTGTCCGACACGTCTCCTCCTCACCCTTTGCAGGATTCTCAAATGCCCGACAATTTCAGTTGCCGGCGCAGGCCTTCGTTGCAGACTTCATTTTCGGACTTTTAATTCAGACAGCGAGGTCAACCAGGAATCCCTTCGTGGGGAAAACCCAAACCGCCAGGTGTTTGGAGGATCTCCTGCGACGGTGCGGAAGATGTTCAACTACTGTGGAGCAGACTCGACGGATAGTCCAACGCAAAAAATCCATTGTAACGATTAGTCCGGCGATGGACGGCAGATGTGTTCAAAACTATTTGCCGACAAACTCCCCGCGCTGGCGCGCTTCTTCGCAGGCCTGTACTGGATCGCGCCCCGTGACTTCTTTGTACCAGGCGGGATGGAATGTCCAGGCCCAGGCCTCGCTGACCGCGCCGCGAATCATGGCCTGTAAAGTCCCCGGCTCGCCGATGGTGCTGAGGTAAAGGTGGATGAAGATTCCGCCCAGCATGATCACGGCGGAAATGTCGTGCAGGATGTAGCTGACGGCAACGGCCCAGCGTCCAAAGGTGCGCGTGCCCGCCCACAGCACGATCCCGGTGATGAGAAAAGTCACCGACCCGCCGACAATCTCCCAGAACTGCAATTTCTGACCGGCATTAAAGAAGCCAGTGTCGGGCAGATCCTGTTTTTCTTTTCCGCTCGCGATCTTACCCAGATTGCGCATCCACTTCGAGTCGGCGGCGGTCCACTTCATGGGCTTGATCCAGTTCAGCATCTGCAGGCCAAAGAAAATTACGAAGCCGGTGCCGAACCAGGGATGCATCTCGCGGCTAAGCGCCCCGCCCCCAAAAATCGGTGTGAACCAGCGGAACAGCCATGGCATATAAATGCCAAACCCGGTGAACAGCGCGGGAAAAAAGAAGAGCGCAACCATCCAGTGCAGGAAGCGGGTGTACACGCGGTGCCGCAGCAACTCGCCTTCATAGACTTCGTTCTGCCCGATCCGATCGAAGGTGGCGCGGGCTTTGTCGTCGAAGCGGTCAACGGCAGTGGACATCAGGCCTCCTTCTTCAGCGGCGGCTCAGGCTGCGTCCGACGAGGGCCGACGGTAACGTAGTGCAGCAGGACTCCGACCAACCCAAACAACGCGAACGTTCCCAGCACCGGCTTGGCTAGCCACTTCCAGATGGTGTAGCTCCACGGGATCACCGGATTCTTGGGCAGCCCACCGTAGCGCTCCGGATTTTCCGCGTCGTGCAAAACGTAAACCACATGCGTGCCGCCGATCGATTGCGGGTCATACACGCCGGCGTGCTCGAATCCAAAATTCTCACGGAGTTGTTTGGCGCGTTCTTCCGCGATGAACTTCATGTCATCCTTGGTTCCGAACTTCAGACAGCCTGTAGGACACGCCTTAATGCACGCCGGTTCCAGGCCGCCGCCGACGCGGTCGGAGCACAACGTACACTTGTAAACTTTCTTCGTCGCTGGATTGAATTTAGGAATGTCGTAGGGACATCCCGAAACGCAGAACTCGCAGCCGATACAGTTTTCCTGCTGAAAATCGACGATGCCGTTGGTGTATTGCACGATCGCCCCGTCCGCGGGACAGGCGCGCAGGCACCCGGGATCGGCGCAATGCATGCACTGGTCTTTGCGCATGAGCCACTGAATGGTTCCGTCTTCGCGCTGGTGTTCGTTGAACTTGATCAGGTTCCAGAAATTCCATCGCGTCTCCGGCATCGTCTGATAGGTGTTGTCGAACGTGGTCGGACTGAAAGGCATGTCGTTCCACTCGACGCACGCGACCTCGCAGGCTTTGCAGCCAATGCAGATCGTGGTGTCGATCAGCTTGCAGACTTCCGCATCGCGCTGCATGTCGAAGCCCGCCGACGGCCCGGAGTGGCCTGAGATTTGCCGGATCTGAAGTGTCTTGCGGTCGCTCATGTTGGCTATCAGCCTTCAGCTGTCAGCCATCAGTCCCGTACCGTCCGCTGAAAGCTGACGGCTGAAAGCTGATAGCAGTTTCTTAAACCTTTTCCAGCTTCACCAGAAACCCCTTAAACTCCGGCGTGAACGCGTTCGGATCAATCACTGTCGGAGTCAACTGATTGGTCAGAGTCTTCGCGGTCTTGCCTTCATCTTCTGCAATCCCGCGAAAGCCCCAATGAATCGGGATGCCGATCTGGAACGTCTCCTTGCCGTCGATCTTCATCGGCCGGATGCGTCGCGTGACCATCGCCTTTGCAATATAGTGGCTGCGCGCGCTGGTGACTTTCACGCGCTCGCCGCCTTTTAGTTGCATTCTCTCCGCGAGTTCGAAGGGCACCTCCACAAACGGCTCCGGTACCAACTGCACGTTCATGGGATTGTTCTTGGTCCAGTAGTGGTAGTGCTCGGTCAAACGATACGTGGTGCACACCACGTTGAAGCCCTGATCGACCGTGCCGTACTTGTCCATGTCGGTCTTGTATTTCTTGACTACCGGATTCGTCGACTGGTTCGGGTGGAGAGGATTCGCGATCGGGCTCTCGATCGGCTCATAGAATTCGGGGAACGGACCGTCCGCCAAGGCGCCGAGCGGCACGAACAGTCGGCCCACGCCTTCGGGATTCATGATGAACGGTCCCATATGATCCTTGGGCGGCGAATCGGGTTTGAAGTCAGGTACGTCGACACCGGCCCACGATTGTTTCGCATCGTCCCACCACACTTGTCGGCGCCGCGGATCCCAGGGCTTACCCTCGACATCGCACGAAGCGCGGTTGTACATCACGCGCCGGTTCATCGGCCACGACCACGCCCAGTTTGGATAGATCCCCTGTCCGGAAGGGTCCTCCGTGCCGCGACGTTGCGTCAGCGCGCCCGCCTCTGTCCACGAGCCGCAGTACAGCCAATTGCCGGACAGAGTGGTGCCGTCATCTTTGAGCCACGCGAAGCCGGGGAGTTGCTGCCCCGCTTTGATCGTGACATTCGTTTTGGGATCGGTGATGTCGACGAGTGCTTTTCCGTTGAGCTCCTTCGCAACTTCTGAAAGTGAGGGGTTATACGGATCTGTGTACGCGAACGACGCGTTCAGGATGGGGTCGGGGAACTTTCCGCCGTCCTTCTTATAGAGCTCGCGAACTTTCAAGAAGATCGTCGACACAATTTCCTGATCCAGCCGACACTGCCCGGGCGGCGGCACGGCGACGTTCTTCCACTGCAGCCAGCGCGCCGAATTTACGAATGTTCCATCTTTCTCGGCAAAACCCGCGCCCGGCAGGCGATAGACCGTGGTGTTGATCTGCTTCATCTCGTCGGTCGAGATTCCCGGGGCGCGCCAGAACTCGCTGGTTTCATCGGGATAGATTTCGCACACCACGAGCCAATCGGCTTTCTTCAAGGCGTCAATGTTTTTCTGCGAATCCGGGCCGATCATCACGCCGTTCATGCCGAAGGCGAACATGCCTTTCACTTTGCCTTCGTACATGTCGTTCCAGATGTTCACCCAGGAGTAGTTGCGATCGATTTTCGGCAGATAGTGAAAGGCGAAATCGTTTTCATTGGTCGCCGCCGCTCCATACATCGACTTCAGCAACGACACGGCAAACTTCGGCGTGTTCGACCAGTAGTTGAAAGAATCCCAGGGATCGGGCTTCGCCGAAGTGGGCGTGATGCGTTTCAAGTATGCAGCCAGATCGGTGTCGGCCGGAGTCGGCACTTTCAAATATCCCGGCAGATTGTCGAAGATGCCGGCCATGTCGGTGGCGCCCTGAATATTCGAATGCCCGCGCAACGCGTTCACGCCGCCGCCGGCGCGTCCCACATTGCCCAGAAGCAACTGCACCATGGCCGCGGTGCGAATGATTTGCGTGCCGAAACTGTGCTGCGTCCAGCCGACGGCATAAATAATTGTGGCGACTTTTTTCATGTCGCCGTCTTTGCGGACGGACGTGAATAAATCCGCGGCTTTCAGGAATTGATCTTGCGGAATGCCGGTGATGCGCTCGACCATCTCCGGTGTGTAGCGTTCGTACTGCTTCTTGAGAAGTTGAAAGACGCAGCGTGGATGCTGCAAGGTCAGATCGTACGCCGTCTTCGGAGGGAGTAAAGGTGGAGGTGGTGGCGTCCCGGCGGGTGCCGCTGCCTTGGGAGCCGGGGGCTTGCCGACTGCTGTGTCAGCCTTGCCGGCTACATCTCCACCTTCTTCATAGTTCCACGTGGCTTTGTCGTAGACCTTCTTCTCCGCATCGAAGCCGGAGTACAAGCCGTCGTCCGGCAACTTAAATCCTTCTTTAATAATGAACGCCGCATTCGTGTAATTGACCAGATAATCGTGGGCAATGCGGTTGTTCTGAATCGCGTAGTGGATCAGTCCGCCGAGAAACGCGATGTCAGCGCCCGCGCGAATCTGCAGATACATGTCCGCAGTCGCGGCCGTCCGCGTGAGACGCGGATCAACGACAATCGTTTTCGCATTGCGGTGAATCTTGGCTTCAATCGCCCACTTGAAGCCACAGGGATGGTTCTCGGCCGGGTTCCCACCCATGATCAACATCATGTCGGTGTTCTTGATGTCGATCCAGCCATTGGTCATTGCCCCGCGTCCGAATGTTGGCCCCAAACTGGAGACCGTAGGGCCGTGTCAAACCCGAGCCTGGTTTTCCAGGTAGCAGACCCCCAGGCTGCGCATGCTTTTGACGACGAGGTAATTGAATTCGTTGGTGTCGGTGCAGCCGCCGGTGAAGGCCATGCCTTCACAGCGATTCACAGTGTGGCCGTTCGCGTCCTTTTCTATGAAGGTGTCGTCACGTGTCTTTTTTACTTTCTGCGCGATTTCGGCGTAGGCCTGATCCCACGAAATATCTTCCCAGTCGGTCGCTCCCGGCCGCCGGACTTGCGGCTTGAGCAACCGGCGGTCATTCATGATGTCCTGTTCGAGCGATGAGCCTTTCGGGCATAGCGTGCCGCGATTGATCGGATGGTCGGGATCGCCCTCGACGTGCACAACCTGTGGAATCGCGTTCTTGGCCTTGTCGCCGAGCGTGTAAATAATGACGCCGCAGCTTACTGAACAATAAGGACACGTGCTCCGTGTCTCACTGGCCCGCGAAATTTTCAGGTTCTGGGTTTGGGCGTAGACAGGAGTGAGGTCGAATCCGAGTGCGGAAATGCCGGCGCCGCCGACGATGGCGCCTTTGATAAAAGTCCTGCGGGAGAATTCCATCAAAGCCTCCAACAACTACCGAACGCGTTCGACTGCGCTGCGGACCCCTGACAAACTAGGATGTAACACGGAGGTTGAAGGTTGCGGTCATCGCATTACGTACGCCCGATGGCCGAGTCGCGCCCAAACAGAATTCCGAGACTATACCTCCGGTCCCTGAGGGCCGTCAATGGGAAGAACTCCGTAGGGGTTTAACAGTCGCCCGCGTGCCTCCGACCCTCTTGCTACTTTCGAAGGAAGGTCACACTTGAAAGTTCAGCGCGCAAGGAGCGCCAGGGTTGATAATCGGCCGATGAAGGCCTCGCCCTGGCAGCGTCGCATCCATCGCGCACAAGAACTTTCCGGCCAGTTTCCATTCGTGGCGGAGATCCTGGATTTCTATCTCCATGTCGCCCGGTTTCAGGAAGATTTGCATCGCCGGTTGAGCGCGGCGTTTCCCGGGCAATTCCAGTTTGCGTCCATCCATCGTGAACTGAGCCCGACCGAATTGGCGGAGCTCAGTTCGAAGTTTGAGCCGTTTCTATCCCTGGCGGAAAAACACGGCCCGAAGGCTCTGGGCGAACTCAGCCGCGAACTGCGGAGCCGAGGCCAGGATTTCTGGTCTGAGTTACTCAAGTCGGGCTGGATGGCCGACTCCCCGTCCGACGCTCGTCATCTACTGGCCCAGGCTTTTCTTCAGCCTTACGCCGAACTGCTGAAGTCTCGCGCATCACTGCGCCCGAGTCAGCCCGCTTACGCGCTTTGTCCGGTGTGCGATCGCAAGCCCGCTTTCGGCATCTTGCGCCAGATGGGCGACGGCGGTGCGCGATCTATGGTCTGCGGTTTCTGTCTCGCCGAATGGGAGTTCCGCCGTCTCGTTTGTCCGGGGTGTGCCGAGGAAAGCGACAAGAAGCTCGCGGTCTACACAGCCAGCGAATTCGACTACATTCGCGTGGAATGCTGTGAGGTTTGCAAGACCTACTTAAAGACCGTCGAACTCACGAAAAATGGCCGCGCCGAGCCGCTGGTCGACGAACTGGCCTCCGCTCCCCTCGATCTATGGGCCCGCGAGCACGGCTATGCCAAGCTGCATCCCAATCTCCTGGGAATGTAACTCGGGGCCGCTTGATGTCGAAACCAAAGAGCTGCACCACGAAGGGCAGGAAGTATCACGAAGGACTCAGTGCATGCGTTAGGGTTCCTTCGTATACCTTCGTGAACTTGGTAGTTGAGGTTCTGAACTCCATCGAAAAGGTGCTGCGGCCGCACGGGTGCGCTATCCTCAGATCATGGGAAGCCGCATTCCATCCCGAGATCAGAAGCTGATCCAGATCGTAGATGCAGCGTTGGCTGACGTAACACGGCGAAGCGGCGACTGGCTGGTCTGCCGCCCGGGATGTACGCAATGCTGTATCGGGGTGTTCTCCATCAGTCAGCTCGATGCGTTTCGATTGCGGCGCGGCTTGGCCGATCTGGAGAAGCGCGCTCCGGATCGTGCCGCGCGGGTTCGGCATCGGGCTCGCGAGTCCGTCGCGCGCCTGGCGCCCGAGTTTCCCGGCGACCTAGTCAGCGGCCTGTTACATAAAGGCGAAGAGGCAGAAAAACGGTTCGCCGATTTTGCCAACGACGAACCCTGTCCGGTGCTCGATCCGGAGACGGGGTACTGCGAGCTCTACGAATCGCGTCCCATGACCTGCCGTGTTTTTGGTCCGCCGGTGCGGTCTGAAGGTGGCCTGGGTGTATGCGAACTCTGCTATCACGGCGCGTCTGACAAAGAGATTGCCGCCTGCGAGATGACGCCTGATCCTGACGACCTGGAATCGCGACTGCTCGCGGATCTCGAAAAA
>Ga0210402_10003860_pt1 | contig 13885 bp, 10 predicted proteins | sample IncBWC7MmetaG_FD_161055 | JGI IMG/M metagenome (GOLD analysis project Ga0210402, IMG submission 161055) | Forest soil microbial communities from Barre Woods Harvard Forest LTER site, Petersham, Massachusetts, United States - Inc-BW-C-7-M | ecosystem: Environmental > Terrestrial > Soil >...
GAAGTGACGCGCATACTTTAGCGAGGTAGTGACGATTCCCGCCGAGAGACCAAACTCGCCGCTGTTCGCTATCCCTAGGGCCTCGTCATAGTTTCTCACCCGGATGACGCTCGCCACGGGCCCGAAGATTTCCTCGGCGTTGACTCTCATGCTCTGGGTGGTGTCCGAAATCACCGCGGGTCTCACATACCACCCGGGCTTGTCGAGAGACAAGCGATCGCCCCCCGTGAGGATTCGGCCACCCTCTCGCTTCGCGATTTCGACGTACGACAGCGTCGTATTCATCTGAGCCTCGTTGACGATGGGGCCCATCTGGGTGGCCGGATCGAGGGCATCGCCGACTCGAAGTGCCGCCGCCTTGGACGCCAATCCCGCAACGAATCGATCGTAAATGCCCTCGGTAACGATGAGCCGGCTGGACGCCGTGCATCGCTGGCCGGTGGCGAAGAATGCGCCGTCGAGTGCGCACATTAAGGCGCGCTCCAAATCCGCATCGTCGAGCACCACCAGCGGATTCTTGCCGCCCATTTCCAGCTGAACCCGCGCCTGGCGCTCCATCGCCGCGGCGCCGACCTTGGCGCCGGTTCGCTGCGACCCAGTAAATGAAATGCCCTCGATGAGGGGATGGCGAACGATGGCGTTGCCGGTCTCCGCATCGCCGAACACCATATTGAAAACACCGGCGGGCACGCCTGCCTCGTAGATGATTTCAGCCAGGGCGCTCGCCGTCGCGGGAGTCGGGCTCGCGGGTTTGATGACGACCGTATTTCCAAAAGCCAGAGCCGGCGCCGACTTCCAGGCGGGAATGGCGATGGGAAAATTCCAAGGCGTGATGAGACCGAACACACCCAGCGGCTCGCGCGAAGTCATGACATCGACGCCGGCGCGAGTCGAAGCCAGATTCTGACCGTGCAGCCGCAGTGCCTCGCCGGCAAAGTACTTGAAAATACGTCCGGCGCGCGTGACCTCGCCGATGCCCTCCGGCGCGGTCTTGCCTTCCTCGCGCGACAGCAAACGGCCGATCTCCTCGCGCCGCTGCAAAATCAAGCTGCCGATTTTATCCAGATAGTCCGAGCGAACCTCCGGTGACGCATCGGCCCAGGCGGGAAACGCTTTGCGCGCTGCCGTTACCGCTGCATCGACTTCCGCGCTCGCTGCCTGCGGATAGCGCGCAACGATGTCGCGCGTATCGGAAGGATTTTCGCTGTCCCGAAGCGCGGCGCCCGAAATGCGCTCGCCGCCGATGAAATGCCTGAGAGTTTGGGTAGGTGTCGCCATGTCTTTTCCGGCTGCAGATTGGCTTCGAACTTTAACATTCGAGCGGCCATGCAGTGCGCGTCATTGCCAATCTTACTGCTAGTCATATTATAATACTATATGGAATAGGAGACCGCATGCCGACGCTGCGAATTGCGATTTGTGGACTCAGTTTGTGCATCAGCGCCTGCGGCGGGGGCGGCGGCGGTGCCGCGCCGCCAACCATGCCTCCGCCGGTCAACCCCGGCACCCCTGCGACGATGGATACCAGCGTTAATTTCACCCTCAACAACGTGAACAGCGGATTGCTGCTCGATATTGACGGCAGCTCCCAGACCGCCGCGGCCGCCGCCGTGCAAGCCGCGGCCGGCGGCTCACAAAGCCAGCTGTGGCATTTCATTCCTGCAGCCGCCAATCAATACAAAATAGTCAACGCCAACAGCGGGCAGGTCCTCGGAATAAGCGCGGCCTCGACGACGAGCGGTGCGGAGGCCCTGCAGTATGCGGACAACGGAACCAACGATCATCTCTGGGAAGTCTTGAGCGTTGGCGGCGGGCAATACAAGATTCACAACATGAATAGCGGCCTCATTCTCGACATCAGCGGCGCATCCAAGTCCGCAGGTGTCGACGTCGTCCAATCGAGCGACAGCGGCGCGAGCAGTCAACTTTGGACCCTCACGGCCGCCGGGGCGGCATATGTCGGCCCGGGGTTGGTCACGGGCAATACTTCCCCGGTACACGATCCTTCGATGATCAAGACGGGCACCACTTACCTGCTCTTCGCCACCGGCGGCGGCATCGAGCAGCGCGCGTCGGTGGATCGCACCAATTTCACGCCGACGATCACAGCGCACGCGTTTGTGTCGTTGCCGCAATGGGCTGCACCCTATACCAACGGCACGGATTTATGGGCTCCCGACGTTTCATTCAACGCCGGCCAATACTACTTGTACTTCGCCGCCTCAACCTTTGGAAGTTCGAATTCCGCCATCGGCTTGGCGACGAGTTCCACCGGCGCAGCCGGTACCTGGGTCGACATCGGCGCGGCCATTTTGACTTCTTCGACCTGCGCCGGTTCGAATGCCATCGATCCGGCATTTATCAGCGACGCCTCGGGCAATTGGTGGTTGGCTTTCGGTTCGTTCTTCAATGGCATCAACATGGTTCAGCTGGATCCCAGTTCGGGCAAGCCGCTTGGCGCAACACCAACTTGTTACTCGCTGGCGCAACGGACCGGCACTGCAATAGAAGGCTCAACGGTCTACTTACACGGCGGCATGTACTACTTATTCGCCTCCGTCGATGTTTGCTGCCAGGGCGTCAACAGTACGTACCACATCGTCGTGGGCCGCTCGAGCAATCCTCAGGGCCCGTACCTCGACCGCGGCGGCGTTCCGATGGTTCAAGGGGGCGGCACGATCTTGCTCGCGACCCATGGCAATATCATCGGCCCCGGCGGCCAGGATGTCTTCAACGATACCGACGGTGATGTGCTGGTATATCACTACTACGACGGCAACAATGCGGGAACGCCGACGCTCGGCATCAATTTGTTGGGCTGGACCAGCGATGGTTGGCCGTTCGTGCATTGAGCCGCGGCGGCGAAGGCGACACTCAGACTCCGTGCGATCAGAGCAAGGCGATCGCACTATTCGATGAACGGCGCCACTTCGACGCGGCGTCCGCACAAAAACGCATCTGCCACCAATTGAAGCGGCGTGACGTCTGCATCGATCCGCCGCTTCTGCACAAGATCGGCGAAGTGCGCATACAGGTTGGGATATTCCTCGCCCGGTGCAAGTTCCACTGGCTGTTCATCCACGAACATCTGCGTGCCGCCCATCGACAGCCTTAAGCGCCCCGCGTCTGTTTCAACCTCAATGTCCCAGGTCTGCGGCCCCGTCTGCAGGAAATCGAGGTCTACGCTCACCCCGGCGCCGTCCGCGGACTGCAGCGCCAGGCGAGCGGCAATCGGCGTCGCACAATTCGACGGGAAAGACAGTTCGGCGTCCTTCAATGCCAGGGATGCGGGGACAATTCGGGTCAGAATGGACAGTGCATTGATTCCCGGATCGAATACGCCGAGGCCGCCCGCCTGCCAAATCCACTTCTGGCCAGGGTGCCAGACACGCACATCCTCTTTCCAGTTGATGGCGGCGCTCACTATCTTGCGCGCCGCAAGCCACTTGCGCGCCGGTTCGACGGCGCGTGCGTGACGCGAATGCCAGGAAGCAAACAGGCTCAGCTTATTCGCCTTCGCCACGTCGATCAGCGCCAATACCTCGCTCACCGTGACGCCGGGAGGTTTTTCCAACAGCACATGACAGCCGTGCTGCAAAGCATATAACGCCGCCTCGTAGCGCACCTGAGGTGTAGTGCAGAGTGAAACGGCGGCAAGGTTTGCGTGTGCCTGCAGTAACTGCTCCAAGGTGTGGTAGCTCGGCACACTATCGAGCCGATTGTGCGGGCTCGCAATTGCGATGAGTGTGAAGGCGCTGTTCGCCGCCAACGCCGGCAGGTGCTGATCTCGCGCAATTTTGCCCAACCCGACAATGGCTATCTTAATGGGCATGCGATCTTAAGGTTTCTGCTTCAAACGCCGAAATTCCCTATTAGTAATACTAATGAACAGGGTACACGATGGAAACAGGCGTCAGCAAGGACCATCGCACGGGCGTGTACCTGCACTTACATGTACCTGCGCTTAGATGAGTGCGGCGAACGATCTCAGTTCGACTTAAGTTCGCAGACAACGTCTCGGCGGGAAAGCGCCGTGGCACAATCAAGCGATTCGTAAGGATTGGAATTCCCCGGTAGCGGAATAAAGGCAACCGCGGCAGCGGGCCGATCCTTGCACAGGTACTCCACGACATAGCGCTTAAGATGGTCTTCCTGGCCTATCAAGCGCATTTGCCCGATGTCGCAGGTTATGCCATTTCGCGCGAGCGCTTCCTTGAAAGTCTGCATCGTAACCGCTGCTTCAACCGGACCGGGATCCGTCAGCCGGCATTTGATGTTCTGCTTCGCCGCCTCGGCACAAGTCATCACACCGGTTTTTGCGGGGGATCCCGGCTGTGCCATTCGCAATAGAAAGCCCTTGCCGTCTTTGCAGGCGACCTCGGAGTAATCCGAATGCGTCGACTCGCTGCGGCCAAAAAATTGCAGACTACCCACGCTACATTCCACACCGGCGCCGGCCATGATCATGGACGCCAGCAAGGCATACACATCCATGTTGTCCGGGAGCGTGCAGAAGAAAGTCGGCTCCTTGGCCTTAGCCACGTCGGCGGCACGCGCTTCCTCGGCGCTCAAACAGGAAACGGCAATGGGCATCTCCTTGCCTGCCGCCTCCAGCAGATAACCCATGCCGCCCATACAGGCAACCTCATAAACTCGCGTTTCTACTTCCCTGCCACCGGCTTTCGGCCGGCGCGTGCCGGCCACAACCAGCTTCGCGTCGCTTACGTCACACGACACTTGCAGGGCCTGCAGAAGCGGGAGGCTTTGGGTTTTTGCTTTCGCCCGCGCCAAAACAGGGTCCTTGGGCACATCAGCATTCGTGTCGGCCTTGTGGATACCACCGAGTTTCTCTATATCCGAGCGCGTTAAGGAGCCGTTGATCCCGCCGTTATCCTGATGCGTCCCTGGGGCGCCCTGTGCGTGGACTGGATTGATCACGACCAACATCATGCCGGCGACAGCCATGGCAGCGCGGGCGCAGACGCTGAGTTGTGCTGTGAATGCCGTCATTTCCCCGCCTTGCGTTCCAGTTCGCGCAACCATTCCAAGAATCGCTGCGGCCACTCTGCAATGGGACCCGTGTTATCGGCGCGCAGGCCAAATCCATGACCCACGCCCTCATAGATGTGCAATTCCGCATGGCTGCCGGCTCGCCTAAGCGCGAGATAAAGTTCCGCGAGCCCCTGAGAAATTGCGGGCTGGTCTTCGTTACCGCCCAATAGGAACGCCGGCGGCGTATCGGGTGAAGATTGCAGACCCGGCGGGATGGCAGGATACAGCAACGCCTGAAAATTCGGTCGTGAGCTTTGCCTCTCCACCAAATCGTCCGAGTCGGGTGCGCCGCCGTCGAAGCGCGATGCGGCGAGCGCTGCCAACTCCCCGCCCGCGGAAAATCCCATGAGCCCCACGCGCTGCGGATCGAGCTGCCACTGCGCGGATTGACTTCGCACCAAGCGAACCGCACGTTGCACGTCCGCAAGGGAGTGCTTCTCAACGCTATAAGGGGATCCCGGTGCGCGCGCGAGTCGGTACTTGAGAACGAACGCGGCAATCCCATGGCTGGCCAAAAATTCGGCAACGCGATAGCCCTCGTGATCCATCCACAGTTCCGTGTGGCCGCCGCCGGGGATCACGATGACTGCGGTGCTCGTGCGCTTCTGATGCGCCGGCAAATAAACGGTGACCGACGGCGCGTGGACGTTGGAGACGATATGTTCCCCGCGGTCGTTGAGACGAATTGTCTCTTTGCTGTTGCCCGGGGAGCCGGGCGCGCCGTTCGGCCAGAGCAGCCGGACCTGATGCTCGCCGGCGGCGTGCGCATAACCAATAACCAGCGGCAGCATTGCCGCAAACGCGCGGATTAGCGTGTTGCCGGCCACTCGAGTCCCCGTTCCGCGGCGACGCTGCCGGTGGGATCCAGCAGCTTCAAGACTAGATGCAGCGAATGCCCGGCTGCCTCGGGCGGCAGTGTTCCCGTGACTTGCTCGGCGCGGCTCAAATGGCCAAACACCCTGTTTCCGCCGGAGACGGCCTTGCCCTTCTCGTCGAGAAGATCCCAGAGCAGCTGATAGTCGTGCAAGGAGTAATAGGGAAGGCTCTGTTCCGAATTGGGGGTTACCGTACCGACGAATCCTGTGACTGCCGCATTCGCGTCAAGCACCCAGCGGGCCTCGAGCTCCGCGGGCGCGTTCATCTCCTTCCATACCAAGTACGAGGGTTTACGCTGCCGCGCCTCATCGACCACGCCGTGCTCGACATAGCCTTCGCTCTGTCCCGGCCAGAGGTTGCGCCGCGACTTGTAATCTTGATAGCACCACATAATCGCGCCGCCGATCCAATCTCGTGCCGCAAGCAGCGGCATTTGTTCTTGCAGAGTTTTGATGCGTTCAGGGTCTGCTTCGCGCGGCTGCTTTGCAAAGAATCCGGGATACCCGAATTCCGAGATGATCACCATTTTGTTTGGGAAGAGTTTATTGACCTGATCCAAGGCGGGCACCAACGCAGAGGCAGGACCATGCCAGGTCCCAAAATATTGGTTCATCATCAGAAAATCGGCATCGTTCGCTGCCGATTGTTCCGCGCTAACGAGCTTTGGCAAATTATCGTCCGCGTAACTGACGTATCGGCCCGGGTCGATGCCGCGGATGAAATCGCGCATCATGCGAAAGTACGCGATACCGCCTGGCGTGGCGGTCGCACTCTCATTTGCCACGCTCCACGCAAAGATGCTGGGGTGGTTTCCCGCCTGCTCGATCATTTCCTGCATCTGCTGGCGCGCAAGCGCCTGCACCTTAGGGCTTGCTAGCTGGGTCTCGTCAAATTGCCAGACTGGAATTTCGGGGATTAGCAAGATGCCATGCCGATCGGCGTAGTCAAGAATGTAGGGATTTTGCGGGTAGTGGACCGGGCGCGTCAGCGTGGCATGCAGCGCTTTCATATCGTCGAAATCGCGTTGCATGGTTCCGCGCGTCTCGGCAAGCCCCTCCCAGGGGGAGTCCGCGTGTCGGGCCAACCCAGTCAATCGAACCCGCTCGCCGTTCAGCACGAGATGCCGATCCAGAATTTGCACCGTGCGCAATCCGAAGGTGTCGCTCTGTGTATCCAGTACCTTGCCGTGCCCATCCAGAAGCTCCGCATCCATTCGATACATATTTGGATGATCGATGCTCCACAGCCTTGGCTTGGGTACGTCGAGCAAGACCGTGCTGTCCGCCAGCCCATCGCGAAATGCGACCGGCTGGGTGGCCCTGGCAACCGAATGGTTGTCCTGATCGTAGGCAGTGACGCGCACCGCAGCCCCAGGCGGTTGTTGATCGCTCTGAAAGAAAATCCGGTCGCGTATCCTCGCGCGCTCGGCAGTCTGTTCGCTGCGGATCTGCTGACTACGAATCCACGCAGGCCCCGTTGTCGTCAGCCAGACATCCCGAACGAGGCCGCCGTAGGCCCACCAGTCATACCAAGCCTCCGGCGTTCCCCGGGCTCCATAGCCCGGAATGGTTTCCGCGCCCGGCCGATTGTCGACCCGCACCGCCAGAACGTTGCTCTCACGCAATCGCGAGGAGATGTCGAAGGCGTACGCGGTGAATCCCCCCTCGTGGGCGCCGAGTTCGACGCCATTCAGCCAAACGCGCGCGCGGTAGAATGTCGCGCCAAAATGCAGCGCGACGTGGGTCCCCGGCAAGACCGGCGGCATGGAAAATCGCCGAAAATACCAGGCGACCCCCATGTAGTCATGAAATTCACCGATATTCCACGTATGCGGTACGCTGACGGACTTGGTATCGGCGGGTATGTTCTTCGACCAGCCGGATGCCTCGCCAACCTGGCCGGGGTCAATTCGAAACTGCCAACCCTGATCGCAGTCAATTCGTGTCGCGCCCAGCGCCGCGGCGCTCCACACCGCGGCAAGTAATACACAAACTCGAATCCGCGCCCGCTTCATGGCATCACCTGTCCGCCGTTGACATGAATATTCTGCCCGGTGATGTAGCCGCTGAGCTCACCTGACGCGAGAAACAGAAAGGCGCCGACGCAATCGCCGGGCGTTCCGATTCTCCCCATACACACCGTTTTGCGCATGGCCTCCATGCGCTCGGGCGGCGTTGCACGATGAAAAGGCGTATCGACAACGCCCGGAGAGACGGCATTGACGCGGATGTTGCGCGCCGCAAAGTCGCGCGCCAGATGGCGCGTCAGATTGTGCACGAAGGCCTTCGCGGCTCCGTAAATGCCGGCGCCGCTGCCGCCACCGTCGAGACCGGCGATGGATCCGACGTTGATGATGGCGCCGCCGCCGCGCCGCTCCATGTGCGGAATGGCCGCTTGGCAGGTCTGCACGACGGCACGCGCGTTGATATTGAACACGGAATCCATCCACTCATCATCGGTGTCGAGAAATGGCCGCCGACTGACGAGCGAGCCGGCGTTGTTGATCAAGACGTCGAGGCTTCCCAGAAGCTTTGCGCTGTCTTCCACGACCCGCCTGGCTTCGCCTGCACGGGTGAGGTCGCCTTGAACGAGTTCCGCAAACCCGCCGGCGGCTCGAATATCCCGTGCAACTTGCTGCGCACCGCCCGCATTGGCACTCCAATGCACGGCCACGCGTGCGCCCTGTTCGGCAAATGCGCGGCTAATCGCCGCGCCTATCCCGGAGCTAGCGCCTGTAACCAGGATCGACTTATTTGCCAAATCGCCGATTCGAAGCATGGTTTGCCGCTTGGCTCGCCGCAGGCGGCGCAACAACGCAATTGAGTTATATCGCATTTATATTATAATATTTCAAGAATGCTGGTCAAGCGCGCGCTCCTGCAGATGCGCTCGCGCGACATAGAAAACATCAATCAATGCCGCTCTTCGCCGCCGGCGCGGCAACAGGTCGGCGCGGATACGCATGGTATATTGATCATATTAGATGCCGACGCGGAGCGGTCACTGCAAGGCCCGGGCTTCGTAAACGACGGAAGACTTGCGCCATGACGACAGAAAAAAAGCCGCTACGTAGTCAAAAGAGCTACGGCCGCAAGGACAAGGACGGCTTCATTCATCGCAGCTGGATGAAGAGCCAGGGTCTGCCCGCTGATGTTTTTGACGGTCGTCCGGTGGTGGGGATTTGCAATACCTGGTCTGAACTGACTCCGTGCAATGCGGGGCTGCGCGATATCGCTGAGCATGTCAAACGCGGCGTATGGGAGGCCGGCGGCCTGCCGCTGGAATTTCCAGCGATGTCCCTCGGCGAAACGCAGATGCGCCCGACCGCGATGCTGTTTCGCAACCTGCTGGCGATGGAGGTCGAGGAGTCTATTCGCGGCAATCCCATCGACGCGGTGGTTCTGCTCGGCGGCTGCGACAAAACCACGCCCGGACAGCTCATGGGCGCCGCGAGCGTCAATCTCCCGACCCTCGTGATCTCCAGCGGGCCCATGCTGAACGGTAAATTCCGCGGCTGCGATATAGGCTCGGGCACCGACGTCTGGAAATTTAGCGAGGCGGTTCGCGGCGGCAAGATGTCGATGGACGATTTCATGGCCGCTGAATCCGGCATGTCGCGCACGCCGGGGACCTGCATGACCATGGGCAGCGCGTCGACCATGGCCTGCATGGTGGAGGCGATGGGCATCGCCCTGCCCTACAATGCCACAACACCGGCGGTTGATGCGCAGCGTCGCCGTATCGCTCATGAAAGCGGACGCCTCATCGTGGGTATGACGCGCGAGGACGTGCGGCTATCGTCCATTCTGACGCGCGAAGTCTTTGAGAACGCGATTCGCGTCTTGGGTGCAATCGGTGGTTCGACCAATACCGTCCTGCATTTGCTCGCCATTGCCGGTCGGCTCGGCGTACCGCTCGAACTTGCGGATTTTGATCGCCTGACCGCGGATGTGCCCTTGTTGGTGGATCTGCAGCCTTCCGGAAGATTCTTGATGGAAGACTTGCACTATGCGGGCGGCTTACCCGCCGTGATGAAGGAACTCGCTCCTCGGTTGAACACCCAAGCCAACACGAGTTGGGGACAGCCAATCGGCGCCAGCTTCGCGTCGGCCGAATGCTACAACCGAGACGTCATCCGTACACTGGAGGCGCCGGCCAATCCGGTTTCGGGCATCTGGGTGCTGCAAGGCAATCTTTGTCCCAACGGCGCCGTGATGAAGCCGAGCGCGGCCAGTCGCTCGCTTTTCTCACACCGCGGCCGCGCCGTCGTATTTGAATCCGTCGAAGACTTGCATGCGCGAATCGATGACCCCGACCTTGTCATTGATGCGCGAAATGTTTTGGTGCTCAAGGGTTGCGGCCCGAAAGGCTATCCGGGCATGCCCGAGGTCGGTAACATGCCGCTGCCCCGCAAACTTTTGGAAAAAGGCGTTAACGACATGCTGCGCATTTCTGATGCCCGTATGAGCGGCACGGCCTTTGGCACCGTTGTGCTGCACGTCGCGCCTGAATCCGAAGCCGGCGGGCCGCTTGCCATGGTGCGCGACGGCGATGAGATTTTTCTCGATGGACCAAATCGACGGCTCGAACTGCTGGTCTCACCGGAAGAACTGGCGGCTCGCACCGAGGCGTGGCGCCAGAAGCGGCCGCCGCCCAAGTATGCCCGCGGCTATTACCAGTTGTACGTGCAGCACGTGATGCAGGCTGATCAGGGCTGCGATCTGGATTTCCTGGTTGGGGCCAGCGGGAGCGTCGTCGACCGGGAATCGCACTGATGGTCGCCGAGCGATATGTTGTCGGGGACTGGGGCACGAGCCGTTTGCGCTTGTTCCTTTGCGAGGGTCGCGGCGTGATCCTCGATTCCCTCGATGGCCCCGGCGTTGCGGCGGTCAAGACGCCGTTCGATGCATTGTTCGAATCAATGATCCGGCCTTGGGAGGTCCTGCACGGCCCACTTTCCGCGGTTCTCTGCGGCATGGTCGGTTCCAGCATCGGCTGGGTGCAGGCGCCCTATGTTGCCTGTCCCGCCGAGCCTGAGAAAATCATCGATGGCTGCATCGCGCTGCGCACCGGCCGCGTGCACATCGTCCCGGGCGCGCTCTGCGAGAATCGGTTTCAGGCAGCGGACTTCATGCGCGGCGAGGAAACCCAGATTCTGGGCGCATTGACTCTTGACTCGACGCTGCGCCACGGCCGCCGGCTGCTGTGTCTTCCCGGCACGCACACGAAGTGGGTGCTGCTCGAGGACGGCATCATTCTCGAGTTCCTGACGGCGCCGACCGGCGAACTTTTCGCCGCGCTACGCGACCACAGCATATTGGTGCCCAGCGAAGGCCGCCCGGCCAAGACCGAAGGCGCGGCATTCGAGCAAGGCCTAAATCGGTTCAACGACTTCCCGCAGGCGCAAGTCCTGCACCGCCTGTTCGAGTGTCGCAGCCGCTTGCTCAATGGCGACCTCAGCGCTCGGAATGCAGCAGCGTTTTTGTCGGGGCTGCTGATCGCCGCCGATGTCAGCGGCGCATTGCAGTTATTTGCAAATTCCATTGCAGAGACCACCTTATGCCTGATCGGGGAGCCGCCGCTAACACAACTTTACGCCGCCGCGCTCCAGCGCCAGTCACGCGGCGCACAGCAATTGGATGGCGCCGGCGCATCGCTTGCCGGCCTTGCGCGAGTGCATCAATACATCGCATCGCGGGTAGAAACAAATGCAGTCTGAGGCAGCCGCGCCGCTGACCACTCTGGTTGGAATACTGCGCGGCGTGGTGCCGGATAAAGTCATCGTCGTGGCCAAGATTTTGTACGCGGCGGGCTTTCGCGCCATAGAGGTGCCGCTCAATTCGCCGGATCCCTTCGCCAGCATTGCCAGCCTGGCGAGTACATTGCCTTCGGATTGCCTGGTCGGCGCCGGTACTGTACTGACCGGCCAGGAGGTTCATCGCACCCACGCAGCCGGGGGACGGCTCATCGTTGCTCCTAACTGCGACGAGCACGTGATTGGCGAGGCGGTAAAGCTCGGCATGCAGGTCATGCCGGGAATCGCAACCGCCACTGAGGCATTCAGCGCAGTCCGTGCGGGAGCAGCGCATTTAAAGCTCTTTCCTGCGAGCAGCTATGGTCCGCAGCATTTGCGGGCCCTGTGCACCGTCCTCCCCAAGAACATCAAAGTATTTCCGGTCGGCGGCGTAACGGCCGAACAAATTCCCGGCTGGTTGGCGGCCGGCGCGGCTGGCTTCGGATTTGGATCGGAGCTCTTTAAGCCTGAGTACAGCCTCGACAATATCCGGCATCGGGCGCAACACTTGGTGCACGCATTTCAAGAAGGTCACCATCGGCCTGAATCGCCTGCCAATCCCACAACAACAAAAGCCGCTCCCGGGGAGACCATTTGAAACTCACGGTCATCGACACTTCGATCATCGGCATCTATGCCGTCTCAATATTTGTCCTGGCGCAATGGGTGTCGCGCGAAAAGGGTACGCACAAAAAAGACGCTCAAGATTATTTTCTGGCAAGCCGTGCGCTTCCTTGGTGGGCGATCGGCACTTCATTGATTGCCGCCAACATCTCCGCCGAGCAAATCATCGGCATGTCGGGCTCCGGCTACGTGATCGGGCTCGGGATCGCCTCGTACGAGTGGATGGCAGCGATAACGCTCATCATCGTCGGCAAATATTTCTTGCCCATCTTTCTGAAAAACGGCATCTACACCATGCCGGAGTTTCTCGAAAAGCGCTATAGCACGAGCGTGCGCACCGTCATGGCGATTTTTTGGCTCGGCGTCTACATATTCGTGAACCTCACGGCGATCCTGTGGCTGGGGGCAACCGCCGTGCACACCGTCGCGGGCGTGGACATTGAAGTGGCGCTGGTTGCGCTCGGCCTGTTTGCCGGCGCCTATGCCTTGTATGGCGGACTAAAGGCCGTTGCATTGACGGACGTCGTCCAGGTTTCACTGCTGGTGCTTGGCGGCCTCATCATCAGCTACATCGCTCTTAACAAAATTTCCGGCAACGCCGGTGTGATCGCCGGTTTTCACGAGCTGACGGTGCGCTTCCCCGACAAATTCAAAATGATCCTCCCGCCGGACAATCCGAACTACAAAGACCTGCCGGGGCTTTCAGTTCTGTTGGGCGGCATGTGGGTGATGAATATCTCCTATTGGGGATTCAACCAATACATCATCCAACGGGCGCTCGCGGCGAAGAGCATCCGCGAAGCCCAGAAAGGCATCGTGCTTGCCGCCTTTCTGAAATTGCTGATGCCGGTGATCATCGTTCTCCCCGGCATAGCAGCCGTCGCATTGGCGCCGCATCTCGATCGCCCGGATGAAGCCTACCCGCATCTCATGGCCATGTTGCCAACGGGGATTCTTGGGTTGGTTTTTGCGGCGCTGATCGCCGCCATCGTTGCCTCGATGGGCTCGAAGATCAACTCGATCGCGACCATTTTCACGATGGATGTCTACCGGCCGCTTCGGCCCGGTGCGACACAGCAACATTTGGTCTGGGTGGGCCGTGCCACCGCGGCGACGGCCCTGATTGTCGCGATCATCATGGCAAGACCGCTGCTTGGCAGCTTTGACCAGGCATTTCAGTACATTCAAGAGTTCACCGGTTTCTTCACGCCGGGCATATGCGTCATTTTTCTGCTCGGCATGTTTTGGGAGCGTTGCACGGCAGCCGCGGCGCTGACGGCCGCAATCGGCTCCGCGGCGCTGTCGTTTCTACTCAAGATCGTCTGGCCCGCGCTGCCGTTCATCGATCGTGTTGGCCTGGTGTTCCTGGCGTGTCTAGGGATCGCCATCGTGGTGTCGCTGGTTCAGCCTCGCAGTCAAGCAGCGCTGCGCGTCGAATTGAAGGAAATCGACTACTCCACGAGCGGCGGCTTCAATCTGGCCGCGGTTGCCATCACTGCCATTTTGATCGCGCTTTACGCAACTTGGTGGTAGAGGGAT
>Ga0210402_10003861_pt1 | contig 13885 bp, 10 predicted proteins | sample IncBWC7MmetaG_FD_161055 | JGI IMG/M metagenome (GOLD analysis project Ga0210402, IMG submission 161055) | Forest soil microbial communities from Barre Woods Harvard Forest LTER site, Petersham, Massachusetts, United States - Inc-BW-C-7-M | ecosystem: Environmental > Terrestrial > Soil >...
CCGCGGATATTCATGGAACGGGCTAGTGTCGGGTATACCGCAGGAGTTTGAACCAGGACTTTTCTGGAGGCGTCGCTGGATTCCTGGGCGCTGATAGGCAAAACAAATACCGCAGCAATAAGTAGTACCGCAAGGGTACCCTGCCGCATCAGGGGATTCATGGTGAGAACAGTCTAATGAAGGGTTGCTTTTCTCCGAAGATCACGGAAGTAATGGCACTTATGCCTCTGGCTTTGTTTTCATCGACTTTCACGGCTTCAAGAGGAGAACAATTCTCACCTACCGTGTTCCTCCAGAAACTTCTCTACTTCCATGGCCGCCATGCAACCAGTGCCCGCTGCCGTAATTGCCTGCCGATACCGCCGGTCCTGCACATCCCCGCACGCGAAGACTCCGTGAACACGCGTTAACACATAATTGTGGGTCTTCAGGTATCCCTCGGAATCCATGTCTAGCTGGCCGGCAAACATCTTTGCGTTGGGCTCGTGTCCGATTCCTAGGAAAAGTGCGCTGGTCGGAAAGTCCCAGACCTTTCCTGTCTTCACATTCTTCAATTTGAGCCCGGTCACCTCATTCTTGCCGGCGTCATATACGTCCTCGACGATTGTGTCGAGCAGGAACTGGATCTTCTCGTGCTTCTGCGCCCGCTCCAGCATGATCTTCGAAGCGCGAAATGCATCGCGACGGTGAATAATCGTCACCTTCGTCGCAAATCTCGTAAGAAAGAGCGCCTCTTCCATCGCAGAGTCCCCGCCTCCGACAACAACGATTTCCTTCCCCGAGAAGAAGAATCCGTCGCAGGTCGCGCATGACGACACCCCATGCCCGATCAGGTGTTGCTCGTGCGGCAACCCTAGCCATCGGGCCGAAGCGCCACTGGCAATGATGAGAGTCTGCGTGTGAACCTGCTGATGACCGAGGTGTAACACAAATGGCCTCTGGCTGAGATCTGCGCTGGTCAAATGCGCCATCCGGTATTCCGCCCCGAACCGCTCCGCCTGCTTACGCATGTTCTCAACCAACTGCGGTCCCATAATCCCTTCGGGGAAACCGGGGAAATTCTCCACCATGGTGGTCATAGAGAGTTGCCCGCCCGGCTCGTGGCCCTCAATGACCAGGGGCTTCAGGTTCGCGCGTGCGGCATACAGGGCTGCGGTATGTCCGGAGCATCCGGACCCGATAATCACTACGTTCCGAGTTTCGCTCATGGATAGTTTTGTACTTGCAGATTAGATGGCTAGTTTCAAATTATGATGCAAGGCCGGCCTCGTCGAAGCTCTTCCTCAAGCCACTCACTTTTGGGGTTCCTTTGGCCTCATCATCTTGGATTTTGGCGGAGCAGCGGGCTTCGATTCACCGCTGATTTTCGCCAACTCTTCCGAAACAACTTTCTTCACTCCCAGCAGTGTCCGATAGTTCGTCAGCACCTCCGACGCGCTGTGGAACAAAGGCTCATACGCGCTCTGATTTGGCGCAGGTCCGGCCGCCGTTTCCAGGCAACGAGCCAGCGCCACCGAAGGTTTGCCAAACCGTTCCAACCGCATACGGCTGGCGGGCGTATTCACGCTCAGCATCGTTGTGGAATTCGTGACCGCCGAAGCGCTGTCCTCCAGCGAGACCTGAATCAGGTCCTTCGGGTCGCGCACGTGCAGCACCAGCGTTTCGATCATGTTCACGCCGTCGTTGCTGAATGAATACTGTACGCTCGAAAACATTGCCTGCACTGAGAACTCACGCCGGATGCGCACATAGTTCGCAATCGAGGGCTCCCCCGCTACATGCCCGGCCTGTCCGGCTTCCAGCATGGTCGGCATGTCAGTCATGGTCGAACGCCCGCGCGACACTTCGAAGTCCGCGTCGAACAATGGTTGCTTCGGGATTTTCGCCAGCGCCGCCGCAATCTCCTTCTGCTCTTCTGCAGACGGCGTGCAAACATTCAGCATATTGACCTTGACCTGAGGCTGTTGTGACGCCGCCGCCTCGGGCTGCTGCTGCGCCATCGCTTGGGCCGCGAAAAGGATCGAAACTATGCTGATGGAAAGTTGAAATATCGGAATTCTATGCACGCGGGAATTCTAAATGAGAGCGCCTCGAATTCTAAATTTCAAAAGTGCCGCATTGTCGCGAAGCCCACCGCGAACGTCGTAAAATCGAAGTATGGCAAATCTGACATTGGTCTACGGCATGAGGCTGCTTCCCTCCGAAGATGTGGTCGAGGTCGGCCAGGCTCCAGTGAAACTCGCGAATGGACGAGAGGCGCACGTCACCATGCACGTCCTCGAGGGCAGTAAAGAGGAGATTGAGAAGCAACTTCGTACCAGTCTGGAGGCGTTCTTCGATCTCTATCCCGAGATCTAGGCGCCGGAAGCGGGTTAGCCTCCAAGTATTCAGTCATCGACCTCGGCTGACAATTCGCCAGCTGATTCGGTGCAATTCGTGAAACTGAATGTTTTGTAGCCGTATAATTCCTAATCTTCCAGGTGCCTGGCACGCAGTATGCAATGGTCTTACCCAGAACTGAGGCGGAAACTGACGGAGGTCGGACTCTGGCCGCAAGGCCGGATGGCGCGCCTGGCTTGCTATTTGGCCGCCCTCGCCATCGCGCTTTTCGCCCTGGAGAAACTGCTCGGCCTTTTCTCGCTTTCTTGGGGTGAGCATCTGGGCGGATGGGTCAGCTTTCTCGCATTTCTGGCCTGCATCCTGTTCTTCATTCTTGGCTTCCGCTGGGTCAAACGCCGAATTCTGTGGCGTTTGCGCAATCGCCTCATCGTCACCTACATGTTCATCGGCGTAATTCCCGCCGTGCTGCTGGTCGCGATGGGACTCATCACGCTTTACGGACTGGGCGGGCAATTCGCCGTCTTCGTGGTAACTTCCGAGACCGACGCCCAGTTGCGCAGTCTGGCGGCGGTCAATGCGACTGTAAGCAGCGAACTTGCCGCCCATCTGGAGCGCGGCGAAAAACCTGTACCGGAGTCCCTTGCCGGCCTGATCAAGCGCGATCCAGCCTGGAGTCGCCGCCAGGTATGTGCCTGGTACGGCGATAAGCCACTCCCTCTTTGCAGTGAATATCACGGCGATTCCATCGCCTTCCCCAGTTTCGTAAAGAGTAAATTCCAAGACCTCGTCCGCGATCACGAGCGGTTACACCTGCGAGTGGGATCCTCGCTCGAAGTCGGCTCCAACAGACTGACCGTGGTCACCAGCGAACCGTTCGACAAGGATCTTGTGGGAAAGATCGCCGAGGGACTCGGGGAAATCACCCTCTACACCACAGCGGAAGATCAAAGTCCGCCGAAACAGCAGGCCCCGGCAACAGCCGGAGCAAAGGACAAAACTCCAGTTTCGAGTTCGCCGAAACATACCAGCGGATTCGTGATCAACACCACCGACAATCAACGCGGCGCGCCCCCAGGCGGTCCTCGGGTCCTGCATCCGGCTTTCACCGTCGGATCGATGCCTGAATCCACCGCCAGTTTCGACCGGGAAATCACGTTCGGCACACCTCTGCCGGTAGTCGATTGGGAAAACGGCACTTCCGACAAGTACGGTCCCGTTCTCCAAGTTACAACTCGTCCCGCAGTTCTCTACAGCCACCTGTTTGCTGCTCTCGGGGAATTCGTTCGCGGCGTGACCTACATCCTAATGGGGGTCGCGATCTTCTTCGCGATCATCGAACTCATCGCCCTGATCATCGGCACGCGCATGACCCGCACCGTGACCGCGGCTGTGGCGGATCTTCACGTCGCCACTCGCCACGTCGACCGCGGCGACTTCAGCCACCGCATTCCTGTGAAGTCGAGCGACCAGTTGGCGGATCTCGCCAATTCCTTCAACTCCATGACCGCGTCCATCGAAAAGCTGATGCTGGAACAGAGAGAAAAGCAGCGGCTGGAGAATGAACTCGCTATCGCGCAGGAGGTGCAGGACCAACTATTTCCGCGCCAAACTGCCGGTCTCGAATCCCTGGACGTCCACGGATTCTGCCGCCCCGCCCGCACCGTAAGCGGTGACTACTACGATTTCCTTTCCGCCAGTTCGCACAAACTGATCCTTGCCGTCGGCGACATCAGCGGTAAAGGAATCTCGGCCGCTCTTCTCATGGCGACGATCCATTCGGCGGTCCGAGCGTACAGCGTCGAAAACCTGCCACAGATGCGCGAACCCGTCGCTGTAGGCGCCGTCGCCGGAGCGGGCAGAGTTATGGCCACCTGGCCTGAGGGCATTGAAGTCTCTCCCGGAGCCCTCCTCGGCCTTCTAAATCACCAGCTCTTCGAAAGCACTCCGCCTGAGAAATACGCTACGTTATTCGTGGGAATCTACGATGGCCGCTCCCGTACCCTCACCTACAGCAACGGAGGCCATCTGCCGCCGATTCTGATCGGAAAAGACGGCACTGTACGCAGACTCGAAGCTGGTGGCACCGTAGTCGGCCTCTTCGACGGCATGACTTACGAGGAGGACTCGGTCGAGATGGTTCCCGGCGAAGTCTTCCTCGCTTACAGCGATGGTGTCACTGAACCCGAAAATGATTTCGGCGAGTTTGGCGAGCAACGCCTGATCGAACTAGTGCGCGAGAACCGTAATCTCCCGCTGCCGCAGATCAGCCAGATCGTCACCATGGCGGTCGACGACTGGATCGGCGATAAAGAGCAACCAGATGACGTGACGCTAGTCCTGGCACGCGCGCGATAGGTGCAATTCGGAATCGAGGGTGCCCCACCCTTGTCGCGTTTTGTGCGACAGAGCCTGCCCTGAGCGAAGTCGAAGGGGTGGGGATTTTGATTTTTCGTACAAGTCGTTCCAAACACATCGACAACGACATCTCGTGTAACTCGCGCAACGCGCATCCCGTGTCCCCAGCCTCATTCCGTTCGACTTCCTTGTTGACAGAAAATTCTCAATGCAATATTTTGAACGCTCGGTGTGAATCAGTCCTAGCACGCGGGAGTAGGATAACCACGGCAATGCGCCGGGGCTCCATCCCGGAGATGACGGTTCGAAACCGTTCCTCCCGCCCCAGTTTTCCCCACAAACGCCTCAGATTTTCTTCAGCTTCCACCTTCCTTGCTTGAACAAGATCGCGCTAGCCGCCGCCATGGATGACTCCGCGATCGCGATCGAAAAGAAGACTCCGTTCGACTTCATGCCCAGCGGCTTCGCCAGCACATACGCCAGCGGAATTTCCAGCAGCCAGAAGCCGAAGAAGTTCACAATCGTCGGAGTAATCGTATCCCCGGCTCCGTTGAATGCCTGCATCATCACCATGAAATACGCATACCCCAGGTTGCCGTAGCTGACGATCCGCAGGCACGCCGCTCCCAAAGGCACAACCTCGGGATCCCTGATAAACAGGCGAACCACCGGTTCGGCGAAGAGGACGAAGAATACGCCGACAGAGCCCAGGAAGAGCACATTGTAGAGTCCTGTTCTCCAGACGGCAGCCTCGGCACGTTCCGGCTTCCCCGCGCCCAGATTCTGGCCAACCAGCGTTGCAGCAGCATTGCTCATTCCCCAGGACGGCAAGATCACGAAGATCACAATTCGAATTGCGATCGTGTACCCGGCCAGCGCCGCCGCGCCGAACGTGCTAACAATCCGCACCAGCCCAATCCAGCTTGTGTGTGCAATCGCAAACTGCAAAATTCCCGTCAGCGACACCCGGACCAGTTTCCACAGCACGCCAAAGTGCACGTGAATCTGCCGCGCTAGCACTCGAATGCGCTCCGTCCCTTTAAAGAGCCGGTAGAACTGGTACATCACGCCGATGCTCCGCCCGGTAAATGTCGCCAGCGCAGCCCCTGTCACGCCTAATTTCGGGAACGGTCCCCACCCAAAAATTAGGCAGGGATCGAGAAAGAGATTGATGATGTTCGATACCCAGAGCAGCCGCATCGCGATCGCCGCATCTCCCGCGCCGCGGAAGATCGCATTGTTCAAGAACAGCAGCAGCACGGCGCAACTGCCCCCAAGGCAGATTCTCGTGTACCCGCTGCCCACCGCCACAATCTGGGGAGTCGCACCCATCAGCCGCAGAAGGTTCGGAGCGAACAATAGACAGGGCAGTCCGACGGCCAGTGAAATCATCAGGCCAAGAAAGATCGCTTGCACCGCTGCGTCGGCCGCTCCCTCCGGATCCTTTTCCCCGATCCGTCGCGCGACCATCGCTGTCGTCGACAGACTCAGCCCCATCCCCACCGCGAACACAAGGCTCAACATCGACTCGGTCAAACCGACCGTAGCCACCGCATCCGCGCCCAACCTGCCCACAAAGAAAACGTCTACCACCGCAAACAGAGACTCCAGCACCATCTCCAGGACCATGGGCACGGCCAGCAGCAGAATGGCGCGATTCAAGTCGCCATCCGTGTAATCCTGGTGCGAACCTCGAACCGCTTCCACTAACGATGACCAAAGTGAGCGGCGCGGCGCCACCGCCGCCACAACAGTATCCATACCAACCTTGAACTTTCTGCAATGGCATCTGCGACCACGCGCAGACACAACGCTTCAAAGGAAAGACAAATCAGGGAAGCCCGACGACCGGGCAAGCAGGGGAGCGAATTAGCGAGGGATAGGCATGGTGTTCCTCAGCACGGATCGTTTGAACTGCGGGGCCCACGAGAAACGAACCGCTTTGGCGAAATATTACCGCACTTGGAATGGTATATCCAAGTAGAAAAGCGGCGAAGGGTCGGAGGTCCCTTCGCCGCTCTCTCAGGAGGTATGAGTAATGTTCGCTCTCTGCAACGACGCCATCCTATCGCCCAGCGTATTGCGTGGGAAGATCACGAAGGTATATCGGGAATCGCGCTTCAGATTATTGAAATGAACTCACAAACGAATGCATTGCCCTTGAATTGCTAGCCACTATTTCTTAGGCAAAGTTAATACTCGCGCCGAGATCGCCGAATTCTTCAACGTACCCCCCAGAATCAGCGGACCGATCGGTGTAAACACAATCCCTCGCGTATCCGCACGCACGTCGTACGTGTCGTCCGTGATGGTTTCCCACTTATTTCCATGCAACTCGAACGCAAATGTCACCGGCGAGAGTTCTGCCTGCTTCCCATCATTATCCAGACCCTTGTAATTGTGCGGAGCCGTGGTGCCTCCGGAGAAGAGGAATCGGTGGTCGTGCTCCCCCGCCCCCGCAACAATTCCGAACCGCCCGGGTCCGGGATGGGCCGGCAACTTGCTCCACTCAATCTTGTTCGGATCTTTATGGTCGATCTTCCCCATCCAGCATTCGTCGGAAGCAACATACTTCACGCTAGCCGGGTCTTTCTTTGCGCCGTCTACGTACACAATCGTCTCATCGGCGATTCCTCCCGCATGCCCGAACACGGCGGTTCCGGGAAAAGCCGTCGCCTGACTCCATGTATCTTTTTCGGCGTCATACACCTGTACATTGTTCACGGGCCCGCTTCGCGACCTGCCCCCGACCAGATAAATGTAGCGATCGTGCGTCATTCCGATGACCGCGCTGTCAACGGGTATCGGTATGTCCTTCGCCCGATACCACCGATGTTCCCCGGGAACATACGAATTCACATCGCCCAATACGGACTCGGTTCCCTGCCCATCGATCGTGTATCCGCCGAACAGAAAAACCTGCCCCTTCGTCCCCACCGCGGAAGCCCCTAGCCGACCCGCCACGCCTGGTACAGGGTGCCCTTCAATCCACCTCCCTGACCTCAGGCCGAGAACGTACATCTTGTTGCTCACGTCGTCCCAGGTCTTCTTGGTCCCAAGCCCCATGAATGAGTAAACGTCAAGCCCGCCCCTCAAGGACGCAACGGCGTTGCTGGTAGCCGCATTCGGCATCGCTGGAATCTTAGGTTGATCGGCTGCCAGCAGAAGAAGTGAAAATGCGACAGGGAGGAAGAGCACTAGGCGTCTGTTCATCGCAGCAATATTACGTCTTTCGAAGGAACCCGGGCAAAGTCCCGGTTGGAACCGATTTTCACTCTACTTCACCAGCCCCTGCCTTACCCCATGGATGAAGTCTGTATAGGCTGGTGTCTGTCCGATCGACCGCATGTAACTCGCAATTTGCCCGCGATGGTACGCCGAATGCATCACCACATGAGTCAGCACATCAACGATCGCGCTAGTCCACGCCTCGCCCTTGCTGTTCTTGTACGAAATCGCCTGGTTCACATCCCCTGCCGTCACCAGATCAAGGTACTCGTGCCACTCCCCGCCCAGTTTGTCGGCTTCGATTTCGCACTGCGACAAGTTGGGTTCCGGCCAGACCGGCACGCTCTGCGGCACTTGCCGAAGGCGCTCCAGCCACACCCGCTCCGCCGCCAGAATGTGCGCCATCAACTGCAGTGAGCGGGTATTCTCCCCACCGCTCGACCGGATGGCAGCCAAAACCTCATGGTTTGCCCATGCGTTGTAGGCAAAATCCTTCCGCAAATAGTCCGCGAGATTCAATCCAGCCTCCATCCACTCTCATCAGCGTACTCTAGTCGGTGCTTCCGAACGGGGCAATCTTGTAACCATCCTTTCATATTGGGAGAATAGACTTCGAGGTGGAAACAAACTGACCGAGATGCTGCGTAAATCCTCCGCAATCAAGAAATCGGACGAGGAATCGACGGCTCGCCCGCGTGCGAAAATGCCGGCAACGAGCGACCCTGACGATCTCGCCAATCTTGCCTTGAAGGCCTGCCTCATTGCCCGCGACGCCGCGTTCAATGTCCGCGACCTGCTTACCAGCTCTTCGCGGATGGCCTTCCTCGCCATTAAAGATTGCGAAAAGGAGCTCGACCTGATCGAACGCCAGATCGATGAGCGCCTGCCCCAAGCCATCACTCGCGTGAATGAGTCCCGCGCGCGCCAGCTGCTCTCAACTCTCAAGTCGACGACCGACCTCGAACGCATTGGTGACCTGGTCATGAGCGTGGCCTTGCGGGTTCAGGCCCGCACGGCAAAGATTCCGGCATCCGACTCGCGCCAGCTCGTGGAAATGGCGACGGTGCTGCGGGACATGCTCGACCTGATTCATCAAGGATTCTCGAACCTGGACCTGGAGTGTGCGCGCAAGGTCCTGCAGATGGACAAGGAAATCGATCGCGTGTGCCACACTCTTTTTCAAAAGCACCTCGCCGAAACTGTTCCTCAAGGCGACACGTCAGGCTTTGAGATCCTGCTCATGGCGCAAGCGCTCGAGCGCGCCGGCGACCACACCACGAATCTGGCCGAAGACCTCTACAGCCTAATCGAGGGCCGCAGCCTGCGACACATGCCCAAGAAGAAGGCTGCCAACTGATTGCGTCAGGCTTTAGGGTCGAGGGTCTCGGGTTTCTCGGTTTTAGGTTTTAGGTCTTAAGGTCTTAGCTCACGGCTCATAGCTCATAGCTCACAGCTCTTCCACAAATTCATCATTCATTAACAACCTGGAAACATTCTCGCAACATTCTCCCCATAGAGTTCTTAAGCATCTGATCTCATTTGTGTTCCGAAGTGTCTAGCTGAGTAAGACCTGAAGCCACATGCATTTGCCGGCAGAACCCTCAGAACGCGTGAATGGTGGCGCATCCCTGCCGTGTCGCCCCATCATCTTTGTGGTGGAAGACGAAGAAGATATCGCCCGACTCATCTCCCACAATCTCCAGGCCGCCGGATTCGAGGTCCAGAGTTTTGTCAGTGGGGCCTCCGTTCTCACCGAGGCCGTGCGCGAATCACCCTCACTATTTCTGCTCGACGTGATGTTGCCCGGCACCGATGGCTTTGAACTCTGCCGCCAGATCCGCCAAACCCCGCCGCTCTCCGCCATCCCGATCATCTTTCTCACCGCGAAGACTTCGGAGGCCGACCGCGTAAAGGGCCTGGAACTTGGCGGCGATGACTACATCACCAAGCCGTTCAGTCCGCGCGAACTGGTGGCGCGCATTCGAACGGTGCTGCGCGGCCTCGGTCACTCGTCGACGGGAACGGAGGTGCTTCGTTTCGGCGATCTCGAAATCGATATTTCAAGCATGACTGTTCAGGTCGGCGGACACAATGTCCTGACCACCGTCCGCGAGTTTCGCCTGCTCGAGTATCTGGCCTCGCATCGCGGCCGCGTCCTCACCCGCGATCAACTCCTCGATGCCGTCTGGAAGGAGACTCCCTTCGTCACCCCGCGCTCCATCGATGTCTACATCCGCCGCTTGCGCGAAAAGATTGAACGCGATCCCCGCCACCCTGAGTATCTGAAAACGCTCCGTGGTATCGGCTATCGCTTCGAAGTGCCCAAATAGAAGACCCTTCGGGCGTTCCTGTCTCTTTGTCGCAACTCCGCTCGGTCATATATTCTGTCCTGCATTCCCTTTCTATGCCGAACAAGTCCAAAGCTCTGTGGAAAGTGGACGACCAACAGGTTCGTCTGGCGGAACTCATCGCTCCATCCGACGAAGCCGCAAAGGACAATCCTCTGCGGCGCGATGTTCGCTCCCTGGGCGCGATCCTGGGCCAAGTCATCTCCGAGCAGTCCGGACAAGAATTGTTCGAATCAGTCGAGACGTTGCGCCGTCTACTGATTGAGCATCGCGACAGCACGCGCCGCAGTCCCGGGCAGTCGCCCTCTGAAGAACTCATGAGACAGGCGCAACAGCTCATTTCAAATATGGACCTCGCTCACGCTTATCAGGTGACCAAAGCGTTCGCGACGTATTTCGAGCTGACTAACTTAGCCGAGACCAACCACCGGAAACGCCGCCGCCGCGCCGGCAAATTGGATCGCGATCACGCTCCGCTTGCCGGTTCCTTTCGCGGAACGCTTCTGCGCATGAAAGAATCTGGCATGTCGGCGCCCGATGCCCTTGCTGCCCTGCGCCAGATCCAGATCACTCCAGTATTCACCGCGCATCCCACCGAAGTGGCCCGCCAAACGGTTCTTCTGAAGCGCCGCCGCATCACCAAACAGCTGGAGCGCCTCGACCACCTGCCGCTCACTCCGCAAGACGCCGAGATCTGCGAAAACAACATTCGCGCCGAGGTCACCTCGTTGTGGCAAACCGATGAGGTCCGGCTGACAAAGCCAACCGTCGATGATGAAATCCGCATGGGCCTGCGCTACTTCCGCCTGTCGTTGTTCGACACCCTGCCCCGGATCTACGAAGAAATTGTGGAATCCTTCCGCGATGTCTACGGACTTGAACTCGACGTGTCTTCGGTTCCGAACATCGTCCATTTTGGCTCGTGGATTGGCGGCGACCGTGACGGGAATCCCCTCGTCAGGCCTCACAGCATCCGCCATGCGCTCGAAATGGCGCGCGCTGTGATCCTCCGCGAATACCTGGACGATGTTGAAGCCCTGAGTGATCGCCTCAGTTCTTCGCGCCGTCAGACGGCAATCTCAGAAGATCTTCTTGCTCGTCTGCATCACTACGAGCGCACCATCCCGGGCGTGCACCTTGCCTGGGGACCACACAATCAGGCCGAGAGTTACCGGCGTTTTCTCTCTTACATCTTTCACAAGCTGCGGCACACTCGGGAAGCGGTCGACGCGCCTGCTTCTTATCGCAGTGCCGCTGATTTCGAGCAAGACCTGGTGCTCATCCAAATGAGCCTGCAAGCGAATCGCGGAGAGCGTCTCGCCCACACCTACATCTCTTCCCTGCTGCGAAAAGTTCGCAAGTTCGGATTCCATCTCTACACCCTCGATATTCGGCAGCATGCGCGAGTGCATGCGCAAGTTGTCGATGAACTCGGGCATGACCTCGACAACAAACCCTCGGAGGCAGGACGCGAACTCCTCGATACATTCCGCACCATCGCTGAGCTAAAGCGCACCTACCCTAGTCACTCGATTCGCCACTACATCATCAGTGGCGCCGAAACTGTCGCCGATGTCATGAATGTTGTCCGGCTCGCAAAGGTAGCCGGCGTTAAAATTTCCTCATCAGCCAACGATCCCGGCCTGATGCCCGTTCCTCTTTTCGAGTCGATAGATTCGCTCCGCGCCGCAAGCAAGGTAATGCGCGCAATCTGGAGCAATCCCGAGTACCGGCCCGCGCTCGATTCCTGGGGACGCTGGCAAGAGGTCATGCTTGGCTACTCCGATTCCAACAAAGATGGAGGCATGCTCACCAGCACGTGGGAACTCTACAAGGCCCACCGCGAACTTCACCAGGCGGCAAAAGAATTCGACGTGAACCTTCGCCTCTTCCACGGCCGCGGCGGCACCGTCGGGCGCGGCGGCGGCCCGACTCATTCCGCAATCCTCGCTCAACCGCCGGGATGCTTCTCCGGCCAGATCCGCGTAACCGAGCAGGGCGAAGTGCTCAACTGGAAGTACGCCGATCCCGTTCTCGCCGAGTGGAATCTCGAGTTGATGATCGCCGCGAGTCTCGAAGCTCTCACTCGCCCTGCGCTCGCCGGGGAAAGCCAGCGGCCCGCGTGGGAAGAGGCAATCGAAGAGATGTCACAGGAAGCGTATCGCGTTTACCGCCGCGATATCGCCGACGATCCCGACGTCCTCGAATATTTCGAGCAGGCTACTCCGGTGAACGAATTGGATTCCGCTCGCATCGGCTCTCGTCCGGCACGCCGCTCCAAAGGACGCCGCCTCGAAGATCTCCGCGCCATTCCCTGGGTCTTCGGCTGGATGCAGAGCCGCCACGCGGTCCCGGCGTGGTTCGGCGTGGGTCATGCCCTTGAGAATTTCTCAGAAAAGAACGCCGCGAACGAGCAACTCCTGCGGCAAATGGCTCGCGGCTTCCCGATCTTCTCCGACCTGCTTCGCAACGTCGAACTGGGCATGGCCAAAGCCGATCTCGGGATCGCCCGTGAATACTCCACCCTCGTCAAGAATTCCTCAATCCGCAAGCGCGTCTTCTCCATGCTCGAAGCAGAATTCCTCCGTACCCGGCACATGATCTTGCGCATCACCGGACAACGCGAACTGCTTGCGCGAAACCGCGTGCTGGCCCGCTCGATCCGTCTACGCAATCCTTATGTCGATCCCATGAGCCTGATTCAGGTTGAACTCCTCCGCCGCAAACAGCAGGGACAAAAAACTTCGGAGTTGGAATATCCCCTAGGCGCAACCATAAACGGAATCGCCGCCGGCCTGCATAACACCGGCTAAAGCTGTCTTGGTTTTCCATCGCACCCTCAGCCTGCCCTGAGCGAAGCCGAAGGGTGTCCTCTGTGGTTAATGATTGTAGAGCCCGAAGCTAACCCCTAGCCCCGTCGCGCGTCCATTACTATGCTGTCCCGCAGGCGGATGTGTATTCGGAACTTGATCCTCAACCAATGCGTACTATCCAATTGCTCGCCTGCCCAACTCACCCAGGAGATTTATGCTAATCACTCGCTTCTTCGCTGCCGCAGCGCTATGTCTGGCCACATCCGCGGCCTTAGCCCAAACGATTCCGGCCCGAAGCATCCGCCCCGCCGCGACCTCCAGCGCCGCCGACGAAACCAACGTCCCCAAACTCGAGCATTTCGATGCCAACCTGGTCGACAAGACACTTGACCCCTGTAATGACTTCTACAAATACTCCTGCAATACCTGGTTGACCGCCAATCCCATTCCTGCGGACCAGGTCTACTGGAGCACCGGCAGCGGCCTTGAGCTGTGGAATGAGGGAGTTCTTCGCGACACGCTCGAGGCAGCCAGCAAGAACGATCCCAACCGCACAGCCGTCCAGCAGAAGATCGGCGACTATTGGACCGCCTGCATGGACGAGAGTGGCATCGAAGCCGCTGGACTCAAGCCTCTCCAGTCAGAACTCGCGCGCGTTTCCGCGCTCAAGACCAAGAAAGACATCACGCTCGAGATCGCCCATCTCCAGCATCTTTATCCCGGCGCATGGCAGCCCGGAGACAATGAAAGCAGTTCTCCGCTCTTCGGCTTTACCGGCCAGCAGGACTACGACAATGCCTC